>Ga0255753_1001265_pt1 | contig 30807 bp, 29 predicted proteins | sample 041ome_10_FD_179953 | JGI IMG/M metagenome (GOLD analysis project Ga0255753, IMG submission 179953) | Coastal salt marsh microbial communities from the Groves Creek Marsh, Skidaway Island, Georgia - 041412US metaG (version 2) | ecosystem: Environmental > Aquatic > Marine > Intertidal zone > Salt... | reverse complement strand
GGTAGAATCTTTTAAAAGTACTTTGGATGAAGTTCAAGAAGCAGATCTTTTGCTTCATGTAGTGGATATTTCACACCCCAATTTTGAAGAGCATATCGAATCTGTCAATCAGATTCTAAAAGACATCCAAAGTTTGGACAAACCCACCTATATGGTTTTTAATAAGATAGACGCTTATACTCCCCAACCCTGGGACGAAACCGAACTGGTGGAAGAACGCGGGAAAAAGCATTTCAGTTTGGAGGAATGGGAACAAACCTGGATGAGCAAGATGAATGGTCAAGCCTTGTTTATTTCTGCAATACACAAGGAGAACCTAAAAGAATTCCGAAACCGAGTTTATGATGCCGTTCGTCAAATCCACGTAACCCGTTTCCCATACAATCACTTTTTATATCCTGAGATTTTGGAAGAGGAATAAAATTCAATTTAGTATTCCCTTACCCAAAACAATATATACAGGAAAATGATCGGAATAGCCCTTTAGTTGTGTTCCTTGAATTGTATTTCTGTAAGGATAACCTTTGTACTTTCCGTCTGGATTTTTTAGGTAGGGAGGATTGAAAACAGCGGTTTTTAATAGGATAATTCCTTCTTTGTTCAGTAATTCTTGATCCACAAGAATTTGATCAAAAAGATGCCACCTATCCCGATATGCTAAACTGCCTATGCCCTTTTTAAAGAGTTGTTGCATAGGATTATACAGCGGTTGGAAATGTGGTTTGTATGAATTTTCTTTTATTAAATATCGGATGCTTTTATTATTGGGATTGTCATTAAAATCCCCCATACTGATTAGGGTTCTTTTGGGCTCCAATCGTTGTAGTGAATCAATGATTCTTTGTTGAAGTCGGGCTGCTGCCATTCTAGAGGCTTCACTTCGTTTTTGCCCGCCTCTTCTGGATGGCCAGTGATTGACGAGTACAGTTAAAGCCTCGTTTTCCCAATATCCAGAGACCACCAACTGATCTCGGGTACTACTTCGATTTTGAGTTTTGGGATTGATCAACGTTAAACGGTAGGTTTTGAAGTTTTCTAAAAAAAAGAACTCCTTTTGATAGAGCAACCCCACGTCAATTCCCCTATAGTCTGGAGAATCAAAATGTATAATTTCATATCCATAAGCACGTAGTTTGGGGTGTGCAATAAGTCGTTCTAATAAAGCTCTATTTTCCACTTCCGCAAGTCCAATAAGCAGAGGTGGGCGCTTAGTTTCCTTTTTTCCAATGCTCGATAAAACTTGGGCAAGATGTTCGATTTTTTGATTTACAAGTGATGAGGTCCAATGGTTTCTTCCTTCTGGGGTATAGTCATCGTCAAAGGTTTTAGGATCATCTTTACTGTCAAAAAGATTTTCAACATTGTAAAAGGCGACGGTTTGAACCTCTTGTGAAAGCAAAGTTAAATTGAGAAACAGGAGCAAGAAAAAGGAGGCCATTAATCGCATTGGGGTCGATTTTTTTAAAGAAAATTAATAAATTTATAACACTGCCCAAATCGATTGTCATGAGAAAATTAAGTTTTGTGTATGCCTTTCTTTTTGTAATTATTTTACACGCACAAGAACTAGAAGTCCGTGGAATATTGATTAATACTTTTGAGGAACCCTTATCTGGGTATAGGATACGTCTTGTAGGAACTGAAAATGAGGTAACTTCAAACGCACAAGGATTTTTCACGCTTCCTTTACCTCCAAACTTTTCTTCAGGAGTTTTATTGGTTCAAAATAATCAAAAGACTGAAATTCAAATCCCAATTGTAAAGAATGAAACCCATACGATTAATTTGGGACGTTGGATCATTGATACGGAGTTGCATTTACAGGAAGATCAAGCTCAACCTGATTGGGAAGCCCTTTTAGAAGAAGATGCTGGTTTTGATCGGGGACAAATTGGAAGTGTCTTACAATCCCAAAGGGATGTTTTTTTAAATACAGTTGCTTTTCAATTTAGTCCTACTTTTTATCGCCTTCGGGGTTTGGACAACAGCAATCAAGAAGTACGTCTCAACGGACTGGTCATGCAATCCTATTTTAAAGGAAGTCCCCAATGGAGTCAATGGGGAGGGTTGAATGACTTTACTAACAGAGGTCAAAGGTTCTACTATGGAACCACAGGAGATATTTTTGGTTTTGGAGGTTTTTTATCGACCACCCAATTTGATTTGAAACCCTCAGAATTTAGAAATGGATCCAAAATCTCCCAAGCATTTTCTAACAATTCATATCGCTTTCGAACGATGTTTTCTACGGTTAAAAATTTTGAAAAAAGAAATATTGGAATAGGATTTTTACTTTCTCGAAGATGGGGAGAACAAGGCTATGTTGAAGGCACATCTTACGATGCCTGGTCGGGGGCTTTTTTAGTAGAAAAAATTTGGAATCCAAACCATCAAAGCGGCTTAACTGTTTTGTTCACTCCCAATAGAAGAGGGAAAAGCGCCCCCTTGACACAAGAAGTATTTGATCTTAAGGGCAGGCAATACAATCCCTATTGGGGACTACAGGAAGGTCAAATAAGAAACAGTAGAAGAGTCCATACAGAAACCCCAATTTTGATATTAAATCACCGTTGGGAACCTAAGGAATCTAGTCTTTGGCAACTCAATGCAGGGATGGTTTTTGGAAGGATTTCAAGCAGTCGTCTGGGTTACAACGGACATGAGTTGTCCAAAGGAATTTTGAAGGGTGGGGGCCGCAATCCAGACCCTGTGTATTACCAAAACTTACCCAGTTTTGCCTTGCGTACAGAATCTAATAAAGATTTTAGTAGAGCCTATCATTTGCAACAGGACTTAATACATGATGGACAGCTGAACTGGGGCCACTTGTATGAATCAAATCAAGGTACTTCTGGATATGGAATTTATAACCTTTATGACGATGCTCAAAGGATTCAACAATTTCAATTGGGAATTCAGCAAAGTCAGAAGTTAAAGACGGATTTAAAATTATTTTCTGAATTGCGAATTACTCGAGAAAAATCTACCTTTTTTGCTCAGCCTATTGATTTGTTAGGAGCCTCTTTTTTGTGGGATTTTAATCCCTATGCGTCAGATATTTCTCAAGTGCCAAATCAATTGCAGTCACCAAATATTCAAATTGATGAACACACTCCCTTTCAGTATCATTATGATCTCAATACACACGCTTTTCATTTTGCAAGTACCTTAACTCATGAAGCCAGAGGGTGGAAGTGGTTTTTAGGTTTTGAAACGGCTACAAGATCTTATCAAAGGGAAGGGATTTTTCAAAATGGTTCTTATCCTGATCATTCTTTAGCGGCCTCCCAAACACAAAACTTCTTCACATACGGAGTCAAGGGGGGTATATCCTACGCGTTGACAGGGAGGCACCATTTTGCTCTAAAAGGACAAAGCATTCAAAAACCCCCTTCATTCAGCAATGTGTATAGCAATCCAAGAGAACACTCCTTTACAATACCCAACAGTACTTATGAAAAAAACAAACAACTCAGTTTATCTTATAAATGGCAGGGAGTCTCTTTTGATTTTAATTCAGAACTCTTTTGGATTAAAAGAAACGATCTTCAAGAGGTCGGGTTTTATTTTGCTGATGGTGTAGGAGGAGACACTGCGCTTTTTGTGCAAGAAATCACCCAAGGTATGGCACATAGGCATTTGGGTCTGATTTGTAGCTTTTCCTATATGATTTTACCCGATTTTAAAGTTGAAACGGTTGCTTCTGTAGGGGATTTTCGTTATGCAAATAACCCCAATATATATTTAGGAACGGCACCTTCTGATAGCGCAACTCAATTGGCTTTTGATCAGGGTATTAAGTCTTTTGGTAAGTCAAGTTTGAAAAATTACAAATTGGCAGGAGGGCCCCATCAGGCTTTCTCCGTTTCTTTTCATTACGAAGATCCGAACTTTTGGAGGTTATCCGTTTATGGTAATTATTTTTCAAATGCCTATTTAGACCCCAATCCTTTATTGCGAACTGCAAATTTTAATACCGATCAAGACGGACTTCTTTTCGCAGATTACGATCTGGAACAAGCCGCCAGGATGCTAAAGCAAGAGCAGTTTCCTTCCTACTTTTTATTAAATGCGAATGGAGGGAAATCATGGAGGCTAGGGGACGCCTATGCGGGATTTTTTATTAGCATTCAAAATATATTAGATATTCTATATAAAACAGGTGGGTACGAACAAGGTCGAAATGCCAATTACCGAAGTTTAAAAGAAGATTTTGATCGCGAATTACCTCTTTTTAGCCCCAAGTATTGGTGGGGACGAGGATCCACTTATTTTATTACAACCTATTATCGATTTTAACATGAAAAACATTTTTTTTCTTCTCGTTATCTTTTTGGGATGTAATCCCAGTATTGAATTTCCGGTTCCTGAGTCTGTTGCTTTTGAAGTACCGGAAGTAAACACTTCCATTCAGAGCGTTTGGGAGCGAGTTCAACAAAGTGAAAGTGGCTTTATCCGCTTTGAAGAAACGGAAAATCCACTCTGGTTATCTGGCTATGTAACCTCTTCAGATGATACTGGAAATTTTTACAAAGAGCTTTATCTCCAAGACGATTTTCAAAATCCTAAACGCGCATTGCGCCTGCTTTTAGACCAAACAGCCTTGTACACTTTTGCCCCTTTTGGCACAAAAGTGTTTGTGCACCTAAACGGTTTGGGTGCTGGAATTCATCAAGGTGTTTTGAGTTTGGGCAGTTACGAAGCAGATGGCGTAGCTCTGCTCCCAGCCCCTTTGATAAAGACCCATGTAAAGCGTTCGGAAAACCGTGAAAAAATTCAACCTATCCCGCTACGAATTTCAGAAATCAATCCCGATCAAATTGGCCTTTCGGTGGCCTTGGAAGGTGTTCAATTTTCCAAAAGTGAGCTTGGGAAAACGTTTGCTGGAGAAGCTTTTGATGAATTTGATGGAGAGCGATGGTTGGAGGATTGCATAGATTTTCGGTCTATTATTGTGAGCTCTAGTGTGTTTTCAAAATTTAAATCAGTACTTGTAGATTCTCTAAAAGGAGAACTATCGGGGATACTAACCCGTGATTTTTTTAACGAAAAAAACCTATTACAAATCAATGGATTGGAGGACATCCATTTTACAGAAGGTCGTTGTGATCCTTTTTTTGGAGAATCTTTTGAAACCTACCCCATGGGTCGTTTTGAGGGAAAAGGTTGGATGAATTGGATTGAAAAGGGAACCCAATATTGGGAAATTTATGAAGACGAAAACAGCTTGGGACAGTCACTTAGAATCGGGTCCTATCGATCCCGGGATGAAAAAACCCTTTGTTGGTTAATTACTCCAAAAATTGATCTCAACCATCTCAATCTACCTTTATTGAGTTTTAGAACCTCGAATGCTTTTGCGGATAAAAGTAAACTCGAAGTGTTTTACTCGAATAATTTTGAAGGAACTCCTTCCCAGATTAAACAGGCAAATTGGAAACTCCTTGAGGTAAAAATCGCGAGCTCTGATGACAATGATGTACTTTGGATTGATTCTGGAAATCTGTCCATCCCTAATAAAAATTCGGTTCATTTCGCTTTCCGATACACGGGTAGCGGCAAAGCAGCAGAGGACGGAACGTTTGAATTGGATGATGTACGAATTTTTGAAGGAGGTTTGTGAAGCGAATAAGACAGTCAACCCTTTTTGAGACCTACGCTACTTTTTCCTCCTGATTGACCCTAAACCACGGGAAAGTACACTGCTGTTTTCAATTTTTTTTCATCTGTATCTTGAGGGCTATTTAGATAAACCTCAAAGGGAACCAAGCCTTTTTTGGAGCGAAATTTTTTCGCTCTTTGGTACATCATTTGAGTAGCCCAAGCAGTTCCTAAATGGCGGTAAGGGCCGGTAAGTAAAACACTATGCACCTTCATATCAGGAAGTTCGCGAATGAAGAAGGGAGTCGGAAGATCATTTATGTGTTTATTTATAGGTAAACCGATTGTATAAACCACCCTGTCCTTTACAGGATCAAATTTGTGATATAAGGTAAAGGGATTTCCACAGATCAGGTCTTGGTAATCTTTGATCAATTTGGGAACGATATTTTGAAAATCTTCGTTCATGATCTGTTCAACGCTAGACATCTTACAACGGGTTTGAAAACCCAAATATTTTATTTTACTTAAATTTTTAAATCCTTCAAACTTGAGATCGCAAAAGGTATTCTCGTGTTCTACTAAATCTTTGAGCAACAATAGCCCCCGTTTGTAATCCATCCCGACGTACACTTCCATGGATTTTTTCATCCAAAATAAAAACCATGGGAGGCTACTTTGCATGGTCCAAGTAACTTCTGTTCCGCCGTCTTTTTCTTCTAAATAAAAGTCAACTTTCGCTCTTGATTTCCATGGCTTGTAAAAATTTAGGTCACAAGAAAGGGACTTATTTTTTCTTTCATTCAAGACCCTCATATCTCCACTCCCTGTAACTGCTCCTTCCCAATAGTAAAATTTTCCATCGCTATCGATATTGAGCGAAGTGTTGGGATCGGCTATGAGCCAGGGAGACCATTGGGGCCAGTTGTGAAAGTCATTCAGATATTTGAAAATGTCTTTTGCTTCTTTCTGAATCAACAAAGATTTTTTGACGTTCATTTTGCTCATGGGTTAGAATTTTGGGGTTACTAAATTGTAAATTCAAGATACAAAAAATCTTGTGATTCTAATTTATCCTATTGTTGACATACGCATTGGCTTGACGTGTGGGAAGAATGACCAAATCTGCGATGGTAACTTTCTCTGGTACTTGCGCCATGTAGAGGATGGCATCAGCAACTTCTTCTGCGGTAAGGGCTTCTATTCCATCATACACAGTTTTAGCGCGTGCTTGGTCCCCTTTAAAGCGAATTTCAGAAAATTCCGTTTCTACCAAGCCAGGATGAATGGCACCTACTCGAATTCCTAGTGGATTAAGGTCAATACGCAAACCGCGGGTAAAAAAATCTACAGCAGCTTTGCTACTACAATATGCGCTTCCATTGGGATAGACTTCTTTTCCGGCGATGGATCCCAGGTTGATGATCTGTCCCTTTTTAGCAGCAATCATATGTGGGAGTACCGCTTTTGTAACATACATCAAGCCTTTTACGTTCCCATCGATCATAGCATCCCAATCTTCCAAACTTGCTGTTTGAACAGGATCCAGACCGTGAGCATTTCCCGCATTATTGACTAAAAGATCAATGGATTTCCATGGATCAGGAAGACTGGCAATTGCTTTAAAAACAGCATCTTTATCACGCACATCAAAAGTGAGTAATTGAGTAGTACCTCCTATCTCTTTGGCAAGGGCTTTCAGTTTTTCAGTTCTTCTTCCGCAGAGGATTAATTGAGCACCTGCTTTTGCTAAAGTTAGGGCAGTTGCCCATCCAATTCCGCTTGTGGCGCCAGTGATTAGCACAATTTTATTTTTCATAGGATTAGGGTAAAGGTTTGCCCATACTGGCTTCTAAGAGTAAAAACCAATCGGGGAGTTCTAGATTTATTTTTGTGGCTTCCATGGATTTTTGAAGACGTGCGGCAGAGGTAGTCCCCACTACGGGATAAATCGATGCGGGATGATAGAGCAACCAAGCAAGAAGCAATTGGTCTTCTTCACAATTGTATTTTTCACAGAGTGGAATCAACACCTGTTTTACACGTTCTTTTTGGGGTGTATTTTCTTTAAAATAAATCCCTAAAGGACTCCATGCCATGGCCCCTATATCATGTACTTTCATAAAATCTAAAGTTCCGTCAAAAAGCGGCTGTTCATGGCTAAGGGAACATTCCAACTGATTCCAAGTTAACGATACTTCTTTTTGGAGCAGTTCTATTTGAGAGCAGGTAAAGTTGGAAACGCCAAGCTGTTTTATTTTTCCTTCACTTTGAAGCTTTTGAATTTCTTCAGCAATGATTTCAGCATCCATTAGTGGGCTTGGGCGGTGTAATAAGAGCAGATCTATATAGTCCGTGCGGAGGTTTCGTAAAGAATTTTCCACGCTCATTCTGATATGAGTTGTACTATAATCGTAATGTTTTATAGGTAGAGGACGTGCTTTGCAGGGCATTTGGATACCACATTTGGTAATAAAATGAACCGCTTCGCGATCTATGGAACTCTCTTGAAATGCCTTTCCAAATTCTGCCTCAGTAGTGTATCCGCCATAGATATCGGCATGGTCAAAGGTGAAAATTCCCAAAGCGACGGCTTCCTCCATAAGCGCTTGCATTTGGTGCGTAGAAAACCGACTCCCCCAAGTGCCCCAGGTCATGGTTCCTGAAATTATTCTTGAAAAGGGATAGATCTCCATACAAATATGTTAAATTAAACTTCTAAATTAGCAACAATTGAGGGTCTCAATGATCAGAAAACCCCTCAATTTTTAACCAATTGTTAACAACGAAATGGCAATATATTTTTCAAATTTGCTATCCAAAAAAATTGTAGAAAATTCCTATGGAAAACAGTACAAATCAAATGGCAGATATTAAAGCCATAAATGAGAAAATTGAAAAGGAAAGTGCGTTTGTAGACTTGCTCACTTTAGAAATGAACAAGGTCATTGTAGGTCAAAAGCACATGGTAGAACGTTTGTTGATTGGGTTACTGGGTAAAGGTCACGTTCTCCTAGAAGGAGTGCCTGGTCTTGCAAAAACACTGGCAATCAATACTTTAAGCCAAGCAGTCAAAGGGAGTTTTAGCCGTATTCAGTTTACTCCCGATCTACTTCCAGCGGATGTAGTGGGGACAATGATTTATAATATAAAAGAGAACGACTTCTCTATCAAAAAAGGACCCATTTTTGCCAATTTTGTTTTGGCAGATGAGATTAACAGAGCTCCTGCAAAAGTGCAGTCCGCTTTGCTTGAAGCAATGCAAGAAAAACAAGTGACTATTGGGGACAGTACGTTCAAATTACAAGCACCTTTTTTGGTTATGGCCACTCAAAACCCTGTAGAGCAGGAAGGAACCTATCCCTTGCCCGAGGCACAAGTGGACCGATTCATGCTTAAAACCATTATTGACTATCCCAAGATGGACGAAGAACAACGTATTGTTCGTAATAATTTAAATGGTGCTTTGGATCTAGTAAAACCAGTAATTAGTACCAAGCAGATCATTACAGCTCAAGAAACAGTACGGGAGGTGTATATGGATGAAAAAATAGAAAACTATATTTTGAACCTGATTTTTGCAACGCGATACCCTGAGAATTATAAACTGGACTCTATCAAGCCATTGATCAGTTTTGGAGCCTCGCCGAGGGGAAGTATCAACCTTGCAACTGCTGCAAAATGCCATGCTTTTTTAAAACACAGAGGGTATGTCATTCCTGAAGATGTTCGGGCAGTGATTTACGATGTCCTAAGACACCGTATTGGGTTGACCTATGAAGCCGAAGCAGAAAATATAACTTCAGAAGATCTGATAACGCAGATCATCAACGAAGTCGAAGTTCCTTAACCGTACTACCAATTTATTTAGACCTAGGACAGGACGCAATGGATACAAAAGCGCTACTGAAAAAAGTTCGCAAGATTGAAATCAAGACCCGTCGCTTAAGCGACCATGTCTTTGGTGGAGAATATCATTCTACCTTTAAGGGCCGGGGAATGACTTTTAGTGAAGTGCGCCAATACCAGTATGGTGATGACGTTCGTTCCATAGATTGGAATGTGACCGCCCGCTACAACGAACCTTTTGTAAAAGTTTTTGAAGAAGAGCGGGAGTTGACCCTAATGCTTGTGGTAGATGTGAGTGGATCTGAAGCCTTTGGTACCCAAGGTCAATTTAAGAGAGAAATTTTAACGGAAATTGCAGCAACACTTGCATTTTCAGCGCTCCAAAACAATGATAAGGTAGGGCTGCTCTTGTTTTCTGATCAGGTGGAATTGTTTATTCCGCCCAAAAAGGGACGTTCGCATATTTTGAGAATTATTCGAGAATTGTTGGAATTTGAACCGAAAAGTTTAAAAACCAATATTGGCAATGCGCTGGAGTTCCTCTCTGGAGTATTGAAAAAGAAAGCTATTGTTTTTATGCTCTCCGACTTTATGGATCAGGGCTATGAGAAAACCTTGCGCATCGCAGCCAAAAAACATGACCTTACAGGGATACGGGTTTATGATCCTGTGGAAACAAAACTTCCAAACTTGGGAATTGTACCAATCCGAGATGCTGAAACAGGGGCGGTACAGTGGATCAGTACCTTTTCTAAAAGGGTTCGGAAAAACTATGAAATCCAATATAGACAACATGTACAAACATATGAAGATGTATTTAGTAAAAACGGTGCAGGGAAATTGAGTTGTAGTGTGGAAGAGAGTTATGTAAAAAAATTATTGGGATATTTTAAAGCACGTGTATAAATGATAAAAAGGATACTTACTTTTTTTGGAGTGTTTGTTTCTTTGCTTTCATGGTCACAAGAAGGAGGTACATTGCTAGTAGCAATAGACTCTACTGCAGTAAAAATCGGGGAACAAATCGATTATATACTTCAAGTTAAGGCAGATAGTACTGCCCAAGTTATTTTCCCAGAGCAACCCTTGTTTGCCCCTTTTGAGTTACTTGAAGCCAGTCCAGTAGACACCTTGAAAACCCAATCTCATTACCTCTACACAAAAAAATACGCCTTAATTCAGTTTGATTCTGGAGACTATTTCATTCCTCAACAACAAGTTTTAGTTAATGGTTTTTCCAAAATCGCCGATCTCATTCCTATTCGAGTCAATACAGTAGTTGTGGATACCATCCAACAAAAACTCTACGACATCAAACCCTTGCAGGAGGTAGAAAAAAATTACGAAGCGTTAATTGCACAAGTTCTTTGGGGTTTGGTTATTGCCCTTGCCTTAATTGGAATTTTTTATACGTATTTATTTCAAAAAAGAAGAAAAGAACTTAGAGAGAAAGAACTTGCCCCTTTTGATCGTGCGATAGAAGAACTAAAAGCTTTAGAAAATGAACAACTAAGTGCACAGGAGGAATATAAAAATTACTACTCTAGATTGACCGATGTAGTGCGACGCTATCTGGAAGAAGAAGCAAAAATCGATGCGTTGGAAAGTACATCAGAAGAGTTGTTGCTCAAATTAGAAATGCGTAAAAATGCGGGAACTTTAGATTTGGATCAAAAGACTTTGATGAGTCTTAGAGCCGTCCTTCAGAATGCAGACTTAGTTAAGTTTGCCAAATCCATGCCCGAATATCGTATCGCTAGTGAAGATCGAAAAGTTGTGGAACACGTAGTAATCGAAACCAAAGAAGCCCTACCTGAACCAACAGAAGAAGAATTGCGAGAAAAAGCTGCCTATCGAGAATACCTTGCTAAAAAAAGAAGAAAAGAACAGTGGATCTGGGGACTTTCTGGAGTTGGAATTTTATGTTTATTGGCTTTGGTGATCAGTATGCTTGTTTATGGATTTTATCCTGTCCGTGACACCCTTTTGGGGTACCCTACCAAAGGGCTTTACAGTGGAGAATGGGTAATGAGTCAATACGGTTCACCTCCCCTAAAAATAGAAACTCCTGAGGTTTTAGAACGTTTTGAACAAACTGAAAAAACAATCCAACAATTTGGGTTGGGAACTTTTGACAGTCCGTTTTACATCGATTTATTATTCGATTTTCCTCCAAGAGACACTCAAAAAGAGGAAGGTCCACCCGCAGACCCTAAGCAAGCAGATTTAGAAAAAGGACAAGCTTTGGTAAATTCCATCATTTCCAATTTTGAGTCCAAAGGTGCTGTTAATATATTGATGAAAAATGACGCTATAGAAGTCCCCTCAGGAACCCCTGTGGCGAAGGTTTACGGAACCTTAGATTATCCTAAAAAGGGCGCTTCTGAAAGGGTGCGTTGTTCGTTTAACGCTCTCCTATTTACTTTTGAAGAAGGGACGATCATTCTAACAATGATGTACGAAAAAGAGGATCGGTATGCCCCACAGATTGAACAGCGTATTATCAACAGTTTAGAATTGATAAAAGAACTTTAAAATATGTTTGAAGGAATTTATTTTGCAAATCCCAATTACCTCTGGCTCCTTGTATTGTTGCCTTTGGCAATGGTATGGCACTTCTTTACCTGGAAAAGAAAACAAGCAGTTTTGAAAATGCCTAGTTTGTCCAATTTTCAAGGTGGGACTTCGGTCTGGTCCAAACTGTATCCGTTTTTGTACGGGTTGCGTTTGCTGGCTATGGGATTCCTCATTTTGGCCATTGCAAGACCCCAAACAGTAGATGTCTCTACCCGAACAAAGACCAATAAGGGTATTGATATTGTTATGGCGATCGATGTTTCTTCAAGTATGTTGGCTCAAGATTTAAAACCTGATCGTCTCACTGCACTTAAACGGGTGGCCGAAACCTTCGTAGAAGATCGAATGTCAGATCGAATTGGCTTGGTAGTGTATGCAGGGGAGAGTTATACCAAAACACCAATTACAAGCGACAAGGGGATTGTCAAAGGTTCTCTTAGAGAGATCTCCTTTCAAGGACTAATAGAGGATGGAACCGCAATCGGAATGGGACTAGCAACTTCGGTAAACCGACTGAAAGACAGTAAAGCCAAAAGTAAAATTATCATTTTACTGACCGATGGAGTCAATAATTCAGGTTTTATAGATCCCAAGATTGCTACGGAGTTGGCAGTGGAGTTTGGAATCAAAACCTATACAATCGGATTGGGAAGCAATGGAACAGCACTTGCCCCGATAGGAATTTTACCCAATGGAAACTTCAAATACGGGTTAACGAAAGTAGAAATTGACGAAGACTTACTTAAAGACATTGCGAAAGAAACGGGAGGAATATATTATAGGGCAACGGACAACAAAAAGCTTGAGGAAATTTATGCAGAAATCAATAAGTTGGAAAAAACAGAAATCGAGGAATTTAAATATTACAATTACGAAGAAAAATATAGGTTCCTAGCGCTTTTGGCTTTAGGACTAATTGCATTGGAATGGATCGGGAGAAATACGCTTTTTAAAAGTTTTATATAAATGTATCAAATAGACGCATACGAATACATCTATCTGCTGAGTGCCTTGCCAGTACTTTGGGTGTTTTATGGATTGCACTTACGTTGGAGGCGAAAGACACAGGCTGCTTTTGCGCGTCCAGAACTTCTGGCGCTTTTAAGTCCCAACCGTTCCAATTTTAAGCCTACCTTAAAGATGATTCTTTTGAGTTTAGTAATCGTATTTGTGATTTTTGGATTGATGAATCCTAAAATAGGAACACAATTAGAAACGGTAAAGCGGGAAGGTGTGGATATTGTTTTTGCCATTGACGTTTCTAAAAGTATGTTAGCGGAAGACATCGCACCCAATCGGATTGAAAAATCAAAACGTTTGGTTTCAGCTATATTGAATCAATTGGCAAGTGACCGGGTGGGGATCATTGCCTATGCAGCGCAAGCGATACCCCAACTCCCCATCACTACAGATTATGGAGCGGCAAAAATGTTTCTCCAATCTCTCAACACAGATATGCTCTCCTCACAAGGAACAGCTTTAGATAGTGCGATTGACTTATCTGGAACGTTTTTTGATGATGAAGATCAAACCAATCGTGTGATCTTTTTAATTTCCGATGGTGAAGATCATTCAGAAGATGCCGCCAATGCTGCTTCAAGAGCTGCAAATTTGGGAATAAAAATATTCACTTTTGGAATAGGCACAGAGCAAGGCGCTCCCATTCCTCTTAAAAGAAACGGAGTCGTAGAATCCTACAAGAAAGATTTTGATGGGGAAGTGGTAATTACCAAACGAAATCAAGAAGTCTTGGAAGTCATAGCTGCGGCAACAGAAGGAGCGTATCAAGATGGAAATGACACTCAAGCTGTACTAGACTTTGTTTCAGAACAACTCAAAGCAATGGATAAAAAAGAGTTTGAAGCGAAAAAATTTGTAAGCTATAAGGATCGTTTTCAGGCTTTTTTAGGTGCCGCTTTACTTTTTCTTTTAATCGACTTATTTTTGTTTGAGACCAAAACAAAATGGGTGCAAAAATTGAATCTATTTAATGAAAATGAAGACTAAAGTTTTTTATTTTTTACTTGTATTACCCTGGTATATTGTTTTTTCTCAAAATGGAGAAATAACCAATCACATTTATGAGGGCAACAAACAAACAGAAACAGAAGCTTATACAGAAGCCGAAAAATCTTACAGAAGAGCCCTTTCCTTAGCTCCAGAAAAGGCAGAAGCCTTATACAATTTAGGGAATACCCATTTTTTAGACAAACAATATGAAGAGGCATCGCAGCGTTTTTTCCAAACTCAAAAATTTGCTGCAAACAAAGCTACCAAACATAAGGCGTTTCACAATATGGGAAATGTGTACATGCAAAAAAAAGAATACCAAAAAGCTGTAGAGGCTTATAAAAATGCACTTAGAAATAACCCTTCCGATGAGGAGACCCGTTACAATTACGCCTTGGCTAAAGAACTCTTAGAAAAAGAAAAACCACCGGAAGAGCAAGAGCAAGACGATAAAAAGGACCAAAAGGACCAAAAGGATCAAGAAGAGCAACAGGATAAGGATCAGGACAAAGATCAGGAAGGAGATCAAGAAAATAAAGACGAACAAGATCCTGAAAAAGAAGGTGATGAAGGGGAGGAATCTAAAGATGAAGGAGAACCCAAAAATGAGGGAGATCAAAAAAAAGATCCTAAGCAAAATCAAGAAGGGGATAATCCTCAGGATAAAAAACAAGCCCCGAAACAAGGACAACTTTCTCCCCAGCAGGTTCAAAGTCTGTTGGAGGCCATGAACAATCAAGAAAAGAAAGTTCAAGATAAAGTCAACGCAAAAAAAGTTAAAGGAGTGCCTGTACGAGGAAAGAAAGATTGGTAATTATGATTTTACGGTATTCGGTAAAGTTTTTGTTTTGTTTTTTGCTGTTGGGAGCCTTTTTCCCTCAAGCACAAGTGAGCTTTGAAGCCAAGGTGAGCAAAAAACGCTTGGGCATAAATGAACGACTCCGAATTGATTTTGAGATGAATGAAAACGGGGACAATTTTAGTCCTCCTGCTTTTTCCAACTTTCAGGTAGTTAGTGGTCCTCAGCAATCGGTGAGCCGTTCTTGGGTAAATGGAGTTCAGAGTTTTTCAAAAACCTATACCTATTTTTTGACACCCAAAACGAAAGGGAAAATCATTTTAGGACAAGCGGAAGTTACGATCAACGGTGAGGTTTATAAAACAACCCCAGTTGAAATTGAAGTGACTGAAGCTGTAAAAAAACCGAATGACCCCAACAATATCGATTATTTAATTGACGACAACATTCATTTGGTTGCAGAGATTTCAAAAACCAATCCGTATTTAAATGAAGGGATTACGGTGGTCTACAAACTGTATTTTAGGAACCCTATTTCTGTGTCGGATGTTTCTGAATTGGAGTCCCCATCCTATGGTGATTTCTGGAGTCACTTGATCAATATCCCAAGAGCAGAAATCAATATGAGAGGATCTTACAAAGGTGAGCCCTATAACGAAGTCATATGGCGGAAAGCCGTTCTTTATCCTCAAAAAACAGGAAATCTCATATTACCCCCTCTTACTTTAAACCTTAACTTGAGTGTGCCTAGTAATCGAAGAGATTTGTTTGGAAGAAGAATACTCACTCAGTCACAAAAAACGATTACTACTGGGCAAAATACAATTCGCGTTAAACCACATCCTGAAAAAAATAAACCTGAAAATTTTTCTGGTGCTGTAGGTCAATTTGATTTTGATGTCATTTTAGATAAAGACGCTTTAAAAGCTTCTGAGTCCTTCCGGGCCAAAATAAAAGTCAAAGGGAATGGAAATTTAAAACTGTTTAACCTTCCCACCATCAGTGTTCCAAACACCCTAGAGGTGTATGAGCCCGAACACGATGAACAAGTGAAAATTACCCTTTCAGGCATGCAGGGAACCATTGAGGATAGCTACACCATCATACCTCAGTTTCAAGGGAAGTATCCCATTCCCTCCATCCAATTTTCTTATTTCGATCCTAAAACCGAAACTTATAGGACACAAACTTCTCAAGATTTAATTGTGGATGTATTTGATGGTCCTACAGCAGCAGTTCAAGGAACCTACTCTAACGGAGTTACCTCTAAACAAGTTGTCGCAGCAACAAATGAAAATGCCTTTCGTTTTATCAAATTGAATACGACATTGAGCCCTATCAATCAGCAGTCATTTTGGATGAGTTATCGTTTTTGGGTTTTATTATTAGTGCCTATTTTACTTTTAATTGCCGCCTATATTGTAAAACTATTCGTCCTAGATAAAACAGAGGATGCAAGTAGTGTGAAACAACGTAGAGCACAGCAATTAGCGAAAAAGTACTTGAGTTCTGCTAAAAAAGAATTTCACAATCAAACCCGTTTTTATGAAGCCTTGGAACGTGCCCTACACAATTATTTAAAAGCGAAACTCAATATTGAAACAACGGAATTGAGCAAGTCAAAAATTGAAAGCTTACTCTTCCAGAAAAAGGTAGCAAAGCACACCGCACTCGAGTTTGTAACCGTAGTAGAAAATTGTGAGATTGCACGCTATGCTCCAGGCTCTTCCGTAAATATCCAAGGAGATTATGAAAAAGCCAGTTCACTTATCGCCCAAATAGACCGACAGTTATGAAGCAGTCCAAAAACTTTTTTAAAGTCCAAGGTACGATACTCCTAATGGTGTTTCTTTTAATGAATACCGCAATACTATATGCTCAGGCTTCAAAGGAATCTTTATTTGATCAAGGCAATACAGCCTATAATGAAGGAGATTATCAAAAAGCAATTTCGCTTTACGAGCAAACACTGAAGACAGGACAGCACAGTGCCGCTTTATATTTTAATTTAGGGAATGCCTATTACAGACTCAACAAGGTTGCAGAAAGCATCTACTACTTTGAAAAAGCAAAACAACTCAATCCCCTAGACGAAGACATTCAAATCAATAGCGCTTTTGCAAAAAATATGACGATTGATGCTATTGAAAAGCTCCCTGAGTCTCAGATTGCACAATTCCAAAAAAGCCTATTTGGAATTTTTAGTTTTTCCGTTTGGTCCGTACTAACGGTGATTCTACTTTGGATTTTTGTAGGGTTGTTTTTGGCATATCTCTTTTTCAACTCGGTTCAATCAAAACGCATCTTTTTCTTTAGTGCACTGCTGGTTCTGGTAGTTTTTATGACCAGTTTTTTTGTCACCTTTTCAATAGATCAAAAGGAAAAGAACACGAAGTATGCGATTTTATTTTCAGATCAGATTGATATATGGTCTGAGCCCAATCAACAAGGAGACTTGTTGTTTAATCTTCACGAAGGAACCAAAGTACAACTGTTAGACCACCTGGAAGAATGGCAAAAAATCCGAATTGCTAATGGTTCAGAAGGATGGATCAGAAATGCTTCTTTAAGAAGATTAGACGAGGAAATCCCTAAATAAGTTGTTGCTCCTGAATGGTTTCGGACTGGGTAACCCACTCGAATAAAAAACTACCGAACTCAGAGAGAATGGGGTAACTTTTAGATGCATTTAATGTCGATTTGGGAAATAGAGTAACAATAGTATTGACTTCCTCAATCACCAATATCAAAGCACTGAGAATGACCCCCCACTTTAGCAAACCAAAAAGGCCTCCAGCAATTCTGTTGAGAAACCCAAGAGCAATAAGCTTTAAGGTTTTTGTGATCAATTTTGCCAAAAGAGAAACCGCATAAATGATCATTAAAAAAAGAAGAATAAAACAAACCGTTTGTATGGTTTTGGGACTCCAATCTACATAGTTGCCCAGCAAATCACCCAAAAGGTGAGAAAACTTAAAAGCTCCAAATAGACCTAAGATTAGCGCGATCAATCCTGCCACTTCTATCACAATACCTTTGATCAGGCCACTGATTAGACCATAGGCAAGTAATATTAATACAATAATATCTAAAACATTCACTTAGCCAAAATACAGTTTTTTTAGGCTAAGGAGAAGCTTTTTTTTCGAGATTGGGGGATGAAATAATATCTTTGCATATGGCACAAAATAATAGAGATCCTAAGTTGAAACAACGCTGGGATACATTGGTGGAACTATTGACTGAGAAATTTTCTGATGCTGCACCGATAGATGTTGAAGGGATTTTGTATTTAATTGGTCTTCAGGAGTTTGGAAAACCACATGAGCGATTTAAAAAAGAGGATAATGTAAATTTGATCCACATTGGAATTTGTGTGGTTTTAGAGCCATATGGATATTATCGTTTTGACCATTACGATGCTCAAGGCTGGCCCCATTTTGAACTGATAGAAGCTTTGCCTCACCTCAAATCAGGAGAGCAAAGTCTTTTAATTAAGAGTGCAATTGTAGATTACTTCCTAAAGCAGGAGGTCATTTGTTAAAACTCCTTTATTTTTGTCCTATGATTGATCGCGTAAAAGAATATTTAGAACAAGTCGAAACTTTTTCAAGTTCTAATCCCGAGGAAACAGAAGCTTTTCGAGTAAGCTATGCAGGAAAGAAAGGTATTTTAAATGACCTTTTTGCTGCATTTAGAGAAGTCCCAGCAGAGGAAAAAAAAGCCTACGGACAAGAGCTTAATAAATTAAAAGAAGCCGTAGCAAATAAGGTAAAACAACTTCAGTCTCAATCCCAAAAAGGGGCTTCCAAAATGCGCATTAGCGACCCCAGTAGAACGGCATTTCCCATACAAACAGGGAATCGCCACCCGCTGGCGATAGTCAAAAATCGCATCATCGATATCTTTACTCAAATTGGATTCAGCATTTCAGAAGGACCCGAAATTGAAGACGACTGGCATAATTTTACGGCGCTCAATCTTCCTGCTCATCACCCTGCACGGGATATGCAGGACACGTTTTTTATCCAAACCGATCCCGATATTCTTTTGAGAACTCATACTTCTTCTGTACAAGTGCGACATATGGAAAACCATCAGCCACCAATACGGACCATTTCTCCAGGGAGGGTATTTAGAAATGAAGCTATTTCTTCCAGAGCACATTGTATTTTTCATCAAGTAGAAGGGCTTTACATTGCCAAGGATGTATCTTTTGCTGATTTAAAGCAAACCCTTTTATATTTCACAGAAGCTCTATTCGGAAACTCCAAAATTCGGTTGCGCCCCTCTTATTTTCCTTTTACAGAACCTAGTGCCGAGGTAGATATTTACTGGGGTTTAGAGACAGAAACGGATTATAGAATAACTAAAGGTACGGGTTGGCTTGAGATTATGGGTTGTGGAATGGTAGACCCCAATGTGTTGGAAAACTGTGGAATCAATCCAGAAGAATATTCAGGTTTTGCATTTGGAATGGGTATTGAACGTATCGCGATGTTGTTGTATCAAGTAAGTGATATTCGGTTGTTTTTTGAAAACGATGTCCGCTTTTTAAATCAGTTTAAAGCCACACTTTAGTTTAACTTTTTAGCGAGTGATTTGAAACTTTTTTTGGGGCTTTGTTGTCCATATAAAATCTGATATACTGAGTCGATAATGGGGGTATTGATTTGAAGTTGTTGAGAACGTTTATAAATAGGTTGAGCGGCATAGTACCCTTCAGCAATCATATTCATTTCCAATTGGGCTCCTTTTACAGTATATCCTCTACCAATCATATTTCCAAATCGTCTGTTTCTACTAAATGTTGAGTACCCAGTAACCAATAAATCACCTAGATAGGCAGATTGATTGATGTTCCTTCGAGATTTTGATAGTTTTTTTAAAAAACGGTTCATTTCACGAATGGCGTTTGACATTAGAACACTTTGAAAATTGTCACCATAATTTAAGCCATGAGCGATACCCACTGCTAAGGCAAATATATTTTTTAACGTAGCCGCATACTCTACTCCAACGACATCTTTAGAAGTTTTTACGTGAATGTACTTAGTCTGCATTAGCTTTTTTAACTGTACGGCATTACTTTTTTTAGTACTGGCCAAAGTCAAGTAGGAAAGACGCTCTAGTGCCACCTCTTCGGCATGTGAGGGCCCCGCAATTACGATAAACTGATCCCAGGGTAAGTCAAAATTTTGGTGCAGATGATCGCCTACAATACATTTACTTTCTGGGATGATTCCTTTCACTCCAGAGACAACGTTTTTATCTTTAATTGGAATAGTAATTTGACGAAGGGTAGCATCTAAAAAAGCAGAGGGAATGGCTAAGACAATCCAATTACTAGCCTTCACAACTTCATTGATGTCTGAACTCACTGAAATCCTTCGGGGTCTAAATTTAATCTCAGACAAATAACTAGGATTTCTATTTTTCAATCTGATGGCACGTGCTTCTTCAGGATCCCGGACATACCAATGGACGTGATTCCGTGCATCTGTAAAAATTTTGACCAAAGCTGTAGCCCAGCTACCACTTCCGATTACAGCGATATCCGTACTCTGTTTGGAAATATTAAGAGATTTAAAAACGTGCAAATCCAAATAGCTTCTTGTGTCTTAAATCCAAACGTCCCAAGGAATTCTGCTGAGTAAAAACACAAATCCTAAACCGTAAAACAAGGCAATCCGTAAGAATTTTTTAGTGGAGGCATTTTGTCTTTTGTGCATCGACCATCCCATGGTGATCAATACAATGGCAAGAATGTTGGTAATGGGGTGTTCTACCAAGTACAAGCGACTTTCGGCATTTTTCATGACTCCCATGCCCAAAGTAGACCATTTATCAAACCAAGGAGAAATAAAATATAATACCAATCCAATCAATAACTGAATGTGTGAAAATATAAGTCCAAAAAGACTGATTCTTAAATCATTTGCTCCAAATTCTTTTCCTGAAGCTTTTCCACGAATTGCATTTAGAATGGCCAAAGCCAAGATGATCAGAACCAAAAAAGCCCAGTAGGAATGAACTGTTTTTACTATTGCGTACATGTGATTATTTTTTATAAAAATACTTCATTTTCCTCAATGAACCACGCTTACAAAGTAAAATAAGCCGAATCTGATTTTGCAGTTTTGAAAATCAACTTAAAAGCTTACTTTAGATAAAATTACAAATGGTTAAGATGAAAAAACTCCTTTTTATAGCGTTAATTGTTTTTTATGGGTGTGAAGAAGCACCCAAACAAGAACCCACTTTTGGAATTGTCATTCACGGAGGGGCAGGAACAATTTTGAAAAAAAACATGACCCCTGAAAGAGAGGCGGAATACCGAGCCGTTTTGGCAGAAGCAATTCAGGTAGGACACCAAATTTTAAAGGCAGGAGGCAGCAGCCAAGAAGCTGTAGAGAAAACCATTCATGTTATGGAAGATTCACCACTTTTCAACTCTGGAAAGGGTGCTGTATTGAATGCTGAAGGCACTATTGAGCTTGACGCTTCCTTCATGAATGGAGCGGATTTAAATGCAGGGGCAATATCAGGAGTACGAACTGTAAAACACCCGATTTCTGCTGCTATTAAAGTGATGGAAAACTCCCCGCATGTGATGCTTTCTGGAAAAGGTGCAGATCAGTTTGCATCTGAACAGGGCCTGGAAATCGTATCTCCCGAATACTTCCTTACAGAGCGAAGAATCAATTCATTAAAACGAGTTCAAGAAGCTGCTAAAGCAAAAGAAACGAGCTGGGCTCCAGAGGAAAGAAATTTCTTAAAGAATCAACGTTATGGCACCGTGGGTTGTGTTGCATTAGATTTGTCTGGAAATCTTGCTGCAGGAACTTCCACAGGAGGAATGACAAATAAAAAGTGGAATCGGATAGGAGATGCGCCCATTATAGGTGCAGGAACTTATGCCAACAATGCCACATGTGCCATTTCTGCAACAGGGTGGGGTGAATTTTTTATCCGCTCAGTAGTTGCCTATGATATTTCTGCATTAATGGAATACAAGGGAATGACTATTCAAGAAGCTGCCTACGAAGTCATTCACAACAAAATGGCAAAACTAGGTGGAGACGGAGGTGTAGTGGGGATTGATCGTAATGGAAATCCCATGATGGAAATGAACACCCCGGGAATGTATCGCGCGCACATGGATGCTGAGGGAAATCTAGAGGTTAAAATTTACCAAGACGAGTGAGTTCAAAATAGTACACGGTATTTTTTTAAATTTTCTAACCAATCCTAAATACAAACAATTCCTTATTTTCAAAACACAGGGTTGGAAATTTGAGAAAACATCAGGTTTTTAAGATTAGAGAATTATTCAGAAAAAGAGTGTAATGGAGTCGCTAAGAGCTTTTGGACGATGATAGAATTGAGCGTATCAAAGCATAAGATCAAAACTTAATGTTGGAAGATTTCACCTTTGAGGCGAAAAGAAAGATAATTCATATCGACATGGATGCTTTTTTTGCCTCTGTTGAAGAGTTGGATGATCCGAAACTTCTCGGAAAAGCAATCGCTGTTGGAGGAGGTTCTCGAGGGGTAGTTGCCGCGGCGAGTTATGAAGCACGAAAGTTTGGTGTCCGAAGTGCAATGAGTAGTGTGATCGCTCAAAAATTATGTCCGCATCTTATTTTTGTAAAACCGCGTTTTGAACGTTACAAGGAAATTTCAAATCAAATACGATCAATTTTTTTAGAATACACCCCTCTGGTAGAACCTCTTTCTTTAGATGAGGCTTATTTGGATGTTTCTGAGTATCCTTCAGCAACTTTGGTTGCGGAAGAAATCCGCAGAAAAATTAAAAAGAAGACAGGTTTGAGTGCCTCAGCAGGAATCTCAATCAATAAGTTTTTAGCTAAAATAGCAAGTGACTGGAATAAGCCTGATGGTCAAAAAACACTTCCTCCAGAAGAAGTATTGGATTTTTTGGAAAGACTTGATGTCAAAAAATTTCACGGTATTGGAAAGAAAACAAAACTAAAGATGTATAAACTAGGGATTTATACTGGAAAGGATTTGAAAGCACAGACCCTGGAGGACTTGTCCAGTCACTTTGGTAAAGCAGGAGGGTATTATTATCAAGTAGTACGAGGGATTCACCTAAGTCCAGTTAAGCCACATCGTACACCCAAATCTGTCGGAGCAGAACGTACTTTTGAAAAAAACCTAAGCAGTGAATTGTTTTTGGAAGACAAACTGCAAAACATTGCAGCGATTTTAGAAAAAAGACTTTCAAAAAATAAGGTCGCTGGAAAAACAATAACCTTGAAAATCAAATACAGTGATTTTAAACAATTAACTCGAAGTAAAACAGGCACGCTATATTTATCTTCTCAAGCCCTTATTTTTGAACAGGCGAAAGAATTACTTTATCAGGAAAAATTGCTCAATTCAGTTCGATTGATCGGAATTTCGATCTCAAATCTCAATACTCTAAAGAAAAAACAAGAAGTTAAACCTTTAAAGGAAGCTTCTCAGCTATGCTTGCCTTTTTAAATTGTCGAAACTCGTAAGGTATTCACCATTCCTCTTGATTTGATTGGCATAGCGGTTAGGTTTACTACAAAATCCTCTTTTTCGACATAACCTTTATCAAAAGCAATTTCGTTAATTTCCACTACCGTTTTATCTGTACTTTTTAAATTGTCATAATAAAAAGTTTTAACCCCCCATAATAAGTTTAACCGGTTAAGAATAATTTTATTGGAAGTAAAAACCAAAACATGCGACTGAGGACGCCAAGCGGAAATTTGAAAAGCTGTATATCCACTATTGGTTAATGTGCAAATAGCTTTTGCACTAATATCATTTGCTAAATGCGCAGCGTGATAACAAATGGATTTAGTAATGAATCGTTTTGTTCGAATATTAGGAGGGCTTTGAGGGACATTGATTAAATCAGAATTTTCTACAGAGCGCAATATATTGGCCATAGTATGGATGACTTCCACAGGGTACTTACCTACAGAGGTTTCTCCAGATAGCATTACAGCATCTGCACCATCCATTACAGAGTTTGCAACATCATTTACTTCTGCGCGGGTGGGGGTCAAACTGTCGATCATAGTTTCCATCATCTGGGTTGCTATGATGATTGGGATTCTCGCTTTTTTTGCTAAATGCACCAACCGTTTTTGAATTAAAGGGACTTCTTGAGCAGGGACTTCCACTCCTAAGTCACCCCGGGCCACCATTAGACCGTCAGAATACGCAATGATTTTATCAATATTTTCAATAGCCTCAGGCTTTTCAATTTTTGCAATAATCGGAATTTTTCGATCCAAATGTTTCGCCATCAATTCCTGAAGATCAATAATATCTTGGCTAAATCGAACAAAAGAAAGTGCAATCCAATCGATGTCTTGGGTAAACATAAACTGTGCATCTTTAACATCTTTTTCGGTTAAGGCGGGTAAAGAAATTTTGGTGTTGGGTAGGTTTACTCCTTTATTGGACTTAAAAGGTCCCCCTTGAATAACTTTGGTTTTTACTTCATTGACTTTGTTGGTTTCAATAACTTCAAAAATCAATTTTCCGTCGTCAAGTAAAATGCGTTCTCCTTGCGAAACATCTTTAGGAAAGTTTTTATAATTCATGTACGCTTTTTGGGCGTTTCCTTCAAAGGGAGAATCGGTTAAAAACAAGACATGATCACCAGGATTTACCACTGTACCCTCCTCAATTTTACCCACTCTAAGTTTGGGCCCTTGAAGATCTCCTAAAATTGCGGTGTTAGTATTGAGTTTTTGATCTACTTTTCGAATCATTTGAATGCGTTCGGATACATCTTCGTAGTCGGCATGTGAAAAATTGATTCGAAACACATTTACACCCGCCAAAACCATTTTCTCTAAAACCTCCTCTGTTGAAGTAGCGGGGCCTAAAGTTGCGACTATTTTTGTTTTTTTGATAAAATTCATTAATCCAATATTAGATTCAATTGGTCAGCGATTTTTTCTATTGTAATACGGTAGCACATTGTAGTCAGCGACCATTTTTTTAACTGATTTTGCAAGACTGTAAGTAATGTTTTGTCCGTAGATTTTATTAAAAAATCGGCGTGTTTAAATTCAGAAATTAAAGATACTTCATTTCTTTCGGGAAGTTCAAATAAAGTATCATTTTTTGAACGAGGTCTGGCTTTTTCTTCCACAGATTTGTTGGAGATTAATACACATTTGATATCAGAATAAAAATCTTCCCATTCAAAAAGCAGAAAGGGCCCTTGTTTCCTTTGGTTTTCAATATCTTTTTTGGAGCGTTTTAATAAAATTTCACTGTTTTGATTGATATAAAAGACAATTTTGTGTGCCTCCACAGGGGAATGAATAGCCATCCAATATTCCTCTATAGGGGTTTCTTCGATCTCTAGAAGATGTATTTTTTGTCCCATTTTAGGAATGTAGGGGTTTGGGGTTTATTTTCAAAATCCGCGCAGCAATTCGCGCAGCATTTTCCTCTGCTTTCTTTTTGGAGAACGCCTTAGATTTCGCCAATAGCTCTTGATCTAAAAAGATTCGTGCATTGTATTTAATTTTGGGATGGACTCCTTCGTCTTCTTCGGTGATAATTTGAATTACTTTTTTTTGTTTTTGTCCCCACTCAATCAAAAAAGCTTTGTAACTCAGCACCAAACTATCTAGGCGCTCCATGTCTACATAGGGGATGATGATTTTACGGATTACATAACTTTTTGTTTTTTCATATCCTCGATCAACAAACATGGCACCAATCAAAGATTCTAGTAGATTACCGTGGATGTCCTCACCAAAATTCGTGTTATGCTTAGAAATCTGTGCCAATTCAATAAGCCCCATTTCTTTTCCGATTTGATTTAGCTTAACACGACTTACAATTTTAGCACGCAATTTGGTCAACGCACCTTCTTTTGCTTGAGGATAATATTGGTATAAATATTCAGCAACAAGGGTAGTGAGTAATGCATCTCCAAGAAATTCAAGACGTTCAAAATTAATTTTTTTTCCTTCGAGATCCTTTAAATTTATGGAACTATGGGTAAAGGCTTCCTTATAAATCGCTTTATTAGACGTTTTAATTCCTAATTTTTGCTGAATTTGAGAAAAAAAATTCCCGGATGTTGCCATTCGGGAATTTCGTATGTATTTAAGGAACTTCACACCCTTTTTTTAACTTATTTTTTTGAATAACACACAGGCATTATGACCACCAAAGCCAAAGGTGTTTGATAGTGCTACGTTCACAGTCCTTTTTTGAGCTTTCCCAAAAGTAAAATTGATTTTTTGATCTATCTCTTCGTCTGGGGTTTGATGATTTATTGTTGGGGGAACAATACTGTGTTTAATGGCAAGTATTGATGCAATTGCTTCTACCGCTCCAGCAGCACCCAGAAGGTGTCCTGTCATTGACTTAGTGGAATTGATGTTCATAGAATAAGCATGCTCGCCAAATACTTTTACAATAGCACTGGATTCTGCAATATCTCCCAAAGGAGTTGAAGTTCCGTGCATGTTTATGGCATCTACCTCAGTGGGTTCTAATGCGGCATCTCGGAGGCAGTTTTCCATAACTTTAGTAGCCCCTAAACCTTCGGGATGTGGAGCCGTCATGTGGTGTGCGTCTGCGGAAAGTCCCCCCCCTGCAAGTTCTGCATATATGGTAGCTCCTCGAGCTACGGCGTGTTCGTAAGATTCTAAAATTAAGGCTCCAGCACCTTCACCCAATACAAAACCATCCCTATCCTTATCAAAAGGACGTGAGGCAGTTTTTGGGTCGTCATTTCTTTTGGACAATGCATGCATGGCATTAAAACCTCCTATTCCAGCTTTGGTTACAGCAGCTTCAGAACCTCCTGTAACGATCACATCAGCAAATCCGAGACGAATGTAGTTCAAGGCATCAATCATAGCGTTCGATGCGGAGGCACAGGCAGATACCGTAGCAAAATTAGGCCCTCTAAAACCGTATTTAATTGAGATTAGCCCAGGAGCTATATCTGCAATCATTTTTGGAATAAAAAACGGGTTGAATCTTGGATTTTCATTCCCCGCAGCAAAGTTCAAAACTTCGTTTTGAAAAGTTTCAAGACCTCCAATTCCAGCGCCCCATATCACTCCTACCCGATCTTTGTCTATTGTATCGACAGGGAGTTGGGCGTCTTCAAGGGCTTCTGCAACCGCTACGAGTGCGTATTGCGCAAAACGGTCGTATTTTCTTGCCTCTTTGCGATCAAAATGATCTAATGGATCAAAATTTTTAAGTTCGCAAGCAAATTGTGTTTTGAATAATGCAGGATCAAAATAGGTAATGGGGGCTGCCCCACTAGTACCAGACAATAAACCCTCCCAATAGGCTGAGAGGGTGTTTCCAATTGGTGTAAGGGCTCCCAATCCGGTAACTACTACGCGTCTTGGTTTCATGCTCTTAGTTAGTTGGCTTGTTCTATAAATTTGATTGCTTGACCAACAGTAGCAATATTTTCAGCTTGGTCGTCTGGAATTTGGATATCAAATTCTTTTTCGAATTCCATGATCAATTCCACGGTATCCAATGAGTCTGCACCCAAGTCGTTTGTGAAGCTTGCTCCATCCACAACTTCGTTTTCATCAACCCCTAGTTTATCAACTATAATGGCTTTTACTCTTGAGGAAATGTCTGACATAACTAATCTTTGTTTAAATTAAATTTGTCAACAAAAATATAAAACTTTAGAGTAATTCAACCGATTGAGATTGAATATTAACCTTAATTTTGGGTAATAACAGCAGTAATGCTTCTTTCGTGTGGGGTTACAACTGTATTTGGGAATTTTAAATGAAGCAAAGAATTGTCTTATTGGCATCGGGAAACGGGTCTAACGTTGAAAATATTTGTCGTTTTTTTGAATCCAACTCTAGTATTGAGATTGCAGGAGTTTATACGAACAACCCCAAGGCTGGGGTAATTCAAAGGCTTCAGCCCCTTGATATCCAAGTAAAGGTTTTTGAAAGAAATTCTTTTTTGGATGGAACCCTCCTGAGCGAAATACAATCTCTAAAGCCTGATTTAATTGTGCTCGCTGGGTTTTTATGGAAGATCACTAAGGACTGGGTGCAAGCTTTTCCCAATCAAATCATCAACATCCACCCTGCGCTTTTACCTAAATATGGTGGTAAAGGGATGTACGGTGGTTATGTGCACCAGGCGGTTAAAGAGAATAGAGAGTCTGAAACAGGTATCACAATCCATTATGTCAACGAAGCTTATGACGAAGGAGCGATCATTTTTCAAAAAAAAGTAAGTCTTCATCCGAACGATTCCACGGAAACAATTGCAACCAAAGTACATCAATTGGAGTATGCCTATTTTCCAAAAGTGATAAATTCCTTACTTAACAAAGAACGCCCATGAAGGCCAAATCGGTTTACCTCTATACAGATGGTTCTTCTTTGGGCAACCCTGGTCCTGGGGGTTATGGTATTATCTTAGAATGGGTGGGGATGTCTTACGTCAAGGAATTTTCAGGAGGTTTTGCCCGAACCACGAACAATCGAATGGAATTGCTGGCTGTAATCGTAGGGCTGGAGTTGCTCAAAAAACCAGGAATGGAAGTAATTGTTTACTCAGATTCGAAGTATGTTGTGGATGCAGTTGAAAAAAAATGGGTTTTTGGCTGGAAACAAAAAGCGTTCAAAGACAAAAAAAACAGCGATTTATGGAGGCGTTTTTTAAAAATATACGAAAAACATCAAGTTCATTTTCAATGGGTCAAAGGGCATAATCAACACCCCCAAAATGAGCGATGTGATCAATTGGCAGTAAAGGCAGCAAAAGGAAAAAATCTACCTCCTGATATTGTTTTTGAGCAAAATGAAAATAAACCTAGCTAATTGTTTACAGTCTTTCAATAAATGTTTGAATCAAAAAGCAAATAGCCACATTTAGTTTTTTACTTTTGTACTATGAATGACAAACTTTTAGTCTTAGGTACCATGGCCTATGATGCTATAGAGTCTCCCTTTGGAAAAACGGGAAAAATACTAGGAGGATGTGCCACTTACATTGGTTTGGCCGCTTCCCAATTCAAAATTCAATGTGGTTTGGTATCGGTAATTGGAGATGATTTCAAAACGGCACATACCAACTTATTAAGTTCAAAGGGATTGGATCTCTCTGGAGTAGTCACTATCCCTGGAGAAAAAACCTTTTTTTGGAGTGGAAAATACCACAACGATCTCAATACCAGAACTACTATAGACACTCAACTTAACGTACTGACTAAATTTGATCCAAAGGTTCCGGAAAAATTCAAGGATGCAAGTATTGTACTTTTAGGAAATCTAGACCCCAATATCCAAGCTGCAGTTTTAGACCAAATGAGTGCTCCCAAACTAGTAGTAATGGACACCATGAATTTTTGGATTGAAAGTTATCGCGAAAAACTGGATGAAATGATTCGGCGTGTGGATGTACTTTCAATAAATGATGAGGAAGCACGTCAACTCACGGAGACCCATTCTTTGGTAGAGGCTGCACAGAAATTGCAAGCCTTAGGGCCTCAATATATAATTATAAAAAAAGGAGAACACGGAGCGTTATTATTTCATGAAAAAAGGATTTTCTGTGCTCCAGCGCTTCCTTTAGAGGAAGTTTTTGATCCAACAGGAGCGGGAGATAGTTTTATTGGAGGTTTTGCTGGGTATTTGTCTCAGCGAGGAAGTATTGCCTTTGAAGACATGAAAACCGCAGTCATCATGGGGTCTGCCATGGCCTCTTTTACTGTGCAAAAATTTGGAACAGAATGTCTTGAAAGCTTATCCTTTGAACAATTAAAAAAACGAATTTTAGCTTTTAAATCCTTATCCGATTTTGAAATTGAATTAATATAATACATCTATTTAAATGAGTGACGCGATAAAGCACGAGTGTGGAATTGCCCTTTTACAATTAAAAAAGCCCTTATCCTTTTTCAAGGAAAAATATGGAAGCGCACTCTATGGAATCAACAAGATGTATTTGTTAATGGAAAAACAGCACAATCGCGGTCAAGATGGTGCAGGTTTTGCCAGTATAAAATACAATGTAGCTCCGGGACAACGTTACATAAGTCGGGTGCGTTCTGCAGAAGCACAACCCATTCAAAAGATTTTCAAGACCATAAATGATAGGATCCAAAAGCAATTGGAACTATCACCAGATTTACTTTCCCATCCTGAAGAATTAAAACAACAAGTTCCTTATGTTGGAGAACTGATGTTGGGCCATGTGCGGTATGGTACATTTGGGAAAAATAGCATAGAGAGTGTTCACCCCTTTCTTAGACAAAACAATTGGATGCATCGTAACCTGATCGTTGCGGGAAATTTTAATTTGACCAATGTCAACCAGCTTTTTGACAATTTAGTAGATCTTGGACAGCATCCTAAAGAGCGCGCAGACACGGTTACTGTGATGGAAAAAATCGGACATTTTTTAGACTCTGCCGTTGCAAAAATTTATAAAAATTTACGTCAAGAAGGATACAGTAAGGCAGAAGCGTCCCCTTTGATTGCAGAACGTTTGAAACTTTCCAAAATTTTGAGGAAGGCTTCCAAGAACTGGGATGGGGGCTACGCTATGGCGGGGCTCTTAGGTCATGGAGACTCTTTTGTGTTGAGAGATCCTGTTGGAATTCGACCTGTATATTATTATTCTGATGATGAAATTGTGGTAGTGGCTTCCGAACGACCTGCCATACAAACAGTTTTTAATATTGCTTACGAAAAAATTGAGGAACTCGAACCTGGACATGCCCTGATTACTAAAAAAGGAGGCGAAACCCGCATCAAAAAAATTCTAGAACCCCAAACTAAAAAAGCCTGTTCTTTTGAACGAATTTATTTTTCTAGAGGAGGAGATTCTGAAATCTATCAAGAACGTAAAGATTTGGGAAAGGCACTTTTCCCATTGGTACACAAATCGATAGATGGGGATTTAGAAAACACGGTTTTCTCTTTTAT
>Ga0255753_1001254_pt1 | contig 30987 bp, 20 predicted proteins | sample 041ome_10_FD_179953 | JGI IMG/M metagenome (GOLD analysis project Ga0255753, IMG submission 179953) | Coastal salt marsh microbial communities from the Groves Creek Marsh, Skidaway Island, Georgia - 041412US metaG (version 2) | ecosystem: Environmental > Aquatic > Marine > Intertidal zone > Salt... | reverse complement strand
ATTTGCATTTTAAATGTGTTAAAGATGTTTGGGATAAAGCGATGGTATTCATCATGGTTTACGATTCTTCGTTTGTCTTCGTGTTCTTTGTTCTTGTGAGGAAAGTCGATTTTTGATGACGAAGCACTTTCGTTTTTTTTTACTCGTCGTCAGTCCAAATCTCCAAATAGACTCGCCGCACGTCGTTTACACAGACGACAACAACAACAACAACAACAGAAAGAAAGAAAGAAAGAAAGATAAAAAGATAAAAAGAAAGATGAAAGTTCGAACGGCCATCAAACGATTGTGCGAGGCGTGCAGGATAGTCAAACGACGCGGTCGATTATACGTCGTCTGCTCGAAAGTACCAAAACACAAACAACGACAAGGTTTAGTGACCGAAACTTCACCGGCGACGATTCAGAACGCTCACGAAGAAGAAGAAGAAGGTGGAAGGAGAGGATACGGCAATACGAATAACAATAGCGGTACGAGTAGTCTAGCAGAAGAGGAGTGCTGCGCGGAGACGAGGAGAACGTTCCTTGGGTTCCTGGATCATCGTCGTCACGCTGAATCGACTTTTCCGTCTCGCAGTTTAGCCGGCGTCGCATCCTCGAATTCGACGACGACGAGTTTTTTACCGTGGTTGGTAAAATAGATTCATAGTAACGAACGATCAACGACATCTACTTTAATAAGATACATTTAATTATTACTACACGCAGACTAAGCACTAGCTAATGATGATGACTAATTTTCGTTTAACAGCATGTTCATCGCCGCTTCGATGTTGTTATTCGTCACGTGCAACGTTTGTTTTACTCGCTGCTCGCTGAAACCCATGGAAACGAGCGTATTGACGGAATTCTCATCCAGAACAAACGGGCCTCCGTCTCCTTCCCTTCCTCGCCTCCTTCTTTGTTCGGCTTGAGCCGCTGCCGAACGGTTCCCGATTCCAAACCTTACTATCGCTTTCCCTCTCGCCGATCTACCATTACCTACGCCGCTATCGAAAATTTTACCTACCGTTTTATCGACGAGCGAACACAGCCAAAGCGGAAGTTTGACGCCCAGACATTCGACGAGTATCCATGCAAAGATTCCGCCTATGACAGACACGAAAGTCGTGACAATGGACGCGTAGTATTTACTCGTGGCGAGGTGCATCATGGCCAAGTACACGAACAGCGTATTTCCGCAATTCAAGATCCCGAAAAGGGTAAAGTGAAACGTTGATGGTACCTCGACGAAATAGACGACGGCGAGAGGCAAAGTTATATAAAACGCCGCCGGTTTCTCCATCATCATCGTCGCATCACCATCGACCAGTTTCAAAAGAACTGATTCCAAAACACGACACAGTAAATACGAAAAGAATAGGAACGATCCAAACTTTCGCGAACCCATGAGTCTTTCGAACATTCGACACATGTGATAGTTCAAAAAGATTCCCGTGCACGCGCTTCCAGGCGTGTTGAAGAAATGACCATTCTCGTTGTAGTTTTGCTGATGACGATTACTACTAAAACCACTGTCCTCGCCGAGGACAGTGGATAAGAGCGGGCGTCCAAATGCCATTATGAGCACGAGCGTGAACGCAAACTTTGCCACTGGTGCGCGAACTGTAATTGAGTTTTAAATAAGAAGAGAAGAACACGGTTACATGCTATATTATTTATTTTCCATCGCGTCCAACTCCACCGAGAGAAAGTAAGAGAGAAAAGATACAGACACGCAAACAACATATACACTGCGATGATTGATGGTTCGTTTAGAGAAAACACAGGAAAACGCGACTCACCGAAACCAGTCGGTCCGAGACCCATGCTTGTTTGTTTCTTTCTCCTGAGTCCTTTGTTTCTATTCACAAACAATACGTATTGGAAGAGAGTTTTTGTGATGTTTGTTTATTGTGTTTTTTGTTGAAAAAAGAGAGACGCACACACAGACAAACAAGAAGAAAGGTGAATCGAATCGTCACAACTTTGAGAGAACACACAAACACACAAACACACACACACACAAACACACACACGTAATGTCTGCGTTTGCATCTGCAGTTTCAACGCATCATCATCATCGCGTGATGGCGGCACGGACGAAGATACCTCGCGGTATTCGCAGTTCCGCCGCGCACAGCAACGTTAATGCCAATCCCTCAAATTCGAAGGTTGTTTCGATTGGTTTCCTCCGCCGTCAGAAACACAACAATCAACTTTTCTTCCCGACACCATCATCATCCACTTTGGGGGTACCATTCTCTTTCAAATCTTCGACTAAGACAACGAGAACGGCGATGATGCCGAAAGCTTCCACCACGGAACAAGAGCAAGCAGGTGAAACGTTCGAGTACCAGGCGGAAGTCAATCGACTGATGGATTTGATTGTCAACTCTTTATATTCCAATAAAGACGTCTTTCTGCGAGAACTCATTTCTAACGCCTCGGACGCGTGCGATAAACTTCGATTCCGGTCGGTTCAAGAACCGGAAATTTTGAATGGACAATCTGTCACTGATTTGTCCATCAAAGTTAGAGGTCAAGAGAGCGATAAAACGCTCACGATTGAGGATAATGGTATTGGCATGTCCAAGGACGAGTTAGTCGCCAATTTGGGTACGATTGCAAACTCCGGGACGTCCAAGGTGATGGAAATGTTGAAGCAACAAAACGAAGCCGCGAGTGGAGAAAACTTGATTGGTAAGTTTGGCGTTGGTTTTTATTCGTCGTTTTTAGTCGCGGACACCGTGAAAGTGACGTCCAAGTCGAACGACGACGGGAAAGCGTGGACTTGGGAGTCTAAAATCGACTCAACCTCGTACACCATTCGTGAGGCATCCGAAAGCGAAGCGAAGGATTTAGTACGCGGTACGAGAATCACTTTGAAGTTGAAAGACGAGTGCGAGGAGTATGCCACGGATAAAAAACTCTCCTCGCTCGTAAAAACATACTCTGAGTTCATCACGTTTCCAATCGAAGTCTTCTCGACGATTCAAAAATCGAAACAAGTCGAAGATATCGAGGCGACCAAGGCGAAGAAAGAAGAGTGGGAAAAGAAAAAAATAGAAGCCGAAGCGAAAGGAGAGGAGTTCACCGAACCGGAACCAGAAAAGGTCATGAAAGAAGAGATGTACGATGAACAAGATTGGAAGACGCAAAATAACGACAAACCAATTTGGACGTTAGCGCCGAAAGACGTCTCGGACGATCAATACAACGAGTTTTTCAAGACGACGTTCAAGGAGTTTTTGGATCCGTTGGCGGTGTCGCATTTCAAAGTCGAAGGCGAGATGGAATTCAAATCAATTTTGTACGTTCCAGGCATGGCGCCGTTTGAGCAGCAAGATATGATGCAAAAATCAAAATCGATTAAGCTTTTCGTTCGAAAGGTGTTCATCTCGGACGAGTTTGACGAATCCTTGTTGCCGCGATACATGACGTTCATCCGAGGTATCGTTGATTCCAACGATTTACCCTTGAACGTTTCGAGAGAAATCTTGCAAGAATCGAAAGTCGTTCGCGTCATCCGACGACGCTTAGTCTCTAAAACTTTGGGGATGCTCAACGAAATTTCCAAGCGCGAAAACGAGGATTACAAAACGTTTTGGGAAGGCTTTGGAAGGCAGCTCAAATTGGGCGTCATTGAAGACGTCGCAAACAGAAAAGAACTCGCCGGTTTACTTCGTTTTACGACGAGCAAATCTGCTAGCGACCAAGAAAGCAACCGATCTTTATCTGATTACATCGCAGATATGCCGGAAGCGCAAAAAGCCATCTATTTCGTCGCCGGTGACACGAGAAAGCAATGCGAAAACTCCCCGTTTATGGAAAAGTTGAACAAGTTGGGATACGAAGTTTTATATTGCACCGATCCTATCGATGAGGTCTCCATGGCAAACTTAGCAACCTTCGAAGAGAAGGAAATCAAGGATATCTCTAAAGAAGACCTAGATTTAGGCGACGAGGACGACGAGGAGCAAAAGAAGAAGAACGAACAAATCGCAGATGAGTTCAAAACAGTCACCGAGTGGTTGAAGAAGGAGTTGGTCGGCGAAGTTGAAAAAGTGGAAGTCTCCTCGAGATTGACGGAGACGCCGTGCATTCTCGTAACGTCCAAATTCGGCTGGTCGGCGAACATGGAGAGAATTATGAAAGCCCAAGCCATGGGTGACGCGAGGGCGCAAGACTACATGAAGGGCAAGAAAACGCTCGAGATTAACCCGTTTTCGCCGGTGATTAAACAGTTGAAGATGAGAGTTGAAAGCGCGCCAGACGCGGAGGAAACGAAGGAGATGTGTAAGTTACTCTTTGATACCGCCTTATTAACGAGTGGTTTCTCCATCGACCAGCCGGCTGAGTTTGCCGAGAGAGTTTTCAAGCTCATGACGCAAGAAGCAAACTTAGAGTCTGAGAAGAAAAGCGCTTCGATCGACCCTGAAGTCGTTTAAAAGTATAGAACACCTTCGCTCACTTCGTCACACGACAAACATATATAATACAAAACGCTACACGTACACACTACTAATCGAAATCTTTCATCTCTACGTCCTTCTCGTCCACACCACCATTTTCCTTGCTCTTTCGAATAGCATCGTCGATCTTATTCTGTTCCGCTCTTCGACTGTTTCTCAAAGCCTTTCTCTTCGCCTTCCCAGTTCTCATTTTCCCCGATTGCAGCGTTTTGTTTTTATCGTGTTTCTTTTTAAGCGCTATTTTCTTCTTCTTGGACAGCGCGTTTCCTTTCGTAATCTTTACCAGCGCGCTCTTCTTCTTGTTATAGGACGGAGCGACCATTGCTATTATTGTTGTTGTCTATTATATTATCAAGTGCGCGTTCGCGAGGAAAAGGGGAGAGAGGTGTGTTTGTTAAAAAAATCAGACAGACAGACGTGCGTCGTGTTTTTGACGGCGCGAGAAGAAGAACCAGAAGAAGAAAAAGAAAAAAATGCAAAAATCTCTGCTCTCCTTCCTTTTTCGGTTTCTTCTTCTCTCTTACAACAAACGTATCATCCCAGAGCAACAATCTTCATAACTTTGGTGACCATAACATAGCATAATAGAAAACATGCACGTGATCAAGAGAGATGGCCGCCGCGTCGAAGTGGCGTTTGATAAGATCACCGCGAGAATTAAGAAGCTCTCGTATGGATTACATCCAGAACATTGCGATAGGTACGTCTGCGCGAACAAAAACGTCTTCGTCTTTTTTCTTCTTCTTCTTCTTTACCTTCTTGGTTCCGTTGTGTATTCAAAAAACGAGGGATGATGACGTTTGACACGGAGGGTACTACGCAGGCATGAAGCGTGTGCACGTGGTCTTCCTTCTTTCGAAACGTTCTGGCGTCACTCTTTGTTGGATTCTCGACCGTTTCAACCGCGTTTGTTTCCGAACTGACGCGATATTTGACGACGATACAACAATCACGAACGCATCGAAGAGGCGTACGGCTCTTTTTTTTTTCTATTTTGAATCATCCGCGAGATTTCAACGCGCTGAGCGTCGATGGAACGTTTCCTATCCGCGTTTCTTCTCGAGTTACGCTCGAAAACACGTCCATGGAGGATTCGTTCACGTTTCGTGGACATTTCTCGTTCGCGAGATGACATGCGAACGGCGAATACGAAATCTTCATTTTCAAAAATCTCAACGGGCAAACAGCTCACTCTTCGACGACGCGTCGCGTGTTTCAAAACGTTTGAAAAAATGAGAAAAAAGAGTAGTGACTGACCAAATTCTTCTTTCTTTTACTCTTAAATAAACAGCGTTCTCGTAGCCCAGAAGGTGTGCCAAGGTGTTTACCCGGGCGTGACGACTGCTGAATTGGATGAGCTCGCGGCTGAAACCGCAGCGGCGATGACTTCCAAGCATCCGGATTACGCGCAGCTTGCCGCGCGAATCGCCGTTTCAAACTTGCACAAGACGACGGACAAATCTTTTTCGACGACGATGAAGAAGATGTACGAACACACGAACCACAGAAACGGCAAGTGGTCCCCGTTGCTCGCCGATGATGTGTACGAGATCATCACAGAGAATGCGGAAAGATTTGACGCGGAAATTGTCTACGACCGTGACTTTGATTACGACTACTTTGGTTTCAAAACTTTGGAGCGCTCGTACTTGTTGCGCATCGACGGTAAAGTTGTCGAGCGCCCGCAGCACATGTTGATGAGAGTATCCATCGGTATCCACAAGAAGGATATCGAAAAGGCTGTTGATACGTATCACATGTTGTCTGAACGTTGGATGACCCACGCGTCGCCAACCTTGTTCAACGCCGGTACGCCGCGACCGCAACTCTCCTCGTGCTTTTTGATTTGCATGAAGGAAGACTCCATTGAAGGTATCTACGACACGTTGAAGGAATGCGCGTGCATTTCCAAGTCCGCCGGCGGTATTGGTTTGTCCATTCACGACATCCGCGCCACTTCGTCGTACATTAGAGGCACAAACGGTACCTCGAACGGTATCATTCCGATGCTTCGCGTGTTCAACGACACGGCGAGATACGTGGACCAAGGCGGCGGTAAGCGCAAGGGCGCTTTTGCCATTTACCTCGAACCGTGGCACTCTGACATCTTCGACTGGCTCGACTTGAGAAAGAACCACGGGAAGGAAGAAGCGAGAGCTCGTGACTTGTTTTACGGTTTGTGGACGAACGATTTGTTCATGAAAAGAGTCGAAGAAAACGGCAAGTGGACGTTAATGTGCCCGAACGAGTGCCCGGGTTTGTCCGAATGCTGGGGTGAAGAGTTTGAAGCTTTGTACACCAAGTACGAAAAAGAAAACAAGGGTAAGAAGACGATCAACGCCCAGCAGCTTTGGTTTGCGATTCTTGAAGCGCAAGTGGAAACTGGTAACCCGTACATGTTGTTCAAGGATGCGTGCAACCGCAAGTCGAACCAACAAAATTTGGGCACGATCAAATCGTCCAACTTGTGCACAGAGATCGTCGAATTCACCTCGCCGGAAGAAACTGCCGTTTGTAACTTGGCCTCCATCGCTTTGCCGCGATTTGTCATCGAAAAGAACGAGAGCTCTCCGACTGGCAAGACGGAAACGAAGAAATTGTTGGGCTCTCTCAGAGCGAGCGACCGTTACTTTGATCACGCCAAGTTGAGTGAAATCACGAGAAAGGTGACTCGCAACTTGAACCGCATCATCGACGTCAACTATTACCCGGTCGAAACTGCGAAGAGATCGAACATGAAGCACAGACCGATTGGTTTGGGTGTCCAAGGCTTGGCTGACGTATTTATCTTGCTCGGCTTACCGTTTGACTCTCCGGAGGCGCAAAAGTTGAACGCCGAAATCTTTGAGACGATTTACTTCGCGGCGTTGCAAGAATCGAACGAACTCGCGAAAGAAGAGGGCACGTACGAATCCTACGAAGGTTCCCCGGTTTCCAAGGGTGTGTTGCAACCGGACATGTGGGGCGTTACCGAAATGCCGGGCGGCGATAGACACGGCTGGAGCGCGTTGAGAGAATCCATCGCCAAGCACGGCGTTCGCAACTCCCTCTTGGTTGCACCGATGCCAACCGCGTCAACCTCCCAAATTTTGGGTAACAACGAGTGCTTTGAACCGTATACATCGAACATTTATGCGAGAAGAGTGTTGTCCGGTGAATTCACCGTCGTCAACCAGCACTTGTTGTCGGATTTGACCGAGATGGGCTTGTGGGATCCAACGTTGAAGAACAGTTTGATCTCTGACAACGGCTCTGTCGTCAACCTCGACATCCCGGATAACTTGAAGGCTATTTACAAGACTGTGTGGGAAATCAAGCAACGTATATTGGTGGACATGGCTGCCGCTCGAGGCGCGTTTATCGACCAGTCGCAGTCGTTCAACGTCCACATGTCTGATGCCAACTCCGGTAAGTTGACTTCCTTACACTTCCACGCGTGGAAGTCTGGATTGAAGACTGGTATGTATTACCTCAGATCCAGAGCTGCTGCGGATGCGATCAAGTTTACCGTCGACCCGACGAAGGCTGCGAAAAAGGTGGAGAAGGAGAACGTCTTGAAGCCGTCCAACGGCGGGCCGAAACCAACCGCCGTCCCGACGAAGAAGGAAGTTTCGGAGATGAGTGAAGCGGAACAGGAAGCGCACATGGCGGCCAAGCTCAAGTGCTCGCTCGAGAACAAGGACGAGTGCTTGATGTGTGGATCTTAATCAGCAAGAACAACAACAAGTGAAGAGTGATGCACTTTTTCGGCGCGGACAGAAATCGACAACAAGAAAAGGAGAAAGAGAGAGAGAGAGAGCGTGAAAGGTGTATTTTGGAGTGTAGGGTGGGGAGTTTTTGCTCGTAGCGCATAGTGCGTGGCGAGGTTTAATCGCTTTTGCATACAATTAATTTTATATACTACTATTATTACATTATACAAGACAACTTGTTTGCTGCGCGTATTGAATATTATTCGGTTGGCTTTTTGGCGTCTTCCATCTGCACCCCCCACGAAGCCTCGATCCCAAAAATTTCGCTTGAACGCGATTAAACACGTCACTTTTAAGAAACTAAGAAACACCGCCCGCGCATATCAACTCTTCGTTCAAAAGCATAAACTGAGAGAAACGAATACCCCGTCGCATCCGCATCTCTTCCTGCTGCTGCCTACTCCTTCCCCTTCCTCCTTGAGGTGCGCAGAGAGAACAGAGGCGGATAATAATAATAATAATAACAGTTGAAGCAAAGCAAAAAGCGAGAGCGTGAAACGACCGACAAATCCGAGCCATAGGATTTGTGTGTGAGGACAAAGAAGCAAATCATGTCTTCATCCTGCCCTACATCGTCTAAGTGCGCGCACACGAGCGCTTGGCGCGTACAAAAGACAGGAGCGTCGAAGAATATTCGCAAGAACGCAGCATCCGTCAGTTTGAGAGGGGCATCAAAAGACTTATCGTCTTCGCACAGAATTCGCCGTCTTATCCCCCGAGGCGACGACGTTGAAAACGACCGGCGAAATTTCGCCTCCTCGTCGTCGTCCTCCGTTACTTCCTCCGTCCGTACTCGCGCATCGCTGTCTTCGTTTCGCACGATGTCGATGCGAACGTCAGCGACAGTAGATGAAACAGGAGACGTCACGACATCGAAGAATAAAATCACAACCGCTACGACCACGAGGAGGAGATTGCTCTCCTCCTCCTCCTCCTTCTTCTCCTCCTCGAGAGGAAAAAGGAACAAAAAAACAGACGAGAGCTTTCGTTTGCACGCGCTCAGGAAAAAACAACAAGGAGGAGGCGACAAAGAACAGGACGAAACGACCATCGAGTTCATCAAATCACTCGTTTCTGGTTCGTTTTACGAAGAAGACGAAGAGATTGGCGAGGATGAATTCTCTGCCGCGGGAGGAAGCTCGTCGGAAGCGCTGGTTCGTCGAAGAAAGCCGGCGAAAGGCGTGCAATTTTTCAAACCAGGACTGCGGAAACTCACGGCGCGCCAACGCATGGCGCTTGCTTTTTCTGATCTGGACTCTTCCGGTTGGTGGGCTGTCATCTCGTCAGGAATTGTATTCGGAACATTTATTCTTGAATCGTACAACATTGGCACCTTTGGTGGCTGGGACGTCTTGTATCGAGACGATATTCCGTGGTACTCTGGGCTAGTTTCCATGGACAACATCCGCGACATCGAAGACGCCTACAACGCGTTATTTTTCTTTGAGCTTTTGCTTCGAGCGTGGGTCGCCGAATTCAAGTTTTCGTTTTGGACGAATCCTTTTACTGTTTTAGATACAGCGGCTACGATTCCTCCGGTATTGGCAGTTTTCGGTTTAGTCGACAGAATGTCGCCAATCCCTCGATTTCTTCGGCTACTCCGGATCGTCCGTCTTCTTCGCTTTCTCGAGCGCTCTCCAGACTCGGTGTTGTTTGGTTTGTTCAAGTCCGATTCGATGACAGTTCAGCTCACCGGCGTCGCCGCCGAGTTCATCTGCATCTTCGTCATCGCCGCCGGCGTAATATATGATCTCGAGTTCGGCATCAACCCGGCTGTGAAGAATCTCAACGATACTTTGTATTGGGCGGTGCTTACGCTCACGGGTATTGGTCAGCCATTTGAAGTTGTCACTCCGGGCGGGAGAGTTGCGACTGTTGTTTCCATTTTTGTCGCCCTTTTAGTTATACCAGGTCAATTAGCAAAGTTAGCGACTATTTCAGGAGGCGAGATGCTTTTGGGGATGATGGAAGACGAAGACGAAGAGGACGAAGACCAAGAACTCATCTCAAACACAGGTGAAGTTTTCATTTTGAAATCTACGGATGAAGATCCCATCACGAGCGGCGCGAAAACGTTCGACGACCGCGTGTGCGATTCGTGTGGATTAGAAATGCACGAGATTGACGCTCGATATTGTCGCAGATGCTCGTTTAAGCTAGCCGAATCCGACGTCACCGGCTTGAGGTTCGCTCGAAAGATTGCAAAGAAAAAGAAGGCGATCGAAGAGAAACAAGTGCGAGGAAACGTCAACGTCGGCCGTTTAGGAGTGGACATGATGTCTTCCATCTCCACGTCTACAAAGGCGCTCTCGAATAAGAAAAATCGCAATAGTTAGTTAGTCATATTGTACAGGTACTACGCATACTGAATATATATTAAGATTGATTGATGTACACTTTGCAAACCAACATCCAAGTCTAACTTCTTTGACTCGTCTTCATCAAAGAATTCTTTCAACTACTTCTATTTTCTCTCTTTCGAGACGACTTTTGATGAAGCGGAAGAGGAAGAAGAAGAATGAGATGAAAGGAGAGACGAACCCATATACGTGAGAATCCCAACCGCGCCGAATGCCGTCAGCACGTAGGTTTGATATCTATAGTATTGAGCGGCGTGTTTCCAAAGCTGAGGCATGGTTGGAATTTCCGTTTTTATGTTCTTCTGCTTTTCGTGCATTTTGTATCGCCGAACGCGCGAGAAGTCCAACAAGGAGAGAAACACAACTTTTCGCGCACCCGCCTCGCGCGTCTTCTATCTAATCATTCAAGTTTCATTTCGGAATTTTCGTAAACAAAAGAAAGGAAAGTTTTTATGCCGTGTTCGAATTGAGCAAAATGAGCTTCGAGCTTTCTTACACTGCTAAAAAAACTACATCTCGACGAAGTCGATGTTATCACTAATATGACGGTGGATCTGCGATACTCGCATACGACGACGACGTTTCATTATCGGAGGGTACCAAATCCTTATCCTCTGCTGGATTGTACAGACAGATCCTCTCTTCAATGCAATCGTGCGTTCGAGGCGTGAGTTTGATTACCGTGTTCAACGGAATAACGCCCTGCGACGCCGACGTTCTATCTAAACCAACGAAATACGCGTAAATTAAACGTAAGACGCCTTGGTGACCTACTATAACGACAGGCTCGCGATACGATTCCAACTCTTGTATGAGTGGATCGAGCCTCGATATAACGTCGAGATACGATTCGCCTCTTGGATAACGATAGCCAAGCTTATTTTCTTGCCGCAATAAATACTCTTCCGGGTACGCTTCCTTGATTTCCTCGTATGTCATACCGTCGCAAACACCGGCATATATTTCGTCCAAGTTTCTTAAAACGCGCGGCGCCATTTGCGTCCATATTTTACCATCGCTCGTCAGAATTTTCGGGTGGGGAATGTGACGAGCGGTCAATTGCGTGCGTTGCAAGGCAGACGTCCATAAACGAACCGGTTGCGCTTTATCTGTTTCTGGATCCCGCCCTATCACATCATTCGCATAATCGCCGAGACGTTTGGCGTATGCTTCGCCCATGGCCGTGAGACACGAATCGCCGCCTATTTTACCACTCGCGTTATACTCAGATTGGCCGTGTCGCGATAAATAAATCGAAGTCGTGTGCGCGTGGAGATTCGAGAGAAACTGCACGATCCGCCCAAGTAAATATCCGTGTATTCTATTGATTTCCACTCGCTTTCCGCAATCAATGAGTTTAATGAAACTCAAATTATCTTCGTCCATAGTTTCGTACCTTCGCTCGTATTCACGAATTCTCTGTCTAAAATCATCATACGCAGCTTGCTTATCTTCGTTCGTCACATAATCCGCGTTGGTCACTTTCGCCTCCCAGATATTGTTCGTGATGATGTCTTCGTCGTTACAGACGCTCTCCACGAAGAGTAACTTCACTGGAAGTGGGCCCATTTGATCAACGAGCCATTGTCGCCTCGCTTTCGTGGAATTGGTAGCGTCAAAAATAGCAACTCTCCCCGAATCAACACCGCGCTGCTCTAAATACGAAACGGAATCTTCCTGGAAGAGGAAATCAATCATATCTTTCATGGCCGCTCGCGCCAAGACCTCGCGCTCTTTTTCGTGCTGGGAATCAAAAAGAACGTGCGTCATTTTCCCAGCGCCATACACTTTACGCCTGTATTCGCCCACGTTGAAGACTTTCGTATTCGCGCCGTGAAAAAATCGAAGATACTGACACAAGCGTTTCGCCATGTGCGTTTTCCCTCTCGCTGGTAAGCCAACCATGACAAGGACGTGCTTTTCGCCTATATTACCTTGGTCGCCATAAATCGGGGGAGGAATTGTCTGTGGCGTTGGATTTTCTTCTATGCTGAGTTTCATAAACGATGCCGTGGGCTTCATTCCTTTCTCTAAACTGGACGGTCTCGGCGGCGACGAGACTCCCGGGTTGGGAATGTTCTTTTGCGCTGCAATCATATCCTGCTCCGGATACCGAATCGTGCGCTGCGAAATCGTCTCCGCACTTGAAGGCTGTTTCTCACCATTACTATTATTAACGCTATCTCGAACTTCCTGCTTCGGTGCCGCCGGACCTACTCTGTTATTTCCCACGAGCTGTTGTTTCTCGCTCTCTTTGCTCACTTTTACTACATCACTCGTCGCGTCGAGAACATGCCGGGTAACTCCTGAAATACTCATACTTTTCGCTCTATTTGATTCGATCGGTGGAGGTGGAGGTTTCGTACCACCTGTTCTTCTAAAGTATTCATCGTCGGCATTCAGAGAAGTAAAGGCATCTTTTCGCTCGCCTTCAGTTGACGATTTGGGAGAATAAGCCTCCCAGTTTTGCGGGTCGAGAGGATCGGCAATCACTGCACCTCTTTTTAACATCGAAACAGTTTCTTCGTTATCGTCGTTTGCGCGCGTGTTTCTCTCTGTATCTTGTCCTTCTCCGTCTTCTTCCACGACTTTCGAAAGCGAAGAAGAAGACGTTTCCTTTTTTCTCACAAATGATGCGCGCTTTCCACTCTCTTCTTCTTCTCGCTTGTCGAACATCTCCTCATTTCTTTCTTGCACGTCTAATGAAGTCTCGTTCACTTTTGGAGTGATGTCGTCATCAGAATCTAACAAATCTACGAGATCGTCCATGTCGTGTGGTGTGTCTCTTCTGCGCGCCAACTTTCTGAAGAAACGGAATTTGTTTCTCACCTTCTCTTCTCTTTTTTCCATCACACAAACACACGCCCAACGTCACTTTTGACGCGTACATATATACTCTTGGCTTTTGGCTTTTGGGTGATGTCAAGTCATGATGCGCGTACTGGACGATCTCAACAGAGATACGACGACGAGAATAAACGAAGACTGATTGCCGGTACCATTCCATTCCGATTCACGCGCGGAGAAACTAAAGCAGAAAAAGACGAAACCGTTATGAAGGACAGTGCCGCGACGACGATGGAGACAAATAGCAAGAACAATAGTAATGTAGAAGTACTCGTGATTAGCTGTAGACGGAAACCGGATAAACGATCTTTCCCGAAAGGAGGATGGGAGCTCGATGAAACCGTGGAAGAAGCCGCGCGAAGGGAAACTTTAGAGGAAGCAGGTGTATCGAGCGCGGTTCCTTTAATACCTATTTCGACAAACACAGGTGGTATACAATACGAAAGCAAATCAAACCCGATGGGATGTACTGCACACTTCTTCTTGATGCGCGTGACCGAACAGAGCGAGAAATGGGCGGAAGATTCTATTCGAGTACGGGAATGGGTGTCCATCGAGCGAGCGAAAGATGTTTTGAAACAGAAATGGATGAAAGATATTCTAGATGAAGCCGCGATTAGGGGTTTGTTTTTCGAATGATAATAATTAAAGCTCAATAAATAGCTCCTACTGCGCGCGCTTGCCGTTACATATTTCTAACTCTGCTTGTTTTTGTTGCTACTACTAATTACTTTTATCTTCTTCGGTCTCGATTCGTCGCTAAAAATGACTCCCGTGTTCTTGAGAAAATCAGCAACGCCGCGTAACAAAATCATATCTTCGTCGTTGAAGTACGGAGACTTTAAGGAGTTCGACGGTTTGTTACCACCAAGTTTCGAGGGTCTGCTGGAAGGCAAAAAACGAAACGCTTCTCTAAATTCTTTTGGCCCAGCTTTGATGGGCGCATCGAAATGGCACGGCACGATTCGGTTAAAGTTCCATTTTGCGACGCGCTGTGCCCAATCGTTGACGTAGTCCGGAACGTTTTCATACACCAACGTCGCAACCACAGGAGCAACGAACAAGCGATTGGTCACGTCTTTCCAACTCTCTTCCGGATCCAGGAGGTTATTTGGACCAAAATATAAAGCCTGCAGAGCATTTCGCTGCCAACCCAGACGTCTCTTCTCTTCTATAGTCATCGAGGCGGAATCGTTCGTGCGAGATTTTGCCTTTTCGCGGATGTTGAATAAATTTAAAAACTTCAGCGCGCTAATGGTGAAGGAATTGTCGTCGCCTGATTCCATTAAATCGCATTCTAAAACGGCATCGGGAATGTTTTCGGAGACGTAAACGACTGAATCAGTAACCAGTAACGTTTTTGAGGGCTTATGAAGGAAAGCGCATTCGATAAAAGAGACATAGGAAGCAACTCCTAAAGCAGGCGGCTTTAGCAACTCAATATCAAACTCGTCCATCCACGAAGGTTGCGAATCACCTAAAATGCCGCCCCCATTCTTCTTATAATCTATGCCGAAAAATAAAGGCGGCAAATTCACGGGCCAACTCCACTGTTCTGGTGTTATCCACACCTTCGCGTTTGGGTATTTTCGTGAAAACGGTCCCACGAATAGCTTATGCTCAAAGAGTGTAGTAGGTAACACGATGTGCTCGACCGGCGCGTCGAGTTCATCTAAAAGTGCAATGCACTCTTTCGTTGGTGCAACTGGCGCGTGCACCCACAACCCGCCCGTTTTCAACTTAATAACCGTCATGCGGACGTTCACTGACACGTTCAAGCCCAATCCTATACCTTGCTTCTGCTCGAAGAACCACATTTTACCCGCGTCGATTTCGTATCGGTACGTTTGTCGTGCAAATGCAGGCACGAGAGGAAAAAGAGGCGGTGGTGCAATAAGATAGCCTCTTCCTTTCGTATCGTCGCTATCGCCCGTTCCTCTTCGCATTTCTGTTCTTCTTTTGTTGTTCCTATTGTTGAACAACGCTTTCGTCGTTGATTTGTATAGGTGTTTATTATTTTGTTCCGGTCTTTTCGATTTTACGCTCGTTGATGCGTACGCGCTCCGAGACGATAAAATAGACGCGGATGTCATCATTTTCAATTACCTGCTCTTATTTTCAGCTCAATAAGTGTAACAGCGAGGTGCGCGTTTAAGTAAGGATGAGAAATCGGATTATATACTCGAAGTTGACGTGTGGAGAAAAAAGGAGTTCTCTTTCTTTTAGGGTGTTCCGGATTAGGGGTTGTATTTATTACGTACATTGCTAAAGTGCGCGCTGCACTGCAACTAATATTTTACATGAGTTTCTAAAGCTTCGAAGGGAGCGGGGGAGGGGAGGACGGAATCATTTTGTGCGGATTCAGAATACCACGCGGATCGAACATGTTCTTCACCCTTTGCATGAGCCGAACTTCTTCCGCGTCCTTCCCTCGCCAAAGCTCTTGAACTTTCATCGCCCCTAATCCGTGTTCAGCTGAAACACTTCCTTTGTGCTCGGTGACATACTCGTAGACGAATGGCTCGATCATCGCAAGCGTGTCTTTACACGGACCTTCTTTTCGAGATATGTTGAGGTGTAAATTTCCGTCGCCGAGATGACCGTATCCTAAAACTTTGACTTTATCATCCATTCTTCGCTCGGCGAAGCGTTCTCTCATTCTCTCGACAAGCTCGTACATTTTAATCGTTGGTAACGAAACGTCGTACTTGTACACGGCACCGGCGTATTTTAACGCCACGGATATGCGTTCGCGTAAATTCCAGAGCTCATTCGCGTGTTTTTCGTTTTCGGATATCACAAACCGTTGCGCTAAATTTGGTTTGTTCCTCTCTGCTTCGTCGCCGCGAAATTTTTTCTGAAGAATGCTCACAAATTTTCCCCTACTTTTCCTTCCATCCTCCGCAAGGACACACACTGAGCGCGCAAAATTTAACACATTTGCTCTCAACCTACTCTCCATAGCCTTTTCGTTTACGGTAGTTTCCACTGCGACGTAGAATTGTATGTTTGTTTTCAAATCGTCGGCGTAGGGGAATGGATCTTTCGCTCCAGGTAATGTGTCGACAGTGAGTTTAAGACTTTCATGATCGAAAAATTCTACAGCTGACAGATTCTCCGCCAATCTCTTTTTCACCTCAACCATGAGATGCACAACTTTTCGAAATGTATCACAGGCAAATATGGTAACGATTCGTGCCTCTGGCGCTCGGGACGCTAAGATGGCAACTTTCGTAACTATGCCGAGCGTTCCCTCGGCGCCAATAAATAACTGCTTCAAGTCGTATCCCGTATTATCTTTTCTATTTTCTCTGAGCAAAGAACTCAACACCGTTCCATCCGCGAGGACAACTTCTAAGCCTAAAACAGTTCCTCGCAAAGAGCCGTACTTGACCAGACGCAAACCGCCGGCATTTGTTGATACGTTGCCTCCGATTTGACATTTACCTTTTGCGCCCAAATCTAAAGGCACGCACATCCCTCGTCGCATCAGAGCATCGTCTAGTTCTTCTAGAACAACCCCAGCTTCGCACACACACACGCCAGTGATATCGTCTATACTCAACACCGAGTTCATGCGTTTCAATGAAAGTATAACTTCATCAAAAACAGGTACGGCGCCTCCGACTAAACCGGTGTTCCCACCTTGCGGACACACGGCGATGTGATTCTCGTGACAATATCGCAAAATTTCAGAAACCTCTTCGCTCGTTCGCGGGAACAGCGCACACTTGGATTTACCGAAATACTTTTTCTGCCAATCTGTATTTAACTCTATCAATAGCACCTCGTCCTCACTTTTATTATCATTACTATTATTATCATCATTATCACTCTCGGGCACATACGGTGTCTTCTTCTTCTTCTTCTCATTCCTCTTGGTAACAACGGTTTGTGCGACGTTTTCTGCACCAATCGCGCGAATGAAAAAATCTATATCATCATCTGACAAAACTTTATATGGGTGGTGATGGTGGTGGTGGTGGTGGTGGTTCATCTTTTCCCCGCTCGCTCTCGCTCTCGCTCTCTCTTTAGAAAGAAAGAAAGAAAGAAAGAAGAAAGAGTAGACAGAATTCAAAGAGTGTGTGAGGCGAGAGGAAGTAAGGAATCATGAGCAAATAAATAAAAGACGAAATATTATTGATCGAACAAGAAACTCTTCATAACACACAAAGAGTGAAGAGAGAAGAAGAAGAACGAACGAACGAAAAGAACGCATCAAATGGAAGTTGAAGACGCGATAACAACCACCATCTTCGATGTTGGTGTCGCCGCTATCGCGCAGCGCTCATCTGAAGTTCGCGTCCGGGAAATGGGATTTAAACAACAACGAATGGAAGAAGAAACCACAACGAAAGTAATAACATCAACGACGATACTTCCATCAAGGAATGAAGAAAAAGAAAAAGAAAAACAAGAAGATCTTTGTGAGAACAGGGGGAGAATCGTGTACCCGAAAGCCGCGAGACAGGTTGCGGGGAATTCGCACAAGCACGCTCGGGCTGCTCGCGTCGACGCGTGTGGACATTTTTATAAACCCACAGACGACACTCGAAAAGGAATGACTGAGTTACAGTTTTACGAAAATTGGCAAGCAATGGAGCACGAAAGAGTCCCGGAGTTTTCACCGTTTCTAGCTACGTTTGTATCGAGAACAGTGCTGTACGAGTCTCGCGACGCCGCGAAACCGATGCCATTTTTGAAATTGCGCGACGTGACGGCTGACATGAAGCAAGCAAACGTGGTGGATATAAAAATAGGAGAGCGGACGTGGCATCCATCGCACGACGCAGCGTACAGGGAAAAACGGCATCGAGGCGACTTGGAAACGACTTCGTGTTCGATAGGGTTTCGCGTGTGTGGGATGCTAACCTACGAGGAAGAAAGCAATACGGAGAGGTATTGGAATAGAAAATGGGCAAAAGCGCTGAATTTAGAGACGACGACGACTGGTCTTGACGTGTTTTTTGGTCAGAATAGCGAAAGAATTACAAATGTCCTTCGAAAGTTGAAAGATATCAGGCAAAGTTTAGAAATGAATCCGTTTCCGGTTTTCTTTTTGGGGTCTTCAATACTTTTATGTTACGATAGCTCGGATCTTCACAGCGATGTTCGCGTTGTTATCGTTGATTTTTGTAACGCGGTGAAGAACGAATCTCGAGAGGTGGACAGAAATTTTTTGGACGGACTGATCTCTTTGACGAACTTGATTGAACGTATCAGAGACCGCGTGAGAGTGAGAATGGATCCGACGAGCTTGTCTACTTCGTCTTCGGGACTCTCGACAGCTGGGACTTTCAATCCAAACACGCCGAGTCCTTCAAGTAGTAAGTGAGAGAGAGCAAAAGAGAAGAGCACATAATTGTATAATATGATTGTAGTTTTAAACGTACCAGTGGTACTGGTAGCATTGCATATTCCTCAGAAACCAACTCATTTGTGGCTATACTTTGATAAAAGTATTTGATAAGCTTTTGTCAATAAGACAAATTTTTCTCCAGAGCTTTTGTTCTTGTCGGGATGATACGCAAGTGCTTTGCGCCGATATTGCTTCTTCAGCATGTCAACGTTACCACGAAATTCTTCTCTGCTCAACTCGAGAATGTTCAAATATTCGCCGTCGTCGCCGTCGTCGGCACGATGGCGTTCTTTTTGCTTCTGTTGTCTTTCGTATTGCTCCCAACGCCACTTGTTTTCTCTTTCTTGTTTACTCTTCTCTTCTTTGTCTGCCTCCCAGTCGACTTCGTGCTCGGTGGCAGCACACCCACATAAATGGCAATAAAGCATCTCGCTATCAACAGTGAAAAAAGAAGAATTGGTAAGCGTACAAAACTGCTTGCATTCCATACAGTCGTTGCAATTTTTTCGCCGCTTACCGGTAAGAAGACAGAAGTGACTTTTTTCGAGTATTATGCCATTCTCCTTGGCTTCGCGCATCCGATTTTTAGCGTTTTGGATTATTTCTAACCGTTTCTTCTTCTTCAATCGGAGTTCTTCGTTCTCTCTCTCTAAACTTGCCTTTTCTCTCGCAATGCGTCTATTGAACGATTGTTTGTCTTCATGGTCTTGATATGAACAAGAACAATTTGCGCAACGCTCCCCATCGGCGGCGGCGAAAAGCTTTCCAAGAGAAACTTCGTAGCTGGCTTTGGACACTTTCGATAAAAGCATCGTGCTAGTGGAAACGCGTCTAAAGTGCGGGCATACTTTGCAGTTGAGACACTTGCCGCGTTTATGTCCGTTTATGTCGTCGTCGCCCAAAACAGAAATCGTCGCCGAAGTCGCTTGTATTAAATCCTCGAACGATATCTTCGCGAAATTAGTGCTGGTAAAATCAGACGTATTTTTTCCTTTTGACCGAATATCTGGTTTTACGCGCTCGTTTTTCCTCGCATTTTGCTCTTCTTCCCATTTAAGAGCCCAATTAAAACTCTCTGAATCATTCTGGTCGTATAGGAAGGTATCGTCGCCGCTGGGAACATCGTCAACCCTGTCTCTGTTATCGTTTTCATTCTCGTCGTCATCGCTGCCGCTGTCGTTGAAGGCCCACATTTTACTTCTCGCTTCGTCCTCTGCTCGCCGTCGCTCTATTTGTTCGAGCTCAAACGCGTTGAAAAATTCGACAGATTTTCGTAACACGTCGTCGCTCGGTTCGTCGTCGTCCGATTTTGTGTACGCGTGCGTTTGCGTCGACGCATTTTTTGTTTCTCTCTGTGCTATAATTTTATGTTCAGTTGAATTTTTCAGTGTTTGCGTACACGCGTCTTTACTCTTCGATCTTGCCAGTGTGTTCATTGTTGGTGGCGACACTGAATTCCGTGTTTCCCCTGAATTACCCTTTTGCTTTGTTCGTTCGTGCACGTTCAAATGTTTCAACGCCTGGCGCGCGGTCTCGTTATCGGCGTCGAGCTTGTTGAGAATAAGTCTGTATATTTTAATACCATCCTCCTGTTTATGCAAGCGCAATAGCGCGTGTGCTTTTCGATTCAGTGCTTTCACATTCGCAGGCTCTATTCGTAACGCTTGATCGCAATCAGATAGCGCCGCGCTGAAATTCTCCAGATGCAAGTTTGTAGCAGCTCTGTTTGAGTAAGCTTTCACTCGAAGAGCAGAATCAGACGAGTTCAAGGCTAGAGAATACTCCTTGATTGCCAAATCAAATTCACCTCTGTGGAAAGAATCCGTTCCTCTTTCTAAATGGTTACCGAACGTATCTATTTCGTGACAGTTGCTCGGGCAACGACACTTAGCGCAATTCATAATCGCAACATCGTTTGACGGATGCGGTGATGAGGAGAAGTTGGGAGTCTCTTTTTTCGTATAGAGCTGGCAATTCGATTTGTACTCATCGCATCGATTGCATCGGTTGCATTTTCCTCTCACTATGCCCATCAAATCTCGATTGGAATCAACGTCTAGATATCTCTCGTTTTTCTTTGCGGCGCTGGAAGACGAAGACATTTCCAAAACGTTTTTTTTTGCCTCGACGAAAATGAAGCGTTTTTACAAAAGAAGAGAATTCTCTCTCTTCTCTACCGAACAAAAATGGCACCTCACGAGAACGTCTTCTACGCGGAGAAGCATTCCAACGATTCTTTGCATAATCCGCAAAGGAAAGGAACCGACCATACTTCGAAGGAAATTCAAATCGCCGCGCGATTACTCGGTCGCACCTCAGTCATTAGCGATGAGAAAACAAGAAAGAAAATGGAAAGAGAAAACGCTATAGAAAAAAGGAAGGAGAAGTTACTTCAAAATGCGAAACCGTTAGGGGATGGTTTTATTCTCGTCGGGAGCGGAGACTCTATCAGACGGATAAACGTGAACGAGGCGATGATGAAGAAAGAAAACATGAAAGATGAATATGGTCGCCAGAAACGAAAGTTTGATTCAGACAGCAGATGGAAGACGGAAGAAAGAATAAAGAACGGAGGAACAGCGGGTCAGAACGAACTCGTCGTCGCTCGAAACGCAGCTTCAGAACTGGAGGAGAAGAAGAAGATGAAGAAGAAAGACCAGGGTCGACGCAGAGAAGAAAGTCTTCCCGTGCTAGTGCCACCATCCGAGCTGATTTTCGGATCCGATGGTTTCGTGAAAGAGAGCACGGACGACGACGAGGACGACGAGGAGGAGGCGATGAAGATGATAGCTATCGAGCGACGGAGAGCGAGAAGTGAAAAGTCAAAGTTAGACGTGAAAAGTACTGCGAGGAAAGCAAAAAACATTCGCAAGTTTATTGGTCTTTAAGTCGTGGAGTATATGTGCATGTATGTATGTATGTATATATATATTCGTTATGTAGTATAGTATAGTGTTGTAGAAAAATAGGATAGTAAATGCTGCTAAGTAGTAGGCAATAATGCGATGGCGTTTGGATTCCATAGGATGCCGGAAAATTCTAAACAGAGACTTTGAACATATGGCGTGAAGAAATCTTCAGGCCGCTCTTCCTCTTCGTACGCAAATTTCAACTCGTGAAAGTCGTGGAGCGGTGGTTTTGAATACGATTTCGCCGCGATTGTGATGATAGCCGTCAAATCGGGAATGCTAAATGAGTTGAGCCCGCGTTCTCTCTGTTTCCTATCGATTTCTTCGTTGAAGTGCACCAATACGACGTTTATATTTTCTAAGAGTTCCTTGAATCTTGCGTGTTTCTCGAACGGTTTCAGCGTTTCTTCGCGATGTAACAACGCATAGATCAACTCTGGATTATGCACTAATACGTTTTGAGATAATGCGGCGTTGAAAAGTTCGAGAAGTATGCGCAAAAAGTCCGCGTAAACGTGCATATCTGTTCCATCTTCTTTTGCGTTCATCCCGTCCGCGTGCAACTGTGCGAATCTCAAATATTTTTTCGCGATGAGTTCAAAAATAGAGACGAGTCTCTGCGCCGCGTAAGCTGAAACATCCCGGAAATGCGGTGCCATATTTGCCAACGCTGCAAAGCAGTTTGTATGTAAATAAACGTCGCGGAGTTTCGCCATGTTAAAACGAACAGTTCGCGTCAACACGATGATGATCAAACTACCAAGCGTTGTTTTTGTCAATATTCTCTCCTTGTACCAGGAAATTTGTTGTGGTATTTGAATTTTGTGCACGTTTGCGTTGAATATCTCGCCTTGCGACATGATTAAAAGAACAATCAATATCATATAGATTTGGTTTTGAGTTCGAGCCGAGGCTTGGTACAACATTTCCAAAAGAGGCATGACGACAACCTCAACGTTGTCGTTGTTCAAACAGTACTCGCAAAAATCGGACGCGCCGAGAATACACGAATAGAACAACAAGACGGAAATATCGTTCGTCAACGCGCGACCAAAGGTTTCATATAACTCTGTGAAGGATACTTTGGCTACCAGTTTACCCCCACTGGTTGAAACGCCAGCTACATCAATTCTTGCGTTCTCTTCTTCTTCTTCTTTTTCGATCCCTCCAACGCCGGATTCAATGTCTTTGTTTTCTTCTTTTATATTTCGAATGCTTCGTAAGGCATATCGAAACGAATGCGGTACCTTCGATCGACTCGTCGGATTATTGAAGTTGATGAGGACAAGGAGAAGCAGAGAGGAAACGTCGGCTAAAGGTGATAAAGTGAGCATCACTTTACCAGAGGCGGACGCTCCGCCGGCTTGTAAAGACGACGACCCACCGGAAGAATTCATTTCTGCGCTTGCCGTTTTCGATCCAGGTTTCACGCCGTAGGATTTCAACCACGTCTTTGGCTGTTTCTGCTCAATGAAATTTCTCAACAATGCCGAAACGACATCTTCGTTCGTGTACGCGCCAGTTTTTGCTGATGTTGTAGTCGTTGTAGTCGTTCCGTTTTTGCCTGGCGACCCAGCGGCGCTGGCTGTCGATGCAACTTCGTGTATTTTTTCCAAGAAAGGGTGAGTTGTAGGTCGATTGGTTTTCCCATCGATCATATTTTGCGTCAACTGTGTACCGCTCATGACTAAAAGCAACGAAACGCACGCGTGATGTAAAGGATACGTCGCATCCGTAACTTGAACAGCATTGTTCATACACACCGCGCTCAACAAAGCGGTGCCAAGCTGATGCATAGCGCTAATCGTGGCGTTCTCGCCCGCGTAGTTGCACGCCCACGCGCATTCTTCCACGTTCGTTTCTTCTACAAAGTATTTCAGAAATGCGGAAAGTAAAACGACGGCGTTGATGGCTTTCGTCGGTACCTCTCTCGTCTCGAAGTTGACATCTTCTAAAACTCTCGAAACATAAATCATCAATCTTCCCAAGTTATTCGATGTTCGATGGTTCTGACTCATTTGCTTACCGTATTCGTGGACTGATTTCTCGATTTCCAAGTTTCCAGCCGCGCTTAAAGCTTCGGGGAAATCGCTCAGCGCACCCCACACGTTAGAAGAAGAAGAAGAGGAGGAAGATTCACCACCGGCATCACCTTTTTCGTCGTCGTTCAGTAAGGATATCGGCGTGGTGCCTGCGAGAGCGGCGTATAGCGACTGCACCTCATCCCCAGCGAGATGTGATTGCACCGAAACGCCGTTCCCCATGATTCGCGTGTTCTATCTTTCAAGAGGAGTCGGATTATTCACTCGTGTAATATTTAGAGGAAGAAGTGGAGAGAAGTGTGTTTTCAGGCAGGATCGAACTGGACTCTCCTCGCTCCTTTTCTCTTCTTGATGAAAAATAAGAGAAAACAAAATTCAACCATTTAATCATCTGCCCACGTGTCGTCGCCAGTTTCATATCTTCACACTCGGAGTGAAGAAGATATCAAAAACTGAAAATCAACAGATTTGATAACACGTATACATGATGGCATCATCAACAGCATCAATTACCGCGGCGTCTGCGCAACTCTGTAACTCTTCCTCGTCGACGTTTCGACGAGGAGGAAGTCGATCCTCCCTCGTCGTCGGTAAAAAGTACAACAACAACAAGACGAGGAAAAGTAAAAACGTTTACGCTTTACGCAACTTTGATTATCCAGAAGCGCTTTTGTTCGATTGCGACGGCGTGCTGTGCGAAACAGAAAGAGACGGACACAGAGTTACGTTCAATAAAACGTTCAAAGAAAATGGGCTCGACCACGAGTGGGGAGTTGAATTATACGGCGAGCTTTTGAAAATTGGCGGAGGTAAAGAACGCATGACGCATTATTTTGATAACGTGGCGCCGAAAGACTCGGAACCGTGGAAATCGACGACGGATCCGGAAGAGAGAAAGAAACTCGTTGCGGCGTTTCACAAGAGAAAAACGGAAATGTTTCTTGAAGTGGTGAAAGCTGGCGAGTTGCCGTTGCGACCGGGCGTGGCGAGGTTGATCGGCGAAGCTTTGGAAGCTGGATCCAAAGTCGCCGTGTGCTCCACCTCAAACGAAGTCGCCGTGCAAGGTATCGTGGATACCATGTTACCGCAATACGCAGACAGAATGCCAGTTTTTGCCGGAGATATCGTTCCAAAGAAGAAGCCAGCGCCTGATGTGTATTTACTCGCCGCCAAAACACTCGGTGTCGATCCTGCACGATGCGTAGTCATCGAAGACACGCACATCGGACTTCAAGCAGCTAAAGCAGCGGGTATGAGATGCTGCGTAACAAAGTCAATCTATTCCGAGGGTGAAGATTTCACCGGAGCGGACGCTGTGTTCGATTGTTTAGGCGAAGCCGGCGAGGAGCGCGCGAAGTTTCACGACTTGACCACTCCCGGGGCATTCTGGTAAGTGAGTTTCCATTCTCTCTTACTTTTTGTAAACTAAAACAATTATAATAAAAGGCTCAATCCACCTTTGCCTCAACACTTAAACGGCGATTGGTACGTCGGCGAAGAAGAAGAAGATAAAGATAAAGAGGAGAAAAAGGTAGAAGGTAGCGTCGTCTACGATAGCACGAAAGCGATTATAGACGATCTTGAAAAACTATGAAAAAGAATCAAATACAAATTAAGAAGAAGAAGAAGAAGAAGAAGAAGAAGAAGAAGTGAGAACACTCGCACACTTTCTACACTTTTCTTTACTTAATTTTACTATACCACTATGAAAGTGTTCACAACACTTTAGGTTTTTTGCTCTTCGGTCCAGGTCTGCCCATATTTTCTACTGAACTACTATCGTCTTTGAGTGGGTAGAAGTGTCTCAACCCAATCAAAAACCCGATACCGAGTGCGATATTAGCGTGCCCCGAGTGCGTGATGAGCTTTCGCACGTTGTCCCTCACCGCAACGCTTTGTAACAAGGCGCAACTTTCACACTGGGGCCAAAACCTCTGTTTGGGAACGAATCGAATAAAGTTCATGAACTTTTGATACATCGAAACATTTGCGCCTCGGGAGGCTGCGGCATTTGCGGCGCTTCCGAACGCTACTTTGTTCGGCGGCATGTGGTCGCCAATCACTTTGAGCGATTTTTTACCGCAGTGATGACACCCGTATTTTCGCATAAACGTTCGTAAAACTGCTTTTTGCGGTTCACTCGCGTAATTCGATCCGTTTGCTTTGATACTTTTGACTGCATTCGCACCGATCTCGGCAACGTCGCTCGGCATCGCTTTCGAGAACGAACCCCGCGAGGCGAAGAAAAATAACACGCTACCTAACGCGGCGTCAAAAACCGTTTCATCTTCATCCCACGCCGTTTCCAGCGTACCCGTCTTCCTGCGTTTCGTTCTGCGCCACGTGCTATTACTGCTACCGCTATAGCTAATGTGAGGACTACTGTTACTACCACTAATTTGATTCAATCCTGCGCTGACAAAACTCCCCGACGATGTCGTGTTATGCACTTTGCCACCTCCTCGAGACAATGAAAAATCTGATGCGAAAAGCATCGCTTGTCCTGCGCATACGGAAGCCATCATCGTCGATCCCAAGCCTAACACTGGACCAAAATTCGACGCCGAAGATATTCTAGCAATCAGCGCAACTCTCTGAAACGCGTTCATGGATACAGACATGGAAATGGCAGAACAAGCGCTGCCGATAGCTAACGGTAAAGCGTGCGTTTCGAAACTGAAATGCGTTTTCCAGTGTTCGAAATCAGGAAACTTATTCGCGATGAATCGCTCAAAGGAATTGCTCTTACCACGCGACGACGTCCAAGGGAGCGACATTAATAGCAGAGGTGCAAAGATTTGCGCTTTAATTTAATGTCGTGGTAATAATAACGATGACACGCGCACGAGAAAGAGCTTTTTTTGTTCTGAAGAGGGGGGAAGGATGAGGAGGATTTTCCTTTTTTTCATATCAGTACAAGAGATTTTTACAGACACACAGACGACAGATAAAAACATCCCTCATACTTTTGTTTGCTAACGATGAGTGGAACAGCAGCGTCGCCCTCATCTTCGACGAGAACGACAACAGGTGCATCATCATCGACGGCAATAGCCACGCGCTCAAACAAAACGAAAAGAGGAACTGTTGTGCGAACCGGTGCTTCATCCAATAACTCGTTCTTTACAAACGCGATTGACTTTTTAACAACAACAATGTCGTCGACGTCGAGCAAAAAGAAAAGAATAACGAACGCGACTGTAGTCGAGGTCGACGGGTCGAACGCTCCATCGTGGAAAGACTTGGAGCGCATCGCGACAGATTTAAAGAAGAAACACGACATTCCAGAAACTATAGATTTAGAAGCAGGCCCGACGTCACCGAAATGTTTGAAACGAACTTTTGGTAAAACCGATGAGGAGATTCGCGTTCACTTTTATCGAGACCACGCTGGGTGGTGTCCGTATTGTGAGACCGTTTGGCTGTTGCTGGAAGAAAAACGAATTCCGTACACGGTAGAAAAGATCAACATGCGATGTTATGGAGATAAACCGCAGAGTTTTTTGAAGAATGTGCCGAGTGGAATGCTCCCGGTTGTCGTCATCGACGGCGTCTTGATGACAGAGTCTGCGGTGATCCAAGAAGCTCTCGAGACAAAGTTTAGCGACGTAGCTTCGTATCCTGCCATGCTACCACCAAATGAATCATCGGAGGCACAGACGCTTTTCAGGTTAGAGCGTAAATTGTTCTCTAATTGGATGCAATGGCTGACTGGAAATTGGAACGACGCGGCGAGTCGAGCGACTTTCTGTGAAACCTTGGATGAAGTCGATTTGAGACTTAGCGAGACGGTAGATTCTCCATATTTCCTGAATTCTGGCTTTTCGCTTGTCGATATAAAGTTTGCTCCGTTTCTTGAACGCATGGCGGCTTCATTGTTGTACTACAAGGGGTTGAGAATCGAAGGTTCGAAACGATGGCCGCACATCGATAATTGGTTCGCGAACATGTCGAACAGACCGACGTTTCGTATGATACGAAGTGATTATTTTACGCACGTACATGATTTACCGCCTCAACTTGGAGGCTGCGTTGAGAACAACACGCAGGAACAAATCGACGCGATGAGCGCGATTAATGGTCGGGATGGTAAATCGTGGCAACTGCCACTCCCTCCTTTGAACGAGTCGTCGCTGGAACCTCTCTGGGAGAAAGAAAATCCAGAAAGAGATCGATTGGAAGCTGCAATACAACTTTTGAGTAATTACGAGAATGTCAGTCGCTTCGCGTGTCGTGGCGCAAGTGCGACGCCGTCGAAAAAGAGAGTTTCTGCGCCGTTATCAGATCCATTCGCGACACCGAACGAAGACTACGTTGAAGCAGTGGATGTAGCGTTGCGAACTGTAGCCGCTATGCTTTTGCGCACGGATAATAGCGATATTCCGCAAGGATGTGAGAACGTATTGGGTACAAACGCTTCGCAGGTAACAAAGAAGAACGTGTCGTTATCTCTCGAGTATTTGCGAGACAGAGTAGGCGTCCCCAGAGATATGCGAATGCCCGCCGCGCGACAACTTCGCAGCCATTTAAATTTTGCGATATCACATTTGTAATTTGGACGGCTTTAGGAGAGAAAAAAAAATGCATTTTTAAAGATGTACTTCACCTAATCATAATATAATACTCAACTAAAGCCGCTCTATCCTCCAATCTCACTCTCTTCACTTTTCTCCCAACTGACTACAACGTTATCTATCTCATTCTATTTTTACTACGTGTGAACCATCTTGATTCTATTCTTGTTCTTCTTTACCAGATGCTCCAGAAGAGGCATTTCCCCTTTACCGTCTCGCAACATTTGGCTCTCGTTCGGCTCCTCTCGATTGAAGTAGTGATATCTCATATTGCGCTGTTTCCAATTGCGAGCAAAGCCGTACACATTAATCTTATCGCATATCATCAAAGCGAGATTCAATCCGAGATATCCGTTTGATGGCCGAGAGTTTGCCACGTCTTTATCGCTCATCACATACTTATAAAAACTCCCATCGATCGGATAGGTGGGTAAATCTGGATGCAAAGACTTGTAATCCCAAAATTGTTTCATCACGTCCGGAGTTGTCGTGTGTTGCAAAGACGTTTCGTTCTCGAATTCTCTGAAGCCGAAATGTTTGCGATTAATCAATCGAATCGTCGTCTTTGAACCGACGGACTTTTCAAATCCTTTTGTCGGCGCGAGATTGAAACGAAAGACGGCGTCGTGTTTATCAATAGCTTCGCCGAGAGCATCTGCGGCTACGGATTTGTGCACCATAATCCCACCCGAACCAACAACTGCACACGTGTTGTATCTTCGAAACGCTAAAGGATCCGTATCCGGTAAAACCGCGAGCACTTTTTTTGTGCAACTTCCTAGGCTTATTTTCTTTCCATCCTTTCCTATCCACGGTGTTTGAATCTGAGACCCTTCTTTGCACGAGCCTCTGTGCATGGCCACCGCGCCGTTGAAATTATTCAAGAATTTTTTGTTGTCGCGCTTGATGACCGCATGTGTATTCATCTCTCCATCGCCGTCGTATCTCTCGTTGCTTTCGCCTGCTTCTGCAATCTCTTCAGCAGAGTCATCCTCGTTTGATTCACTTCCATACCGCGGTTGCGTCGATGAAATGGAGTCGTCTCCATAATTACTAGTGCTACTCCAACTACTACTGCTATAACTCATTCGCTTTACGTTCTCCCATGTGCTGCGTTCACCTTCTTTTATTCCCACTGTCCCGTTCATTTCGTCCTCGTTGTTGAAATTGTTGCCGAAAGAGAAGAGCACAACCCCTACGAAAATGAAAGCCAAAATCCAAACGCGTCTTTGCGCTTTAGATTTGGTCGACGAAGAGTCTGGTCCTCTCATTTTAACCGAACAGGGTGTTTTTCGTATGCAACAAAAAGCACACAAAATGATATTTTAATCCTTTCTTTCGTTCCACTCGAGCTCTTCCTTGTGACGAACGAACAAAGAGCTCTTCCTGTTGTTTGATGTTAACTTGTGTGTTGGTGTTTTTTTCGTATTTTCATATCCCTTTTCGAGGATTGTGTGCTATTGACGCCATAAAAAACTCGAACGACGCTCGCGCGTGTGTGCGTCGCAGAGTCGCTGCGGTCGAGATGGATGCGCTTTATCCGTACGGCGTTTCGACAACGCTTCCGCACCATCTAGAAGAACTCGGTCACGTATTGGCGCCCCCGGTAACTGTGGCTAAATTCGACTCTTCCGAAGAATTGCTTTGGACGGGAACGGAAACGGGCAGTCTGACTCTATCGCACGCACCTTCGCTCGAACGACACTGTGCGATTCAAGATCGGGAATATGCGATAGCAGATGTAGTTCCAATCGGTGGTGGCGCGATATCAGTGAGCGGTAATAGCGTAGGATACCACACGACAGGTGGTGAAACGACGCTCGACGTTGTTACCGGTGAAGGAAGAGATTCTCCTTATACTTGTGCGGCGTACGAGCACGGCAGAGGACACGTCGGTGGAAAGTTATACGTAGGAAAAGCGAGCGCTGGAATTGTGCATTTCGATCCAGTTAGTGGCATTGTCATTAAGAACGTGAAAACTGGACAAGGAACGATGCGCATGGAGTGGGGCACTCAACGTGGTTTGCTGGCTGCTGGAGGTTTACACGGAGAGTTATGTTTCCGTGACCCTCGAAATGGATTACGAGAGGAAATGCGCATTGACGCGCATCAGGGAGCGGTGTGCTCCTTGACGTGCCAGAACGATATTACGGCAACTTGTGGTTTCACCTCGCGGGGCGGTTCTCTCGTGCTCGACCAATTCGTGAAAGTGTACGATACGAGATTTACGGCGAGAGCCATACACCATTTGCACTTCCCTGCTGGACCAGTTGCGATTAAATTCAATCCAGCGAGTACGGGTGTTTTGTTCATGGCGAGTGAGAGTGGTTTTATACAAGCGAACGACATAAACAATTCAGCCGGATTACCGTATCAGTTTCAGGTGGATTTGCAAGGCGCAACTATGTATTCTATGGATATCTCATCCAGTGGACAGTGCGTGAGCTTTGGCGATACGTCTGGATGGGTGCACACGTGGTGCACGAATGATTCTGCGCTAGTGAACTACAACTCGTACGAAACTGCAGTCCCGGTTGCGGACGCAACCAATTTTCATCTCCCGGATCCCAGCGTTGCCGTCAACCCGTATGGTCAAGCCAATAACAGCGGCGGTTTTCTAAGTATGGTGAACCCAAATAGCGCGGGAATGAGTAGTGTGGGTGGTGGTGGTGGTGGTAGTAGTAGTGGCGG
>Ga0255753_1001251_pt1 | contig 31025 bp, 24 predicted proteins | sample 041ome_10_FD_179953 | JGI IMG/M metagenome (GOLD analysis project Ga0255753, IMG submission 179953) | Coastal salt marsh microbial communities from the Groves Creek Marsh, Skidaway Island, Georgia - 041412US metaG (version 2) | ecosystem: Environmental > Aquatic > Marine > Intertidal zone > Salt... | reverse complement strand
CATGCGTGTGCGGCGCGCGAAGAGGGCGAATCGCCGCGTCAGTCCGCGACGCGTCATGCCGAGCCCGACGCGGACGCCGACGACGAGCGCGGCGACGTTCACGCGCGCGCTGCGCGGAAGCGCGAGCGATCGACGTCGCGCGCGCGCGCGGCGCGCGCTCGCGGCGACGCGCGGCGCGCGCGCGGCGGACGCGGGCGCGGCGAGGGGGACGATCGCGCGTCGCGCGCGGGGCGTCGCGCGCGCGGACGCGCGATCGCTCGGCGGACGCGATGGCGCGGACGCGCGGCGTCGAGACGCGAGGCGTCGCGCGACGCGCGAGGAGAGCGAGGACGACGACGTGGATTGGGCGCGGGAGGTGGACGCGGGGGACGGCGACGGCGAATTCGTCGTCGAGGCGTTCGATACGAGGGACGATCTGGCGCGGGCGCTGTGCCTGGAGGTCGAGGAAAACGCGCGGGGGTGCTTGCAGGAGCGAGGGGCGTTCACGATGGCGGTGCCGGGAGGGAGCGTGGCGAAGGCCCTGCGCGGGCTGCGCGAGGCGGAGGGATTGGATTGGGACAGGGTGCACGTGTTCTTCGTCAACGAGCGACCGGGGGAGCAAAAGTGCGCGAAATTGGCCAAGGAGACGTGGACGGAGGCGTGTGGGATTCCTGATGCGAACGTGCACTGCGTGATGGCGAGCGATGACGTGGAAGCGTGCGCGGCGGATTACGAAAAGCAAATGCGGTCGCTCGACGAAAACCAAATGCCGATCGACGAGGAGAACGGAATGCCGGTGTTTGATTTGATCTTGCTCGGAATGGGGGCGGATGGACACGTGGGGAGTATTTATCCGAACTCTGCCGCGGCGAACGACGAGACCGGGGCGTGTGTGCTCGGAGTGGACATGCCGGGGAAGCGGACGGTGACGATGAGCATGGCGCTCATCAACACCGCCGATCGCGTCGTGCTCGCGGCGACTGGGAGTGAGAAGGCTGAGACCGTGCGAGCGGCGCTCGAGGACGAACTCGAGTGGGGGGAAATTCCGGGCTCCATGGTGGACGCGTTCTCGACGATTTGGTTCCTCGATCTCGCGGCGGCGTCCAAGTTGAGCGCCTACGAGGACATGGACATGGACACGGACGACGACGAATGACGCGCGCGTCGACGACAGGCGACGACAAGGAACGTATTTTTATCGATCAAAGTTTGATAGTAATACGAGAAAATTTTCCCATGAGGTGGTGCATTAGATTGAGTTTGAAATTACATTTCAATGCGTACAACAAAAGACAACTTTCGAGCGCCGCTCGAGTCGCGCAATCACCAGTCTCCGCTTCCGATGGGCTGCTGCACGCCCTGCGCCGCGCGCATCATCTGCACCGCGCGTTCTCGAAGCTGCGCGACGTCCCAATCGAGATCGGTGATTTTATGCTCGTAGATGAAGCCCTTGGAATCGAGCTTGTACTCGGAGATTCCGTCGAACCTCGCCTCGTCGGCGCCGATGGAGCCGACGAGTCTCACCTTGCCGCGAACGCTCCAGCGCACGCGGATCGTTCGAAGGCCCGACGAACCCAAAGGGGACCAAATGCGAGACACCTCCATCGTGCTCTGCGAAAACAACACGGCGGCGATGATACGAATGATCTTGAACACTCGTTTGTACTCGGACATGTTCGTCGCCATGACGCCGTTTCGTCCCTCTCTTCCCGGCCCCGCGAACGTCATCGTCTCGTCCAACAGCCCGATATCGTCCCTGTAGATCGTCCATCGAGGCTCTTTGGTCAACAAATACGGGTAGTCCTCGCGAAGGACTCGAATCGCCTCCCCAGACTGCGCGTAAAAATCGTCGTCCTTGCTCGAGCTCGGGCCGTCCTCGTCGCGTCCGCCCGACGGTCCCTTCGATTCCGTCGAATCCACGATCGCGGGCGTCGTGGACACGCTGTAATCTGTCCCACCCTCCACCGCGACGCATCGCAGCGCGCGCGCGCGCGTCGTCGTCGTCGTCGTCGTCGCCCTACTCCCCGTCGCGCTCGACCTATCCCGTTCGAATCCCCCCTCGCTCGTCTCGCTCGGCGCCTCGATCTTCACCGTCACTCGCACCGCGCGCCCTCCGCCCCTGCACGCCGGACACGCCGTCACTCCCGTGTATCCACACGACCCGCATCCCTCGCCGTCGCCGCTCCATCGCGTGCACGAGCACGCCGTTCGTCCGCTCCCCTCGCACTTCGGGCACGCCTCGTCCGCGTCGTCCCCGTCCCTCGTCATCCGCGCGTACGCGCACAGGATCGCCCCGCACGTCGCCGCCTGCTCCGCCCACCACACCGCGTCGCCCGCGTGCGGCATCGCGCGCGTCCGCGTCGTCCCGCGCGCGCGCGTCGTCGTCGTCGTCGTCGTCGTCGTCGCGCGGTCCGCAATCACCGCGCGTTCGACCGCGCCCCGCGCGCGCGACGCGCGACGACGCGTCGCGGCGACGCGCGCCGTCGTCGCGCGCGCGCCGTCGTCGCGCGCGGTCGACCGCGCGGGCGCGATCGCGCGCGCGACCGCGCGCGCCATCGCAGATTCCCCGCGATTCGCCGCGACGTCGAGTGCCGACGGTCGACGCGACGACGGATCGATCGCGCGATCGCGCGATCGCGACTCGATCGACGACGCGCGTTTCGACGCGCGCGCGCGATCGACGCCGCGAGGTTCGCGCGCGACCGCGCCGATCGATCGGCGTCGACGCGACGACGGATCGATCGCGCGATCGCGCGATCGCGACTCGATCGACGACGCGCGTTTCGACGCGCGCGCGCGATCGACGCCGCGAGGTTCGCGCGCGACCGCGCCGATCGATCGGCGTCGACGCGACGACGGATCGATCGCGCGATCGCGCGATCGCGACTCGATCGACGACGCGCGTTTCGACGCGCGCGCGCGATCGACGCCGCGAGGTTCGCGCGCGACCGCGCCGATCGATCGGCGGCGGCCGCGGTCGCGCGCGCGACGCGCGCGACGCGCGCGCGAGACGCGCGCGCGGTGGACGATCGCGACGCGGGCGTCGACGCGACGGACGCGCGGTCGACGATCGATCGGCGCGCGCGACGGGCGCGAGGGAGGCGCGCGCGACGCGGGAGGCGCGCGCGGCGGTGCGGGTTCGGATAGACGCGCGCGGCGGACGGACGCGCGGGGGCGCGGCGGAGGCGCGGAGACGACCGAGGCGCGGTGAGGGAGTCGAGGGGATGCGCGCGCGAGCGATGGTGGGGGTCGAGGGGGGCGCGCGCGGGCGCGCGCGGGCGGTGGGACGCGAAAGAGGGAGGGACGGCGGGCGACGGCGACGCGCGGCGACGACGAGACGCGCCTCGGTCGTGGATTCCGACGCGGAGAGGGCGGGGAAGGATAAGGCGACGAAGGGATCGAAAATGGTGACGAGCGTGGCGGAGGAGGAGGAGGATGGATTGGAGCACGTGTACGAGAAATCGCGGTGGTTTGAGATTCGGGACGTGGTTCGCCCGACGCAGGTGGCGCTGGGGTGGGATTGGACGTTTTATAAGCTCGCGAATTTTAAAGACGCCGACAGCGCCAAGGCGTACATGGCTCGGAAACCGATTCCGTACGTTAAATACCGAGGGTTGCGGTACGTGGTGGATCATCATCACACGCTCGCCGCGCTGAACCTGGCGGGTTGGGACATCGACGTTTACATGGAAGAGATTTTTGAGTACGACGACGACATCGGGGACGACAGGTTTTGGGGTAACATGGAGGGTAAAGGTTGGAGCTTCTGTTGGGATTCGGATTACTCTCGCTTGTCGCACGAATCTATCCCGAAATCGTTTGAACTGCAGGCGTTTAGAAACGACATCTTTCGCTCGCTCGGGGGGTTCTGCCGGAAAGCCAAGCTCCTCAAGCGCGGCAAGATGCTCGAAGACAAATTATTTTTCGAGTTCCAGTGGGGATACTTTTTCTGGCTCCATAGAAACGACGCTTACGCGCTCTGGCCGTCGTCACAACTGCAACGCGGTTTTGACCGTCTGCTCGCTATGATTGAGCAAACGGACGACAGCGAATACATCGGCGAGGGACATCTTGAGGCGAGTCGTGACGTCGCAGACATGATCTTCCTCTCGGACAAAGTTTTGCAACCGCTTTACGAAGTGCTCGTTGAGTACGTCGCGCCCCTGGCGTACGCGTACGCCACCTTGCCCGACGACGCGCGCGTCGTCCACGGTTTGAGAAAGAGATTCGGCCGCGAGACTCTTCCCGGTTCCGTCATCACCGGCAAGTTTGACTTCTTAACCGAGCGTCAAAATTTCACCATGCCCGAGGATGGGAAGAAGGACAAGTCTAAGGATGGAAAATCGAGCTCGAGCTCGAAGAAGAAGGACTAAAAGAACGCCGCCCACCACCCGCCCTCCCCACTAGCCGACGCGCTGCCTGACGTGCGAGCTGTAATACGCACCAAACACCACGCTTACAATACGCGAGCGCGCATGGTACACACCGCGTCGCGCGCTCCGCTCGCGCTACGACTGGCGTCCCCGCGCAGCGTCAGGGACGGGGACGTTGTCCGCCGAGTCGCCAGCGCCGCGCCCGCTCGCGACGATCTACCGCAGACCTCGCGCGCGTCCAACGCGTGCTCCACGCTCATCGCTATCGCGCTCACCGCCTCGGCGCCAGCGTGGGCTTTCGACGGCGACGCCGCTGGGGCGTTCTCCTCCAGAGGTTGCGTCGGGTGCCACGCCGCGGGCGGCAACGTCGTCGCCGCGTCGGCCACGCTCTTCGCTCGTGATCTCGAACGCAACGGTGTGGCGACCAAAGAAGATATTTCGAACTTGATAGAGCGAGGGAAAGGGAAGATGCCGGGGTACGGGGAGTCGTGCGCGCCCAAGGGCGCGTGCACGTTCGGCGCGCGTTTGGACGCCGAGGAAATCGACGCATTGGCGACGTACGTCCTCGATCGCGCCGCGGTCGATTGGAAGTGAAACGAAATTGGATTGTTAGTTTTCATCGTCGCCGAGCTTTGTATTTCAATTATAACTGTACAGTACATCTTGTCGAACGCTCGGCTCACCGCGTTGCGAGCGCTTCCGACGCCCCGCACGCCTCTCGAAGCGTCTCCACTAAGTGCATCATCTCCTCAGCGTCGCACATAAAATTCACGCGCTCGTCATTGCCCGAACCATCGCCTAAGACCCACGATATGTGAAACGCCGGCTCGCGTCTATCTCCGTTGGCCGACGCGCTCACGACGTAATCCGCCCGACACGCGTGCGATTTCAACCGTTTCACCGCGCTCGACCGCGCGTGTCTTCGCAATTCCCGCTCTAACTCTCCTCTAATTTTCTCATATGCAGCTGCGACGCGCTGCGCGTTGGTTTTCGACGTTCCAGCGTCCCGCTCGAGCGTCGACGCGACGTCGCCGCCGTCAAAGCCTCGTCTCGCCGCCTCCACGAACGTCACGGACACCCCCGCCACGGCGTCGCGCGCCTCGGGCGTCGACAATACCTCTCCAGCGTCTTCCACCGTCGTCTTTGACGTGAGCGCGCTCGAGACGTGCGAGAGGACGGCGTTTAACGCGTTCGCATCGCACCGGTCGATGGATTCCAGTCGTTTTCGTACGCTCGCCTGCGCGCGTGAGAGCGATCGAGGTCGTCAGTCGGTGACGTGCGAAGCGCGATGAAACGCGACGTCGAGTCGAAATCGAATTTCAGGTCGAACGCGCGTTTCGTCGCACCCCGAGGTCCATGGCGTTGAGTTGTGCGGTGCGAGACGCCGCGCGCGCAGATTTTAATTTTTACTCGAACCACACTACAATCGCTACTTTGAGCTAAACCGCTCGAACCGCGACATCGTCGTTGGCGTGAAATGTTGCGATCCAACCATGCTTGAGCACGACGCATTCGTGCCCGAAGAGATGCGCATTCTTTCTCGCGGATGTGGCGAACGCGCGCCGAAACGCCGGCGCGTCCTCGACTGCGCTCAAGAAGACTTTGTTGTGCCCGATGCAGAACGGTACGCGCGTGCCACCTTGTGCGAGGTACTGTCCAAGCCCACTGATGCATCCGGGCCAATCGGGATTGAAACAGTCGTCCAAGATAATGACGCCGTGAGCGTGTGAGCACGACTCGGCAAGGCGTAAATCAGCGAGCGTGCACTCAGCCGTGTGAGAACCATCGACGCTAAACATGCGCACATCGATCGCGTCGGCACCGTCGCCAACAACATCGCTCGGTTTTAAATCTGTCGAATTTCCCTGGATCACCTTGATGAAACTCGGCACGCCGTTTTCGTCCGTCGGCGTCCAACCGTCGACGTCGGCGCAAAACTTTCGGCAATTCTTTGTAAATTTACGCAAGTTCCCTCGTCCGCTTTCATCGACGTTAAAGTCTTGCTCCTCGAAGCAATCAATCGCTATGCACCTTTCTTCCTCGCGCCTGCGTAGCGCCGTCAGAGCTAAAAACGACCGTCCATGATAGACGCCGATTTCGCACAACGCCGTCCTCTCCGCTGTCCCCAAACCGAACGCGTCCTGCTGCACCCTGTCGATAGTCTCGTACGCCTCCACGCATCCCAGCTCAAAGAACCCGCTCACAGACGTCAACGCTTCCATCACCCGGCGCGTTCGCTCGCTCGCCGCGCTCGCGCACGACGCAGCGTGTTCGTTTCGTCGTCGCTCGGCGGCTGAACGAACTTTCGTGTCGTCGAACGACGACGACGCCCGCGCGGTGGCGGTGCGCGCGCGCGCCGAGACGACGCGCGGGCACGATGACATTTAAATTATGAATCGACACGACCGCTTGTTGAGAACTTTGTTGAGTTATTACAACGACTCGCGTTGTGCGGCGAAGGATGCCGGCGTTGAGAAAACGCCGAGACGCGTCGCGGCTTGACGCTAGCGATAGATAGACCGTGGGAAAATCTCTACTCGAAGAACGGGATTCTTCGTGGTAATGAGTGAAAGTTTATTGTTTCATTCGCGCCATCGCCCGTGATGCTCGCGAATGGGGTGGCTCGCGCGTCGTCGCGACGACGTTTACAACTTCGGAATGAAGGAGTTCGTCGGCGTGCACTCGCGCATGAAAACCATGGCGGCGCCGAGGTGCATGGCGCTCAGAGCGCGGCCCCAGGGCTGAACCATTTGCGGCGCCAAAGAAGTGGCGACGATGAGAAGCTCGAGGCACAAGAACAACGCGGCGCGTCGGGTGGAGTAGCCAGAGATGTAGCCCAAGGCGACGCACGTGCTGACGACGTGGTGCAGCGGGTGGAAGATCAAGCCGGCGACCGGGCCGAGGACGCCCGGACCGGTCATGCCGGCGGCGGTGAACTTGGCCATGGACGAGCCTTGCATCATGAGGAAGCTCATCATCAAGCCCGGAACAGCGATCGCGAGCTTGCGAAGCGCGGCGGCTTGCTTGGAAGAAAAGTAGCCGCGCACCTTGCGCGTCGTGAGCAACAAAAGAATGGCGTTCGAGTACTTGAACGCCATGGCGTTGCGAATGAACACATCGCGAACGCCGTGCGAAGAGCCGGCGATCATGGTGTTACCGCATAAGAATAAGCTCATAGCGGTGAAGAGCGCCGGAATGTCACTGTTCGACCCGATGCCCAAGATGGCGCCGAAACCGATGAGAAACTGCACGTAGCTCCAGTGCGCGCCGAACCACGCGGCGCCGACGGGCGCCAACGGCCCGGACGCTCCCTTCAACCCGAGCGACTTAAACATCGCCGCCGTGCCTTGTCCACCGAGCTCCGGCACGCCCGCGTACGCGATCGACGTCGCCGCACCGTACGCCCCGAGTCGTTCCAAAAACGTCTTCAACCCGCTCACCGACGTCAGCATCGTCGCCGTCGCCTTCGCGTTTCCGAGCACGTTCAAATTCATGAGCGTCGTCAACGGATTCCCGATCTTCGGCAAACTCGGAAGTTTAGACTTCGGGCTCGAGCGCGTGCTTCGCGCCGGCTTCTTCGAGCTCGATTTCTTCGAAGGCGCGCGTCGTGCGCTCGCCATGGTCGCTTCTCTCGTCGTTGAATTAATTCCCACGCGCGAATGTCAATTCGCCTCCTGAGGTCGCGCTCGCGCGTATCCCGCGCTCGACCGCGCGTGAACCGCGCTTCGTGCGTTCGCGCGTGAAGCGCGTTCGTTCTCTCGCTTCGATGCTTCGATGCGTCGGTGGTCCTCGACGCGTCGTTCGCAAACGTTCGTCACGCGCGCGTCACGAAGTGTCGCGCCGCGCAACCGTCGCTTCGCGCGCGTTTCGCGTCGCGTCGCGTCGCGTCGCGATCGTTCCCCTCTCGACGCGTACTCTACGCGTTTTATCGCCATCGCGCACATTTTCCACGCGCGCCCGCGCGCGCGCGCCAGCGCATCGTTCGAGGGGAACGAGCGCTGACGGCGCGAGTCACCGAATGTCCGAACCATCGCGCGTGAGCATTGGTCGTGACTCAAAAAGAGTCATAATTCAATAAAACACGGTACGCGACGCATTGAGAGTCACAAAAACCCTAAACGACTGAAACGTCGATCGGCGTCGACCGCCGCGCGGAGACGCGCGTCGACGAATCGCGCGACGACGGCGCGAGATCGCGACGCGACGCGATGGCGTACGCCGGCTACGCCCCGGGACACCGCGTCGTCGAGCGCACGCCGCTCGAGCGCGCGCTCCGCGCGATCGCGCGCCCGGAGACGCTCGATCTGCTCGAGCGACTGAGCAAGAACGTCGCGCGCGCGCCGAGCGAGGCCAAGTATCGAAAGTTGAAGCGCGCGAACGCGACGATCGGGCGAGAGATATTCGACGACGAGCGCGCGATGCGGGCGATGATGACCATGGGGTGGATCGCGGAGACGATCGAGGGATCGGAGTGCCTGACGCTGCCGAGAGGGACGACGACGACGATGCGAGAGGTGCGCGCGATGGACGAGGCGCGGACGGCGCTGCGACGAAGGCTGGAGGAGGAGATGCGGGCGAAGATACGAGCGAGAGCGATGGCGAATGATCCGCGGAGAGCGGCGCTGAGGGAGGCGGTGGAGGCGGATCGAGCGGAACGCGCGGTGAGGGAACCGGTGACGACGGGGTCGCGCGCCGCGGCGCGAGGGACGGGGACGACGGTGACGGCGAAGGAGGTCGGCGCGTCGGGAAGCTCGGGGTGCTGAGGATAATGCGCTATTACGCGACGGCGCGATGTGAGCGGACGAGACGCGGACGCACCCGCTCGCTCGCTCGCTCGCGCGCGCGCTCGTCGCGTAATAGTCGCACCGCGGCGCGCGTTCCGCGCGTTCGATTGGAACGGTCGCGCGCGATCTCGCGAGGAATTCGTTCGCATCGTCGCCGTGCGAAAACCATGGCTTCGACGATGACGACCACGACACAGTCCTCGCGACTCGCGCGCTCGTCGTGACGCCAAGTCGAGTAACCGTCGAGCGTCTCCGCGCTCGACGTTCGTCTTCGCCGATAACCGCCGAACAATCGACGCGAACGCTCGCGTAAGATTTATCACATCATTCATTTCACGCGCCATCATTCTTTGTACGTTGTTATACACTACACTCATTCATACGCCACACTACGCTCATCTCGCTCGAACGCTTCGATTCGAACGCTCGCCTCGCCGCCGTCTCGTCTCGCGCCCGCCGCACTTTGTCCCTCGCGCGTTCGCCGTCATGCCCATCATCGACGTCGCCATCGGCCCGTTGATCCAAATGGCCGAGGCCGCGTCGCTCGGCATGCCGTTTGAGGTCTGGAAGACCCGCATGGGTCGTAAGCGCGACGAGAGCACGCTCCGCGCGTTCGCAAACATTTACCGCGAGGGCGGCCCTAGCGCTTTTTGGCGCGGAACGCAGGCGAAAATGGTGGAAAGCGCGACGAAAGGGGCGATATTGATGTACGCGAAGGAAGGCATAAACGATGGGTTACTCGCGAGCGGATGGACGCCCGGAGCGGCGGGCGTGGCGGCGGGCGCGGGTGGTGGGATCGCGCAGGTGAGCGTCATGGCGCCGACGACGTACTTGGTCACGGGCGCGGTGAACTCGCCCGGCATGTCGACGATGGAGCGGATACGGACGACGTACGCGCGGGGAGGGATCGGAGGATTTTATCCAGGCGGTGTCGCCATCGCGTTCCGGCAAGCGACGAATTGGGCGTCGAGACAAGGATTCACAGAGATCGTTCGCGAAAAGGCGCGAACGGCGATTTACGGCGACGCCGAGGGCGCGAAATTGACCAAGTGGGAAGAAGTCGGGTGCGGGATCGTCGGTGGGACGTTGGCGTCGTGGAATCATCCGTTTGAAGTCGCGCGGATCGAGGCGCAGAGTCGTGGGAACGCCGGAATTCCCACCGGGAACATGGTGAGCGTGATGCGCGACATCGTCAAGGAGAGCGGCGTCGGCGGTTTGTTTCGCGGCATCGTTCCTCGCATCGGATTGGGAATTTGGCAGACGCTCTTCATGGTGACCGGGGCAAAGATGGTGAAGGAGACTTTGAAAGAGAACGGGTATCTCGAGAACGCCGGTTCGGGCGGGCATTAATCAATACGATCTTTTCGTCAGTCTTTGTTGAGCGCGACTCCTTTCTAATCCTCCGAAACATCACATCTCGTCGCGTCGTTCAAGATGTCAATCCGCGCCGTGCTCGCGTCACTCAACGATCCGCGCGATCGTCGATGCGTGCGCATCGTCTGCGTCGCGTTAATCGCGTTCGAACTCGCGTTGTGCGCGGTAATCATCGCCAAAGTTGCCTACACAGAAATCGATTGGATCGCGTACATGGAGGAAGTGCACGGCTATGCGCGAGGCGAGCGCGATTACACCAAACTGAAAGGTGGCACTGGACCTTTGGTGTACCCAGCTGGGTTCGTGTACGCGTACAAGGCGCTGTATGATTTGGTGGGTGGGCTCGAACGCGGGACGAGCGCGCGCGGCGTGGCGACGGCGCAAGTCGTCTTCGCGTTAGTGTACGCCGCGCATCAAGCGCTGGTGTTCTCGATGTACGCGATGTGTGAAATTATACCACCGTGGGCGTACGCATTGTTGTGCCTGTCGAAGCGCGTACACAGTATTTTTGTGCTTAGAATGTTCAACGACGGCGTCGCGATGGCGTTGGCGTATGGCGCGACGACGTTGTTTCAACGCAAAAGGTGGATCGCGGGGAGCGTGGTGTTTTCTCTCGGAGTGTCGGTGAAGATGAACGTATTATTGATGCTTCCTGGGTTATTGGTACTGCTGGTAGGAGGTACGAGCGCGGGAACGGCCATCGGAGCTGTCGCGGCGATTGTGGGGACGCAAATCGCGCTCGGCGCGCCGTTTCTTGCGACGTATCCTCGCGAGTATCTAAGCCGCGCGTTCGAGCTCGGTCGCGTGTTCACGCACAAGTGGAGCGTCAACTTCAAGTTTGTGTCGGAAGACATTTTTGTGTCGAAGTCATTCGCAAAATACCTACTTCTTGCGCACTTGGTCTGCTTGTTTGTCTTCGCGCACCGACGGTGGTGCGCACGCGAAGGGGGATTTTTCTTCAATTTCGTGCGAGATTTCTTCAAACGCTTGCTCCTGAGGAACGTTGATGGCGTGCAATCGACGTTTACCCCCGCGCACGTCGCGCTGGTGCTGGCGCAGAGTAACTTGATCGGCATCGTTTTTGCGCGTTCGTTGCATTATCAATTTTATTCGTGGTACTTTCACACTATACCCCTGTTGCTTTGGTCCAACCCACGAGTGCCGGTGGGGGCTAAGCTCGCAATCATGGGTGCGATAGAGTGGTGTTGGAACGTCTACCCGTCCACGCCGACGTCGAGTAAGATTTTCGTCGTCATTCACCTCGGTGTTCTGGCAGTTGCTTACGCCGCGCCGACGGCGTCGAGACGTGGCAAACAAAAGAGCGCGTAGTGTGAGTAGTGTGTAATAGCCTAGCTTAGAGCCCACAATTGTACAAAATGATAGATATATATACAAAGCAGGTACTAAATCTGAATCCCGAAGAAACGATCCCAAAACGTCGCCGTTCGCGTGACGTAGAAGCTTCGTCCCGACGGCGACGTCAAAGGTCCTTCGTAATCCACGGAGTCCGTCATCTCGCCGTAGCCTTTACCCGCGCCAGCCATGACGCGATCATCGTCGTATTCTTCTAGTAAGCCCGCTTCTTTGAGTTTATCTTGAAGCTCCGACCGTCTGGCCTCCATGGTGAGCACCAAGTCGCCCAACGCGCGCGTGCGCTGACGATCAATTTGACGCAGCCTAGCCACCGCCTCGGCTTGCTGTTGTGCCTGTTGCAGCACGCTTCGCGTCTGTTCGATGAGTTCAAACTGCCCCTCGTCGTTTAATTCCTTAATCTCGACATTAATCGACACCGGTCGCTCGCCAATCAAATCAAACTCGTTTTCGCGTTGCTGCAACAAGCGCCGCACCGCCTGCAATTCTCGCTCCTTTTCTTGATGCTGCGCGTGCAAGTCCTGCATTTTCTGCGTCAACTCCTTCACGCGCGTGATCAAAACACCATTCTGATGCTCCACACTCCCAGGAAGCGCACCCCCGGTCTGCTCTACCGTCTGTCCCTGCAGCGCCGCCTTGCGCACCGCGCTCAAAGATTTCGCCGTCTCTCGCAATATATTCTCCGTCACCTCCCGCTTCATCGTCTCTCGCACCAGCGTCGCCTGCGTCTCAAACAACCTCTTCTCATTCGTCTCCACCTTTTCCTCCAAATTCATCTCCTCGTACCGCTTCAACGGCGTCCTCGACCGCGCGCTCGCGCTCGTCGCCGGCGTCCTCGTCGCCGTCTCTCCGTTCCCGCGCTCTCCGAGCGTCGTCAACCGTCCGTTCGTCGCCTCCGGCGCCGGCACCGGTCGCGATCCGATCGCTCGCGGCCGATTCGCGGCGCCATCGACGACGCGTTTCGTCACCGTTCGCACCGGGATCTCGTCCACGGTTTGAATCGTCTTCACCGTGCGCGTCACCGTGCGCGTCACCGTCGTCCCGTCCGCGAGCGTCTCGGTGTTTTCGTTCGTTTCGCGCGCTTTCGCGTCGCCCTCGCCCATGGCGGTCGTCGCGCCGTCGCGCGCGCGCGTGTGACGTCGTCGCCGCGAATCGAATCGGGGTTTTATACGGGGTTTTATACGGGGTTTTATACGGGGTTTTATACGGGGTTTTATACGGGGTTTTATACGGGGTTTTATACGGCGCGCCGCGCGTCCGCGCGACACTAATCGACGCGTCGTTCGATTCGCGCGAACGACGCGATGGCGACGAAAGCGCGCGCGGTCGGTGCGTGAGCGCGCGCGAGGGCGCGCGCGAGCGTCGACGCGACGCCTCGACGACGACGACGACGACGCGGAAGCGCGCGGTCGATGAGATTCGTGACGATTGATTGATTTCTTCGAGACGCTTCCATCGGGACGCGACGCCTCGACGACGACGACGACGACGACTGACGAGCGATGGATCGGACGCGAGCGCAGCGGCGACGAAGGCGAGCCTGGACGCGTTCGAGACGATCGACGTCGAGCGACACGCCGTCGGGGACGATGACGTGAGCTTCGACTTGGCGTATTGCGGTATATGCCACACCGACCTGCACTTCGCGATGAACGACTTGGGGAACACGCGGTATCCGATCGTTCCGGGACACGAGCTCATCGGAACGGTGACGGAGGTTGGTAAAAATGCGGCGTCGAGAGGTTTCGCGATCGGGGACGTCGTCGGCGTGGGATGCATCGTGGATTCGTGCTTGGCTTGTAAATACTGCGCCTCGAACGAAGAACAATATTGCGAAGCGGGCATGACGATGACGTACGGTAGCGAAACGAAGCATGGGCGAGCCGGCCCGAACGGTCAAATCACCGTCGGTGGGTACAGTACCAAGCACGTCGTCGACTCAAGATTCGCGATTAAGATTCCCAAGGGCGTGGATGACCTCGCTGCGTGCGCGCCCCTTATGTGCGCCGGTATCACGCTGTTTGATCCCATCAAGGCGTTCGGCGTGCGAGAGGGCATGCGAGTCGGCGTCGCGGGTATCGGTGGATTGGGTCAAATGGGGATTAAAATCGCCGCCGCGCTCGGCGCCGAGGTCACCGCGATTTCTCGCACGAACGCCAAGGAGGCCAAGGCCAAAGCCGCCGGCGCGAAGCACTTCATCGCGTCGTCGGACGCCGAGGCGATGAAGAACGCCGCGGGCTCGCTTGACTTGATTCTTGACACCGTCTCCGCTTGCCACGACAGCGAACCGTACGCGGCCATGCTCGATAAGAAGGGCACACTGTGCTTGCTTGGGTTACAAACGACGCCCGTCGCGGTGAACGCGACGCAGTTTGTCTTCAACCGCATCGCCGTCACCGGATCGTTGATCGGTGGCATCAAAAATACACAAGAGATGATCGATTTTTGCGTCGAGAAGAAGCTGTATCCGGAAATCAAAATTATCGACGCGAAGGAAATTCCCGAAGCGCTCAAGAACTTGAACGACGGTAACGACGCGGGCGTTCGATACGTCATCGACTGCAAGACAATCAAGTAGATGCGCGGATCTCTTTTATTTTTCAATCTTACGAAATTCTTTACTACAGCTCTGCATTTCAATTTCAAATCATTCGCGCTAAGACGAAGAATCCTCCGCCGTGACGCCTGACATCACCGTCGCTTCTCTTTCCAATCTCTCTAAAAGTCGAATCTTGTCCGCGTATTTCCAATACGGATTGGCGTCGAGCGTGTTCACCGCCATCTTCGACATTTCGCGCAAGACGTTGTCTTTGTCGATGTCGGAGACGACGGCTTCGAGCGAGGCGCGTTCGGCGAGGAAGTTATCGCGGAAAGGAGACAAACCCGCGCGCTTACGCATCAAACGTTCGTAATCGCGCTGCTGCGCTCTCGCCTCCACCGCTTCCTTCTTCAAAAACTCAAACTCTTCCTCGCTCTCCACCTCGGCGGCTTGCATCAGCCACTCCTTGTTCGCTTCGACGTACTCTTCGTCGCTCTGCGCTCGTTCTTGGCTCCCAAGGCGTGGCGTTTCGATGATATGCGCAACATCGAGGTTTTCGTGGAACAAAAGCAAACTCTTACGATCGAACTCTTGCCTGTCATAATCGTAAGTCTTGTTCTCGGCTTGAAGCTGACGCGCGACGCGAATGCGCTCGGTGAGCGCCTGTTGAATCTTCGCGTCTTGCGCGTCGCCTCTCTTCTCGCGACGACGCGTCGACGGCGCAGCGCGTCTACGCTGTGCGATACCCATTCCCATGGCGCCATCCTTGCTACGTCGCGACGACGTGGATGCTAAAAGCGATGGATCAAACTTCAAATCATCCACCGAGCCGCCGTCGGTGCGTCGCTTGTAGCGAGGCACGAAAAATTTAACATTTTCTCGCCCCGCGGCGACGCGTTCGGCACGCCGCGCTTCAGACATCTCCCGCGCCTTTGCCTTCTGATCCATTAACTTTTCTGCTCGAATCTTGCGACGATTTGCAATCTCCGCCTCTCGCCTCTCCAACGCCTCCGCCGCCGCCTCCGCGTCCAACGGTTCGCCGTCGTCGCCGACGAGCGACGTCAAATTCTCAATCACTTTTCGCGACTTTCGCCTCGGCGTCGGTGACATCTCCTCAACTTCCCCTTCTTGCGGTTTCTTCGCCGCTAATCGCAACACCAACGCCCCCGGCGCGCCGTCCAGCGCCCCCAACTCGCCCTCGCTCGCCGCCGCGATCGCCTTCTCCGCGTGTTCCGCCCTCACGAAGCGCACCAGCCCGCCCGGCCACGGCCCCTCGGGATTCAGCGGTTTCGCCGATAATATCGGTCCATACTTTCTAAACGTCCGCTTCAGCATGTCCTCGTCCACGCCCGGCGGCATGTTTTTCACGTAGACGTTCGCCGCGTCCCGAGGCGACGGTTCGAGCCTCGCTCGCGTCTGCGCCGTCCGTCGTCGCGTCCGCCGTTTCGCCGTCTCCGCGTCCCGCGCCGTCGCGTCGTCACCCTCGTCATCGTTCGTCGCTCGCGTCGTCGTCGCGTTCGCGTCCTCGCCCGCGTCGTCGTCGTCGTCGCCGTTCGTCGTCGTCGTCGACAGAAACCTAAGCGCGATCGCGCGCCCGCTCGCGCGCGTCGCGCTCGCGCTCGCGCGATGCGACGCCTCGTCGGCGAAGCGCGCGCGCGTCAGCGCCTCCGCGAGCGCGCCGCGGGCGAGCGCGCGAAGCCGCATCGCGCGCCGCGCGTCGCGATCTGCGCGCCGCGTCACATCGCGCCGCGTCATCGTCATGGCGCTCGCGCGGCGCGCACCGCGCGTCTCGGTCGCCCTCGCGCGCGACGAGGGACGATCGCGACGACGCGCGCCCGAGCGCGCCCGAGCGCGTCGCGGCGCGCGCGCGCGGGCGAAGGAATCGAGCGGAGACTTCATCACGGACGTCGTCGGGAAGATTTTCGGCGCCGACGCGCTCGCGGACCCCGAACCGTTCGGACTGAAGCGCATGAACAAGGACGAGTGGCCCGATCAGTGGCCCGCGGAGACGACGGCGTCGGCGGCGGTGCTGGCGAGCGACGAGGGGGAGGTGAGGGAGATTCGACCGGCGCTGAAGCAGACGCAGTTGGAAAAGTTGGCGCTCGGGTGCGCGTACGACGCGGGGACGCACGGGTGGTCGGCGCGCGCGTTTCACACGCAACTCGACGGTCAGGGCGCGGCCGTGTTGGTCGGGAAGACGGCGGACGGGGAGACGTTCGGAGGATATAATCCGATCGGTTGGTTGGGATACGGCGAAGCGCGCGACGCCATCTCGGCGTTTTTGTACGTGCTCGATCGAAAAACGGGTAAAGCCGTCAAGCTGCCCAAGACGGGCGGGAGCGGCATGGCGATCATCGATGAGGATGGGAAAGGGCCGCAGTGGGGGCCGGACGGGTTGAAGATTTCGCTCGAGGGACGAAGCGCGAGGTCGCGGTTGGGGACGTATTACGAAACCATGCCAGACGGCGGCGACTGCATGTTCGCGAACACCAAGCGCGGATCACCCGTGGAACTCACCGAGCTTCGCGTCTACGTGTCCTTAGAGGACACCGAGATCGCGAAAAATTACCAGCCGAACGCGTTGCAGTGGCAAAAGGGGGAACTGGAAGAGATTCGATCGAACGACGACGACCCAAACCACATGGACGGGTTCTTCGGCAAACTCTTCGGCAAGAAAAAGTAATATGTATTAGCGGCAGCTTTTAATCAATGTTGTACAACGCGTGCGCGCAAATAATATCGATTCGTCAATCTATTGCCCCTCCGGCATGGCGTCCGGCGGATTCTCCGCGAGCTCGCGCTCGAACGCCTCGAGCGCTTCCTCGTCTTCGCGTTTCAGCCGCATCCCTCTGTGCCCGCCCGGATACCGTCCCTCCACGAACGCCTTCGCCGCCGTCAGGCTCATCCGCATCTTAAACATCACGTACGCCACCGCCACCGACGGCGCCTTCGACCGCCCGCTCATGCAATACACCAACACTCTCATCGGATAAGACTCGTCCGCCCTCGCCGACCGCGCGTGCAGCGCCTGCAAGCGCTCGCACGCGTGTCTAAAATCCAACCCCCTCTCCGGCGGTTCCCTCGCGTTCAGCGTCACCACGCTCAAATACTTCCCACTGCAGCACGGCGTGCAGCTCGGCACCGCGTTTATCACCGTTCGCACCCCCGCCGCGAGCAGCGCGCGTTCGCTCGACGTGTGCTCGAACGCGCCCACCAGCATGAACCTCTCGATCACCTCCACCACCGTCGTCGACTGCGCGCGCGCCCGAGCGCCGCCGTCCCGCGTCGTCGCTCGTCCGCGCGCGTCGCGGGACGCCTCCGCGTCGCGCGCGCGCACGTGCCCGCACTCCGCGCACGTCGTCCCGCGCGCGTGGTAGTGCTCGCACGTCTCGCAGCGTTCGTCCGCGAGCGCCTCGTCGCTCGCGCGCTTGGGCATCGCGCGCGCGGCGACGGCGACGCGATCGGCGTTCGATCGCGATCGCGTCGCGAGCCGACGCGACGCGCGCGCGGCGCACTGGCGACGAATCGACGAATCGCCGCGCGTCGTCGTCGCGTCGCCGGACACGACGGCGCGCGCGCGCGAACGGCGAGCGACGACGCGCGAGACCGCGACGCGCGGCGATTCGTCGATTCGCGCGACGCGCCGGATCGCGCGACGACGCGCGAGAGGACGCGAGAGGACGCGAGAGGACGCGCGTCGACGAGTCGGCACCGATGCCGCGATCGCGCGCGACGACGCGCGACGACGACGACGCGTGCGATGCGAACGGCGACGATCCGTGCGCGATGGGGGCGCTGTTGCTCCTGGGGGCGCGCGACGCCGCGCGCGAGGGACGCGGGCGCGCGGCGGGGGCGCGGCGGGAGCGACGCGGCGACGCGGGGGCGACGGCGGCGGCGGCGAAGACGCGACGCGACGAAGGGACGCGCGAGGGAGCGAGGGACGACGATGGATCGGTAAAAATAAAAATGAACGAAAGCGCGCTGAAGATGAGGCTTGGGATCAAGAATGCGGATCATCGGCGGTTGATTTATAGGTGGACGAACGCGCTGATTCGCGCGGTGGGGTTGAAGGTGCCGACGGGATTGGGGGCGATTGTTTTGCATAACGCGAAGAACAAGCGGGAGAAATTCGATAAATTTTTGTTGCATTACTACGGGAAGGAGTCGTTTTCGCCGGGGACGTATTGGTACTCGAACGCGAACGCGCTGGCATTTTTTAGCGAAATATTTTACGTCGCGACGAATGGACGCGTGCGGTGCAACGACGACGACATCATGCAAATCTTTTCGAAATCCGATCCAAACAGGCAGGCGAGCACGTGGGTGACGTCGTCTGCTACGTTGGAGCGCTTTGGAATCACTCGCATGGAAGTTTTGGCGATTTATTGCGGTGAACCTCGCTTTGAGAACGGTTGGCCGAAGGGGCAACCGCTTCGCGTGCAGCCACCAAAAATCGTGGTGACTCAGCGCGATGGCTCGGTCACCGATAAATCTGACTTGACAAATGTGAAGACAAATACCGCTCTCGTCGACCCAGGGCGGGTGGCGCTCAAGCGCGAAAGATCGAAAAAGCACGTCGTCTCCGTGGTTGGTGTCGACCCGCGAGTCACCTCGTTGGGTTGGAAGCGACAGGCGGTGGAATCGGGACACGCGATGCAGAGGACGACGCTGCTGGAGCGTCAAGCGATTGAACTTTGCAAGCACATCGAGCCGAGCGAAGAAAACTCACCAATAATGATTATGCCTCTGATTTACGATCAGATTTTACGAGGCACAAAGTGCTGCGGACCGCGATCCCGACCTTGCGAGAGAAACAAAGTTAACAAACACTACGGTAAACTTCTGTCTACCGACGTCTTCTTGCCTGAAGACGTCGGTGTCGCGCTGAAAATCAAAGACTCCGCGGTTGAAGTGCAAGAGCTTTTCAGGAAGTTCACCAACGCTTTCCTCAAGCTTAAAGTTGCCATGGCGGATTTGGACGAAGTGAGCGCTACGCGAGACTCAGTATCGACCACGTTAAACGGTGTACTCTCGGTCTTAAATACCGTGGCCGATACGAAAAGGAAAAGTGAACTCGAAGCCATCATCACCGAGCAACGAGCTCACTTTCATGGGCTCGAGTCGGAAGTCGCGCGCTTGAATAAAATTGTGGACAGCGTTCGCGTTGAGTTCGACAAGTCGGAGTCCGCGGCGCGTCAGCCCTATTTGGATATCGTACGTCGTTGCTACGAGCTCGGTAGTTTGGTGCAAGATCGAATGCAAAAGAGTATCAACGCAACTCTTGACTCGTGCATGACTGATATTGCCGCGTGCGAGATCAAGCAAGTTGGAGCCGACACCGACGAGCTGAACGCACTGTTTGTAAAACGCGATTCGTTGAAAAGTCTCAACGACACTTTGCGCGACTGCAAGGCGTGCTTTGCTTTCTCGCTCAATACGTTGGACCAACGCTGGGAACAGTTTAAACCGATGCGCTTGTGAACTGTACTTTTCGTTGAGTCGCATTGTATTAATATCACCACTAATTTTCGTTGCGTGTACGAAAGATGATCGGTAGCTAGTTACAAGAAATCTATTTCAAGCCATGAAGGTTATGAGGCTAAGCCATGAGACCCGCTAAAAACGCTTTGCGACGCGCTTCACACTCGCGCGGCGAAGGTCGATAGTACTTGAGCATACCGTCCCAGGGTACGGCTTTCAAACCCGCGCGCTTGCATATCATTCCTCGCACACGCTCCGCAAACTCGATGCTTGTTTCATCCTCACGTTTTCTCTGTGGCTCCATGTACCATACATCCGCGACGACGGCCCAAGAGCTCATGAGTGTGCACAAGTGCCTGGAAAAGCTCTGTCGCCGCGAGTTCCAAAACGCATCGACGAAAATGTTGTTGTACTTTATCGCCACCGGCACGACGTCCACGCCGAGATCAAACGCCCCTCGCTTGAACATCACGCAATATTTGTTGTTCACGCACGTGCCCTCGGGGAAAATCAACAGCGGCAACCGCGACTTGTCCGCCACGTGCTGCTTGAGTCTCGTCGCCACTGTGTTGCGGTCTTTGATATCAGTGCGGTTGAACTCGATGCAATCTATCGCATTCATCGCCGTTCTCTGTAACAGCCCCACCCATCCTTTATGCTTCTGCTGTATCACCGCGAACGGTGAGACTTGCGTCATCACTAAGTAATCGATCATCGACGTGTGGTTACTGACGTACACCATCCCTCCCATGTGTCCTCTTCGCGACGGTCTCGGCCCGTGATACTTGATCACTCCCGTCCACGAAACCACAAACGCCGCCGCATACAGCTCCACGCACTTTCTCTCGAATCCCCACCGTCTCGGTGTGCAGTAGTGCGAAAACATAAACGCCAACGCGAACGCCGCGCTCGCGCTCAAAATGAACCCCAGTCGCAACGGAAACAAGACAAAGTGTCGAATCACCCATCCGCACCACCACAGCGGCAGCAGATAAAAGTTAAAATTCCAATTCGCCTCCGCGGACTCTTGAAAGCATCGATTGAAGCTGTCATCGATCATCGCCGCGCACGCGTCTTGCAATATGCCGGAGCAGTCCAACAACCTCGCGAGCGTCGCCGCGTCCTCGGGCGTCGACGTTCGCGACGCCGTCGCGCGTCTTTCCAGCTCGATTCCGGGCGTCACGCGCTGAACCTCTTCGCGCTCGAGCTCACCGTCGCCGAAGCTGTCGAACGGGGCGAAGGACAGCGAGCGCGCGCCCATGGATGGTCTCTTCGCCACCTCGGGCGTGGACGCGCGATCGCTCTCGCGCGCGTCGTCGTCGTCGCCGTCGACGCGCGGCATCGCTCGCGTCGACGCGTCGTCTCGAGACGCGTCGGTTTGCGCTCTGGGCGGACGCGCGTGCGACATCGCGCGCGCGAGTGCGGACGACGGCGCGGGTCCCGCATCCTCCCCTCGAGCGCGCGGGGCGCGCCGGGCGCGGCGTCGAGCGTCGGTCGGTTTGATTTTAAAACTCGTGGCTATGACGTAGATTAGGTAAATACGACGTTACTTTTTACTCTCGCGCATCATTTGCACGAAATCCGCGAAGCAGCGATCGGAATCGTGCGGACCCGGAGACGCCTCGGGGTGGTACTGAATCGTCATCGCGCGCTGCTCGGGCCAAACCATGCCGGCGCACGTGCCGTCGTTGAGGTTGACGTGGGAGACTTGAACGCCCGCGGGCAAGGACTTGGGGTCCACGGCGAAGTTGTGGTTCTGAGAAGAAATCTCAACCGCACCGTCGGGGCCGCGAACGGGGTGGTTACCGCCGTGGTGACCGAATTTGAGCTTAAACGTGGACCCGCCGAAGGCTTGGCCGAGGACTTGGTGGCCCATGCAAATGCCAAAGACGGGAAGCTTGCCGAGGATTTGCTTGGCGTTCTCCACCGCGTACGGCACCGCGCTGGGATCGCCCGGACCGTTGGAGAACAAAATTCCATCCGGGTTCATCGCCATCACCTTATCCGCCGGGTAAGACGCCGGAACGATGGTGAGCTTGCACCCGAAAGAAGCTAAGCGGCGCAAAATGTTGTGCTTGACGCCGAAGTCGTACACCACGACGTTGAACGAATCCTTGTTCGCCTTGGCTTCGTTACTGAATTCCCACTCCGCTGTGGTTTCCTTCCACTCGTACGGTTCCTTGCACGTCACTTCGCTGATCAAATCCTTCCCGACGATATTATACGCCTTCGCCTTTGCGACGAGTTCGGCGTCGCTCAACGAGGCATCCGTCGTGAGCACGCCATTTAAGCAACCAGTTTCCCGCAATCGACGCGTGATCTCACGAGTATCGATATCGGTGATCCCAATCACCCCTTGTTCTTCCAAATACGTCCCCAAATCCTTCACGCTGCGGTAGTTCGACACGTTCAGCGACAAGTTTCTCACCAGCATCGCGCCCATGTGCACCTGCTTGCTCTCCATGTCGCCCTCGTTGATGCCGACGTTGCCGATGTGCGGGCACGTGAACAACACGAACTGCCCCGCGTACGACGGATCGGTGAGAATTTCCTGATACCTAAAATTTCATCAAACGCGCGATGCGTCGTCGGCGTCAGTCAGACGATCGATCGAAGTCCGCGAAGCGCGCGCGCGAGATTTCAAAAACCGTCGGCGATCCGCCCCTCGCCCGCGCGCGCTTCCGACTCAACCATCCCTCTCCGCGCCTCGCGCCCTCGCGACGCGCGCGAACGACGTGACGTACCCACTGAGCGAGGTGTTAAACACCACCTCACCGACCTGCGTCGCCTTGGCGCCGAACGACCGCCCGTTCCACACGCTCCCATCCTCCAAAACCAAGCGGCAGTCGCGCTCTTCCCACGGCTTTTTCGCCGTCGCGCTCGCGCGCGCGACCGCGGCGCGTCGCGCGGCGCTTCGACGCGTCGGGAGCGAGCGCGCGGGCGTCGCGCGCGTCAGCGGGGTGGGCTTCGAGCTCAGCATCGCGTTCGCGCGGGCGCCGCGATGTGAAGCCCCAGCGCGTGGCCGCCATTCGAATCGCGCGTCCGCGCGTGTGTTTCATGGCTTACTTTGATCGCTCAATGCGCTGTTTTCGCGCACGAGTCTGTCATAAATATGTAAATTCGGACATTAGGGTATGTGAGATTATGTGAGATGATGAAAAAGATCGATCTGGGGACGCCACCGCGTCGCGCGCGCCACCTCAAATCATCGCGCGCCATGCTCGCGCCGTCCAGCGCCGCGGCGCGAACGACGCCGCGCGCGCGCTCGACGACGCGCTCGGTGACGCGCTCGAACCAGCTCCGAATCGCGACCGGCCGAAAAGCGCGCGCGACGACGGTTCGAGCGACGTTTTTCGATCGATTGAAGAAATCCACCGACGACGACGTCGACGCGGAGGGCGAGGCGGGGGACGGCGAAGACGAGGACGAGGGCGGAGAGGCGAGGAAAATGATCGAGCGACGCGCGTCGGGGGCGAGCTTGGACATCGACGACGCGATGGCGAGCTTTAACGAGTTTGGGTCTGGGATGTTGGATAAGATCAACGCGATGGTGTCGCAGACGGTGGACTTGGACGTCGTGGAGGTCGTGGAAGAGGACGTGTACGAACGACCGAAGCCGAAGTTTAAGGCGCCAGCGTTTGGAGGACGAAAGGAGCCCGTGGAGGCGCCGAAGGAGAAGAAGGAGCGCGCGGGAAGGGCGCCGTCGTTTGGTTTCGGCGGGCGCGTGAGTCGAAGCGTCGACGAGGAAAAGGTGGAGGAAGAGCCGAAGCCGAAGTCGAGTGGGTTCGGGGCGATTCTAGAGCGGAGTGCGAGACGGCTGGATAAGACGAGGGAGATTTTAGACGAGGACGTGAAGAGGGGGGAGGCGGCGAGGATGAAGTTGCGCGCGGGACGGGAAGGCGGTAAAGCCGTCGCGGCCATCGCCGGGGACAGCCGTTTGGCTGCGGATGGCACGTGGACGCTCACGTCGGTCGTGGAAGAAGGTACAAATGGTAAGAAATTACCTTCGTTGAAGATCAAGCGCGGCGAATCGAAAATTATCGGTCGTGCGAAGGGGCCTGGGGTGGACTTGGTCGTCCCGCTGCCGTGCGTCAGCACTGTGCACTGCGAACTCGAGACCGAGGGCAACAAGCTTTACATCACCGATCTCGGCTCGACGAACGGCACCTACGTAGAAGGTTTCGAGGTTAAGCAGAACAGGCGATTCCGTATCTTCAACGGCGCCCAAGTGCGACTCGGCGCCGAAAACTTCAACGGCGAGCCGTACGCCACGTTCAAGGCTTCGTTGTCGGGCGCCAAGGAGTTAGAGAAAGATTCCGAGTACGGTCAGTTGAACTACTTTATTGAGTTCTTGGGCGGTCCCCAAGTCGTGGTCAACTTCTTGTTCATCAACTTTGCCTTCCAAATGACCTTCTTCTTCATCATCACTTCGCAATAGCGGGAGTCGAGCAGAGGCGTGTAAGCTAAAATCCCTTTCAACAATATCGTGCGAATAGAATAACAACTAAATCTAACAAAGAATGCTTCGCGAGACGTGGACGGACGCCGCGGCGGTCGCGCCGCGCCTCATCGCGCCTTGTTCAACGAGACGGCATCGGCTAAAAAGAAACCTGTCCCGAACACGAAACTCACCGAGCCGAGCATGTAGAAGACGCATCCGAGGAGATAATTGGACATGATTGACGATTTTACCCGCGGCGCGTCCTCGGTCGTCCCCTTCGCGGGGTGGACCGCGATTACGACCTCCGAAATCGTCACCGTGGCGCGCGAGAGTGTGGCGCGGCGGTTGGGCCGGCGGAATATTTTACAATTTTACACCACTTCTAAAGCTTGCTTGCCCCTTGCGCGCGACTGCTTGTCGATCATTTGGACGCTAGTTGATAATATTTCCTGCGCACGCCTCTTTCTCACGTCGTTTCGTCGCTTGATTCGGCGATTCTCGACGGCGATGTACAGCGCTCGTGACGTCGGCACGAGGAAGAATATGCCCGCGTACACGAGCAAGAGCGGCATGAGGAGTTTGAGCAGTTTGGGGAACAGCTCGAGGATAAGAATCACCAACGGTGGTTCGCCGTAGTCATCGATCGGGACGGTGCTCGTCGTCGGCGCGGCGTCACGGAATCTTCCCGCACGACGTCCCATCGTTTGTTCGGCTCTTCGTGGAAGTTGACTTTGGCGTGGAGGCTTGAAGTCCATACCACCGGCGGCACGGAAGATGAAAATAAGTGCTACGTTCAAAAATCCCAGGGCGACAACAAGCGGCATCTTCGCACCGCTCTCCCACAGAGGTCGGACTCGCTCGTAAATTGGCGGCGGCGTCGGAGCCTGAACGCTGCGCGACGGCATCAGTCGCGACGAAGAGGGTTCGTCCGCGCGAGCGGTCACTTGCAAAGATGGGAACACGTATATGAGCTCTCCAGCATCCGAAGCTTCGGCAAATCCACCGAAACGCGTCAAGACCTCGAGCATGTAGCCCTCGTGCATCCTTCGAACGTCTCGCTCGGCATCCGCCTTCCTTCTGAAAAGTCGTCGCGCGTGCGCGACAAGGTCGAAAACCACGGCAAATAACCCGTTTCGAACTTCGCTATGATCCTCTTTCGTGAGGAGATACGTGTCTAAAAACGGCGCCACTTGCTCGGCGAACACGCAGCCTTTGTTCACTCGCAAAAGCGCCCCGACAGCGCGCCATCGCCTGGTTTCCAAATTATCGTTCGGATCACCTCTTCCGAAAACAAACGCGAATATGCTTTCAAAAAATGACAACTCACGATCGCGGTCGAGCCAATCGTCTTCTTCCTCTTCTTCATCGCCATCAACGCCGTCGCCGCCTCTTCGCGGGCCGACGTTTGTCGGTGGCGGCGCGTTCGCTCGCCCTGCGGGATCCCCACTTCCTCCATCGTCACCGCCACCGCCACCGTGTCCGCTGCCGCCAACGCGCGGTTTACTCACTGGAACGCCCTCCGCGACGCCATGCGCGCGATCAAACGCGCGCGCTCGTTCGAATCGCATAACGTCGTTCCAATACGCGAGTTCAATCAAATCGCGCATCCACAGATAGTACCAGAAATCCGCGTTCACCCCTCGTCCGTGCCCGACGTACGTGGGTAACACCGGCGTCGACCCTCCACCTCCTCCTCGTCCCTGGTGGCCTCGAGAAAGCGCGATGACGACCAACGCGATGACTGCGAGCGCCGTCAACGCCGCCGAGACGACGAGGAAAGACCCAAACGCGGCCCTCACCGCGCGCATCGTCGTTCGCCACGCCGCCCGACGCGCTCGGCGCGCGCGTTCGCTCACATCACGGGCTAAGATGGCCGCGCGCACGCGCACGGGGACTACGTAGATGACTTCTCGGGTTTCTTCGTCGACATCGAGATGACCACCGCTCAGATGGACGGCAAAGATGACGCGTTGGCGCAGAGCGTCCGCGGAATCATCCAGCGCGGGGCCTTCGGAGAGGAGTAAGTCACCGAGCGTAAACCGCGGGCCGACTCTTTCGAGCGCGAGATGGAGCTCGCGGTCGCTCATGGCTCGGAGTGCGGATTAGCGGCGCTCGCGACGAGCTATTTGTTGAATACAAAGCTAAATGCGAACAACGTAGGACGAACTCTTGGTCATGTAACGAATCCATCTGTGTGGATTTCGCGGTGGGTCATCGCGATGACGAGGCTCGTTGGAAGAGCCGATGACTTGGAGGTAGCGCACGGCGAGGTCGCTCGCGCTAAAGGTTGGAATCTGAAACGTCAACGATAGCGGACCAATCTCTCGACGAACGTTTGGAATGCGCTCGGATTGCAGCGAGATTTGTACAGAACACTCGTGATCGGAACCGCCGGGTAGTTTTTTGAACTGCCAGACGATTTGCTTTTCGGCGGCGTCGTACATGACGTGCTGCGTGCTTGCCGTGACGTGCTTTGGCAATCGAGCAGTGGCGCCAATCGCACCTTTGGGGATTGGCAAGGTTACGATACACCCCGTACACGTGTGTTTTGCGTTAAAGTCAGCGTAGAGCTTGAGCTCGATGCCCACTTTGTACGGTACGCTCTCGTCGATGATCGGTACGATTCTAAATGGAGGCTTGAAGTCGTCGGCGCTTCGATAGTGCATCAACGAAAACTCCCCTTGTGGCGGTCGTAAACTTATCGTACGATCGATGTCGAACTGATCCAAGTTTGCCGTCTCGTGGAAGTTGCAATCATCGAGGATGACGCCTGTATACGCGCCACCCGCGCTCGCACCTTTCCCGCCAATGGTCAAGTCTTCCGACAGCGCCAGCTTCACCTTTGTGTCCTCACCTTGCAAAAAGTTCCGTACTTGAATGTGCCCATTGATCTCAGACGTTACTACATCTCCATTTGCGTTGAACGTCACGTTCACTTTCTCGATGATGTCCACGAAAATCTCATCCCGAGTCGTCGCGCTCGACGCGCTCACCACGCTCTTTTGCGTCGCGCTGCTAGAAACTCTATTCACCCCACTCGCCACCGACGCCGCGTTCATTAAATTAATCGCCGCCTTGGTCGGAAAGTTGACTCTCATCCCCAGATTATTTTTAAACATCGTCTCAACCTTCTGTCCCGCCTTGAGCGCCCCCGCCGCGATTTTCGTCGAATCCGCCTTTGCGCTCACCAGCATCCCCGCCAACCCCCCTCCGATTTCCACCGGTTCGTTACACACCCTCTCGCGAAGCATCTCCGTCGACGTCGTTTGTGCGTATCCATAATCCATCGCCTCATCGATCACCTCGTACACCAACGTCGCGTTTTTCCTCACCGCGTCCTCCGTCAGCGCGCCGCAATAATCCTTCACCAATCTCGCCAACCGATGCAAAAGTTCTAATATCACGCTCCCGCTCGCGTTTCGCGTCGTCGTCGCGACAAAGTACAGCCCACTCGCCTTGACGTGCGCGTAATTCACCCCATCCTCGCGAAAAACCGCCGGCGCGCCGCTATATTCCCGAGAATGTTCGCCCATCGCCGATTCCTCCGCATCCTCTTCGCCGTCCTCACGCCGCCGCGAGCGCGCCCACGCGCGGACGGTTCGATAAAACGTCTCGTGCGTGCGTCGAGGCAAGTCCCTGCGGAAGTCTTTCGTCACCAGCGCGTCCCCGCGCGGGCTCAGGATGAAGAATTGCGACAGCATGACGGTCGCGTCGCGTTGTGTCGCGTTTAACGCGCGCGTCACAGACGCGCGCGCCGCGTCCACGCGCGCCTCGCGACGCCGCGCGTCGCGCGAGACGATCTTCATGTCCGCCGCGCGCTCGGAGGCGCCGACGTCGACGCGCGCGACGACGAACGCGACGACGACGGTTCAAGATGCGAACGGCGGCGTGAGCGCGGCGTTCGCGCTGACGCTGAGCGTCGTCAGCAGCGTGTCGCTCGTGATCGTGAACAAACACTTGATCAGCATTCTCGGGTTCAGAGAGGGTGCGTCGCGCGCGACGCGCGAGGGCGCGCGCGAGGCCGGAGGGCGTCCGCTCGCGTCCGGACGCGTTTCCGGAGTTTTGGATTTTTGGAAATTTCGCGAGACGCGGGGCGACTGACGACGGAGAAACGCGGCGCGATGGCGATCGCAGTGACATTTTTGACGGCGATGCACATGGTGCTCACGGCGTTGGTGCTTCGCGCGGCGGCGAGGATGGGGTACTTTGAAAAGAAGTCGGTGGGGAGGGCGGAGGTGGTGAAGTTTGGCGTGTTGAACAGCGCGTCGATCGCGCTGTTGAACTTATCGCTAGGATTTAATTCGGTGGGGTTTTATCAGATGACGAAACTGAGCATCATTCCCATCACCGTGGGGTTACAGATGACGTATTTTAACAAGAAATTCAGCGCTGGGGTGAAGATGAGTTTGTTGGTGCTGCTCCTCGGCGTCGGGGCGTCGACGGTGACGGATGTGCAGCTCAACGCGACGGGGAGCGTCGTCGGGGGGTTATCCGTGGTCACCACGGCGTTAGGACAGATATTGACCGGATCGATGCAACAAAAGCATCAAATCAGCTCAACGCAGCTGCTATGCGCGTCGGCACCGTGGATGGCGATGACGCTCATGATCCTAGCCCCGCCCGTGGACGGCGTCCTGAACGGAGGTAACATCCTCGAGTCGAGCTACTCCAACGAGGTCCTCATCGTCGCCTTCATCTCGTGCGGTCTCGCCATCGCGGTAAATTTCGCCACTTTCGCCGTCATCGGCAAGTGCTCCGCCGTCACCTACCAAGTCGTCGGTCATTTGAAAACCATGCTCATCCTCGGTTTCGGTTTCGCCGTCGTCGGCGACCCAATCGTCGCCAAGAACGTCTTCGGTTTGCTCGTCGCTCTTTGCGGCATGTTCCTCTACGCTCGCGCCGAGATGCGCGATCGCGCCGTCGCCACCGCCGCGCCTCGTCGCGCTTCGGCGGACGAGGAATCAGCCGCTGCAAAGTAGTCGTGCAATCCGATTCGCGTCCTTCGCCTCGCGAAACCCCGGCGCCGCGACGGGGCCTGCAAAACCTCAAGCCTGTCGCCCCATCGCTCGTCCCGCACACGCGCGCGCGCGACGCCCGCGACGCCCGCTGCGCTCGCGCGAGATGCCTCCGGGTGATCTCAGTCGCATGGACCCGCGCCAGGTGCGAACGCGACGCGACGCGACGCGACACGGCGCGCGCGCTCGCGCGTCGTCGCGACGCCCCAGGGCTCGAGCGCCGCGACGCGCGATGAAAACGCGCGCGACGACGCGCGGACGCGCGCGAAGGGCGATCGGCGACGAAGACGCGAACGATAACGTCAATAGACGCGCGACGCGCGCGCGAACGGACGAGAGCGGCGAAGAGGGACGCGCGAGACGCGACGGGAAGGCGCGCGAGGACTGACCCGAGCGGGACGCGCGCGCGACGGACGAAACAGGTGCCGGCGCTGGTGATGCGAAGCGTGGAGAACGCGCGGACGGCGTTAGACGATGGAAAGGTAGACACGGCGATAAAAATGATGAAGAGCACGGACGCGCTGTGCTCGAGGGTGGTGGCGCCGCCGACGGTGCACGGGATAGCGTTGAGGGTGCTCGCGGACGCGTACATGGAGAAGGCGGCGGGACGGACGGAGAGCGGGACGGTAGAGGCGAGCGAGAGCGGAGAGGACGCGGCGAAAGATAATGGTAAAGAAGAGGCGGAAGAGGAGTCTGATTACGTTGATTGCGCGAAGAGGACGCTGAAGAAGGCGCTCGATATTTGCAAGGTGCACGACGGGAAAGCCGGGATGCCTCGGTTTATGGTGCAGGATTTAGCCGGTCGCATGGGAGATCTCTACGCAGCGCAAGGGGAAATTTTTAGACAAGAAGGGAACTATAAAGAAGCGCTTCGCTCGCTTCGCCTGGGCATAGGAAAGTTTGAAGTGCTCGGGGCGAACGAGTTTGTCGGCGCCACCTACAATCGCGTCGCGTACTGCTACATGGAGAAAGAGCAGTGGAAAGAGGCTCTGGAAGAGCTTCAAAACGCCGAGCGAATCGTGAACGGGGTCGAGGCCGAGTCCGCCATCTTGAGCACGACTTTCGCCTACCGAGGCGAGTGCTTAAAGAGACTCGATAAAATCCAACTCGCCCGCGCGGCGTTCGAAAGCGCTCTGAAATTCGGCATGGCGAGCGGTAACGAGGGCGTCGTCCGCGAGGCCGAAGAATTTCTAGCCCAAACCCAACAGCACAGCACCGTTGACGACTCTGCTTTCCTTTAACGGACGGCTGGGTGATTTTTCGGCGATTAGACGACGTCTCCGCCGCGTCTCGGCTCCCGAGCGCCGCGTCTCGGCTCACGAGCGCGTCCCGAGCGTCCAAACCTCTTCTCACTCTTCGCCGCGCGACACTTGAAATTGACATAGCAGCGCAACATTCACTCGCGCCGCCGCTCGCGCGCCCCCTTCGCGGCGCCGTCGACGCCAGTCCTCGACGCTCGACGCTTCGTTCCCCACCGCGCACTGTTTACCCATACGACATCGAAAATCTCGAAAATCTCGACGCCGACGCGAAAAAGCGCACGATCGATCGCATCCACGTCAGCACACGCCGGCGCGCGCGCCGCGGCGCGCCTCTCGACGCGCGCTCGACATGCGAGGCGCCGCAAAACTTCGATCCGATCGCGCCGACGTCGCGCGCCCGAGCTCG
>Ga0255753_1001228_pt1 | contig 31419 bp, 33 predicted proteins | sample 041ome_10_FD_179953 | JGI IMG/M metagenome (GOLD analysis project Ga0255753, IMG submission 179953) | Coastal salt marsh microbial communities from the Groves Creek Marsh, Skidaway Island, Georgia - 041412US metaG (version 2) | ecosystem: Environmental > Aquatic > Marine > Intertidal zone > Salt... | reverse complement strand
CCCCGCAAAACCGCGGGTACGTGCAGACCGTTCGTCACCTCGTGAAAGTCGAGGAGATTGACTAATGGCTGAAGAAAAGAAGCCAGCTGCGAAGAAGCCTGCGGCAAAGCCTGCCGCTAAGCCCGCAGCCAAGAAGCCTGCAGCAGCTAAGGCTCCTGCCAAGAAGGCTGAGACCAAGGCTCCCGCGAAAGCTGCCGCGGCGAAAGCCCCTGCGAAAGCTGCCGCGAAACCTGCTGCGGCCAAGGCTCCTGCCAAAGCGGCCGCGAAGCCGGCTGCCGAGAAGGCTCCCGCAAAAGCTCCCGCAAAAGCTCCCGCAAAAGCTGCCGCAAAAGCTGCCGCGAAACCTGCTGCGGCCAAGGCTCCTGCCAAGGCCGACGAGTCCAAGGCTGCGGCGAAGCCCGCTGCCAAGAAGGCTCCCGCTAAGGCGGAGGAGAGCCGTCCTGGTGTGGTGAAGCTTCACCACCTTCGTCCGGCCGCTGGTGCGAAGAAAGCACGCACCCGCGTGGGTCGCGGTGAGGGTTCGAAGGGTAAGACCGCCGGTCGCGGTACCAAGGGAACCAAGGCCCGCTACCAAGTTCGTCCCGGTTTCGAGGGTGGACAGCTCACATCAGTGATGCGCGCTCCGAAGCTGCGTGGTTTCACCAACCCCTTCCGGGTTGAGTACCAGGTCGTGAACGTGGGTCGTCTTGCCGAGCTCTACCCCAAGGGTGGCGACGTAACTGTTGCTGACCTCGTGGCGAAGGGCGCCGTGCGTAAGAACGAGAAAGTCAAGCTCCTTGGAGATGGCGACCTCGGTGTTGCGCTGAAGGTGTCGGTCGACAAGGTGTCGGCTCAGGCCAAGCAGAAGATCGAAAAAGCAGGCGGCGAAGTCCGCTAACTCCTGAGTTAGCCGGCCCGGAAAGGGCCGGCTAAAACGGGTAGGCTCGAGGACATTGCTGGCGATTTGCCAGGGCTGGAGGGTGATGTGTTCGCGGTAATTGGAAGAATCTTCCGCACGCCGGATTTGCGACGCAAAATCGGTTTCACCCTGGCCATCATCGGTCTTTTCCGTCTCGGCTCGTTCATCCCCGCACCGTTCGTTGACTACCGCAACGTCCAACAGTGTGTGGCGGGCGCTGGTGGAACCTCGGGGCTGTATGAGCTCGTCAACGTCTTTAGTGGTGGGGCGCTGCTGCAGCTCTCAATTTTTGCGCTGGGCATCATGCCCTACATCACCGCGTCGATCATCACCCAGCTTCTGCGCGTGGTGATTCCGCACTTTGAAACCCTGCACAAAGAAGGCCAAGCGGGACAGGGAAAGCTCACCCAGTACACCCGCTACATGACCATTGGTTTGGCGCTTCTGCAATCCACGACTTTGATTACGGTCGCGCGGAGCGGAGCGCTCTTTGGCGCGAACACCGGTATCCCGGCTTGTAACCAGTTGCTCTCCAACGATGCCTGGTACGCCATCATGCTGATGGTCATTACGATGACCGCGGGTACGGGTCTGATCATGTGGCTTGGTGAATTGATCACTGAGCGCGGTGTGGGCAACGGAATGTCGCTGTTGATCTTCGTCTCGATTGCGGCAACCTTCCCCGCATCCTTGTGGGCCATCGCGCAAACCGAAGGCTTTGAAATTTTCATCGTCGTCCTCGCTATTGGACTCATCATCATGGGACTGGTCGTCTTCGTCGAGCAGTCCCAGCGTCGCGTCCCCGTCCAGTACGCCAAGCGTGTGGTGGGACGTCGCACCTACGGCGGAAACAACACCTACATCCCCATCAAGGTCAACATGGCCGGTGTGGTGCCCGTAATCTTCGCCTCATCGCTGCTGTATTTGCCGGCACTGTTGGCGCAGTTCAACCAGCCCGCGCTGGGTGAATCTCCCGCTGAGTGGGTCGTCTGGATCCAGAACAACCTCACCTCGGGCGACAACGCGTTGTACATGCTCGTGTACTTCTTCCTCATCGTCGGATTCACCTACTTCTATGTCGCGATTACCTTCAACCCTGAAGAGGTCGCTGACAACATGAAGAAGTACGGCGGATTCATTCCCGGCATTCGCGCGGGACGTCCCACGGCCGAGTACCTCGACTACGTGTTGACTCGAATCACTTTCCCCGGCTCCCTGTATTTGGGCCTTGTCGCATTGATTCCGTTGATTGCCCTCGCGACAGTGAATGCCAACCAGAACTTCCCCTTCGGTGGTGCCAGCATCCTGATCATCGTCGGTGTCGGTTTGGACACGGTGAAGCAGATTGATTCGCAGCTGCAACAGCGCCACTACGAGGGGCTTCTCAAGTGAGCGGCGGTGTCCGCCTCCTCCTGATTGGTCCCCCCGGCGCAGGCAAAGGAACACAAGCGGCCATTTTGGCGCAGACCTTCAACATCCCCGCCATTTCCACCGGAGACATTTTCCGCGAGAACGTGCGCAACGAAACTGAGTTGGGCAAGCGCGCGAAAGAGTTCATGGACCGTGGCGATAACGTGCCCGACTCGCTCACCAACGAGCTTGTCGCCGACCGGATCGGCCAGGCTGACTGTGCCGCGGGATTCCTCCTCGATGGTTTTCCCCGCACCACCGCGCAGGTCGACGCGCTCAACGGGATGCTCGCTGAGCAAGGCACGGCGCTTGACGCCGTTGTTGAGCTCGTCGCAGATGTGGAAATCGTCGTGGAGCGGATCAAGAAGCGCGCGATCGAGCAGGGTCGCACCGATGACGACGAATCGGTGGTGCGCCACCGCCTCGAGGTATATCGGGAGCAGACAGCACCACTGATTGACCTTTATGGTCAGACGGGACTGTTGGTGTCTGTCGATGGAATTGGCGCCATCGATGAGGTCACCGTCCGAATCATGGACAAGCTAGTGAATCGTGGTATTTCGGCCTAGCGCGACTTGTGCTGTCTGAATAAACGCAATAAGCTATCCCATTGGTGTGTCAAAGGCTTTCGAGCCAGCCACTCCAGCACGACCAGTGAAAATTTACCAGCTAGACAAGCGAGGCCATGGCCAACAAAGACGGCGTCATCGAAATCGAAGGTTCGGTAGTCGAAGCCCTTCCTAATGCGATGTTCCGAGTGGAGTTGACCAACGGGCACAAGGTTCTTGCTCACATTTCGGGCAAGATGCGTCAGCACTACATCCGAATCCTCCCGGAGGATCGCGTGATTGTGGAGCTCTCGCCTTATGACCTGACCCGTGGCCGGATTGTCTACCGCTACAAGTAAACGAACCACTGAGAAGGAACGGCCTAGGGAGTCTGGGTACGAGGCCAGCAGGAGAGAAATTATGAAGGTTAGCTCGAGCGTCAAGAAGATTTGCGACAAGTGCAAGGTCATCCGTCGCCACGGAAACGTGATGGTGATTTGCGAAAACCCCCGACACAAGCAGCGCCAAGGCTAGTCGGAAACACAACTCAATAGACCAGGCAGGTTCAATAATCCCTTCGGGGAGGACACCTCGGGGAGAGGCCCGGGCACCGAATCTGACACAGACCTCTCACACTCTCAGGAGATAAGACATGGCACGTATTGCCGGAGTCGATATTCCCCGCGAAAAGCGGGTCGAAGTGGCTCTTACCTATGTATTCGGAGTCGGCCGCACCCGTGCGCAGCAGACTCTCGCCGCGACGGGCATCAACCCGAACACGCGCGTGAAGGATCTCAGCGACGACGAGTTGCTGCAGATTCGTACCCACATCGAGGGCGCCTACAAGGTGGAGGGTGACCTTCGCCGTGAGGTTGCCGCTGACATTCGCCGCAAGGTTGAGATCGGAAGCTACGAGGGCCTGCGCCACCGTCGCGGTCTGCCCGTTCGTGGTCAGCGCACCAAGACCAACGCCCGCACCCGCAAGGGACCCAAGCGCACCGTCGCCGGTAAGAAGAAGGCCTAGTAGGGCTCGAGAGTTTCGGAGAAGAAATAAATGGCAACCACCAAGCAGACGGCCGCGCGTAAGCCCCGCCGTAAGACCAAGAAGAATGTCGCCGTGGGTCAGGCCCACATCAAGTCGACCTTCAACAACACCATCGTGTCGATCACGGATCCCTCTGGCGCTGTCGTCAGCTGGGCGTCTTCTGGAGCAGTCGGATTCAAGGGCTCGCGTAAGTCGACCCCGTTCGCCGCTCAGCTTGCCGCCGAGTCTGCTGCCAAGCAGGCTCAAGAGCACGGTATGAAGAAGGTCGACGTGTTCGTCAAGGGCCCGGGTTCGGGCCGCGAGACCGCGATTCGTTCGCTTCAGGCCGCCGGCCTTGAGGTGGGTTCGATTACCGACGTGACGCCCCAGGCCCACAACGGTTGCCGCCCGCCGAAGCGTCGCCGCGTCTAACCCTGGGCCTTTGGGCCTCCACTGACCACCACGACAACAACCAAATAGCTCCGCGGAACATTCCGCATCGAACAGGTGTCATATAGCGGACACTTTGCCGAAAGGAAACACATCGTGCTCATTGCACAGCGCCCCACCCTCACTGAAGAATCCGTCTCCGAATTCCGCTCCTCCTTTGTCATCGAGCCGCTGGAGCCTGGCTTTGGCTACACGCTCGGCAACTCGCTTCGCCGCACCCTGCTCTCCTCCATTCCTGGAGCGGCAGTCACCGGTATCCGTATCGATGGTGTGCTCCACGAGTTCTCCACCGTGGAAGGTGTGAAGGAAGACGTCACCGAAATCATCCTCAACATCAAGAACCTCGTGGTCTCGAGCGAACACGACGAGCCCATCACCGCTTACCTGCGTAAGCAGGGTGCTGGCAACGTGACCGCTGCCGACATCTCTGCGCCCGCCGGTGTCGAGATTCACAACCCCGAACTGCACATCGCGACCCTCAACGACAAGGCGAGCTTCGAGTTGGAGCTCACCATTGAGCGTGGGCGCGGATACGTGTCAGCGGCTCAGAACCGTAACGAGTACGCCGAAGCGGGAGCGATCCCTGTCGACTCGATCTACTCACCTGTTCTGAAGGTTACCTACCGCGTAGAGGCCACTCGTGCCGGTGAGCGCACCGACTTTGACCGTCTCGTGGTCGATGTGGAGACCAAGCCGTCGATGGCTCCGCGTGACGCCGTGGCCTCTGCCGGCCGCACCCTCGTTGAGCTCTTTGGCCTGGCTCGGGACCTCAACGCGGAAGCAGAAGGTATCGAAATTGGTCCGGCTCCGGTCGAGGCTGTCGCGTCCAGCGAGCTCACCACCCCCATCGAGAGCCTGGACCTGTCTGTTCGCAGCTACAACTGCCTCAAGCGTGAGGGCATCAACACCGTGAGCGAGCTCGTGGCGTTGAGCGAACACCAGCTGATTAACATTCGTAACTTTGGTCAGAAGTCCGTGGACGAAGTCCGCGACAAGCTGGTGGAAATGGGCCTGTCGCTCAAGGACACCATGCCCGGCTTCGACGGAAGCGCCTACTACACCGGCCTGGACGACGAGTAATCCGGACCGAAACCACTTTTAGTACGAGGAAACGACAACCATGCCGAAGCCCACTAAGGGACCCCGCCTCGGAGGCGGCCCTGCCCACGAACGTTTGATGCTGGCAAACCTTGCCACGGCGCTGTTTACCCACGGCCGCATCCAGACCACCGAGACCAAGGCCAAGCGTCTCCGTCCGCTCGCCGAGCGCATGGTGACCTTCGCCAAGCGCGGTGACCTGCACGCACGCCGCCGGGTGATGACGGTGATCCGCGACAAGAGTGCGGTGCACCGACTCTTCACCGAGATTGCCCCTCTGGTCGCCGAGCGCGAGGGTGGCTACACCCGCATCGTGAAGGTGGGTTTCCGTAAGGGCGACAACGCACCCATGGCCGTGATCGAGCTGATTTTGGACCCCGTCCAGAAGAAGCCCTCGGCGAAGAAGGCTCGTCTGAAGGAAGAAGCAGAGAAGGCAGCTAAGGAAGCCGAAAAGGCCGCCAAGGCAGCCGCCAAGAAGGCGGAAGCCGAAGCCTCGGAAGCGGCTGAGGCTGCAGACGCCGAAGCGACAGAAGCTGCCGCTGAGGAGGCCGTCGTCGAGGAGACTGCTGGAGCTCCTGAGGAAGCGCCAGCTGCGGAAGAAGCCCCCGCGGAGGAGCCTGCTGCTGAAGAAGTTCCGGCGGAAGAGCCTTCACAGGAAGCTGCGGCCGAAGAAGCTCCTGCTGAGGACGACGCTAAGTAGGTCGTAGCTTTCCTTCCCGGATGATGTGGAGGGTGATGTGAGGCTCCGAGTTGACCTCGCCTACGACGGTTCCGGTTTTTCCGGATGGGCCAAGCAGCCAAGCTTGCCCAGCGTTCAACAGACTCTGCAAACGGCACTGTCTAAGGCGTTGCGCCTCGATGTGTCTGAGGTGAAGACGGTTGTCGCGGGGCGCACTGACTCTGGAGTGCACGCGACCGGCCAAGTGTGTCACCTGGACCTTCCCAGCGACCATCCGTTGGTTGCGGCACCTCAGCGGGTCGATGGCGAACTTCTCAAGCGTCTTCGGGGCGCTTTGGGAAAGACCTCGTCGATTTGGGTGAACCGGGTGAGTATCGCCCCTGAGGGCTTTGACGCTCGGTTTTCTCCCCTGCGGCGACGATACGAATATCGCGTTGCTGACGCCGTGGCCACTAAAGACCCCCGATTGGCAGGACACACGCTGTGGATCAGTGACTCGCTCAATGTTTCGGCGATGAACCGGCTGGGCAAGGCACTACTAGGGCTTCACGACTGGGCAAGCTTTTGTCGAGCCCGAGAGGGCGCCACCACTATTCGCACTATGGAGAATTTTTCCTGGGCACGCGATTTTGAAGGGGTGTTGTGTGGCACGGTGGTGGCCGACGCGTTTTGCCATTCGATGGTGCGCTCGCTGGTGGGCGCCGCCATATCGGTCGGAAAGGGCGACCTCGAGGCTTCTGAGGTGGTAGCTCTGCGCGATAAAGCGGATAGAACAAGCGCGTGGAAAACGATGCCCGCCCATGGGCTCACCCTGGTGGAAGTGGTGTACCCCAAAGATCGCGAGCTTGCCCGTAGGGCGCAGCTCACCCGTGCTCCCCGAGCGCCACTCTCAGATTGAGAATGCTGGCATTGGCGTGTAAGGTTGAGCGCTGGTGCCCCAACAGGCGGCGCTTCGGTTGAGCCCTCCACCGGGATGTTGGAAAACTCCCACGGAGCGGGATACACGAACACCTCGACACGATGGGATGACGCATGACGCGCACCTTTTCGCCCACTCCGACGGACATCCGTCGTGACTGGCTAGTTATCGACGCTTCCGACGTCGTTTTGGGCCGTTTGGCCTCGCACGCTGCAGCCTTGCTGCGCGGAAAGCACAAGACCACCTTCTCGCCCCACATGGACATGGGTGACTACGTGATCATTGTGAACGCCGACAAGGTGGTTCTCACCGGTCAGAAGGCCGCTCAGAAGATGGCCTACCGCCACTCGGGATACCCGGGCGGTTTGAGCGCGGTGTCCTACACCGAGCTTCTGGAAAAGAACCCGGTTCGCGCCGTGGAGAAGGCGATTCGCGGCATGCTGCCGAAGAACACCCTCGGACGTGAGCAGCTCAAGAAGCTCAAGGTCTACACCGGCAGCGAGCACCCCCACCAGGCTCAGCAGCCTCGTCCCTACGAGCTGACTCAGCTCGCCCAATAGTCAGCGAATAGGCACAAAGGATTAATCATGGAAAACACCACTGAAGAAACTGAAGCCCCCGAGGTCTTCAGCACCGAAACTCCAGCACACGCCGCTGTTGTGACCGAAAGCCGCCCCCCGCTCACCGTGGGTGGTCAGGCCGTCGGTCGTCGCAAGGAAGCCGTCGCCCGCGTGCGACTCACCCCGGGAACCGGTGTGATTACCGTTAACGGACGCAGCTTCGAAGACTACTTCCCCAACAAACTGCACCAGCAACTGATTACCGACCCCTTCACCGTGTTGAAGCTCGGTGGCGCGTATGACGTGTCCGCTCGCATCACCGGTGGCGGGCCTTCCGGCCAGGCGGGTGCCCTGCGTTTGGGTATCGCACGCGCTCTCAACGAGATCGACCGCGACAACAACCGCGCTGACTTGAAGAAGTCTGGGTTCCTCTCCCGTGACGCTCGCGTCAAGGAACGTAAGAAGGCCGGTCTGAAGAAGGCCCGTAAGGCTCCTCAGTACTCGAAGCGTTAATCCGCTCACACGGATTAGACCATGGGTCGTTTGTTTGGAACAGACGGCGTCCGCGGACTCGCCAATGGCGACCTGACGGCGCAGCTGGCGCTTGAGCTCGCTCAGGCGGCGGCGTCTGTATTGACCCATGGTCGTCACGCCGATGAACTGAAGTCGAAAGGTCTTCGTCCGCGGGCGGTCATCGGTCGTGACCCACGGGTCTCCGGTCAGTTCCTTTCCTCAGCGGTAGCCGCTGGTTTGGCGAGCTCGGGCATCGACGTATTGGATGCCGGGGTTATACCCACCCCCGCGATTGCGATGTTGGTGCGGGATGCCGGATTGGACTTTGGGGTGATGGTCTCCGCGTCGCATAACCTCGCACCCGATAACGGCATCAAATTCTTCTCCTACGGCGGCACAAAACTGCCCGATGAAGTGGAAGACCGCATTCAAGATGCGCTGGGGACGCAGCCGCTGCGGCCTACCGGTTCCGGAGTCGGACGGATTTCACGTTTTTCCGATGCCGAGGACCGTTATGCCCTCGCCTTGCTCAAGTCGGTTCCGGTTTCGCTCAACGGTCTGCACGTCGTGATTGATTGCGCACACGGTGCAGCGGCAGGAGTGTCGCCTCGAGTGTTTAAGGACGCTGGGGCAGAAGTGACGGTTCTGGGTAATGAACCCGATGGTCTGAACATTAACCAAGGCTACGGCTCTACTCACCCCGAGCTTCTCCAAGAAGCTGTGGTGGAGTTAGGCGCTGATCTGGGGATTGCTCACGATGGTGATGCCGATCGCACCCTCGCCATTGACCACACCGGTCGCCTCATTGACGGCGACCGGATCATGGCCATTCTCGCGCTGGCGAAGAAGAACCGCGGTGAGCTTCCAGGAGATGCGATTGTCGCCACGGTGATGAGCAACCTCGGGCTGCATCGCCTGATGGAGGAGCATGGCATCGCCATCCACCAGACGAAGGTGGGGGACCGATACGTCCTCGAAGAACTAGAACGCTCGGGTCTGACTCTCGGTGGGGAACAGTCGGGTCACATCATCATGTCGGAGCACCAGACCACTGGGGATGGGATTCTGACGGGTCTGCACCTTGCAGCAGAAGTGGTGCGAAGCGGACAGCCACTTGCCCAGTTGGCCGATCAAATGACCGTGTTCCCCCAGGTCTTGCTCAACGTCTCCGGGGTGGATCACAAGAAGCTCGACGCGAACTCGGCAATCGCGGACGCCGTCGCCCAGGCAGAAGCGCTGCTCGGTGACACCGGTCGAGTGTTACTGCGGCCCTCAGGAACGGAACCTCTCGTGCGAGTCATGGTGGAAGCGCTCGATAAGGAACAAGCGAAGAGCGTGGCTGAGTCCATCGCGCAGGTCGTGCGCGAGCAGTTGAGCTAGACCTTTCGCAGCAACACTCGATCGACTCGGTGGTCTGCAGCCTTCTGCAGTATCAGTGAGGCACGGGGTTTCGTGGGCGCAATGTTCTCTCGAAGGTTGGGCTCGTTGATTTCGGTCCAAATGCGACGCGCTTCCGCGCGAGCATCCTCCTCGCTCAACTCGGCATAGCGGTGGAAGTAACTGCGGGGATCGGCGAAGGCACCGCGCTGAAGAGTGAGGAATCGCTCCTCGTACCACCGCGCAATGTGTTCGGGTTTGGCGTCGACGTAGATACTGAAATCAAAGAGGTCGCTGACTGCTAGCGCTGAGTGGGTTGCGGGGGGCTGTAGGACGTTCAGGCCTTCAACGATGAGAACATCGGGAGAGGTGACTTCTTGGTATTCACCCTCTACCCGGTCGTAAAAAAGGTGTGAGTACGCCGGAGCATTGACGGGGCTCACACCGCTCTTGACCTGGGTGACGAATCGAAGCAGACCCCTGCGGTCGTAGGACTCGGGGAAACCTTTACGGTTGAGAATTCCGCGCCTCTCTAACTCGGCTGTGGGCCACAAGAAACCATCGGTGGTCACCAATTGCACACTCGGTGTCGAGTCTCGGAGAGAAAGCAATTCACGCACCAGGCGCGAGGTCGTGGATTTCCCCACCGCGACGCTACCCGCCACACCAATCACGAACGGAGTGAGGTGCCCATTGGTGCCCAAATATTCTCTGGTCTGGCGATGAAGCTCGCGGGTCGTATCGACATAGAGCCCGAGGAGCTCGGCGAGCGGTTGATAAATCTCGGTGACCTCGGTGGAATCGAGCGGGTCACCCGTCGAGCGGATGCGCTCAAGATCCTCGTCGTTGAGACTGAGTGGGCGAGGGCTTGAGAGAGAGGCCCAACTTTGACGGTCGTATTCGTCGAAGGGGCTACCGTCGAGTGCGCCGACCACCTCGGAAGCCATGAATTACAGGGTAGTGCGAAGCGGGTCGGGCAAACCCCATCGCCTAGACTCGAGTCCATGTGCGGAATTGTCGGATACGTCGGCTCACAGCCCAGCCTCGAGGTCCTCCTGGCTGGTCTCGGCCGGCTGGAATACCGCGGATACGACTCGGCAGGTGTGGCGATTATCGGCACCGACAACGCGATTCACACCGCGAAGAAATCCGGCAAACTCAGTGCCCTACGAGAGCATTTGGCAGCGGAACCCCTCGCTCCTGGGCACACCGGTATCGCTCATACTCGATGGGCGACCCATGGCCCACCCACCGATCTCAATGCCCACCCGCACCTCGCTGACGGGGGCAAACTGGCGCTGATTCACAACGGAATCATCGAAAACTACGTCGAGCTCAAGCAACAGCTCGCCGCAGACGGCATCGAGTGTGTGTCGGACACCGACAGCGAAGTGGCAGCCCACCTCGTCGCTCGCGAGTATCGGGAGACCGGTGACCTGACGGAAGCGTTGCGTCGAACGGTGAATCACCTTGAGGGAGCTTTTACTCTGCTCGTGGCCCACGAAGACCAGCCCGGAGTGGTGGTTGGCGCTCGCCGAAACTCCCCATTGGTGGTGGGCTTGGGCCAAGGCGAGAACTTCTTGGCATCAGACGTCGCAGCGTTCGTCGAACACACCCGCGAGGCGATGGCGTTGGGCCAAGACCAGGTGGTCACCATTACCGCTGATTCGGTGACCGTGACAGACTTCGACGGAAATCCGGTGGAACCCGAACACTTCAGTATTGACTGGGACGCTTCGGCCGCCGAAAAAGGCGGTTGGCCAAGCTTCATGGCCAAAGAAATCTCCGAACAACCTGATGCGGTAGCGAATACTCTGCGCGGTCGAATCGACGAGACCGGCGCCCTCACGATTCCCGAACTTGATGCAATCGTCTCGGATGACGACATTCATCGAGTCATCTTTATCGCCTGTGGCACGGCCGCTTACGCCGCAATGGTGGGTGCCTATGCCATGGAGAAGTGGGCGCGAATCCCCGCCAGTGTGGAGCTCTCTCACGAATTTCGCTACCGCGGTGCCGTCATCGACCGCCACACCTTGGTGGTCTCAGTCAGCCAGTCGGGTGAAACGATGGATACCCTGATGGCGGTGCGGCACGCAGCAGAGTCTGGCGCACGAACGCTCTCTATTTGTAATACGCAAGGTGCGACCATTCCCCGAGAGTCGGACGCCACACTCTATACCCACGCAGGTCCGGAAGTGGCGGTGGCCTCGACAAAAGCCTTTTCCGCACAAATTGTGGCGAGCTATCTCCTCGCTCTGTCGTTTGCCTCTGCGCGGAAGGCAATGAGCACTTCGGAGCTCGCGGATATGGCTCAGGCACTTCTAGCCACTCCCGGGTGGATGGCGGAAATGGTCCAGACCGGGCCCCGCATTCGCGAACTCGCCGGGTGGATGGCGGATACACGCTCGGTGCTTTACCTCGGCCGGCACGTGGGCTACCCGGTCGCTTTAGAGGGTGCGCTCAAGTTGAAAGAGCTTGCCTACATTCACGCGGAAGGTTTCGCGGCGGGAGAGCTAAAGCACGGTCCTATTGCCTTGATTGAGCCCGGCCAGATCGTTTTCGTGGTGGTACCCAGTCCTCGTGATCCGCTGTCGTTGCACGCCAAGGTGGTCTCCAACATTCAGGAAATCCGTGCCCGCGGCGCGAGAGTCATCGCCATCGCCGAACGCGGAGATGCGGCGGTGTTGCCTTTTGCCGACGAAGTCATTGGGCTTCCTCCCGCCCCCACTTTCATCGAGCCACTTCTCGCCGTTGTTCCGCTGCACATTTTTGGTATGGAGCTCGCCCAAGCAAAAGGCCTCGATGTGGATCAGCCACGCAACCTGGCGAAGTCCGTCACCGTGGAGTAGGTGACCCTCAGATGGTGATCGGTGTGGGTGTCGATGTCGTCGACGTTGACCGTTTCGCTCGCTCGCTCGAGCGCACCCCTCAACTGGGTGAGCGACTTTTTGGTGAATCAGATCAGCAAGGTATCCCCGAGGGGCCTGCGCGCACTCAATCTCTCGCAGCACGCTTCGCTGCGAAAGAAGCGACGCTGAAGGCACTGGGCGGCAACATTGCAGGATTTCACTGGCACGACATCCAGGTCGCCAAGAGTGACGATGGCGTTCCTTCATTGCTCGTGAGTGGTGGTGCGGCGCAGCGGGCGAGGGAAAAAGGTGTGAACTCATGGCACCTTTCTCTCAGTCACGACGGACCTGTCGCTGTGGCCTTCGTGATCGCTCAGTCAGTAGGTGACGCCTCGTGACCGAGTCAATGCGAGAGTTGCGCATTTCACCCGCAGCAATATCCGCAAACGTCGAAAAACTGATTGCCGACGCGGGAACACCCGACGCGATGGTGGTGGTCAAAGCAGACGGATATGGCCACGGCGCAATCGTCGCGGCACGGGCTGCCCTGGATGGTGGCGCGACCTGGCTGGGAACGGCCGATATCACGGAAGCGCTCGAATTGCGGGAGGCAGGAATCGATGTCCCGACCCTCGCCTGGCTGCTCGGCCCCGACTCGGACTGTGAGGCTGCGCTCAGTGCGAATATCGACCTGGGTGTGTCCAGCTTGGGCCAACTCGAAGCAGTGGCTCACGCTGCGTCGGGGACAAAGCGGGCGCAGGTTCATCTCAAGATTGACTCTGGAATGGGGCGCGGGGGTGCCACCGAGAGTGATTGGGCCGAATTCTTCTCGCGGGCGCGTACGTTGCAGGATTCTGGTGCGATTGCAGTTCGCGGGGTATTCACCCACATGTCGCTCAAATCAGAAGCGAGCGACGCGGAACAGGCAGATGTCTTTCGACGGGCCGTAGGGCTGCTCGAGGAGGCAGGAATTCACCCGCAGTGGCGTCACGCTGCCTCCAGTACTGTTTCCGCTCGCAGTAGCGACCTGCGTTTTGACATGGTCCGCCTAGGTGTTGCGTCCTATGGCGTGCCGGTCACGGCCTCGCACCACGCTATGAACCTTCTGCCGGCAATGAGGTTTCGCGGACAAGTCATCCTCGTCAAGCGGCTACCGGCCGGCCACGGCGTGGGCTATGACCTGACCTACACCACGCCAGAGTCGACGACAGTGGCACTGGTGCCACTGGGCTATGCCGATGGGGTCCCCCGACTCGGATCTTCTCTCGGCCCCGTCACCATTGGGGGAGAGCGATTCCAGGTGTCGGGCCGGGTGTCGATGGACCAAATCACGATTGATGTGGGAGCCACTCCAGTACACGTGGGCGATTGGGCAACACTGTGGGGAGACCCCGAAAGGGGCGAGCCCCACGTTTCCGAATGGGCCGAGGCTATTGGAACGAACTCTTATGAGCTGATAACGCGCGTGGGCCGCCGGGTGAAGCGGGTTGTCGAATGAGTGTGGTCGAGGCCCACAGTTCTCAGGACATGTTGAATCTCGGCGCCGAGTTGGGCCGAACCCTTGAGGCGGGCGACGTGGTTGTCCTTCACGGGCCGCTCGGAGCGGGAAAAACCACTTTGGTGAGAGGACTTGCTGGGGCGCTGGGGGTGGAAGGAATGATTCAGAGCCCTACCTTTGTGGTCGCCCGGGTACATCGACGCATGGATTCCACTCAGCCTCCGCTGGTACACGTCGACGCCTATCGGCTCACCCACCATGATGAAATCCTTGATCTAGACCTCGATATCGACCACTCGATTACGGTCATGGAGTGGGGCCGGCCCTATGCCGAGCATCTCGTTGATGAGTGGCTTGACATTGATATTCAACGCCCGGAGGTTGATATTGATGAGGATATTGATCTGAGCGAAGCTGATTCAGGCATCAGGGTGGTGACCATCACCGCGCACACCCGCTCGGGTGAGCCAACTCATCGTTTTGATGACGTGTTGGAGGCTGTTGATGCTTCTCGCTATTGATTCGTCCATCGGAACCGTTGTTGGGGTGCTCGGAGAGCACGGCAATTGTCTCTCCCGTGCTGCGGTGGAGGACCGCCGCTCTCACGCCGAAGCGATTGGGCCCCTCATTGCTCGCGCGCTCGCGGAGGCCACTGTCACCCCGGCTGACATCACCGCTGTGGTGATGGGTGTGGGGCCAGGACCGTTCACGGGTCTGAGAGTGGGTATGGCTGCGGCGCAGGCTTTTGCGATTGGTCGAGGCGTTCCCTTATGGCCGGTGTTGAGCCACGATGCAGCTGCGTGGGATCTCGAGGGCGAGACCCTTATCGTGACCGACGCGAGGCGGGGCGAGGTGGCTGTCACCACCTATTCACCCCGGGCTGAGGGGTCTTTCGCCCACAAAAATGCAGACACCGTTCTGGTGAAGCGGGAGGATTTTGACGCCACAGCGCACCAAGAGAGTGTGCGGGAGCTAGAAGAGATTGATCCGTGCGCCCTAGCGCGCGCGGCCCTGTGGTACCGACACCACAACGTTGAATTGTTGCCCCCGCAGGCGGTCTATTTGAGAGCGCCCGATGTGACGATGCCCCAATGACGGCAATTCGAACTCTTTCTCTCGACGATGGTGCAGTGATGGAGTCGATGGAGCGCGAACTATTTGGATCTGACGCGTGGTCACGCGCGATCATCGATGATGAGCTGTGCCATCCCTTCTCTTATTACCGCGGAATCGATGACGGTGAGCTAGTGGCGTACGCCGGACTTCGCGCGGCACCCGTTGATGCTGGCCAGGGTGACATCCAAACGATTGCGGTGAGTAAGAGCCATCGGCAGCGAGGCTTGGGGAGGGCTCTGCTTGTTGATTTGATGAACGAGGCTCAGCGTCGAGGCGTGCGGGAGTTGTTTCTGGAAGTCCGTGCGGACAATGAGCCGGCGATTGCGCTGTATGACTCGCTTGGTTTTCGGGAGATTGACCGGCGGGCTGGCTACTATCAGCCAGACGGTGTGGACGCGATCGTGATGTGCCATGTGGCCGATGCCCACGAAGAAGGGAGTGCCTAATGTCCTCAGGCGAGCGCTCCCCCTTGGTGTTGGGCATTGAGACGAGCTGTGACGAGACCTCGGTGGGAATTGTTCGCGGAGGAGAGTTACTCGCCAACGTCATTTCCTCTTCTATGGAACTCCACCGACGATTCGGCGGGGTGGTCCCCGAAGTTGCTGCGAGGGCCCATTTAGAGGCGATGCCCCAAGTGATTTCTGAGGCCATCGATAAAGCGGGGGTTACCCTCGATGATCTCGACGCCGTCGCGGTCACCTCGGGGCCGGGCCTCGCCGGCGCTTTGATGGTCGGTGTCGGGGCAGCTAAAGGCCTTGCTCAAAGCTTGGCGCTGCCGCTCTACGCGGTGAATCACCTGGTGGGCCACGTGAGTGTGGAGCTGCTGCGCTCGGAGGGGCGAGACCTAGAGTTGCCCACCATGGCGCTGCTCGTTTCCGGCGGCCACACCGCGATCTTGATGGTGCGGGACATCGTCGAAGACGTCACCTTGGTCGGAGACACGATTGATGATGCCGCCGGAGAAGCTTTCGACAAGGTCGCTCGGCTCCTTGGCCTTCCCTATCCCGGCGGTCCCGAAATTGATCGTGTGGCTCGAGAGGGAAACCCTGCGGCTTACGCGTTCCCCCGAGGGCTCACCCATCCAAAAGACCGCGTGCAGCATCGATTCAACTTCTCGTTCTCTGGCCTAAAGACAGCCGTTGCGCGGTGGTGGGAAAAAAATGGTGACCCCGAGAACCCACAGTTGGTTGCCGATGTGGCTGCATCGTTTCAAGAAGCCGTCGCTGACGTGCTGGTGTCGAAAGCGATCGACGCGTGTCAAGAGCACGGGGTTCCTCGATTGGTGCTGGGAGGCGGAGTAGCCGCGAACTCACGAGTGCGCTCGCTCGCGGAAGAGCGTTGTGCTGCAGCGGGAATCGAGCTTCGAATTCCGCCGCTCTCGCTGTGTACCGACAACGGCGCGATGATTGCCGCGCTCGGGGCCGAATTGATTCGCCGCGGTCGGCCAGGCTCCGATATGTCCGTTTCGGCAGAGCCGACTTTGAACGCGAGCATTCCCCAGGCGGGGTTCCCTTCGCACGAAGAAGACCCCGCCCAAAGCGAAGTTCAGCAGCGGGACGTTGAGGATTCTGCCGAACAGGTCGAACAGGTCGACGATGCATTTACGGGGTTGGTTCCAAAAGTCGCGCCAGCGTCTCGTCGGGAGAGGAAGGGACAGTCGACCTGGTTGGGCACGATTGCCCTCTCGCTCGGCATTTTGGGCCTCGCTCTCTCGCCGGCTTTCGGCATCGGGGTGATTCCCGCAATCCTCGCGGTCGTATTCGGCCACGTGTCTCTGGGACGCGAGGAGAAACGCCGAGGAAGTGTCGTGATTGCGGTGATCGCCGGTTACTTGGGCATCGCGGTGTCGACCGTGGTCGGTGTCATCCTCGCGACGCCGGTTATTCGTTCACTTCTGGTCGTAGCAGGTTTCCTGCTGAATTAGACGCGGGTGCCCAGCCGGTGAGTGGCGATCGCGACCTTCTTTCCCGCCATCCGGGTCAGAATGAGCGTTTTGGAGCTCTCGCCCGCAAGGGGCAGCTTGCGTCGTAGCTGAGCGGGGTCGACATCGATTCCACGCTTTTTGATTTCCAGAGTGCCCACCTCGTGCTCCTTCACCCAGCGTGAGAGCTCTTTGATCTTCGCGGGGAGTACCTGCTCCACTTCGAAGCACTGAGCGAAGGGCGTGAGCCGGTATGTCGCCGAGGTGAAATACGCAATAGAGGGGTCGATCATTCCTCCCTCAAGCGATCGAACCAAATCGCCGATCAGACGTGCTCGAATCACGGCACCGTCGGGCTCGTAGAGATACTGACCCAATTCGGCCACTTCGGCGTCGGGGTTGTCAGCCTGGGCTTCCATCGTGTGAGCACCGGAGTCAGTAATGACCAGTGCGCTTCGTGAGATGCCTTTTTTCTTTAGCTCTCCAAACCACCACACCATTTCGACGACCTCACCACCGTCACTCACCCATTGGGCTTCAACATTCTCAGGAATCAGCTCACGGTCCATGCCCGGCGCGAGCTTGATCCCACCGGGGCAACTCTGCGCTAAAGCGATGGCGTCGTCGAGCCGAGGGGAGTAGTCCGAGGGGTCGTGGAGGCGGGAGGCGCCCTCCCGTCGCGCTGGATCGAGCCAGATTCCCTCGCAGCCGGAGAGATCAACGCTCATGCCATCGCCGCAGAGAACTTCTGCGTTATCGAAGGGGGAGAGGTTGTAGCTCGCGACTGCCGCTGTTAGTGGATCCTTCTCGACGGCCAGCACTCGAATCCCCAGCGATGCATAGGCCATCGCATCAGCGCCGATTCCGCAGCCCACATCGGCCACGGAATCGATACCGGCCCCGCGAAATCGACCTGCGTGATGCGCGGCCACGCTCAGTCGTGTGGCTTGCTCGAGTCCGTCTAATGTGAAGAGCATTTGCGAGCTGAATTCACCAAATTTTGCCCGGCCCTTTCGGCGAAGCCTCACCTGCTCGAGCGCGTGATGAATGCGCTCTTGTGGGTGGCCAGCGGCGCGAAGTCGGGAAATGGTGCGCACAATGTCCGAAGGAGTCGTCTCGGCTTGGAGCTCGTCAATCAGGCGCAGAGTCTCGGGCTGAAAGAGCTCCTCAGCGGACGTCGACACCCCCACATTCTGGCAGTCAGCCCCTCGAGCTGCTTTGGCACTCGTATTGCGCGAGTGCTAATTGTTTCGGTACAGTACCTATTAGCACTCCACATGGGAGTGTGCTAATCCACGTCTTACGAAAGAGGTCAACCGTGTCGGTCTCCATCAAGCCGCTTGAAGATCGCATTGTGATTAAGCAGGTCGAAGCAGAGCAGACCACCGCGTCCGGTCTCGTGATTCCGGACACCGCCAAGGAAAAGCCCCAGGAAGGTGAAGTTGTCGCCGTGGGCCCAGGCCGGATGGCTGGTGACAAGCGCGTTCCCCTCGACGTTTCCGTCGGCGACCGCGTGCTCTACTCGAAGTATGGCGGAACAGAAGTGAAGTTCGGAGCTGAAGAGTACCTGGTGCTCTCGGTGAAGGATGTTCTCGCCATCGTCGAACACTAAGCGAAGCAATAGCGGAAAGGGCCCGGAAGACCGGGCCCTTTTTGCATGTGCCCTCAGCGGCGAGTGGCGGCACTAGATTGAGGCCGTGACGGCTTTCACTGAGGCGCAAAAAGGCTATGGATATGGCCTCTCTGCCTATGTGCTCTGGGGAGTTTTTCCCCTCTACTTTGTGGCACTGGCGCCGGCCGCTCCGATGGAGATTTTGGGCTGGCGAATCCTTCTCTCACTTTTGCTGTGCGTGGCGATCTTGGGTGTCCAGCGGCAACTTCGCGGCTCTCTTTCCCTCCTGGCAAACCGTCGCACGGCCCTTCTGACGGCCGCAGCCGGGGTGCTTGTCGCCATCAACTGGGGCATTTTTGTCGTCGCTACCCAAACCGGTCACGTGGTTGATGCGGCGTTGGGGTATTTCATCAACCCCCTCGTCACGGCTCTCTTGGGCGTGCTGGTGTTGCGCGAGAGGCTACGGAGATTGCAGTGGGTGGCTCTGAGCCTGGGGGCACTCGCCGTGGTGGTCTTGGTGGTTGCCTACGGGCAGTTCCCCGTCATCGCGCTCGGATTAGCTTTCTCATTTGGCCTGTATGGCTTGGTGAAGAAAATGCTCGGCACGATGGGAGCGCTTCAGGGGCTCACCCTCGAAACCCTCTGGGTGATCCCCGTGGCCATCGCTCTGCTGTGGTGGGAACAGGTGCACTCTGGTCTGACGATTGCTTCAGAGGGACCGCTTCACCTGTTTCTGATGCTCCTTGCGGGCGCGGTGACCTCGGTGCCGCTCCTCCTCTTTGCGGCAGCTACTCGGCGCCTGCCGCTTAGCACGGTGGGCCTGATGCAATACGTCAACCCCGTATTGCAGGCACTCGTCGGAATCGTGGTTTTGTCTGAACCTATGCCGCTTGAGCGCTGGTGGGGCTTTGGAATTGTGATCCTTGCCCTCGCCGTTTTTGGGTCCGATGCAGTGCGCAACTCTCTAAAAAAGCCGAATTAGAGCTCAAAGAACGCTGGAACCGGTTACCGGTTGTTACAGGGCTGTAATCATTTCGCCTTGGAAGCGTGACGTTACCTCGCCTACTATTGAATATTGGCTGTGTGACGCACAGTCATGTTCCCTTCCGAGGGAACACAACTCAATGTAAGGAGCATCATGAGTGTAATTTCCAAGGCTGGAAGTGGCTTGGCCATTTTTGCTGCCTCGGCTCTGGTACTCAGCGGATGTGCAGCGGCGACCACCGCTGAGCCCGCCGAGGAAGCAGCTGAAGAGACCACCGAAGAGTCGGCACCGGTTGGTGACCTCGCTCTGAAGATTGGTACTGCGCTGCCCCAGACCGGTTCGCTTGCCTTCCTCGGACCGCCCGAAGAAGCGGGTGTGGCCCTCGCTATGGCTGACATCAACGCAGCTGGCGCAGGAATCACCCTTGACGTGGTTTACGGTGACTCCGGTGACCTCGACAACAAGGCATACGAGACTGAAATCCCCCGTTTGTTGAACGAGGGCGTCTCCGCCATTGTCGGTGCCGCATCGTCCAGTGTGTCGCTGTCGTTCATCGACCAGGTGACCAAGGAAGCCGGCGTGCTGCAGATTTCGCCTGCTAACACCTCGACCACTCTTTCCGACTACGACGACGACGGACTGTACTTCCGTACCGCGCCTGCGGACTTCCTGCAGGGTGAGGCACTTGGTCAGCTCCTTGCCGCCGACGGTCACGAGACTGCTGCGTTCCTGACCCTGAACGACGCCTATGGCATCACCCTTCAGGAAGAGGCAACCAAGGCATTTGAGGCTGCGGGTGGAACCGTTCTCGGTTCTGCTTCGGTCAACACCGGTGACACCAACCTGACCTCACAGGTCAACGAGGTGCTTGCCCTTGACCCCGATGCCCTTGTCGTGATTTTGTTCGACGAGACCAAGACTGCTGTCCCGGAGATTGTTGCTGGTGGGTTCCCCAACTCCAACATGTACTTCACGGACGGTAACCTTGCCAACTACTCGGAGGACTTCCCCGCAGGAACCTTGACCGGTTCGAAGGGAACGCTCCCCGGTCCGACGTCGACCAGTATTTCGGACGACTACAAGCAGCGCGCTGACGCCGTGTGGATGGAGATGGGTAACCCGTCGCTGTTCGACGACGACGTGTGGGCATACAGCACCGAGTCCTACGACGCAGTCGTTCTCGTTGCTCTTGCTGCCCTGGCTGCTGGTTCGACCGATGCCAAGGACATTGCCGGCAAGATGCAGGAAGTGTCCGGTGGTTCCGGTGGTGGTGAGAAGTGCACCACCTTCGCTGACTGTGCTGCCATCATCAATGGCGGCGGAGTGGCCGACTACGACGGTCTCTCCGGTGGTATCGCCTTTGGTGACAACGGTGACCCCACTGAGGCAGCCATTGGTATCTACCAGTACGGTGACGACAACACCTACCTGCCGATCAACTAAGTTGACTTCAGGTAGTTAACCTCGTTAGCAACGAAGGGCCCCGGGGAAACCCGGGGCCCTTTGTGTTGGCCGCTTTTTCTGAGGGGTTAGATGTGACCCTGAACCCTCTCGACTGGGCATTCGCATCCATTCGGAGCGCGCAAAGCGCCCACGCATATGACGCTGAAGCTGGTCAAGCGCAGCACCGCACGCAGTCAGTGGATCTCAGAGGAGGGCGTAGCAACCGCTAAGCGCCGAGTGAACCGAGGTACAGCTCAATCACTTTGGGGTCGTTGAGTAGCTCGCGACCTGAGCCGGTGTAGGCGTCTTTTCCTTGATCCAGCACATAGCCGCGGTCACAGATTTGCAGGCATCGGCGGGCGTTCTGCTCGACCATAATGGTCGTCACTCCAGCCTTGTTGATGTCAGACACTCGCAGGAATGCCTCATCTTGTCTCACCGGCGAGAGGCCCGCTGAGGGCTCGTCGAGAAGCAAGACGGAGGGATTCATCATGAGGGCTCTTCCCATGGCCACCATCTGGCGCTCACCACCGGAGAGAGATCCGGCACGTTGCTTGAGTCGTTTGCCCAATTCTTCAAACAAGCCGACGACGAGGTCAAGACCCTCATCGTATTTATCTGGCTGCTGGTAGACGCCCATCTGAAGGTTTTCTTCGATGGTCAGGCTCGGAAATACGTTGTTGTTCTGCGGGACATACCCAACCCCGCGTGCGACAAGTTTGTCGGCCTTCATTCCGGTGATGTCTTCACCGTTGAGGTAGATGGCTCCGTCACGAACTTTCGACTGCCCAAAAATAGCTTTGAGCAATGTCGACTTACCGGCACCGTTCGGGCCAATGATCCCAATGAGCTCACCCTGGCGTGCTTCAAGGTTGCACCCGTTGAGAATGTTAACTCCAGGGAGGTAGCCGGCGACGAGACTATCGACTTTGACGACCAGGTTTTCATCTGTGCTCATCGGCTACTTCTTTCCATTGGGTAATTCAATTCGGCCAGTCACTACGCCGAGGTCAACATCTTGGTGGCTCCCCAGATAGGCATCGACGACTGCTTCGTTGCGCATCACCTCGTCGGGCGAGCCTTCGGCAATAATCTGACCCTCCGCCATCACGATGACCCAGTCCGCGATATGCCGAACCATGTGCATGTCGTGCTCTACGAACAACACCGTCATGCCTTGTTTCTTCAAGTCGAGGATGTGTTCGAGCAAGGATTCCGTCAGGGCTGGATTCACTCCTGCCATCGGCTCATCGAGCATGACCAAGGTGGGGTTGGACATGAGCGCTCGCGCCATCTCCAGGAGCTTGCGTTGACCCCCAGAGAGACTTGCCGCAAAGTCATCCTTTAGCTTCAACAACTTGAAGCGCTCGAGAATTTCGATTGCTCGCTGCTCGTTCTCATCTTCCTGCTTTTTCCAGAAGAACGGGAAGATGGACTTGAAGATGTTTTCGCCCTGCTGACCCTTCGCACCTAGCTTCATGTTTTCGAGGACCGTCAACAGCCCTAGCGCCTTCGTGAGCTGGAAGGTACGAACCTGACCCATCTTTGCCACCTTGTGCGCGGGAACGCCCGCGAGGTTCGACCCTGAGAATGACCACGTGCCTGTGTCGGGCTTGTCAAACCCGGTCAGCAGATTGAACAGCGTGGTCTTTCCGGCACCATTGGGGCCGATGAGGGCGGTAATCGCGCCACGCGGAATTTCCACGTGGTCGACATCGACCGCAACCAGACCACCAAATCTCCTCGAGACCTTGTCGGCGACGAGGATGGGATCGACTTTCTTCACCCCGGGTGCAGCCTCACCGACATGAAGGCCGGTGGACTTTTCCGGAGCTTTCTTGGGATTGCTATTACTTGACAAAGGTCAACTCCCTCTTATCTCCGACCATTCCTTGCGGTCTCCAGATCACAATCAGCACCAGCAAGATACCGACCAAGACGAATCGCAGTGCTCCCGCCTGGGCGGATGAAAGTCCGCCGAGGAGCCCCACTTCAGCCATAGCTGGCAGAAGTGATCCCAGGAAGGCTTGCAGCACCCAGAACACCACAGCTCCCAGCAGCGGCCCAAATACTGTCGCGGCGCCTCCCAGCAGCAATGCTGTCCAGACAAAGAAGGTGAGGGATGTAGCGAACAGCATGGGGTTAGCGGAGGAGGGGAGGACATACAGCGCCCCACCCAGTCCCGCGATCATCCCACCGACAACCAGTGCCTGCATCTTGTAAGAGAACACGTTCTTACCGAGGGCTCGAACCGCATCCTCATCCTCTCGGATTCCCTTGATGACCCGACCCCACGGGCTGTGGGTGAGGCGCCACACAATCAGCGCCGAAATAATCAGAACAATCAACGCGAAAATCAAGACCCAGAACTGGTTGGCTGTGTAGTTCCAGGGCCCAAAACCATAATCTCCATCAGGGAACGGGTTGATTGAGCGGAAGTCATCGGCGTAGGCCACCAGGCCATCGGCTGAACCAGTGGTCTCGATCCATGTCGTTGAGAGCAGCAAGAGCCGAACAATTTCGGCAGAGGCAATTGTCACAATGGCCAAATAGTCGCCGCGAAGTTGCAGAGTGGGAATACCGAGGATTACTGCAAAAATCGCTGAGGCCACCATCGCCGCAATGAAGGCTCCCCACCACGGGAACCCAAAGGTCAGCGTGGAAATGGCATATCCGTAGGCGCCCACGGCCATAAAGCCAGCGATACCGAAGTTCAGCAGTCCCACGAAGCCGAAGTGCATGGCCAGCCCGAGGGCGGCCATCGCGAATGCGATAGTCACAGGGCTAAACAGCGCCTGCGCGGTGTTGATGAAGATTGAGTTGAAGTCCATCGCCCTGTTCCTAACCTATTCGCTCTCGTCGTCCAAGGATTCCTTGTGGTCGGAAGAGCAGAATCACAATCATCACGACCAGTGCGCCGACGTACTTGAGATCTGAGGGAATGAACTGGGCTGACGTCTCGATCAGAACTCCCACGATCATGGCTCCGACAAAAGCGCCGAATGCAGTACCCAAGCCGCCGAGAACACCCGCGGCGAAGATAAAGAGCAGAATCTTTTCACCCATATCCCACTTCAGACCTGGTCGGAAGTAGGCCCACAGAATTCCTGCCAGTCCAGCAAGACCACCGGCCATCACCCAGACGACCTTAATCACACGGTCTACGTCGATGCCCGACGCTGCGGCCAGGTCAGCGTTGTCAGACACCGCACGGGTTGCTTTACCCATCTTGCTGTTGAGAAGCCACATCGCGAATGCAATGACCACAATCAGACTGATTCCCATACTGATGAGGTCGTTGACGCTGAGACTCACTGTCCGGAAGAGGTTGATTTCCGGAGACCCGAGGGCTCCCGGAAGCTGCTCCGTGCCGCCTCCAAGAAGAGCTTGGGTGAGGTAGCGGAATGTGAGCGACAGTCCAATACTCACGATCATCAATTGGACGATTCCCACGCCACGACGCCGCAGCGGAGCCCACACTCCAGAGTCCAGGCCCCAACCAAATAGCGCTGATAGTGCAACCGCGATGGGGAAGGCCAACAAGAGGGGAACCCCAGCCAACGCGAGGTACATCGTGAACAACGCGCCCATCGTGACCATTTCGCCGTGTGCAAAGTTGGGCAACGAGGTCGTTCCGAAGACCAGGGAAAGGCCAATGGCAGCAAGACCCAACAACAAACCAAAATTCAAGCCGTCAAACACACGCATCAGGAATTGGTCAAATTGGCTGGTCGGATTGCGCTCTCCTTCACCGATGAAGAAGTTCCACACGACGGTGTTGGTGAAACCCCACTCCACAGTCTGGGTCGCGCCACCCTCCAACACGGCGATGCCATCGGGAAGTGTGTCCTCGACCAGCGTGATTTCGTACGTGCCTGACTGGGGAACGCCGATCGACCACTTACCTTCGGCGTCGGTTTCCACTTCGGCGGAATACCCATTGCCCTCGACGATGATTCGCACTCCTTCGAGAGGCGTGCCCTCGTTCTTGACGTTTCCGAGAATCTTGTTCTCGTATTCGTCACCAACGGAGTCTGCGAACGCTGGCGTGGCAGCGAACACTCCCATCACCACGAAGGCAAATGCCAGGAAGAGTTTGAGGAGTCTCGGGATGCCGACAGCCTCCAGAGATATGGAGCTTCTCGATTGAGAAACTAGGGAAGTGTTGGCTATCACTCGCTCACTCCTATACGTCGACTTTGACGTCTGACTTTCTAATTGATGGGAGGCCATTGGCCTCGGTTCTACATTATGCCCTGCTGTTGGGCTCGGGTCGAACCAGGTAGCATTGGTTCACGGTGCTTGTTCACCGTGATTCGTTGGTATCTGAGGGTCTCGGGGGCGCTGTAGTGGAGTCAAATCCTTTCGAATTAGTTGGTCTGACATACGACGATGTGATGCTGTTGCCCGCTCACACCGACGTGATACCCTCGCAGGCTGACACCTCGACGCGCCTGACCAAGCGCATCACGATGCACGCCCCGGTGCTCTCGGCCGCGATGGACACCGTGACCGAAACGCGTATGGCTATCGCGATGGCGCGCCAAGGCGGTATCGGCGTGCTTCATCGCAACATGTCGATTCAGGACCAGGTGGAGGCGGCCGACAAGGTGAAGCGCAGTGAATCGGGGATGGTAACCAACCCCGTCACCACCACGCCCGATGCGACCGTCGCCGACGTGGATGCGCTGTGTGGTCAATTCCGTGTCTCCGGACTTCCCGTGGTCGAAGGCGAGGGCAAGCTCGTCGGGATCATCACCAACCGCGATATGCGTTTTGTCTCTCCCTTTGAAGCAGACAGCACCTATGTGCGCGATGTGATGACTAGTGAGGGCCTCATCACGGCACCAGTCGGCATCAAACCTGAGCAGGCACTCGCGCTGTTTGCCGAGCACAAGATTGAAAAACTTCCCCTCGTGGATGACCAGGGCATCCTGCGGGGACTCATCACCGTCAAAGACTTCGATAAGTCGGAGCAATACCCGAACGCCACCAAAGACACTCAGGGTCGCCTTCGCGTGGCCGCCGCCATTGGTTTCTTCGGCGACGCCTGGGAGCGCGCCTGTGGCCTTCGCGACGTCGGCGTGGACGTCATCGTTGTGGACACGGCAAACGGTGACAGCTCGGGAGTGCTCGACATTATTGGCAGGCTCAAATCTGATGCGTCATTCGCCGAGATTGATGTCATCGGGGGAAATGTTGCGACCCGTGAGGGCGCGGAAGCGTTGATTTCTGCGGGGGCAGACGCCATCAAGGTGGGAGTCGGGCCTGGATCAATTTGCACGACCCGTGTGGTGGCCGGAGTGGGTGTTCCGCAGGTAACGGCCGTGTGGGAAGCGTCGCGTGCGGCAATCCCCGCTGGGGTGCCAGTGATTGCCGATGGTGGCCTGCAGTATTCGGGTGACATTGCGAAAGCGCTGGTGGCCGGAGCGGACTCCGTGATGTTGGGGTCACTGCTCGCGGGCACCGACGAGTCACCGGGGGACCTCGTGTTCGTCGATGGCAAGCAGTTCAAGCACTACCGCGGCATGGGTTCGCTCGGAGCTTTGCAACGTCGCGGCGAGAAGACCTCGTATTCACGAGACCGCTACTTCCAAGCCGATGTGCCCAGCGATGAGCAGTTGATCGCAGAAGGTATTGAGGGGCAGGTGCCCTACCGCGGGCCTCTTGGCTCGGTGGTGTACCAGCTGCTGGGAGGTCTGCGTCAGTCGATGTTTTATACCGGCGCGGCCACCATCGAAGAGCTCAAGGCGCGCGGAAAGTTTGTCCGCATCACCCCGGCGGGACTCAAAGAGTCGCACCCGCACGATGTGCACCGCGTAATCGAGGCGCCCAACTACAAGGGATAGGCCCGGAACACTGCTCGGCACTAGGCTGTTGGGGTGAACGAGGTAGAAATTGGGCGTGCGAAGCGTGCCCGACGTGCATACGGCTTAGACGACATCGCTGTCGTGCCCTCCCGTCGCACCCGCGACCCCGAAGACGTCTCCCTCGAGTGGTCTATCGACGCTTTCTCTTTCGGCATCCCCGTGGTCTCAGCCCCCATGGATTCGGTGATGTCACCTCAGACCGCAATCGCACTGGGCAAACTGGGCGGCTTAGGGGTGTTGAACCTCGAGGGCTTGTGGACGCGTTATGAGGACGCTGAGGCTGAGTTAGCGAGAATCAAAAAAGTTGACGAGGGCGATGCCACAGCGCTGTTGCAGAAGCTCTACCAAGAACCGATCAAGCCGGAGCTGATTCGCGCGCGACTCGACGAGATTCGTGGTGCGGGTGTGCCCGTCGCAGGAGCGCTCAGCCCCCAGCGCACCCAAGAGTTTCACGAAACCGTCTTGGCCAGCGGTGTCGACCTCTTCGTGATTCGCGGGACCACGGTGAGCGCCGAGCACGTGAGTGGCAACAGAGAGCCGCTCAACCTTAAAGAATTCATCTACCAATTGGACGTGCCGGTGATTGTGGGAGGTGCCGCGACTTACACGGCGGCCTTGCACCTGATGCGCACTGGCGCTGCTGGAGTGTTGGTGGGCTTTGGCGGTGGTGCGTCATCGCGTACGCGACGCACTCTAGGAATCCAAGCTCCGATGGCTTCTGCCATTTCGGATGTGGCCGCAGCCAGGCGCGACTACCTCGACGAATCTGGTGGGCGCTACGTCCACGTCATCGCCGACGGTGGTTTGGGAAACAGCGGCAACATTGTTGCGGCCATCGCCTCGGGATCTGACGCGGTGATGTTGGGCTCGACCTTGGCCCGTGCGGCTGAGGCTCCTGGCGCCGGATGGCACTGGGGCCCGGAGGCACACCACCCCCACCTTCCACGCGGAAACCGAGTCCACGTGGGAGTTGCTGGCACTCTCGAGGAAGTCTTGTTTGGTCCCGCTTCTGAGGCGGAGGGCGTGAGTAACCTCATGGGTGCTCTTCGTCATTCGATGGCCACCTGCGGCTACACAGACGTCAAAGACTTCCAGCGCGTCGACGTGGTCGTGCGCGACTAGTCGCCCATCCTCCACACAGTTCGGCTCGTTAGTTTCAACCTAGGGTGGTGCGCTAAATGACGTCAGTGTGGGAAGTGGCCAGGCGGCCCAAGTGGCTCGCTGCGCTCGCTTTTGCCCTCGCCGTCGCGGCGGTATTTGCCTGGTTGGGCCAGTGGCAGTGGGAGCGCAGCGTTGACACCGGCGAGGTGATTGATCGGAACACCGAAGAGGTGGTCGATCTTGTGGATGTGGCCACTCCCCAAAGCATCATCACCTCCGACGCCAGTGGACGAATGGTCAGTGTGAGTTGCCAGATGGTGAGCGGTGACGATGTGTGGGTGACCAACCGACAGGTCCCAAGCGGTGTGCAGGCCTGGCTGGTGCGGCACTGCATGTTGCCGTCGGGGGATTCGCTCGTCGTTGTCGTAGGAGCCGCGCCGAGTGAGCGTCCGGTTGAGATGACGAATGGTGTGGCCGACTACCAGGGTCGTTACGTTCCCACCGAGTCACCGCAGGCATCCGACTTTGAAAACGGTGAACAGTCAACGGTCTCCGTGGCGCAGTTGATTAATCAGTGGCGCGAACTCGGTCCCGTCTATGGCGGTTACCTCGTACTGGATCAGGCGCCAGAGGGTCTGGAGACGATTTCGACTGAGCCACCCTCGGTGGAGCGTCAACTCAATTGGCTCAACATCTTTTACGCCGCCGAGTGGGTCATCTTTGCGTTCTTTGCCCTTTATCTGTGGTTCCGGCTGGTGAAGGACGAGTGGGAAAAGGAACTCGAAGACGCCTCAGCGGCCCCCGAATAGGATGGAGAGTATGGCGAAGGAACAAGCGACAGTAGCGGAGTCGACTGCCGCACCCACGGGTCTTCCCGGCGGCCTCAAGTTTTATCGCTTCTCGGCCTACGTCACCGGCATCCTGCTCCTTCTGCTCACAGTCGAGATGGTGGCGAAGTACGGTTTCGGTACCGAAGTCGAGATGTTTGGTAACCAGGGACTGGTCGCTTTTGTTCCCGATGGCCAAGTAGAAGCCTTCAACTTCTCCCAAGCGATCCTGATTGCCCACGGCTGGTTCTATGTCGTCTACCTCTTTGCCTCGTTCCGCGTGTGGTCGATGATGCGCTGGCCGTTCTGGCGGTTCTTGTGGCTTGCATCGGGTGGGTTATTTCCCTTCTTGTCGTTTTTCATTGAGCACTACGCGACTGAGATCATTCGTCGTCGGCTAGACGAATCGACTAGCTCGTGAGCGACGAAACACCCCGCCCCGTCCTCGTCGTTGATTTTGGGGCCCAATACGCCCAGTTGATTGCCCGCCGAGTGCGCGAGGCGGGGGTGTACTCAGAACTCGTTCCCCACACCATTTCGGCGGCAGAGGTTGCGGCCAAAAATCCCGCTGCCCTGGTGCTCAGCGGTGGCCCCTCGAGTGTGTACGAAGAGGGCTCTCCCGAACTCGATCCGGGTGTGTTTGAGCTGGATGTGCCCATCTTTGGTATCTGCTACGGGTTCCAGGTGATGGCACAGGCGCTGGGTGGCGAAGTTGCACAAACGGGCCAGCGCGAATATGGCCGCACCCAAGCCACAGTGTTGGATGCGGATGACCCCCTGCTGAAGGGTCAACCGCAGACGCAAACGACGTGGATGAGCCACGGTGACCAGGTGCGCACGGCACCTCCAGGCTTCAGTGTTCTCGCCCAGACAGATGCCACCCCTGTGGCAGCCTTTGGGGACCCCGCGACAAAGCGCTACGGCGTGCAGTGGCATCCCGAGGTGCGCCACTCTGACTTTGGCCAGGACGTCCTCGAGCATTTTCTCCACGACATCGCCGGGCTTGGTCGCGAGTGGAACTCGGGCAACGTCATCGCCTCGCAGGTGGAGCAGATTCGCCAGCAGGTAGGTCACGCCCGGGTCATTTGTGGACTCTCCGGTGGGGTCGATTCTGCGGTCGCTGCGGCCCTGGTGCACAAAGCGATTGGTGACCAGCTGGTGTGCGTTTTTGTCGACCATGGCCTTCTGCGCGCGGGCGAGCGCGAACAAGTGGAGCGCGATTTTGTCGCCGCGACCGGTGTTCGACTGGTGACGGTGGATGCAGAAGAGAAGTTTCTTCGGGAACTCTGGGGAGTGAGTGACCCTGAGCAGAAGCGAAAAATTATTGGCCGCGAGTTCATTCGCACCTTCGAAGACGCCGCGGCAGAGCTTGTCAAAGAAGCTCAGGATGACAACGCCGAAGTGAAATTTCTCGTGCAGGGCACCCTCTACCCCGATGTGGTGGAGAGTGGTGGTGGTTCCGGAACGGCCGTGATCAAATCCCACCACAACGTGGGGGGCTTGCCCGATGATCTCGAATTTGAACTCGTGGAACCACTGAAGACGCTGTTTAAGGACGAGGTTCGCGCGATTGGTCGCGAGCTCGGGCTTCCGGAGGCAATTGTGTCGCGCCACCCCTTCCCCGGCCCCGGTTTGGGAATCCGCATCGTGGGAGAGGTCAGCAAAGACCGTCTCGAAGTGTTGCGTGCCGCGGACGCGATTGTTCGAGAAGAACTGACCTCCGCGGCAGTCGACCAGGACATCTGGCAGTGCCCCGTCGTGCTACTCGCAGATGTGCGCTCGGTGGGTGTTCAGGGCGACGGACGCACCTATGGTCATCCAATTGTGTTGCGTCCGGTCTCGAGTGAGGATGCGATGACCGCAGACTGGACGCGTCTGGACTATGACCTGCTCGCGCACATTTCCAACCGGATTACCAACGAGGTTCCCGATGTGAACCGAGTGGTGCTCGATATTACGTCGAAGCCGCCCGGCACCATCGAGTGGGAGTAACCGGGCGGCTTCGATTCGGAGCTATTCGCCTCGCAAAATGGCGAGGATCCGCAGGATTTCGACGTAGAGCCACACGACGGTGACCACGATGCCGAAGGCTGCCTGCCAGCCGTAGATTTCGGGAGCACCCTGGTCTACGCCGTTTTTGATGGACTCGAAGTCCATCACTAACGAGTAGACGGCGAGCAGCACGATTACGACACCGAGGATGAGTCCTAGCGGGATACCCATGAACTCGACGCTGCGAAGACCGAACATGCCGTCGGTGGCACCGAAAATCATCAGACCGAAGTTCACCAGAGAGAACGCCAAGTAGCCGACCATCCCGATGATGAACATTTTGGTCAGACGCGGTGAGGACCGAAGTGTTCCGTTGAGGAAGAGAAACAGCGTCACGCCGACGACGGCGAGGGTGCCGAAGACCGCCTGGGTGACGATGCCGTCCCACATTGAGTTGAAGATCCAGGAGATACCTCCCACGAAGAGACCCTGGGCCGCGGAGTAGCTGAGTATCAGCCCGCGCGAGGGGGTCTTTTTGAAGATGTTGACAAGTGCCAGGACAAAACCGGCAATCGCTGCCGGAATGGCCAAAATCGGCACCCACCAACCAATAACGGCTCCGAGGGTGAGAATCCCGAAGCTGATCAGGGTCTTCATGATGGTGTCGTTGTAGCTCATCCGGCCGGTCTCGGCAGGCGTGGCAGAGGGTCGACCATACATTTCCTG
>Ga0255753_1001218_pt1 | contig 31567 bp, 18 predicted proteins | sample 041ome_10_FD_179953 | JGI IMG/M metagenome (GOLD analysis project Ga0255753, IMG submission 179953) | Coastal salt marsh microbial communities from the Groves Creek Marsh, Skidaway Island, Georgia - 041412US metaG (version 2) | ecosystem: Environmental > Aquatic > Marine > Intertidal zone > Salt... | reverse complement strand
AGCGACGACGCGCGCACCGCGCGACGCGGTGGTTCAAAAAACGATCGATCCGATGCGACGCGCGACGGCGTCGGACTCGCGCGCGACGATCGCGACCCACAGTCGACCGCTCGAGCGACGACCGGGACGTCGCGCGGGACATCGTCGTCGCGCGGGACGGCATCGTCGGGACGCGATGGATGCGAGGCGGGTGACGATGGAACGCGTGCGCGATAACGACGCGTGCGCGAAGGCGCTGGCGGACGCGGTGGAGACGGCGTCGAGAGAAGCGATCGAGAAGCGAGGGACGTTCGCGGTGGCGCTCGCGGGGGGGTCGCTCGCGAAGGCGCTCGGAGCGCTGCGGGAGGAGACGCGGCGAGTGGAGTGGGATAAATGGCGAGTGTTTTGGGTGGACGAGCGATGCGTGAAGTGGGACGACGAGGAATCGAATTTTGGAGGCGCGATGCGGGCGCTGTTCGGGGACGTGAGCGTGAAGCGAGAACGGTTGTACGCCGTCGACGAGACGCTGTGCGAACGCAACGAGGGCGCGGCGAAGCCGTGCGCGGAGGCGTACGAGAGAGATTTACGCGCGCTGACGCCGGACGTGATCGAGTTGAACGAAGATGGATTGCCGGTGTTCGACATGCTCTTGCTCGGATTCGGGCCCGACGGTCACATCTGCTCGCTGTTTCCAAACCACGCGCTGTTGCGCGAGACCGAGGGATGGATTTTACCAATCGCCGACTCGCCGAAACCGCCGCCGGAACGCGTGACGTTCTCCTTGCCCTTGGTGAACGCCGCTCGAGCGAAAGTTTTTGTCGCCTCCGGTGCGGGAAAAGCCGAAATGACGGCTCGAATATTGGAAGAGGCGCCGCAAGATGGCTCCGTGCCCGCCGCCTTGGTCACCGGGGACGTGCGATGGATCGTCGACGACGCCGCGGCTTCGAAAATGAGAAACAGTTAATAATGTCGTTGTTGTTTGTTATAAATCATGTATCAACCTCGCGCGCAGTGGTGGCGGTTTTTTGCAGCTCTTCAGAGTCCGCATCGAACATCGTTCCTCGAAGCGCGCTCCAAGGCGTTTCATCCATGAGTCGCCTGTAGACGCGCATGCGCTCTTCAAGAATCGCCGCGCGCTTCTGCGGATGTTCGAACGCCAACCCGTCGTGTAAATTTTCGCGTCGGATTTGGCGCAAAGCGTGTTCGATATCGGTAGGGTAATGATTCATCTCATCTTCGACGTTCGGCGTTTCGACGTCGTCGGACGGGATTTCAACTCCAGACGCCAAGAGTTGCTCTCGCAGTTCCGTGCAAGCGTCGAAATGCGCGGCGACGTCGATGCTAGAATCGAGCTCGCTGGCGAGGAAGAAATCCGCCTCAGCCGTGTCAGCGGTGATTCTAGATCCAAGTGAAACTTTTCTGAGCTTCAGTCGAGCGCAACCTCGTCGAAACAGCGCCTTCGATTTGATTTGGGAGTACGTCGGCTCATCGACGCGAGTGTCCAATACATCGCAGCAATACAATTCACATTCAGTAAAGTTTTCGAGTTTGTACATGACGAGAGCCATATTCAGGTAGACTTTTCGAGCTACTTCGTGACATGCCTCGTTATTTTTCATCCCGTTCGGATTCACGTCCTCGTCTTCGGGCTCTAAAACTGCGAAAACCTCGGCGGCTCGTTTCCAAACCTCAGCGGCGCGCGCCAGTCGACCGTTCGCGAACAACTTCTTGCCAATCTCATTCATTTTTTCGCCGAATGCGATTTTGTCGCTCGCGCTCATGTCAAACTTATCCTTACGCTCGAGTTTGACATCCAAGACCTCCGCTTGACCTGACCGAAAGACCTGTGAGATGTCCGCCTTGGGCAGCGGCTCGAAATCAGTCAGCGCCGCTTCGCCGCGCGCGTTGAAGGCGACACTTTCGCCCTCGTGAAGATTCATGATCGCCAGTTCGACACCGCTCGGTACTGTTCCATCGTACACGACGAATTCATCCTGTTTCCAGCACTCTTCATCGTCGAACTTCCATTTCAACCTGACTTTGCACAACGACGTGACTGCGAGCGCATTCTTCGTATCCAGCGCCGCGTCTCCGTGAATGACGGCGCGCTTCACCCCTGCGTCGGCGAGCTGCTGTTCAGAAATCGTGTCCCCCGGACCTTTGCACACGCAGAAATCGAGCAATTCGGGAGGAAGCGACATGGTGACGCGTTGAGACGCGCGAGAGCGTGATAGTGAGGACGCCAAGCGACGCGACGGGAGCTTTGAAATTTTTAAGCAGGTCTCACCTACAGTTTACAAACCCAATCCGATTCGTATGCTAAGATTTAGTACTTCATGCCTTCGCGCAAGATATCGTACGGGATCGGAGTCAAGAGTTCCGACTTCACGTTCTCGAGCGCAAACCCCGTGCGCGGCGCGCCAGTGACCGGACGCTTGGTCACGATCTTCTTTCCAGCCAACTTCGCTTCGTGGTGCGCCTTGTCGTTCGCCGCACGACGGGCGATGAAATCCTCACGGCATCGGGAGTGTTGCACGTGCTCAACGCGCACGTGAATGCGCTTACGAGCGATGCGACCACCGATGGTCTTGTTAATCTCCACACCCACAGCTCGCGGCGTCACGTTCCACACGATGCCCGTCTTGCCTTGGTACTGCAAGTACGGCATACCCTTTTGTTGCGCCGAGTTCACCTTAATGTCGACGTAATCACCGACACGGAACGTACGCAAGTACGTCGTCGTGTTCAAAGTACCATGCTCACGGTGACCACGGGAGAACAAGTTGCGGGTGCCGTGGCGCAAACCGCGCGATCGGGCGCGTTGGTTACCCATCTATCTGCGCGTAGGAAGGAGGCGTTCTGGTCAGTCTCATCGTTCGAGGTCCAAGGTTCGCGCGCCGGACGCAAACAGTGATTATATTTTCCACGTTCGCTCGCGCCGTGCGTCCCCGCGACGCTCGCGTTCGTCCGCGCGCCCGCGCGTCGCGCCCGGTCCTCCCGCCTTAGGGCTTCCGAACGCGATCGAACACGCGTCACGACGCCTCATCGCGCGCATCCCGCGCGCGCGCGCGACACGACGCGCGCACGACGCGAACATTTCGTCTGCATCCGACGCATCGATCGCTCGATCCCCTCGTCGACGCCTCGCGCGATGCCTTCCCGCGAATCGCGCGCGACGCCGCCTAGGGTCACGCCCGCGATCGATGCGCGCGCTCGACGTCCGCGCCGTCGTTCTCCGTCGCGCTCGACCGCGCGCCGACGCGCGATCGCGGGCATCGATGCGTTCCGCGCGCGTTCGCGTCGCCTCGACGGACGCACCTACTACACGACCGACGACGCGCGTCAGAAAGAGACGGCCTCGACGACGCGCGCGTCGCGAGCGACCGCGTTCGAGGACGGTGGGCGTGCGTCGTGCTTTGTGTCTCGTGATGCGTGTCTCGAATGGACTTAAATCGTGTTCGAATACGAGTCTCGTGGCCCTCCTCGCGAAATATTGGCTAAACCCCAGCGCGCGCGCGCGGACTGATTTTCGCCCCGGGAAACGGCGCCGCGAGGACGCGTCGGCGGCGCAGTGCGCGACGCGGCGGACCACCGAGCGCGCGACGACGCGCGCGTCGGCGCGCGAGCGATGAGCGGGGCGTACGATGAAGTCGATCTGGAGGACATGGAGTGGCGCGATGACCTCAAGGCGTACACGTATCAGTGCCCGTGCGGGGACTTTTTCCAAATCACGCTCGAGGAATTGCGCGCGGGGGAGGACGTCGCGCACTGCCCGTCGTGCTCGTTGGTGTTGTTGGTGATTTACGACCCCGAAGACTTGCCGGAACTGGACGAAGATGCGGCCAGTGCGTGAGGGATGGGGCGACGTGGATAGAGAGACTAGAATAGCGCGCTTAGAAATACAACTCTGAGACCAGAGAACTAATCACTGGCGAACGCGACGGCTCGCTCGCGTTAAATTAAACTCGGCGCGATCGATGCTGTCGAGGACTCGACGATCGATTCCGGGCACCGCTTTCACCGCGACTAAGTTTTGAGCGGCGTTTCTCGCGTGCTCGTCCCCCGTCGCGTCGTCAGGGGCGAGTTCACAAAGGAGCGCGGCGGCGCGCGCGTGCTGCACGACGACGCCGACGCGAATCTCGGGACGCAAACCATCTCGACGAACCGCGTCGAGCGCGCTCGGTGAGAGTATTTCGAGAGCCAGACGACAGAACTTAAGCGCTTTGTCGTCGTTTCCCATCCCCTGCGCGGCCTCGGCGAGATGCAGACGCGTCGAGGCGAGCGCGAGCGCGCCGCCGTCTCCTCGCACTCGAGCGAGAATCTTCGCCGAGCGCTCGAGCAACGACGTCGCTTCGGCCAGACGAACGAGCTTCATGAGCACGAGAGCGAGCGATTCGCAAGCACCAGCAATCTTCACGTGATCTATCCCATTCATGTGCTCCAGAGTGCTTAAAATACGGCGCCGAACGCGTTCGGCGTCCTCGAATCGTTCGCACTCCCACAGCAGTTGCGCGAGACGCTTCATGCGCCGCGCGCACGCGTCCGTGTGCGCGGCACCGATCTCTTCGCTCACTTTGATCGATCTTTCGAGCAGCACTATGGCATCTTCTTTACGATCGCTTCGGCACAGCACCTCGGCCATGTGATAGAGCGTCGTCGCGTACTCTGGATGATTCGTCCCGAGCGTCGCCTCTTTGCGAGCGAGCGACTTGGCGTACAAATCGTACGCTCCGTCGACGTCGTCCTGCGCGAGTCGACACCCCGCGAGATTGTGTAACGCCGTTCCCACCGCTGGATGATTTTCTCCGTATTTCCGTCGCAATATCTCCAGCGCCTCCTCGAACATCGCTTGCGAATCCTCCCACCTCGCCTCGATTCTATTCAACTCGGCGAGGTTGTTGAGCGCCGCCGCCACGTGCGCGTCGTCCTCGCCGAACCCTTTCTTCGCCTCCACCAGCGCGCGCTGTAAATACCGTCGCGCTTCGTCGAGTTTTCCCTCTTGCACCAATCCTCGTCCTATATCCGTGTATATTCGCCACTGCGCCGTCGACTTGTTCGACGTCGGCGCCGCCTCCGCCGCCGCCGCCCCGCGCCGCTCGCACCCCCCCTCCCCCGTCGCCGCCGCGACGACCAGCGCGCCGCACGCGAACCCGCGCGCGTTCGCGCCCCATCCCTCGCGCGCGCCCTCGCGCGCCGTCGTCACCGCGCCGCCCGACGCCTCCGCGCGCCGTCGCCTTCCCGTCGTCGCCGTCGTCGTCGTCGCCGTCGTCGTCGTCGCCATCGTCGTCGTCGTCGTCGTCGTCGCCGTCGTCGTCGTCGCCATCGTCGTCGCCATCGTCGTCGTCGCGACGCGCGACGCCCGTTCGAGGCGTCGTCCGTCCTCGTCTCGTCTCGCCCTCGATCGCGTCGTCGCCGCCGTCGCCGCCCGTCGCGCCCGCATCGCGCCGCGCGCGCGTCGACGTTCGGACGCGCGCGCGCGTCGACGTGCGGACGTTCGGACGCGCGGACGTTCGGACGTTCGGACGTTCGGACGTTCGGACGTTCGGACGTTCGGACGTTCGGACGCGCGGCGCCGCGCGTCGCCTTTTCGCGGATCTCGATCGATCGCGCGCCGTGCCCCCCCCGTCGCGGGTCGCGACCCGTCGACGCGAGGGGTCCGCACACCCGGAAAATCAAGGCGCGCGTCCCGGCGTCTCCGGCGCGCGATGGCCGTCGACGCGCGACTTCGCGACGGCGTCGGAAGCGCGGCGCGCATGGAGCGCGCGCGGGAGGCGCGCGCGAGCGAGGGCGCGACGCTCGATCGAGAGGACTCCGCGCGCGCGGTCGCGGACGCGGTCGGGACGCGGGCGAAGGACCGAGGGAGCGATGGCGACGACGCGCGAGACGACGACGACGACGCCTCGAAGGGACGCGCGCGCGAGGGGCGGGACGGGACGCGGACGCGCGCGCGGGAGGGGGAAGGGACGACGGGGCGCGAGGTAGAAGACGCGGGCGCGCGCGGTGCGGGAGGTCGAGGGACGATCGATCTGAGACCGTCGACGACGATGGCGGATGAGGACGTGCGAGAGCTGGCGACGTACGGGACGGCGCTCGGGACGCCGGAGCGGATCGAATCGCTGGAGAGATTCGTAAATTTACGCGCGCTGCGAGCGCACGCGTGCGAGATAACGAGCATGGATTGCGAAGCGTTCGCGGTGTTGACGCGGTTGGAAGAACTCGATCTGTCGTCGAACGCCATCGCGGAGGCGAGAGGGTTGGAAAAGTTGACTCGCCTGCGAACGCTGAATCTGGCGAGCAACGCGCTCGAGTCGACGAGGGGATTCGAACGAGCGTCGACGACGCTGGAGCGAGTGAACATTTCCAATAATAAAATCAAGTCTTTGAGTGGGTTTGCGAGGAGTGACGGGGCGGAGTGGGGCATTCGCGCGCTTGACGCGCGAGGGAACGCATTGGAAAGTTTCCAAGCCGCGCGAGCGCTCAGCGAGTTGACGCGCTTGGAATCGCTTCGGTTGAAAATGGAAGAAGGATCGGTGATCGGGAAAGAAACGAACGGGATGTGCGATGTGCCGTCATATAGAATTACGATGGCATCGCTCGTTCCTTGGCTCACGCACCTAGATGGTGTGGTTTTAAGCGTCGAAACGTGCACAAAGGCGATGACAAAGACGCTCGACGCGTCTGCGACGACGGCTCCCGGACGAAACAGCATGACGCCTCCCCACGCAGAGCAGTTTTCGAGAACGCCTCAACGCGGGGACCGTTCGGGTGAAAAACGACAAACAGCCTTCCAAGGCGCCGATGAGAGCGCCAAATCGCGCGGCGTGCAGGTCAACGGGGATGCGGCGAAGCGAGCCATCGATTTTGATCAGCAAGTCGTCAGGCGCGTTCGGGAAGAGTCGAGTCAAACGGAGGCACCTTTGATGAAAGACGTAGAGACGCAGAAGAGTGCGATGTCTAACGTGACGATCGACGACACGAGCGAGCGCCGCCTTCGTGAAGAAGTCGAAACTCTCCGCCGAGAGTTGACCAAAGCCTCGCAAGCCATCGAGCGCGCGTCGAGAAACGAGGAAGCAGCACAACTGCGAGTCAGTGAGTTGGAGACGATATTGCAAGAAGTCAGGACGGAATCTGCGGAGAATCTCGCAAATCTGAAAGCCATGTACATGGACGAGCAAAACGCGTTGCTAAACGATCGCGTGAACGAAGCTCGTAAGGAATCGACGGTGTACGCGCAAGCCATCGAGGAGAACGCGCGCTTGAAGGAGCGTATTTCGTCGATGGAACGCGAACAGCATGCGCACGAAGAAGCCGCGATCGCGAGTAACGAGAAAATTGCTGCCCAAGAAGCGGGTCTCAGTGAGATGCGAGAATTACTTCGAGTCGCGTGTGCCGAACGCGCCGAGGCTGAGACACTCAACGAGGAATTGGCGCAAGTGGTGGAAAGTCAACGCGATCAACTCGAAGGTTACGCCAAGACGCGTGAGATGGTTGTTCTCATGGAAGAAGAGCTCGAGCGCGCCCGTGGGGCGGTGATAGATAGGGAAAGCACGCATGCGACGATCAAGAGCGCCAAAGTCGCGGCGTTGAAGGCTGAGAGGTCCGCCGCGGCGCGAGAAGAGAAGGCTCGCGAGCGAGAAGAGCTCGCCGAGCGACTCATCCGGGACGTCGAGGCTCTTCAATTGAAGCTCGAATCAGCAGATGAGAGCACAAAGATCAAGAACGATATGCTTCAGCACCAGAATCAGCTCATTAAGTCTCTGAAGGATGAAGCTGTTCGATTACGCGAACAAAAAGCGGAATCGTTGAGGACGCACGACGCGAGAATGGTGGAGGCGGAAGCAAGGATGAATGCGATGTCGGAAGAGTGTCGATCTTTGGTCCAACAGGTAGAGTCGATGGAAATGAACATCACAGAGCTAGAAAATGCTCTCGCGGACTCCGAGGTCGATCACGCATCGTATGAGCACGCGATCAGCAAAGCAAATAATGCCGTGGCTGAACGCGACCGCATAATTGTTCACATGGAATCCCAGATCAAGCGGTTGACGCAGACTCTGGAGACGAGTGATAGTATCGAAAAAGCGAAGAGTAAAGAATTGCAGCACCAATTGGAGGAGCTGAGTGAACAACTGGCGATCGCGAGGGATAAGGCCAGTATGTATGAGACGCGGGCAATCGCCATCAGAGAGGAAAGCGATGCCATCGTGCGCGAAGCGTACGAGCGAGTCGACGACGTCGAGCACGAGATGCGAAGCTTACTCTTAGATATGGCCACGGAGAAGAAGGCAAACAGGGATCGGATGGCACAGATTGGAAGATTGTTGCAAGAAGGGGATATTCCATTGGCGCTCGATTAAGATAACTTAGAAGGGAATGTGTGAAATAGAAAACGTAGAATGCGCGGTACACGACGCGATACGACGCGACGCGACGCGCCCTCGAGCCTCGGCACTTCTAAAACGGCACCTCTGCGCGCGCACGCTGATGTAAACAAAAAACTCCGCGTCGATTATTGAATCTGTGCGTTTAGATGCGCAAGCGCCGGGCTCGTGAACTGACTAAGCGTTGGCTGCCCCTTGTGCTCGTGTGTGGTTCGTTTCTCTTCGCCTTTCTCTACCCCCTTCCAGAAACAAAAAGTAGCGTACACACAGTCGTAATTCTGACGGTTGGTAACGACACGAAACTAGACGATCTGCACCGCCTCGCTCGCGACACGGTTTTCTCGAACACTCGCTCTGAACGAATCTCTGCCCAAGTGTTGGTTTATGAAGGCAAGTTTCGCCCTTGGTTCAACACGTCAACTGCCGACGACGCGACAGTCGTGCAAGCCTCTCGGGAGGTGGAACGATTGCGTTACGGAAGTCATTCGTTCGAGTTGTTCTCAGGAATATACGGTGCTTCAGTGAAGCCAAGAGCCTTGAGATGGCTCACGCAGCCAGATCAAGCGTGGATCGACTTCGTCTGGATCATCGAGCCCGACGTGGTTTTCACCGGCTCGTGGCAAACGCTTTTTGAGAAATACGAATCAGATTCGAGTGATCTCATCGCTTTCAACACAACATTTCGGTACTCAAACAAGACGGCATGGAATCACTGGCCATCTTGCACGTACTGTCGAGGCCTTCCGAATTGGTGCAAGCAAAGTGCCTTGTTGCCCGCGTTTCGGATCTCGCGAAACTTTGCCGCCGCCGCGGTGGCGCACCTCTCCACTTCTACCAGAAGCAGCGGACATCACGAGGCATTCCTACCAACTTTCCTCACAGTGAATTCTGACACATTCTCGTTCCGTGATTTGGGTCCCGACGTAGCTTACATGCGCTGGCGTCCGGCCTTTGACTTTGACGCGGTACCCAGACTTTCGCCGATTCGCCGCGACGCGCTGTACCATCCCGTTAAATCTCTGGAAATGTATAGAAACCTCTCTCAAGCGTCACTTGAGGCGTGAATTTCAAATTATTTCAAAGTTTCACTCAAATTCGTCGCACGCGATCGAACGGTCGTCTCAAAATCGCACGTTTAGCGTCTTCGACCTCGTCGTCTCAAAGCGCCTTTGGGCGCCGAAGACGCCGCCCGCGCGCGCGACTTGGGGTTTGCAACTTTCCTTTTTCAATATCTAAAATAATAGTCCATTATTACCCTTCAAAGCGTAAAAACTCGTTGAAACGAAAATAAACTCACAAACGAACCAACGACCGCGTCGCCGAGGCGGCCGCGACGATTCCATTCGTCGCTTGGAGTCGTTGGTGGTCGAGTCTCGCGTCACCGCGTCGCCGCGTCACTCCACCGCGTCGACGCCGAGCGGTGCGTGTATAACACACAAACTTCGTCTCAGCGCTCATTCGCTTCGTCGTCCATGCCGCTCGCGCCGACGACGCGCTCGAGCGCGCGTCGCATCGTCTCGTGAAGTCGGAAGCCGCGGCCATCGCGCGGGACGCGGGGTGAGCGTGCGGGAACGCGCGACTTCAAGCGCCGCTCGCCGCGCGACGATGGGTGGTAACGGTCGTACAAGCTCGCGCCGAGGGTTCAGAGCGCTCGTCACCGTCGCGCTCGTCGTCGTCATCGCGTCGTTGGCGCACTCATGTCAAGGCTTGACGTTCAATCGTTGCGAGCGCGGGTGCTCGGCGAGCGCTGGACGGGGGCGATGCGGCTTAGACGGCGTGTGCGTGTGCGAGGCAGGATGGGCAGGACTTGCGTGCGATGTTCCCACGCCATCGGTGGTGAAAGAGTCGCGCTTGGATGGGACGGCGGGGTACGAGTACGACACCGCCGGGACGGCGTACGACGAAAAGTACGTCGAAGACGTCATGGTAGACACGCGAAAGAACGTAATTTACGTCTACGCGCAAGATGCTAATGGAACGCGAGTGATCGAAGTCGATCCGAGGTATCCGGAGACTTTTACCTCAAACGCAGTGACGGCGAGAGGTTGGGGACAAACGAACGGACCGAGACGAGAGACAACGGGCGCGGTGCCATTGTCGATAACACCTTTGCCAAATTTTTGCGGTATTGGGATCTCGAGCGGGTGCGCAGCGAAGCATCCGAGAGCATATGGACATGTGGATCCTCAGAAGTCGCGCGGTTGGTACGGAGTGTACGCTAAAATGGCTGCCGATTTGTCGACAGCGCTGACGGGCGTCGTCGTGCCAGTGAACATGTGGCATCAGACCACGGCAAATCAGTTTAGATTTTCGCTTTTCAAGTATGTCGGTACTACATGCTCATCAGATTCATCGCAGTGGGCGAACTGCGTTCTCAGTTCATTGACAAATGGTCAGGCGAGTGCGACTTTCTCAAAAGAGCAGTACATTTTGGATGCCATGGGCACAGACCCAGCCAACGGCATGATAGTGTACAAGGCCACGCACGAAGACGGTCTGTCGCGAAGCGTCATTGGTCACGTCGACGGCAGTTTGAACGATAAAGGAATAAACTTCTTAACTCCGGGTTTACTGAGCACTAAATGCCCCACATGTTCGCTTGCCCCGGACGCCATGAGGTTGGAGACGAGTGTGGCGCATACTCAAACAGGTGTCAACTATGTCATCTTCGCTGGATCTGCCCTCTTGGATGACTCCGATGGCAAAACCTTTTATCCTACTTTGTTCAAGGTGAATACAAACTCAGGGACTCGTGACGGCGATGGGGTTGAAATGTATTTGGACTCAACAAACGTCAAGGTGCTCGAGGCGTGCGAAGGGCAGCTCGATTCAAAGCAAGGACGCTTTTCGACGTTTACTGCGATCACAAAGCACAACGGCTATGGATACGTGGGCACTTCAGGTCGAGACGGCGACTGTCCGGGGTGTAAAAATCGCGCGGCATGCATCTTCATGTTTGACTTGAATTTTGCTGAAGGCGATAGTCCACTCGCCGTGATTGCTCTTGACGCAGCGCTCGGAGAGCGTGATGCTCTGAGCGCTACCGTTCAAACCGGAGCGACGGCAGGAGAAAAAGATTTCATGTACTGGGCCGTGGGATCGCGTGAAAGCGGTAAGAGTCGGATCGTCAAGATCGAAATAGGGGGTACGGACACGTCTAGTGCTTGTATAAGCGGTTGTTTCAAGCGTGTGGGGACATTTGAAGAAAGCCACACCATCGGTGGCATCAGCGCCGTACCGGGCGAGCGCAGCGTGTTCGCGGTGAGTTCTGCGGCGAGTACGACGTACACAAAGTACTCCACGGTGATCGTTTCGGGGATCGAGCCGACTCACATCAGCGCGCTCACGTCTGGAACGCCGATAAAAATTCATGGATCTGGCTTTTATTCGCCTACCCTTGCCAGTGGAATGAGTCATTCGATTTCATGTAGGTTTGGACACACTTATGACGCTAATAATGGGTTTTCGAAGACATCTTGGTCGCCAGCAACTTATGTTTCGGCGACAGAGCTCTCATGCATGGCACCGTCGGCGTCAAATTCAAACTCCTCCACTATAGGTTATAGCGAAGTCCAAATATCGTTCGATGGATTACCAACCGATTCGAGCGATCCAACAAGCATTTGGACCAACTCGCTGTGGAACTCTGGTCAGATATATCTACGTTATCACGATCCAGCCGTCATAATTAGTACAAAGATTGGTTCAGATGACGCCAAGGTTCTTCTCACAGGCGAGGATGCCGATCTCGCGCCAGTACTGCTTCGCATACTCGGAGGTCCGTTTCTGAATTCGCCCGATTTAAAATGTAAGTTCAACGATAACACGACGAGTGTGACCAGTGCGGTGTTCGTTAGTTCGTCAGAAATCAAGTGTCCTGTGTGCAATGTAGTCAATGGAAGGTGCGCCAATCCAGTTGGGAGTCCGCTTCCATGGCTTACGAACGGACAACCGCAAGATGCGCAGGTCGCAGTTGCACTGAACGGTATTGATTACGTTAGTGGAGGGATTTTGAAGCTTCATGGACCACCAGTTGGAGTTAAGCTCTTGAGTGGACCGGATTCGCATCAAGCTCGAGTTGCCGCGACAGATTTCTCACTTGGAACGTTCAAGGTTGGACTTGTGGATATCAATGGAACTGAAATCAACTATGACCGTGGTCAAGGAGGTACGAAAGGTTACACAATTTCGGCGAGTATTTCTGGGCCGTCAGAGGTCGCTATCACCGAGGCAACGTCATCAGTGCAGACTTCGGACGGCATCGCAACATTCACTCCACAGCTATCCTCGATACCAACCGCTGGGGAATACGTGATCACTTTTACCGCAACCGATTGTACCAATGATGATGGTGCATGTAGTGATGACCTTGGTGTACTTGCACACGCCTATTTATCCGTAACACCAGGTTCGAGCGGTGGTTTGAAGGTGACACCCGGCGCGGCGACGGAGAATTCTATGATATCAAGTGCTACGTTATTTCCAACAGATGTCGTCGTGCTCGACGCGGCCCGAAACGTATCGATCGGACATTTGACAGTCGACATCGTTGACATCGGTGGAAGTATGCTTCAGACGCTATCTCTTGATGACGTCACCGTACAAGCGTCACTCGTGACGGGTACACTCAACAGCAACGAAGACTACAGAGAGAGAAGTATCGGAGCCCAGCTCACTGGAACGCTGAACAAGACGACTAATGATGGTCGAGTATCATTTTCAGATCTCAGACTTGTCGCTATGCCACCTTCTGGTTCACGAGCTGTAGGATCCACGGACGATATCACGTATAGCGATGCCACACGAGGAGACTTTGGCGAGGCTTCAAAGTACATTGTTCAGTTTACGACGACGTTGAATGGAGTTCGATATCGCGCGCATTCAATTATGCAAATGGAGATCGGCGAACCGTCTTACCTTCGTATAAATGGGACGTATAGTAAGAGAACAGTTTACGCCGAGGCACCCAAGCAATCCGTAGGTGAAATTATCATTGGCGCATACGACGGGGGGAATAACTTTGTCGGTGCGGCGGAAATTACGCCGCGTACTGTGACCGTACATGCATCGGCTGGTATCACTTTGGATGGTACTTTGCAAGTAAAACGAGACGACAGCGGTGTATGGCGATTTTCTGATCTCAAAGTAGTCGGACCTGTCGTCGGGGAGTTCGGATTGACATTCTCGTCTGGCGATTTAACACCCGTTCTCCAAGTGGTGAATGTGCTAGCTGGAGATGCTGGATATGAACTAGCTTCGAGTCAATCGATATTATCATCGGTAACAGCTGATCAATCTGTAGGATTGGGTTCGTTCACGGTATACGTTCAAGATATGCTCGGCAATTCAATGGGAACCGCGGATCGTCACTCAACCACGGATGCAGTAGCGCCAAATCGTACCATTCAAGTGACTTGCGAAACTTTGAAACTTTCTGGAACGACTGCGATGTTCACGAATGGCAACGGTCAAGTTTCTTTCACGGGTTTGATTGCAAATTCACCGAAAGTCGGTACGCACACCCTTAATGTCATTGAGACTGGCGCTGAAGTGAGTGGCGAGTTGCGCGTGGGAAAGCTACAAAGTACAGTTCTCACGGTGAGCGTTTTGATTGGAGCCGTGAGCGGATTCAAGGTCACCAGCCCCAAAGTCTTAGAATTTTCACCATCATTCACTGAAAGCATCCAACTATCCGAGGCAACAGCATACTCAGCCGGGCACTCTGTGCCTCTGGATGACTTCGTCGTCGTACCGGTGGATGGGGCGGGAAATGAGTCGCCGACGGGGACTTTGCCGAACGGAGTTACGTTGACGGCGATGATGAATGACACAAACGTCGAAATTCATCCGTTCATACTCGGTGCAAATGCGACAACAATCGCAAGAACGTCGGTACTTACTGTATACACAGATACTTCACTGTACCCGAGGACCGGCTCTCTTGTGGAAACCACTTCGAGCGCTGGGACTGCGACGTTCTCAGGTTTGCATCTCGTCAAGCCGCAGAAAGGAACGTACAATTTGACTTTCGTGTCGTCCGATTCGAGTTTGAGGTCTGCAAGCGTGGATTTAGAGATCACGGCAGGGCGATCCAATCACCTCGGCTTACTGCCGTACTGCGCCACAGTCGACGGAGCGTGCCAAACTAATGTCAACTGCACTTGTCATCAATATCGCGCCGCGTCGGACGTTGCAATGTACCCAGTCGTGGTGACTATTCTCGACGGAGCTTTCAATCCCGTCGATGATCTTGAAACGAAAGCTTGCGAGACATGTCCTAGCAGACATGTGCACTTATCGCCGCAAAATGTCACCTTGTGCAGAAGAACTGGTGAAGGCAACGCATGCGAATGTGCTGGGCTTGCCAGTACATCGTCGACACTGCATGGAGTATCATGTACATCAGTGGCGACTTTTGAAGCCAACACTGAGTCTGGTGGAAGCTATTTTGATGGACTACACATCGCCAAGCCGTACATCGGTACGTACGCCGTCGACATCCACTCGCCGGGTCTGCTGGGTGCACAGTACTACTTTTCCGTGACTTTGGGAAATGCGGCACAATTGATCCTCGACGAAACACAAGGTAGTGGAACATTCAAATCTAAGCTAGAAACATCGATTGCGAACGCTTCTAGTCCTCTAGTTGGGCGACTTTACGATGGCGGAGGGAATTTTATTTCGGCTTCGCCGACCGGGGCACAAATATTTGTTGTCTGCCAAACCGCCGAATTGGCGGCTTATCCACAGGGAATTAATCCCTTGATAGGAGGGGAAACTTTTGCGATATCGTGTGGTAGCACTACGACGTGTGCAACTCAGGTGAGTCAACTATGCTCGAACGCGATGAATTATTTATTTCACGGAGAACAATTAATTAACTTATTTAAATACACAGGGCGGCACACCCGGCGTCGTTGAGTTTAAGAACCTCGTGCTGCTCGCGCCGACTGCGCAGCAGCACGATATCGTATTTTATCTCAACGGCAAGGCCGTTGCGACTTATGCGGTAACAGTGGCGTTAGGAGATCCAGCTAAACTGGTCGTGGCAAATTCACCACAAGGATCATACCCGGCGACGGCATCAACAACCCTCGGCCCTTTCGAAATTGCGATCGCAGATGACGCAGGTAATCGTTTCGGGTCGCTTAACACTCACGAGTACAGTATTATCGCCAGTATCGTGGGTCAAAGGTACGTTTCGATTCTAATTAATTCATAACCGGAATTAATTAATTTTATTCAAAATGTAGGCATACGTTTGCGACGAGCGGGAGAAATGGCGTCATAGCGGCGGGAACCGACAGTACACTACTTCGTGACACAGTGATCAATGCCCCAGAGGTACGCTCCCATTGATGACAGATTTCATTAGAACTTTCATCCTCACACACAATTAATTACAGATCGGGGATTATGTGATTTCTTTCAACTGCGACAATTGTACCGCGTTAGGGCTCAGCGTTGCGCCCGCGACTCGTACATTTACGATTACGATTGGCACTGCAAGTGCGCTTTTCATCTCACCGGTAAGGCTTACTTATTTTTTCTTTTTCATGCAAAATATTAATGGTGGATTAATTGTTCAGACTTTCACGTCACCTGCCAGCGGTGCAGCAATCGCGTTGCAGACTGCGTATTCCACGGCAAAAAAAGTAAAATTGAGTATGATTCAGATTCGTGTGGTCGATGCAGGCTTGAATGCGCTCAACCTAAATTACGAAGTTTCTGTAAAGGCGGAGCGCGTGGTCGTGAGCGCTTGCAACTTTGAGACGAATGTATCATACACACCTCAGACTATCGTTGCGGGCACAGCGGTGTTTGATGATATCGTATTCTATCGACCGTGCACCGGAACGTACTCATTGACGTTTTCTACAGCGGGTCTCGATTCGGTCTCCACACAACTGACTTACAGCGCTGGGTACCCAGCGGCGCTTGACACGTGCACCGGTAACTCGTTCACACGTGTCGACCGAGGTTTGTGTCGGGATCCTGCACAATATATCGCAGCGCAAACCCTGGATCTTCGTGACTTTGTCGTGCAAATGACTGATCCTGGCGGTTATCATGTGGGCTCGATGTGGGACACCGAAGCGCGTAACATCACGGTTGAGCTATTTTCTTTCGTGCCAGCGGAGGATCAACCACGGGCAAGTGTGCTACCAACCTTGCAAGCCGAATGGGATGGATCTCTTCTCGCAGTAAATGGTGGAGTGGGATGGTGCAAAGATTCACTTGACTCTAGCCCGAGGACTGTGGTCTCCAGTAATCCCACGACTGGTGCTTACACGTACAGAGTGGTGTACACCAACCCCGCACCATCATATTGCAGGGAGGCTGGGTATAGTGGTATTGCGCCCGACACACACTATAATGTCGGTCTGCATATTCAAAATGCATTAGCTGGGACCTATCGCTTGCGATTCGCTTCATCATGTGGCTCAAGTCGATGTCCTGGTGCGCTCTATCCTGTGCTGGAGACTGACATGTTGGAGTTCACCGTAGTCCCTGGCGCGCCGACAGCGTTGGCCGTCGTCACGGCACCTCCCTTCATAAACGAAAATGACTTCGCACTTTCGCCTGCACCAGTCATCGCGGCGATCGATTCTGTAGGAAACGTGTGCGTCGATATCAATACGACGCTTACGGTCAGTGTATCGCCCGCTGTGGCGAGCATTTCAGGGACAGAGGCGGCGATGGTGAACGGCTTGGCGAAATTCGATTCAATCACAATCATCGGTGAGCGCGCGAATGCCTATGAGCTGAATTTTTCGGCTTCAACGTTGAATGTGAGTATCGTACCTTCAACTCCAACGACGGTCATGAATTGCTCAACAGTCAAACCGAACAGCGTGCTTCGCTCTGGCGTGTGCGAGTGCATTCCTGGCTTCACCGCCGACATTAGTGGAGGCACGGGATATACTGAAGATATCGATACCATTTATGTCGAAACGAATATAACTCTATATAAGACAGCTACATCTGGGTCATCTCGATGGCTCGATGCTCTTCACCCGTATGGCATGTGTGTGCCGTGCAAGAATGGATTCTACAAAGTGGCGCACGGTGACGGAGCATGCACGTCGTGCCCAATCTCCATGGATACTTCGCGAGTTGACGGCAGATTGAGGCAAACATATCAAGCACAGTCAGGAGTGCAACTTTTAGGCGCCCTTGGTCACGTGAGCAAGAGTTCCTGCCACTGCATCTCTCAAACGAGTGTCCCATTCGAGAGCTATTATCGACAACTCCCACTCGATGATTACAAATGTATGGCATGCCCGAAAGGTGCAAAATGTTACGGTGATGAGCTCGAAAATGTCGAAGCGCTTCCTGGTTTCAGTAGATTTGACCGACAAACGCTGAAATTTCGCGCGTGTCCGTACCCTGACGCGTGCCTAGGCGGCGTAAACAGCACATGTCTTGATGCAGGGTACACTGGTGCTATGTGCGCAGCTTGTGCGAATGGTTATGCGTACCACGCCATTCGAGAAGCATATCCACCAAAATGTTACGATTGTTCGGCAGGAGCATATCGAGTGCTCAACTTTCCGATCGTCGTCGTCAACTTTCTCTGGATATTGTTGCTGGTGTGGCTCATTCGGGTTGTCAATCAACGCCGAAGTTCACAAGTCGTCGGCATGATAAAATCGTTTGTCACCTATTTACAAATGACAGCGTTGGCGAAAAATTTAGACCTCGCATGGCCGGATTCGATGAAAGCATTCTTACTTATCGCCGAGAAGCTTTCGTTACCTGACATACGGTCGGCGTCAGCAAAGTGCGCCATTGGCTGGAAGTTTTACGGAAATCTACTGTTTCACGAGTTGCTCCCACTAGGCTTGATGATATTCTTGTTCATCATCTTCACGGTTATCAAGTACGTCGAAGAGTTGAGAGAGGCAACGGCCCAAGCTAGAGTGGAAGCCACGAAGAAGACAAAGGCAAATGATTCTGCTGCTGAAGATGAAGAAACAAACGCCATCGATAGTGGTAACACGAATAAAGTGAACAAGCACGATGTCGGTCTTGAAGAAGTGCGAAACATCAGAGCTTACGACATAGTAATATCATGGCTCGTCGCGACTCTGTGGCTTCTCTATCCCACCCTTGTTCAATATTTGGCTGAGTTCACGCAGTGCACTGGTACGTCTGGCGACAGCGATCGACACTTTGTATCCGACTATTCGGTCCAATGCCGGGGCACCGCCTACTCACTTTACTTGTTTATGGTCATCGTTTGGGCTATACTGTATATCGTCGGTATTCCATACGGTTTGCTGCAGCTCGCTCGCGGAGAAGACATTGTCGGCGAGCACGATTCAGCAATGGTGCAATATCGTCTCGGTTTGCTCTTCAAGGGAATCAATGTCAAGTCCGCGTGGTGGTGGGAATGGGTCATATTCGCGAGAAAATTCATCCTGATCTTCATAGTGATCGTATCTAGACGAAGTGCAGTCATTGGTGGATACACGGTGAATTGTATGTTGCAACTTTTCTTTGTATTCCACATCGTCGCAAAACCGTATGCCGGCGAAAAGTACGCAAAGATCGAGACACATGGCTTACTTGCTACTATGGCAACATTCACCGGCGGACTGATTTTCAAACAATCAGGCGAACAAGGTGGACAAGGCTCGACTTTTGTCGATCTCATCACGGCCTTGTTGTTCATCCTGCACGCATGGGCATGGTATGATTTTGCCCGAACGTTGGTTCGCCAGTTCCGCGAAGAGGGCGAAGAAGGCCTCATCAAGCGCGCTATTCGCGACTTGGAATTTGAAGAGGCGATTGTCGACGAATTCGACGCCAAGAGAGACGAAGAGATCATTCATCAAGAGAAAATGGCAAAGGAAAGCGAACGCATCCAACTTCGAAGCATGACTGGTCAACGTCTTCCTTTCGCCGACGACGATTTACTTGAAACGATCAAGGCTGACTCTACGATTACTATTCGCCAGCAACACGGCGCTTTGAGCTCACAGTTGCAAGATTTACGTGAGCGCTGGAAAGCTCGAACACACCGACGCGGCGAACGTTTAATCGCCTTGGACGAGCGCCATCTCACCGCGCACTCCACGAACTCGCGGGAATCCCCAAAATAGTATTAAGCAATAATCAATAGATAGACTTATCGTGATTGAAGCAGCGCATTCGTTACGCACGCGTCGCTTTAGTTCCCATGCGTTCTACGACGCCTTCTCGCTTGTCGCCGTCCCGACGCCACTCCGCGCCTCCGATGTGGCATCACGCCACGAAGAGGCGTCGAAGGCCCGCGCGGTGGAAACCACCGTGTTATTCTATCGCGTTCGTGTGCGTGCTCACCGTCGCACTCACGAGGACGTCGCCGCGTCGCGAGACGATTGCTGTTAGAGCGCTGAAACTCGCCGATGGTGTCGCTGACGCTGATTACGCCGACGCCGACGTGCGGAAAGATAGTGACGATGAACGCGGGGCAGACACAAATCACAAGCGTACACGCGCGAGCTTTGAGACGTGTTCGTCTTGCTCCACATGCGTGCCTCATTCCGAGCTGGGCGAAGACGACGTCGTCGACTCGCGTGGGTGGTGCGAGCGCTGCGACTGCGACGTCAAAGTTGAGCGCATCGACGCGGGAAATCCAGGGAGGTATGTCGGCAAATCTGAGGCAATGGTGTTGCGAGGAGTTACGAGCGAAGGGAAAAAGGTGAGCGTCAAGGCTTGGTGCGGTATTCGTGGACAATTTCGTCAACACGCAAACGCGACGCCGGTTGACGAAACGTGTGGCGGTTTCCACAGTCAGCGTGATCGATCCCCGGAAAGGATATCAGCCATCCATCGATTGATCGAAACAATGGGGTTCGGGCGACTTGTGTCGCCTACGGAGGCAAAGACTTTGAAGTTTTTCACGCCACGCGACACACGTTCTCTTGGTGGAAAGCAAAACACTCACGTTCTCGTCACAGACTGGGCAAAGGGAATCGCGCCAACTGATATCAATGGTGCCAGACCAGGCCAGAACATGATGACGAAAGAACTTTTTCTCGTTGTATCGCGACTTAAGCGAGAGGACGTCATAGGGATGACTCTGATGGACTTCCTCCTTGGTAACCACGACAGAAATATATTCAACATCTTCATCGACGAAGCCAAAGGGTCGTTGATGCTGATAGACAACGAGGACATGTTGAAACGTGAGGACGAAACCAGCACAGTGAGCATTCCCGGGACGCGCCATCACTGGCACTATGTTGCAGGTTATGTGATCTATGAGAAAGAAAAAACTTTGCCGTGGATGGAAAGGTGCCACGCAAAGTCTGCCAACGAAACTAAACCGGCGTGCATCGTGGAGCTTGAAAACGGAAACTGGCCACCGACTATCGGAGCTATCTTAGATTACAGATGTTGGGTGGAGGGGGGTGCCATTCACCGCACGTTTCCTTCCACGTTTAGCGCGTTTTTGGCGGAAGTCACTGACTCAACAATAGAGGAGTTGATGGAAAAGTACAGCATCGCCGAAGAAGATGTCGCCTTTCTGAAAGATCGCGCGACTTTATTGAATCGTTACGGCTTTGAGGGTGCGCTTAAGACTACTTTGCTTCAAGCAGAAAGTCAGTATGACATTAATGCGCCGTGTTGCGATCCATTAAATTGTCCGTGGCCCGTGGAAGAGTCACTAAAAGCCAGACGCGAGATGAAAACGTCACACTTTGGGCCGTATGTGCGAAATCATAAGGAGTTGAATGCGATCGCACAGAGTTTCATCGGACCGAACGATGCCCAAAGTGTTACGTCTTTCCTAGAGTCTTTAGTTCGAATTCAAGATGATCAAGCCAACCTCGGTCGTGGCGAAAGAGTTGAGGATCATCAACGAAACAAACGCGCGCCGACGGTCGAGGCGCCGCAACATGATGATATACCGCTGCTGCTGTCGTCGAGCGATCCGAGTTTTCAGTGGAACAACATCGAGCGCGTTGACGCATCTACACTATCAATTGACGCGTTCGAGCGGAAATACGTCAAGGAAGGGCAACCAGTGGTGATCGAAAACGCTAACCTTGCAACTGTGCTACGAAGCGTCGTGACGCGAGAGCTCATTTTAGATTTATGCGGCGATGCATTCGCCGACTTGGGGTCGAAAATAGTGCCATCGTTCCAGTCTATGACGAAAACGACGCATCAAAAACTTTTGCGAGATCTTTCCGAACGTCTCGAAACGACACGAGGTTTGACGCTGAATGAAACGTTGGATTTTCTCGAAGGCAAAGGAAAGATTAAAACACTGAGAGATTTTTTCGATAGTGAGTTTATGGGGGAATCCAAAATAGCCAGAAAACGCGGCGTGGACTTTTTACACCCAGCGGATAATTTATGGCCACCGAGCGTACACTCGTGGCACATTATTGAACAATGTCCGGCACTCGCCGAACGCGTCAAAGCAGCTGTCGAAACGAAATTGCGCGGAGACTGGTCGTACATCTCCAAGATACTCTTTCGCGAGCGACCTACGGAGTTCAAAAAGTTTATGCTCTTCGCCAGTGGCGATGGCGTTCGAGCGTATCACGCGCATCATCACGCCAAACCGGCTCACGTGATGGTTTTAGTGGTTCAAGGCTCGAAACGCGCCGTCGTCTGGGATCGCGCCGATGAGGAAAACCTCTACCCGCTCTCCGCGCGCGTCGGCGGTGAAGAGTTGTACAATCCCGTCTATCTGGGGAACGCCTTCAACGTCGACTTGGACAAACAACCCAAAATCGCGCGTTCGCGCGGCTTCGGCGCCGTCGTCGAGGCGGGCGACATTTTATTCATGCCGTGCGGTTGGATTCACTCCTTCGAGAACGTCGGCGAAACCATCCAGCTCGTGTGGTCGCCGTCGATCAGTTACGACGCCGGCGAACAATCTGTCGTGCCCATCTCGGACGACGGCGTGGCAAAGTATTGCCCAAACGAGAACGGTCGAGACGGCTTCACGCGCGAGTCCGCGGATCGAGATCGAGATCGAGATCGAGATCGAGATCGAGATCGGGGCGGTACGCCCGTATAATCGTGCGCGTCGCGCCTAATGTTGTGACATTCGTGTCGAAAACCCTACACGTTGAATCCTGACTCGCGCCGACCCCCCCCCCGAGCGACCTCGAGTCCGCCGCGACCCCGATCCGATCCCGCGCGCGCCCGGCGCGACCCGCACTTCGCATCGCACACGAACGTTCGACCATGTCTGTCGCCGCGTCCACGTCCGCCTTCACCGGTAAGGCCATCGTCCAAAAGATCACCACCTCGAAGTCCGTCAAGGCGAACACGGTCGTCAAGGCCTCGGCGAACAAGGTACGGACCCGCGATCGAGCGATCGATGGTTGATACGAGCGCGAACGATGATTGATGATGCGATTCTATCGCGCACGCGTCGACGCGTCCGACGCGCTTTCGACGCCCGGGACGCGCGCGAACGATCGAATGAATTTCGACTGACCGAATCGCCCCGCTCCGTAAACGCGCGATCGCGTCCACCGACGCGCGCTCGACGTCGACGCGCGCGCACATTCGCGCGGGGCGTGGATCGCTATCGCATTCGCGATCGATCGTCGTCCCGCGCGCGCGCGCGTCGTCCGACGCTCGAGCGCGCGTCGCGTGCGAACTCGCGATCGCGTGTGTGCTGGATTTTATCGCGCGCGCACAGGCTGTGTCCCTCGCCGCCGTCACGGCGGTCGTCTTGAGCGCGACCCCGGCCGCGTTCGCGGCGACGAGCATCGAGCTCACGGACAAGCGCGTGGAGAACCAAACCGGGTTGCAGCTCATCTACGAGGTGCGTCGAACCTGGACGACCGGTCGAACCCGGGCCGGTCGCGTCGATCGATGCGAGCGTGGAAAACCCATTCGGGGGGTCGAATACCGTATTCAACGCTCTCGAAGCGCTATTTACGCGTAAAATCGCGTCGCGCCCTCGAATCTCGCGAGATTCGCTCGAATCCGCCCGGATCGATCGATCGGGCGAGTGGAGGGTGGTTGAGGCGAGCGAACGCGCGCGAGAGCTCGAGACTGACTGTTGACAAATTTCGTGCGCGCGAAGGCTCGTGACTTGGAATTGGACCAAAAGCCGCGATCCGATGGCCCGTCCCGCTTCTCTTTCCAAAAGCTTTCGCAAAAGGAAACCGCGGCGCGCGCGACGGAGTCTGTGGTGCGTGCGGCGCTCGACGCGAAACGCGGCGAATGACGACGACGAACGTGACGAGGACGACGAATGAGAGACTGACGATGCAATGTGCCACTTACGATTTATAGACTCGCATCAACAAGGATGTTGGTGAGTACGTCGGCAAGAAGTACTGGACCCAAGCGTCCAACGAGCTTCGCCGCCAAGTCGGTACCCTCCGCTTCGACATCAACAACCTCGTCGAAATCAAGGGTGCGGACGCCGCGCAAGCCAAGGCCTTCTACAAGAAGCTCGAAAACCTCGACTTCTCCATCCGCCAAAAGGACCAAGAAGCCGCCACCGCGCTTCTTGCTGATGTCCAAGAGACCGCCAGCGCCCTCATCGCCTCCCTCGCGTAAGCTCGCGCAAGCGACGACGCGCGCGACGATGACGCGCTTGGAGAACGACGACGGATTTAGTCATTACGATTGCTAGCAGTGATTGATGTTCCGAATGTATAGCGAGTTATGTAATTCATATGCGACCAGAACGATCAATCACATCTGAGTGAGCTCGTCGTCACAACGCAGCGCGCGCGGCGCGTCATGTCCTTCGCCCTCACCCTCGCCCGACCGGGGCGCGTGTCGCCGTTCGCGCGTGCGCGCGAGCGCAGCACAACATCCGCATGCACGCCCTCGTCCTCGCGCGTCGCGCGTCGCTCTCGGGCCGCCTCGGTCGTCCTCGCGCGCGCGCCGTCGCTCTCGACGCGACTCTTCGCGCGACGTCGCGACGACGTCCCGCTCGCGCGCGCGCGATCGGTGGCGCGCGTCAACGTCTTGGGTGACGGTGGTACATCGTCAAGCGATGACGAGGGCGAAGAAGAGGGGCGAGCGAGCGTGCAGCTGCCGCGAACGCGACGGCGCGTGCAGATGACGTTTACGTGTAACAAGTGCGAGGGGCGAACGATGCGGATGATCAACCCTGAGGTCCTCGAACGGGGGACGATGTGGGTGCAGTGTGGTGAGTGCGAGGTGTGGCATCAGATTGTGGACAATCTCGGGTTGATTTTCGATTTCACCGGGGACTACACCGAGCTGAAGGACAAGATTATAAACGCGAAACGAATGCAACCGCCAGAGTCGGACGAATAGAGCTATAGCTAGGTGTCTTTAATACAACAAAGATTTATTAGGAATAATACTCCTCAGTTTGCGGATCTATAGGGAGAATGGTCTGTAACTCGTCCCTGGACGACTCGGGGCGTGTTTTGGCGAACACGAAGCTCGCCGCGAGCACAAACGTCGTCAACGCGCCGAAGACGAACATCGAAATGAAGGGCGTCGATTTGGAATACTCGGACCAGATACTCGTTTCTTTCGGAGCGAGATCTCGACGAGACATCACCACGCGACCTAATGCGGATGCATTGCGACCTCGGAAATTTTCTTCGGCGTCTACGGGCGCTTCTTCGGCCAGAGCTGGCTCTTCCATCCGTGGCGGCTTTTGGTTGACCAAGTACGCCTTTTTGATCGAACACTTTGAACCACCGCCGTGATTGAGCTTGCAATGGTAATTGAAATGCTCCATGAACGTGTTGGGCTTCAAGTGTTCGGGAACTTTCAAGCCTTCCGCCAAAACATCGCGAATCATATCTCCGTCCATGCGCAAATTTGCCGCCTTGCCTTGAGTCAGCGACAGCGAGACGGCCCAGCTGAGAATCATATTTCGCGACGAATCGAGAAAGTCGCTGCTTGGGGAGCGTTCGACAAATAATGGCGGCGTGGCGACTCTATACTTCTCATCCAAGTGCACACCGTCGGCCAAGACGCACTCCTCGAGCTCCACGCACGTCATTGAACACACATCCGTTTTTCCAGCAGGCGATCGATACGCCTTCACTAATCTACTCATCCCCTTACGACTGATCAGATACGCCTGCGTACCGCTCAAACGCCGCGAACCTTTGGGTAATGTCGTCAAACTCTGTCCCGGCGCATTCTTTCGCTCGCGCTGCCAATCGTAAAACAATTTCGTCGTCTCGGCGTAATCGCCGAGCGCCGACAACTGCGTCACGGTCCAGTCTTCCGGCAACCGCTCCACGAATTTCTCCAAATCGCTCGACCACGTCGGCAGCAAGTCCCATCGCGCATCGTCCTCCATGATCAACGCAACGCTCGCCCCGTCGTCGTACGCCGCGTACACCGCCTCCAGGTGCGACAGCGACGTCCCCAGCGCGTTCAAGTACTCCTCGCCGAATCGTTCTCGTCGCTCCGCGTGCGCGCTCGGCGCGAATCTTCCGCGTCCACACGTCGCCGTTTCGTACGTCATCAGCAGCGTCGATCGTCTCTTCGCGTCCACGCGCTCGATCCTTCGCGCGCGCGCGTCCAGCGCCACCACCGCGCGCTCCATCTCCAATCGCTTCGTCGTCGCACCGCGCGCGTTGACGTAATACATTCGCACCGCGTCCTCCCGTTCGACGCGTTCGGCCGCCGCGATCGACGTCGCGAGCGTCACCATCGTCACCGCCGCCATCGCGCGCGCCCATCGCGCGCGCGCGCCCATCGCGCGCGCGCAACACCCCTCGTCGTGCGTCGCGGAGTGATGAAAACGAATGGTGTTACCGGCACGTCGCCGCGCGTCGCCGTCGTCGTCGTCGTCGTCGCGCGGCGCCGCGCATGGACCTCTTCGACGACGCGTACCCGCGCGTCACCGTGCGCACGGGACGCGGCGACGGCGCGCGCGATCGCGCCGACGTCGCCGCGCTCGGTCGAGGCGTCGCCGCGAACGACGACGCGGTGGACGCGTTCGAGACGAACGGCGACGCCGCGCGACGATGGATCGACGCGAAGCGGGCGTTCGAGACGTACGGGAGAGCGGTCGAAAGCGCGCGCGCGCGCGCGTGGAGGTACGACCGCGGACGCCGAGGCGGTGGGTCGAAGATGGACGCGGCGCCGCCGTGCGCGTTCGTCGAGGCGACGTCGGCGCTCGCGGGATTAGTGCCGGGAGAAAGGTTCGAGGCGCCGACGGAGAGCGCGACGTGGTTGTGGCGATGGCGAAGCGCGGCGAGACGAACGCGAGAGTTGGTGGCGTACGCGCGCGATGGCGTCGAGCAAGGTTGGGGGTTGGAGGGGACGCGCGAGACGACGACGCCCGAGGACGCGTTTCGAGACGGCTCGCTCGATGATGGGGATGACGGTGCCGTCCGGCGACGCTCGACGGGATTGGTGGTGTTCGCGCTCGATGCGTCGAATGCGACCGGTGTGACCGAAGAGGGGCACGAGCCGGCGAGAGGGGCGACGTTTGGATGCGTCGGGACGCTGTGTCAATGGATTCATCGGACGCCCTGCTTCGTGGAGTTCCGCGCGTTAAACATCGTTTGGTGCGAGTTTCCCGATGATTTCGACACGACAAAGGCGCGAGAGAACGCTTTCAACAGCATGCACGACATGTCGTTGTTCCCACCCGTCGCGCTCGACGACGTCTTCGCGCCGAGCGGCATCAACGTTTATACTCTGGGGGTGCACAAGATGCGCGATAATCGAGTGCACGATAGCAGAAAATTGATGGGAAAAATTTTAGATTACCTGAGCGAAAGCAAACGCGAGTTCACGGACGCAGTCGCGTGGAAGGAAGAGGCATTGCGTCAAGTCGTCGAGGAGTCGCTTCCCGTCGGCGCCAGACATCCCTCGGAATTTTCATTTTGGTGTCTTCATGCCATACCTTCGATCGCTTTGGACACTCAGTTTCGCTGGCTCGTCCTCTCGATTGATGACGCGTACTCTCGTCTGTCTTTGATTTTAAGCAGGTTGCAGCTCGAAGCCGTCATGCCGCCAAATCACGTTCCGGTGACGCATCGATGCGGCTTCGTATTGACGACGACTCGAATGATGCGGCAATTTTCAAACATCGACGGATTCCGCACCGATTCTGTTGAGTTGCGAGACACTGTTCCGACTGCGGTCAGGAGTAAAATCTTTTTCAATCCCGGAGGTTGGTACGATAGATACGCGGTCTTTGCGCGCAACGCCGTCGATTTGAGCACTGTCGAAAATGAAAGCTTGCGCGAGCTTTGGTCGACGAGTCCGTACGAGCTCCTCGATCGAACCACCGATGTCGTCCTGGATACCGATGAGCCACATCCTGAGTTTTCTTGGTTCGAAGGATACGCATGGCTACCGATCTTGTGCCCGCGCTGTGGGGCACATTGCGGCTTTGAATTTTTTCCAGACGCCGGTCGCGATTCTTCGTATTGGTCGGGAGAAGACTGGCCCCCAAACGGCGCCCCGCCTCCAGGAGAAGCCTTTTTCGCACTCACCGGCATTGATGCAGTGTGGGGCGGCCGTCACGATGACGAAGGATCGCGTTGTTTGGCCACGTTCTTGCTCGGCGGCGACACGGCGGTGGACCGACCGCCGTTCCGACGCGAGGCCCTCGCCGCTTGGGCGCGCATGTACCACACCCCACACACTCGCTCCCACGTCGAGCGAGCGCGGCGATAGATTTTAGATAGATTTAGATGCATAGTTTCCTAGCGCGCTCCTCATCGAATTCATTTCTCATTCTTTCATTCGCGTTCCGGCGCCCGCGTTTCGCCTCGGCGCGCGCGCCAGGGTTGTGGACACCGACGCGCGACGACGCGCACACGACGACGCGCGACGCCGCGAGCGAGCTCGAGCGTCCTCGGCGTCGACGTCGTGAACATGCGCGCGTACGCGTCGCCCGCGTCGTCGTCGTCCGTCGTCGTCGCCGTCGCCGCGCGCGCGCGTCGTCGCGCACTCGCGTCGCCGCCGCTCAACGCCGCGCACCGCGCGCCCGCGCGCCGCGCCGCGGTCCGCGGACGAGCGGTCGATCGGAGACGCGGTGCGCGAACGCTCGCGAACGCGCGAAGGCCGGAAACGACGGAGCGAGCGGCGAAGGGAGCGCCGTCGCCCGGACCGGGACGCGGCGACGGCGACGGCGACGGCGACGACGCGGCGTTCTCGAAATGGCTGTTCGAGCGCGAGCTGCCGTCGATGGGGAAAAAGACGCTGAAATCACTCTCGTCGTTGCCACTCGCGATAGGAGAATTGCTCGTCATCGCGGGATTCTCTGCGCTCGGGACGGTGATTGAACAGAACAAGTCGTTTGCGTGGTACGTCGAAAACTATCCCACGGAGAATAAGAGCCTTGGTTTCATAGACTTTCCTTTGATTCTCGACCTTGGATTGGATCACATTTACACGACGTGGTACTTTTTAGGATTATTAGGCCTCTTAGGGGCGTCGTTGACGGCGTGCACGGTGACGAGGCAGTGGCCCGTTTGGAAAGTTTCAGCCAAATGGAAATTTTTGGATAGACGCGCGACTTTGCTCGCCATGGAAGAGGCAGAATCTGTTCCTCGAGCCAGACTGAGCGATTTCAGCGATTTATTAGCCGATCGCGGGTATCAAGTCTTCATCAAAGGGAAGAAAATGTATGCGTTCAAGGGATTGATAGGGCGACTAGCGCCCATCGGCGTGCACGCGGCGTTGTTGTTCACCCTCGGCGGAGCGGCGTACAGCGGTCTTGGAGGACTGAGTGGATCGGTGATGGTCCCAGATGGATCTTCATTTGAAATCGCCTCCGGTTTGACACGCGGTTCGCTGCTGTCATCCATGCCTGGCATCGCGAAATCGAGCGTTCAGGTGAACGATTTCACGATTGACTACCTTCCGAACGGGCAGGTGTCGCAATTTTATTCCGATCTGAGCGTGGTCGATCCCAACGGTAAAGAAATGTCTAGAAAGACGATATCAGTGAATGTTCCATTGAGAGCGGGCGGGGTGACGATGTATCAAACGGATTGGGCGCTTTCATCCATGCAAGTCACTGTCGCAAAGCCCGGCGCAGATGGCGAGACAGAAACTGAAAACACATACGTCCTTCCTATGGCGTCTTTAGAAGGCAAAGGAGGGTTTCAGGGCCGAATATGGGGCACGTTTTTACCATTAAGTTTCGACGATGACCAGCGGCGAGGCATTTCTCTCGTCGCTCGGGATTTCCAAAGCGTGGCGATTTACGACAGCAAGGGCGCGTTTGCGGGCGTCCGCCGTCCTGAAAGCAAGAAACCGATCGTCGTCGATGGAATCAAGCTCATGCTCGGTGACGTGAAGGGAAGTACGGGCTTGGAGTTGAAAACTGATCCAGGGGTTCCACTCGTATACGCTGGGTTCGCCGGGCTGATGGTGACGTCGTTCCTCAGCTTGCTCTCGCATTCGCAAATATGGGCCATTCAGGAGGAAACCGCCATCGTCGTCGGCGGTAAAACGAACAGAGCCAAGGAAGAGTTTAGAACCGAGCTCGATGAAGTCCTAAACTCAGTACCTGAGTATGTCGATTAAGCTGTACAGTAAAAATATTCTTTCAATACAATCTTTATGCTACAAACACAACTCGATCACACGTCATCCGTTTGTCTGCCGCACGTTGACAGGAGACGGTAACACGTCGGCAAAATGCTTGTCGAACAACAAACCGCCGAGTTGTTGACGACCGGCGTATTGGACAGCATTCAAACTACTCAGCGCGAGACGTTTCTCTCGAAGACGAATCGTCACCGCGCGCTCCTCGTCGGGCGCCGACTGCAGCGTCCGACTTTGTAATAATCGCTCGTCTTCGTTATCGCTCGATGGGTAGGAGTTCAGTAACTCGGTGAGCGTGGCAAATAATGCTTCGTAAACCGCTATCTCGCTCTCCTCACTCAGCGGTTTCTTACGAAGCGCTCGAACGCTGGCTTTAGACTTTGAGATTGCGGCCCATTCGGTTTCATTCGCCGAGGCGAGTCTCAAGGCGCACATAAACTCTTCCGTCGCACCCGCGTCCGTGAATGCGATATTTTCGACGGATCCACATCGATCTAAGCTTTTCATGGAATAAATTTCGCTCGGAAACGCAAACTTTATCTTATTTCTCGCGTTCTTCTCGGCTGAATAAAACGCGCTCACGCCGAATCGCGCAAACGTCTCGGCGTCGGAATAATCACCGTGACTGCACGACAACTCGTCTCCCTCTTCGTGCTCGTCAACGTTTATGACGAACACACCGTCTACGATCTTCACGCACGGAACCTCGCTCCCGGTGTCGTGCAAAAGCAAATGCGCCATCGGCACGAGCGCGCGCGCGCGCGTCCCGTCTTCGCTCCTCGCCTCGAAAGAGTTCGCGCGAACGATCGCCAACGCCTCCTCGAACGCCGCGCGCGTGAATTCATGAACGGAAAAAATCGATGGAAACGTCTCAAACGTCCTTCGCGCCGCTCGCCATCCATCCTCCGCGTCTCGTTCGTACTCTCTCATCGTCTCCGCCGCCGCGTGTCCCTCCAACCGCGCGCGCGCCGCTCTCGACGTCTCCACCGCCCTCGCCGGCGTGTGTTCGTACAGCGACTCCACGAACGGCGCGTACGCGCTCACCCCTCCCTTCGCTCGCTCTCGCATCAATTCGATCGCCAGCGCCCACTCATCCTTCCCCGCGCCCGCCGTCGTCGCCCCGCGCTCGAGCGCCGCGTCCCGCGCGATCCTCGTCTCCACCTCCCCTTTCCCTCCCCGCGCGCCGAACGCCCCGCGCGTTCGCCTCGCGCCCACCGCGCGTTCGTCTTCCCAATCCTCGACGCGCGCGACGACCATCCCGCGCGCTCGCGCGTCGTCCGTCGCCGCGAGCGCGCGCGCGTCCATCCATCGCAGAAATCGCGCGTCGAGCGCCGTCGGCGTCGCGATCGCCGTCGCCGTCGCCGTCGCGCGCGCGTCGTCGCTCGCGCGCGTCGCCGCGAGCGCGACGCCCGCGACCGCGACGGCGATCGCGACCGCGCGCCGCGCGAGCTCCGCGCGCGACGCGCGCGCCATCGCGCGATGTGACGCGCGACGCGGCGCTATGTTACTATACGACGCATTCGCCGTACGAACGCCCATGTATACTGATGACACGACGCGCGACGCGGCGCTATGTTACTATACGCCCGATTCGCCGTACGAACGCCCATGTATACTGACGACGCGACGCGCGACGCGGCGCTATGTTACTATACGACGCATTCGCCGTACGAACGCCCATGTATACTGACGACGCGACGCGCGACGCGGCGCTA
>Ga0255753_1001209_pt1 | contig 31704 bp, 32 predicted proteins | sample 041ome_10_FD_179953 | JGI IMG/M metagenome (GOLD analysis project Ga0255753, IMG submission 179953) | Coastal salt marsh microbial communities from the Groves Creek Marsh, Skidaway Island, Georgia - 041412US metaG (version 2) | ecosystem: Environmental > Aquatic > Marine > Intertidal zone > Salt... | reverse complement strand
AAGAAGGCGAATTGTTTGGAAATCACTTTTATTCGGTATCTACAATTGATTTTAGCACCTATTTTGACAAGTTAAAAGAATATGGAATTACCACTTATAAAGGAAAGATGGTTTGTGAAGAACCGTTACCTGAATTCTATCTTATCGATAAGAATTAAAATAAATCTATGCACACCATCATAAAAATTGCAGTTGTATCCGTTCTATCCCTGTTTGCTATCGTGGGGCTGGTTAGTATTTCTAAGGCTGAAGAAAATAAAACCGGGGTGGAGGAGGTAACCGCAGAAGAAAAAAAATCCTGTGTCTCAGATTTATTAAATGTTCTGGAAGATTTGACATCAAAAACACCAAAGCCTGTTAGAAAACTTGGTGAGTCTATATCTGAAAATGCTGAATTAATTTTGAGGACGCCAACAGCATCAAAAATACAGAGTGATACAAGCTTTAATTGTTCCTCGATTAATGACGATGAGATATTTTTATTTATTTTAGAAAATAAAAAATTTGTACATGCATTAGATATTAATTCTGATTTTGTTCAAAATATGAATTTAGGGAGAGTAGATTTCACCCCTACCAGCATGTCGTTTCAAAGAGACAAATTCACAATTAATCGTAAAAGCCTTTTATTGACGTATCATCCGAATAAAAAAGAATTTCAATGTGAAATGGTCGATTCTGAGACTTTATATCAGATAGCTGAACAGGAATTGAATAAATTACGTGAAGGTAACAAGTTTTAAAAAACTATCAAATAGTTTGTATAAAAATTCGGATAACTAGAGGAATAAGAGTTTCAGAGCGACCGTTATAAGTACAAATAAAATTACTTTGTCAAATAAAGTTTCTGAAGCATTTTTAAGCAAAAACGCCCCAAATGGCATACCTGATATTAGAGGCAAAATAGCTATACATCCTAGCATAAAATGTTCAATCTCCATTAGCCCAAGATAAGTAAGGGTGGGAAGTTGTATTATAGACATAGCTACAAAAAATGATGAAACAATTGCTATAAACTCAGAACGTTCAAATTTTATTGCATTTAAGAAAGTAAAAGTTGCTGGCGATGAAATGCCAAAAGTACCTTGTAAAAAACCAGCTATAAATCCGACTGGAAAACTAAGTTGATAAGCTACGTTAATGGATAATTTCCAATTAGGCTTAAACAGCCTAAACCCTACATAAAATAAAACAAGAAATGCCATCAGTTTTTCTAAAATATTGCTAGAAGTTTGTTGTAAAGTTAGGCTTCCAAATAAGGCACCTCCTCCAGCCGCAAAACAGAGTACAAATAAGAATAATCTATGTTTAAGAGCGCGTAGATAAATAGCCGCCTGCAATAAATTGGTAATAAGATTAGGCAGAACAAAGACTGCCACCGCAAAGCGAACATCATAAAAGCTTGTCATAAGTGGCACGGCTATTAAAGGTGCGCCCACACCAGTAGCTCCTTTTAAGATTCCACCAAGTGCAAAAGCCAACCCAACAATGACAAATGTTTGTATGTCAGTTAATTCCATCATTTAACTTTTTAAAAAAAGCCTGTTCAGTATTGAGGAATATAATCCTTTTTGAAAAATAATTCCTTTTAAAAAAATTTCTTTGGATGGCGTATTACTTAATAGTGTTCTGCATAACATATTAGTCGGAGAAAGACTTAACTATCTATCCAGAGGACAGGAAGCAAGCTTAGAACATGCGCTGGTTGGAGTTTTAGAAGACCATAACGGACAAGTAGAAAGCATCTCTGACGATGAAATCTGGGGTGCTGGATGGTTATGGAGGCCTTTTACCCACTAGATGCATTGGAATTATCAGATAGATACCAAGCGTTAATGGAGATACAGGGGGAAAATGAAAATGGCTAAACGCAAAATAAGGAATGTTAAACTCACCACGGCTAAGAAAAACGATGCCTTGTTCAACGGGCGCTGGGTTTCATCTCCATTGCCAGCACCTAATCAGAAATCACGTTCTGAACACAATCAAGACAACAAATCATCTTAAACTAATCTTAAGAATAAATAGTCGTTAATAGTGACATTCATATTACCTCCCTAAACTCGGACAGCCTTTGCGCTGTCCTTTTTTTATGGCAAGCTAAATCTATGGAAGTAAAACTTAGGTTTATGATAAGAAAATTTATTATTAACTTTTCCTTTATATGTTTCATCGGTATTTCATTCATGGCTAATTCTATTGTCTTAGATAAATACACTTGGTCTAACCGTCTTCTAATAGTGGTTACCGATAAAAACGAAAATAATCTTGAAAAAAAAGTGCGGAAGTTCTTTGAGCAACATGCTTGCGATATCGATGACAGAAATTTAAAACTGCTTCATTTTTTTTCTGATGACCCAACCATTCTTGAACTGCCAAGTTCCATCCATAATCAAACTGGTATGTGGCTCTTAGGATATGATGGAAATGTAAAAGCTCACAGTGAAGATAATCAGCTGTTACATAATTTATTTGAAATTATTGACACTATGCCAATGCGGAAGAGGGAAATGAAATCAGACCCTATAAATTGTAGTTGATAACTTTATTAGTTCATTGCGAGAATTACCAGCTATTGGTTGCTCACTTCAAACGATGATGGGACAAAAGCAGAATCCATTTCACCAGTTTCGAGGGCTTGTACGATAGCGATGAGAAAGCAGAAAAAGCGCGCAACAAGCTGGAAGGTATCGTGCTGGTTTAAGAATTAGTCAGTATACTATCTGCCTTATACACGCTCATTTAAGTATGCCCAAATGCTTTCATATCTTCCAGCTTAAAGATTCTAGGAGCAGAGATAAAATAACTATATGATTGTTGGTGAAGTTCAGAGCGTGTCCGGCTTTTAGTATGCCGTGTATTCAGAAGGCGGTTTCCAGGCATACCTAGCCTGATGAAGGCTAAGCTAGTATGATTGTCGGAGCCAGTCCGTCGCTCAGTCCAGTTGGTATAGTGTCACCTTAATTAAGGTAGAGGGCGGTTACGCGGTCTCCTCTTTACGCACTGCTTTATAGCGCGGGAACACTGACTTGCCATACCAACGACCGTCAGCTACCCGTAGGTTGTAGTTTTTCACAGAGCCTACTCGTGGAACTTTCGACAGCACGGAGATGTTCCTTCTCAGCTGGGGTCTTTGCCACATCCAAAGGTCATATAGACCCAATCTTGGCTACCCATTACAGCCATTTGACACTGAGTTTATTTTATATCATTTTTGGGCATTTAAATCAACTAAAATATAACAAATACAGATAGTTAAGTATAGTTTAATAAGCGCTCTATATAGTCCATCTTAAACAGTGGTTTATGAGAAATTACTAAATAACGCACTTGGGCGACGCCCATTGAAATAAAATTGGATAGCCTTTTTCGCTTTCAGTTTCATTCAGTTTTTCTAAAAGGATTTTTGCCAAGTCTGTAAGCCCAAAGACTACAATCAACAGAGACACATTTTCGAATTTCGATATATGAGTCGCCCGCACAGTCATAACATTTTGCTCTAATGGCATTCAGAACAGGCTTTTTCTGATGACCAAGCTGATTTAACGTTTCCTCCCCCAGTTTTTCGGGGGGTATTGACGCTAAAACTTCTAGCTGGTCATAAGTCAGGTCTTTTACATTGGCGGGCAAACCCCCCTCATTTTTTAGGGGGGTATCAGTCATTAAAGTTATCCTTTTCTGAAAATGATTGTATGCGCGATAGCCACCATTCATTCGCGGTTGGTATATGGATTGGGTTGTGTGTTCCCTTTATGATGGGCAAACCCTCAGAAATATAGCGTTGAACAGTTCGGTTTGACTTGCCTATCATCGATGCATACATGCTAACTGATACGCATTCATCCTGTATTATTTTCATTTAATCACCTTTGCCGTTTCTTGTAAAAACACGCCGTCAAGCGCAAAAATCAGAATAAACAATGGGTTTAAAAAAAAATAGGGTGGATAACGTGGATATCAGGGATAACTCCAAATATAAGCCAAAAAATTTGATTTTTTTTTAGCTTTTCAAATTTGATGCTAACGCTAACACTTCCGCTGGAGTGGTATTTGTATATCTGGACAGTTGAGCTAAGTCGGAATGCCCTGAAATAGCCATAACATGTTGCACATTAAATCCTAGCTCGAACAAAGAAGAGATGGCTTCATGTCTCAGGTCATGGAATCTAAGGTCGTTTATATTTAATTTTTTACAGGCTTTTCTGAAATTGGCACTAACAGCCGCTTCGGTGTAAGGAAATATTTTGCCGCCAAAACTTTTCAAGGCAGTCGACTTATTAATTAACCCGATTGGGTTAATACCCCTATTTTTAACAAGCGGAATTGTATGGTCTTTGGGCTGGCTGGGGTTTTTGCGCCTTCTTATTGTGATAGTTTGATTTTTTTCATCAAAATCTTTCGACTCAATTCTACAAATTTCGCCCAACCTCATGCCAGTCGAAACCGCAAAATCAATAATTATATTCATATCCATACTCAAATCTTGTTTTTGTTCAAAATGTTCCCTCAGTAAAGATAATTCTTCATCACTGGGACGACGTTCTCGTTTGTCGGCTGTCCCTATATGTCCGTCACTTTCTAAATGAGATTTGACTCTTTCAATTGGACGCAAATCGATATTGAGTTCTTGATAATCTCTGGCATGTTTTAAAATAGCACCAATATAATTCACATCCATTTTAAGGGTTGCAGGTTTGACTTTGTGTTTTATTCTTTCGTCGCAAAATTCTTGAATTTGATGTTGTTTTAATTGTGCTGGCAATCTTCCAAAAAATTCATCTAATCTGTTCAATATATTTTCTTTGCTTTTTCCTAAGCCCCTGTTGCTTCTAATTGCACGTGATTTATATGATTTGATTAAATCTCTGAATAAAGAGTCTTTGCTAGAATGAGGTAAGCCAGCTTCATTTCTTTCTATCGATAATTCAGTTTCTTCTGCCCATCGCTTTGCATCAGACATCCTCTGGAAAGTTTTACTATTATTCACATTTTTCTTGCGTATCATGACCTGATATTTATTGCCACGCTTCCTTATTGTAGCCATTTTATGTATAACCTTTTGTTAATACTAAAATTGTACTTAATCGGGGCACAATTTTGTCACACTTTAATACAGAAACACTGTGACAAATAGCGACAAAAGGGTCAACTCAGAACAATGAATTCGGTGTCATCATTATGAAAAATAACAATAAATTTGATGATGGGATAAATCGCCAATTATGTGTGGCGCCGATGATGGACTGGACCAATCGTCATTGCCGATATTTTCACAGGCTGCTTGCGCCATCAGCATTTTTATTTACGGAGATGGTAACCGCAGATGCGATTTGTCATGCCGACCCGCATAGGTTTCTTGCCCATGATGATGCAGAACATCCGCTTGCATTGCAGCTTGGGGGCTCTGAGCCAGAAAAATTACATAGAGCCATAAAACATGCCAGTGAATATGGATTTTCAGAGTTTAATCTAAATGTTGGATGTCCTTCGGACCGTGTTCAATCAGGAAGGTTTGGTGCTTGTTTAATGGCAGAGCCTGAGATTGTACAAGACTGCGTTTCTGCGATGAGAGAGGCAACAGATAAGCCAGTAACGGTGAAATGCCGAATTGGTATAGACGATATTGATGTTGATTCTGGTCTTGATAATTTTATAGATAAAATAGCGGCATCTGGGGTTTCTATTTTTTATATTCATGCGCGAAAAGCATGGCTAAAGGGCCTAAGCCCTAAAGAAAATAGAAATATCCCACCCCTTGATTATGAGCGGGTTGCAAAGCTTGCCAAAACACGCACCAAACTTACCATTATCCTAAATGGCGGGCTGGTTGATAGAGATGAGATTATTCGCAAACAGAATGAATTTGAAGGTGTCATGCTGGGGCGTGCCGCCTATAAAACCCCGTTTATTCTAGCAGAGCTTGATGCGTATGCTACCGGAAATAGACTAGCTGAGAAGCAGGCTATTGCTTTTGCGATGGCTGATTATGCAGATATGGTTATTGAACAGGGCGGTAATCTGCATCAAATAACAAGGCATATGCTTGGATTATTTACAGGCGAGCGAGGGGCCAAATATTGGCGCCGGCAGTTAGGAGAGGCTACAAGATTGCAGCCTTATAATACAGATATTCTGCGAGAAACTGCGGAATTTTGTTGCTCACAAATCAATAGAGAGGTTGCCTGATGGCAGAAATTTCAAACTCAAACGATGTCAAAACTAAGTCAAGCAGACCATTGATAGAATTTGCACCGCTATTTTTGTTCTTCGGGACTAATTATTTTGCGGGTATATTCTGGGGAACATCTGTTCTTATCGTTGCTACCATTATTTCGCTTGGTATAATCTGGCATCTGGATAGGCGGATACCTATGATGGCGGCACTTGGATGTGTCGCAGTTGCCTTTTTTGGCGGATTAACCTTATTTTTTGAAGATGAGTTTTTTATAAAAATAAAACCAACCGTGATTAGCGGACTTTTCGCGCTTGTACTTTTAGGAGCGCAACTCCTTGGAAAACAACCAATGCGTGCCATTCTTGGAAAGCAAGTTTCACTCTCATCAGCAGGCTGGAATTATTTATGCATTGTTTGGATTGCGATGTTTGCGGTTACGGCTATCGCCAATGAAATAGCGTGGCGATTCTTGTCGACAGATGCGTGGGTAACCTTCAAAGCATTTGGACTAACAGGGATTTCACTTGTGTTCGCTGTTATTTCAGTTCCAATAATGACTAAGTTTTCAGACGAGGATAAACCCAGCTCCTAAGCGCTCGTAATTTCATTAGGGGCACACTGTTTTTTGATGTGTCGTGAAAATCATAAAATAAGACGTTTTTAATGGAAATTTATTTCAATATTCCAGCATTGATATAATTATAGGGCGCAATTATTGATTAATGTATGTTTCTTTGGGTATTTTTTAAAAAACCTGCTTTGAGATAAAATCATACATAACATAATTATCGGTAAATAATTATCGGTTAAATTTAACAAGACTTAAAAAAAAGCTAGCCTAGCTGGAGGCTTAGATGACAGATGATGATGAGATTATCCTTGCTGATTTAGACGATGAAGAACTCGTTCAGCAAATGCATGATGATTTATATGACGGTCTGCAAGATGAAATTGTAGAAAGTGTGCATATTCTGTTAAGCCGAAATTGGACCCCATATGATGTTTTGACCAAGGCTTTGGTGGAGGGGATGACCATTGTTGGGATAGATTTCCGGGATGGCATATTATTCGTCCCTGAAGTGCTAATGGCAGCAAATGCAATGAAAGCTGGCATGGTTGTTCTTCGCCCTTTATTGGCAGAAACAGGCGCCCCTCGCGTAGGTAAGGCAGTAATTGGAACGGTTAAAGGCGACATTCATGATATTGGCAAAAACCTTGTATCAATGATGTGGGAAGGAGCTGGATTTGAAGTAATTGATATCGGAATTAATAATCCGGTTGAAAACTACCTCGAAGCTCTTGAGGAGCATAAACCAGATATTCTTGGTATGTCCGCGCTTCTGACCACCACAATGCCTTATATGAAAGTCGTAATTGATACCATGATCGAAAAAGGCATTCGTGACGATTATATTGTGCTTGTTGGCGGCGCACCGTTAAATGAGGCTTTTTCTCAATCTGTTGGCGCTGATGCCTATTGCCGTGACGCAGCAGTTGCTGTCGATACAGCAAAAGCACTTATTGCGCAAAAAATGCACACTGTAGAAGTTGGGTAATTTCTCTCTGCTAATTAGATTCTAGCTTTGGCTGTTATCTTAAAGATGAAACAAAGATGGCACAAATACTGGTAATATATTGGCGCGATATCCCAGCACAAATTGTTGCAGAATCTGGTAGGGGCAGGAATCGTACACAGGCCAAACGTGAATTGCATCGACGTTTTGCCCTTGCTATAGATGAAGCTGCAATGCGCGCAGGTGCAGATAAGAGTGATGATTATCTGGAAGACTGGCACCGAGGCACGCCATCTGCGTGCACAGATTTGCTAGAGCAAGAGGCTGAAACCTTGGCCGCTCAAATAGAACATGATTTCAACCCGGCAAAGTTGCGTGCGTTGATAGCGAATGGCGGATTTAAATCTGCTCAATAACTAATTTCTAAATTATCTCAAAAAAGGGTCAATTCTATTCATAAAGTGTCGAAAATAAGCAGAAGATTGACGCTAGCTGGCAACAGAATGGCCTGAAATATCCTACACATCACAAGTCAGAAAATACTGGGGTCAAATTTTATGTCATTAACCATTGATAAATTATCATCTGCAGCAGCGAACTGGTCAATAGAGGTAACCCCGACAGGCGCTAGTAAGGTTAAAAGTTTTGCAGATGTGCTTGAGCCTCAAACATGCGTGAATGTTACTTTTTTGCCAGGATCTGACCCTGCTGATACTCTAGCAGTTGCATGTCGGCTTCATGAAGAGGGAATGATACCGATACCTCATATTGCGGCGCGCTCCATTAAAGATAAGGCGCATTTGCAAGATATTATTTCTGCTCTTGCAAAACAGGCTTGTGTATCAGAGGTTCTTGTTATCGGCGGAGGGGTGGATAAACCAGTTGGAGAATTTGATAGTAGCATTCAAATTCTGAAATCGGGAATTCTGCAATCGAATGGTATTTTTAAAATTGGTGTTGCTGGCCACCCAGAAGGCTCGCCAGATATTTCAAATGATGCGGTTAGACACGCACTTCATGAAAAAAATGAACTTGCCGTAAAAGAAAATTTACAGATGTATATCGAAACTCAGTTTTGTTTTGAAGCGGATATGGTGCTGGAATGGGAAAAAAGAGTGCGTGAAGATGGCAATCAATTGCCAATTCGAATTGGGATTCCAGGTCCTGCCACCATTAAAACATTATTTCGATTTGCACAGATATCGGGGATTGGTCCCTCCATGAAATTCATTGCCAAACAGGCGCGAAATGTCGCTAAATTAATGACTGTACAATCACCGCATCTGCTGCTCTCAGGACTGGCAGAGGGGATGGCAGCAGACCATCAGTGTCTTATTAAACATTTCCATTATTATCCGTTTGGCGGGTTTTTGAAAACAGCAAAATATGCAAAAGCCATCAGTGATGGAAACGTACATTTATCGCCAAAAGGTGGGTTTGAGATATTAGAGAGGCAATGAGAAGCCTCGTCTAATAGCAAACAGGCATGATTTGGGAGTAAATAAGAAAGAGAGCTTATGACACGTACAATTATATCATCTGCAACCAAAGAAATTATTATCGGATTTGAGGCTCCTTTTTGCGTAATTGGGGAGAGAATTAATCCAACTGGGCGAAAATTACTCGCTGAAGAAATGGCACATGGGGATTATAGCAGAGTTCAATCCGACGCGGTTGCCCAGATAGATGCTGGCGCTACTATGTTAGACGTTAATGCGGGTATTCCGCTTGCAGATGAGCCTAAAATCCTTGCTGATTCTATAAAGCTTATTCAGTCATTTACGGACATACCTCTCTCGATAGATAGCTCTATTGTTGAGGCGCTTGAGGCTGGGTTATCTGTATATCAAGGAAAACCACTGGTGAATTCAGTTACCGGAGAAGAGGAGCGATTGGAAGTTGTTCTGCCGCTTGTTAAAAAATATGGTGCAGCTGTGGTGGCTATTTCAAATGACGAGACAGGCATATCAGAAGATCCAAATGAGCGATATAAAGTTGCTAAGAAAATTGTTGAGCGCGCGGCTGATTATGGAATCAAAAGAGAGGATGTTATTGTAGATCCGCTTATTATGCCAGTGGGCGCAATAAATCTTGCTGGCAGGTCGGCTCTAGATCTGATTACGCGGCTTCGCACAGAATTACAGGTTAATACAACCTGCGGTGCATCGAACATATCCTTTGGCCTGCCAAACAGGCATGGCATGAATGCGGCGTTTTTATCAATGGCAGCTGGCGCCGGGATGACATCAGCAATTATGAATCCCCTTCACCCAGAGGAAATGACAGCGATATTAGGCGCGGATGTGATGAACGGCGTTGATCCAGAATGCAGAAAATGGATTAAAAAATTCAGAGAGCCAATAATTCCTGGAGCAGAGGGGCGTCAGCGCCGTGCTACCCGTCGTCGCCCTGGGAGCTAAAAAGAGCAAAGATGTGACACAGGGTAAACACTGCAAAATCATCTTTACTCCCTCTGGCAGACAAGGGGTGGTAAAGTTCGGGGTTAACCTGCTCCAAGCTGCGCGGCAGATAGGAGTAGATATAGATTCTGTATGCGGCGGGCGGGCTATGTGCGGCAGATGTCAGATTGATGTGGCAGAGGGCGTATTTGACAAACATGGCGTTAGCTCTTCTCGCGCCCATCTCAGCAAGCCTACAATCACTGAGACCAGATATGCAGATAAGCGTAATCTTGTGCAAGGCAGAAGACTTGCTTGCCAGTGTGAAGTAGTTGATGATCTGGTAATTGATGTTCCAGCGGCTAGTCAGATGCATCAGCAATTAATTCGAAAAGCAGCAGATAACCGGCATGTTGATGTTAACCCGCCCTCACGGTTGTGTTTTATCGAGGTAAGAGAGCCTGATATGCATGAGCCGTCAGGAGACCTTCGCAGAATAGCAGAAGCCCTGATGGAACAATGGCCAGAACGCATGTCCGTATCTAGCAGTGCTGATGTTACCGCAGATTTATTCGTTCTAAAACAGGTGCAAGCAACATTAAGGAAAGCCAACTGGCAAGTGACGGTCGTGCTGCGTGATGGCACTCATATCGCAGCTGTCATGCCTGGTTTGAAAACACAGATATTAGGGGTTGCTATTGATATTGGCTCCACCACAATGTCAGCCCAGATTTGTGATATGAATTCAGGTGAGATACTAGCAGCAAGCGGCATGATGAACCCACAAATTCGGTTCGGTGAAGATTTAATGAGCCGAGTGAGCTATGGTTTTATGAATAAGGGGGGTGCTGACGAGCTTACAAAAGCGGTTCAAGATGGCCTCCAACAGCTTATTGAAATTGCTGCGGTTAAACAAGATTTAGACGTACAGGATATATTCGAGATTGTCTTGGTTGGGAACCCTGTTATGCATCATCTGGTGCTTGGGATAGACCCTGTTGAACTTGGCGGCGCGCCCTTTGCATTGACATTTGATACTGCGTTTAATTGTACCGCTCATGAGATTGGATTAAGCTTGAATGTGGCGACACGTGTTTATGTGTTGCCTTGCATTGCAGGCCATGTTGGCGCAGACGCCGCAGGGGCGGTATTAGCAGAAGCACCGCATAATTCAGAGGCAATGACCTTACTCATTGATGTTGGAACAAATGCGGAGATTATTTTGGGCAATCGCGATCATCTAATGGCGGCATCCTCGCCTACTGGTCCAGCCTTTGAAGGAGCTCAAATTTCAGCAGGGCAACGTGCGGCTGTTGGCGCGATTGAACGGGTCAGAATAAACCCAAATAGCTATGAGCCAAGGTTTAAAGTAATAGGCTCAGATAATTGGTCTGATAGCTTAGAATTTCAAGAGGATGTGAAAAAAACAGGGATAAAGGGTATTTGCGGCTCTGGCGTCATTGAGATATTGGCAGAAATGTATCTTAGCGGAATAATTTCTGAAGATGGGGTGATAAATGGGGAGCTATCCTCCAAGACCAAACGGATAGAAAAAACAGGGCGTACTTTTCAATATAGGGTTACAGACCAAATCGCGATAACCCAAACAGATGTAAGGGCAATTCAGCTTGCGAAAGCTGCTTTATATGCAGGATTTCGATTATTAATGGATAAAATGGGCGTTGAAAAAGTAGATAAAATAATGCTGGCTGGCGCATTTGGAACTCATATCGATCCCAAATATGCAATGATATTAGGTATGGTTCCTGATTGTGCGCTAGATAATGTGATTGCAGCAGGAAATTCAGCAGGTGCGGGTGCCAGAATGGCTTTGTTAAGCCTGACAGCAAGAGCGGAAATAGAAAAAACGGTTAGACACATTGAAAAGATTGAAACAGCGATAGAGCCGTCATTTCAGGATCATTTTGTGCGCGCGATGGCATTTCCGCATAAAACAGACCCCTATTTTTTTCTTAGCGCAGAAATCAAACTGCCGCCCCGTGAATTAATAGATAATACCGTCAGCGCGTCGAGCCATACTGAGCGCAAGCGAACTGGCAGGCGCACGAGGCTTAATCAAACATAAGCCACCAAAAAACATTATGTTTGATTAATGTTAAGCTTAGAATGATTGGATTAGCGCGTCTAAGTCAGTCTGTTCTAGTCTTGAATAGGTTTTGATTTGACTGATATAACCGTATTTTTGCATGGATATAGAATATAAGCACAGTTATGAGCGATATAAAATAACAGGCACCTATATAAAAAGTGTAATCAGAAAACAAAATCAGCCTCCATTTTCAGCTTCGTATCATCTGGCTTTGAAGTTTTCGCTCATTTAGAACAGTCAACATACGGGTTAGTACAATTACAATAAAAAGCAGCTGAAACGCCACAAACAGTGTAAATAATGGCCAGAGCATAGAGCTGTCAATCGCAATGCCGCCAGAGCGCATTATACTTGCTGGTTGATGCAAGGTATACCACCAATCTACCGAGAATTTAACGATGGGAAGGTTTATACAGCCTATTAGAGCAAGGATAGCAGCTGGCCTTGCGCCTCGCTCTGTCTGCTCGAATGCGTTTGAGAGTGCAAGATAGCCCACAAAGAAAAAGAATAAAATCAGCATTGAAGTAAGCCTGCCATCCCAAACCCACCAGACACCCCAAATAGGCTTGCCCCACAAGCTACCTGTAACCAGGGTTATGACAGCAAAGCCTGTTCCAATCGGTGCAATAGAACGTGCTGCAATCTCAGCTAACGGATGTCGCCAGATAAGAAAGAAAAACGCACATATACCTAGCAGCAAATAGCTAGAGAGCGCAATCCAAGCTGCTGGAACATGAATATACATAATGCGCACCGCGTCGCCTTGCTGATAATCAGCAGGTGAACTTAAAAGAGCAAGATACAGACCATATCCAAGACACGCAACGGATATGATTTCAAGCCAGGGCAATATCAGCCGCGCTATTTTGCTGAATCTAGTTGGATTTGCAAAGTAATCAAACATAGGTGTCCTTGCTGATGCACATTTTTAACACTTCTCTGCTGATATGTAAGAGAATGAGAAACGAGGTTTTGGTAGCATAATCATTAATCATTTTCTATTGCGTTTTTCAGGCCTAGCTGCATTGCAGGAATTGAGATGACAATAAGGCATAAATCCAGTGCTATCAAAAGATATAGATGGGGCTTTATGGGCTCTGATTCCATCAGTGCTAATCCTGACATAGTTCCAAAAATCAATATCGGAAGACTGAGGGGTAGAATTAATACAGCTCCTAGAATAGCAGCTCTTCTTGCTCCCAACACCAGCCCTGAGGCGATGCCGCCTAGTAATGTCATACCTAGCATACCAAGCAAAAGTGATAGCGCTATCTCAAAATACAAGGATGAATTAATGCCAATCATCAAGCAAATCACAGGCAAGATAATAAGCAAAGGCACGGTTGTAACTAAATAGAAGCAAAAACACTTTGCAGCAGCATAACAGCCAAGGGGCTGAGCGTTATGGAGCGCTTTTTCAATAAATCCATGGGTATAATCATCTGAGAATAATCGCTCATATGCGGGCACAATTGATACAAAGGCCGCAATCCAGATAATCGCGATTCCAAATTGTTTTAGCTGGTCTGGGTCTGGGCCCAAAGCAAGCGGAAATAGCACCATAATCAACATGAAAAAGCCAATTTGGCTCAGGATATCAGTTGCTTGAGAAATGCTTATCTCGAACTCTCGTTTGAAATAGTGCCAGAAAATGAGTATCATTTTCGGGCCTCCAGCTGAATAATATCTGGCGAGAGATGCTCACATAAGGGCTTATGCGTAGCAGCTATAACACGGCCTCCAGAGTGAACATGTTCTTCAATCATAGTCTCAAGGATAAGGCAATGATATGAATCAAGAGCGTTATTTGGCTCATCAAGCAACCAGAGGCCAGGCGTATAGCTGTCTTTTCGAAGAAGTAATTGGCTGAGAGCAAGACGCTGTAATTGACCAGATGATAATGTGCGCAAAGGCTGGTCTGCAAAGTCTTTAATATGAAAGCTATCATCGATAGGTAGCATTAGATTACGCATAGATGCTATTTGAGAGAGGTTTTTGTTAGCTGTTAAGCTGGGATGAAATCCGAATGGCGCACCAATATACCAGATAGGTAAGATTGACTTAACCGGATTAAACAGATGAGCGCCAAGATTTAACTCCCCAGCACTAGCAGGAAAGAAGCCTGCAACAACACGAAGAAGACTTGTTTTTCCTGCCCCATTTGGCCCTTGAAGCAGGCATATGCCGCCAGCAGGTAATCGAAATGATATCTCTTCTACAATTAATTTGTGACCACGAAAGATGCTTACTTTGGACAAGAATAATTCATCATCAATCGACTGGAGTGCAACCATACCTATTTTGTAAACTGATTTTATCAATTGGGTCTAGTCATTTTGCGCCAAAATAGGAGTGGTGATTTTTAATGAGTGAAATAATGCCTCCAAATAATCATGGGTTTAATCTGGAAAAAAAATGCACATTACGTTATAGTCTCGCTGACCGAATGTTGGCGCACCTCATCCGGCCATCACTCAAAATGTGCAATTAACCTGTTTGTGATGAAACAGACTAGGGGGAGATACTAATGAAAGAAACATTAAAAGATAAATGCCGCCAGCAATTAGGGATCGCAGACCAAACCTATACTTATTATTCACTGCCTGAACTGGCTAAAACTTATCCATCCATCAAAAAATTACCCTATTCTTTGAAGGTCCTTTTGGAAAATCTTTTGCGTAACCATGATGGTGATACCGTTACAGATGACGATATTATTGCGGTTGCAAATTGGGCTGATAACAATGGGGATGCGAATGAAATCGCGTTTAGACCTGCGAGGGTGTTGATGCAAGATTTCACAGGCGTTCCGGCAGTTGTTGATTTGGCTGCGATGCGAGATGCAATGAGCGCTGTTGGCGGTGATCCTGAAAAAATCAACCCATTATCGCCTGTTGATCTTGTGATAGATCATTCTGTTATGGTTGATTATTTTGGCAGTGGTGACTCACTAGAAAAAAATACACAAGTAGAGTTTGAGAGAAACGCCGAACGGTATGAGTTTTTAAGATGGGGCTCGAAGGCATTCAGCAATTTCCGAGTGGTTCCTCCTGGTACCGGGATTTGTCATCAGGTGAATTTGGAATATCTGGCGCAAACAGTCTGGACTAAGCAAGAAGGGAATATGACAGTTGCTTACCCTGATTCAGTTGTTGGCACAGACAGCCATACAACAATGGTAAATGGTCTTTCTGTTCTTGGTTGGGGTGTTGGCGGAATTGAAGCGGAAAGCTCGATGCTAGGACAGCCCATCTCGATGCTGGTCCCAGATGTTATCGGTTTTTATCTAGATGGTGCTTTGCCAGAAGGCGCAACTGCCACGGATTTAGTTTTAATGATCGTGCAGGCACTCAGACAAAAAGGAGTTGTTGGAAAGTTTGTTGAATTTTATGGCCCAGGTGTCCATGAATTATCATTAGCTGACAGAGCAACAATCGCAAATATGGCGCCTGAATATGGGGCAACTTGCGGCTTTTTTCCAATTGATGGTGAAACTATAAATTATTTGCAGCTTACAGGGCGTGAAGAGCAACGAATTGCATTGGTAGAAGCCTATGCAAAAGCACAGATGATGTGGCACCAGCCAGATGATGCACCTCATTTCACAGATACCTTATCCTTGAATTTATCAACGGTTGTGCCTTCTCTTGCAGGACCTAAGCGACCACAAGACAGGGTTGAATTAGGAAATGTTGCTGAAAGCTTTGCTGATACCTTGGTGCAAACAACTAAAAGAAATATTCCAAAATCTCAGATGGTTGAATCAAAAGACTATAATCTCACAGATGGTGATGTTGTAATTGCGGCAATAACAAGTTGCACCAATACATCAAACCCATCAGTTTTGATTGCAGCTGGGCTTCTTGCCAAGGCAGCAAATGAACGCGGATTAACGGTAAAGCCATGGGTTAAAACATCTCTTGCACCTGGCTCACAAGTCGTCACTGATTATTTAAATGCTGCAGGCTTGTCTGAACATTTAAATGCGCTTGGTTTTAATACGGTTGGGTATGGGTGTACAACCTGCATCGGTAATTCTGGCCCGTTAGAGCCGCCATTGGCAGATGCGGTGGAAAAAGGAGATCTTATTGTGACATCTGTCTTGTCTGGAAATCGAAATTTTGAGGGAAGAATAAGCCCACATGTTGCCGCTAACTATCTTGCGTCACCGCCATTGGTTGTTGCTTATGCTCTTGCGGGTTCTGTTACTAAAGTTGTGAACAAAGAGTCATTAGGAACTGATAAGGATGGAAATGAAGTCTTCCTTTCAGACATTTGGCCATCAAATGCGGCTATCAGGGCTGAGTTGGATGCAGTCGTAAGCAGGCAGCTATTCCAATCCAGATATGCAGATGTGTTTACAGGTCCAGCTGAATGGCAGCAGATACAAAGTACCAATAGTCTAACTTATAATTGGGATGGCGATTCAACTTATGTTCAAAATCCACCTTATTTTGAAGGCATGACGGCAGAGGTTCCAGATACAGCTAGTGACATTGTTCAGGCGCGTATTCTTGCAGTCTTGGGAGATTCCATCACTACTGACCATATTAGCCCTGCAGGGGCTATTAGAAAGGATAGTCCAGCTGGTGATTTTCTCTCAGAGAGACAGATTTCGCAGCACGACTTTAACTCCTATGGGGCAAGACGCGGAAATCATGAAATCATGATGCGAGGAACATTTGCAAATATCAGGCTAAAAAATGAGGCTGCTTCAGGTACAACAGGTGGCTATGCTGTTCACATACCATCTGGTGATGTTGCCCCGATTTATGATGTTGCCATGCGTTATGCACGCGAGCAAACACCGCTGGTTGTTGTTGGTGGCAAAGAATATGGAACAGGTTCAAGTCGTGACTGGGCAGCAAAGGGAACAAGGCTTCTCGGTGTTTCTGCTGTTATTGTTGAGAGTTTTGAGAGGATTCACCGCTCTAATCTCATCGGTATGGGCGTGCTTCCACTTCAATTTACGAGTGGGGATACACGCGAAACCCTAAAACTTAGCGGGTCTGAAACTGTGAATGTCATGGGTATTGCAAATGGTGTCACTCCAGGTAAAAAGTTACAGGCTACTGTTACTTATGAAGATGGTTCTGAAAAACACATTACCTTGCTTGCAAGAATCGATACAGCAGGTGAAGCAGAATATTTCCGTCATGGCGGCATTCTGCATTATGTTTTACGCCAATTAGCGGCAGCTTAAGCACTCATGACTTGCCCTAGCATCTTATAAATCAGGTGCTGGGGAAATTTAAGTTCATAACAGTGCAATAAAATGATGTTCATTGCTTATTTTTGGCCTAGGATACCGTAAGGAATACAGTTAGCTTAAGCAAAACCACCTCACAAAACAGTCAAGCGTAGTCGTCAATATGAATTAGGCAACTAGGTGTCAAATGCTACATGCCCCAAAAATTACTATTTTGTTAGGCCCGACAAATACTGGCAAAACCTTCTATGCTATTGAGAGAATGCTTGGGTACCAGTCTGGTATGATAGGCTTTCCTCTAAGATTATTGGCACGCGAAAATTATGACAGGCTGGTGGCAAGAGTTGGCGCCTCACAGGTTGCATTAATAACAGGCGAGGAAAAAATTCTTCCCAAGCATGCTAGGTTCTATTGTTGCACTATTGAGGCTATGCCTCTTGAGGTGAGTGTTGAATGTCTTGCGATTGATGAGGTTCAGCTAGCAAGTGATAGTCAAAGAGGCCATGTTTTTACGGATAGGATTTTGCATGCAAGAGGAAGGCATGAGACCCTACTATTAGGGGCTGAGACGATGCGCCCATTGCTCAAAAAGCTACTTCCAGATGCGGTTTTCGAAACCAGAATGAGATTATCTAGACTGACTTATAGTGGTCAGAAAAAAGTTACGCGTCTGTTGCGCCGGTCTGCCATCGTCGCCTTTAGTGCGCCTGATGTATATCATCTAGCAGAGACGGTTAGAAGACAGCGCGGTGGAACTGCTGTGGTAATGGGCGCATTATCGCCTAGAACCCGAAATGCGCAAGTTGATATGTATCAGTCTGGCGAAGTTGATTTTCTGATCGCAACGGACGCTATCGGCATGGGTTTGAATATGGATATTCAGCATGTTGCACTGGCAGCTGATACCAAGTTTGATGGCAAGCATATGCGCCACCTTTATCCAGCTGAATTGGCACAAATCGCGGGTCGTGCAGGCAGATATACCCAAGATGGAACATTTGGCGTAACACAAGGATGCCGCCCATTAGAAGATAATATGATTGATGCTATTGAGAATCATATCTTTCCTCCTCACAGGCAGCTTTATTGGCGTAATCGAAAGCTCTCTTTTGAGAGTCTTAGGAGTCTTTTAAGCTCCTTGGACGCACCTGCGCCAGAGCCATTTTTACTTCGAAAAGCAGATGCGATAGATCATTTAACATTGCAAGGTCTCGCCGTCATCCCTGATATAGCCGAGCTTGCGAGTAACAAAACACGGCTAAGACTATTATGGGATGTAGCCCAAATTCCTGATTTCCGTAATATGATGACAGATAGTCATACCGTTATGCTTGCCCGAATATATATGAATTTAGCGACTAGTGGAAAACTTGACAAAAAATGGGTTGCAACTCAGCTATCACATCTTGAAAGACTAGATGGAGATATAGATGCTTTAATGACAAGAATTGCGCATATACGCACTTGGACCTATATTACACATAAAACAAGCTGGACGGATGAGCCAGAAGAATGGCAACATCTAGCAAGAACAATTGAAGATAGACTATCAGACGAGCTACATAATAGATTAACACAGCGCTTTGTAGATAAACGCGTAGCACATCTATCAAGACGACTAAAGGAAGCAACTAATTTGATTTCATCTGTAAAAATGGACGGAACAGTGATAGTGGAAGGAGAGGAAGTAGGAACCCTTAACGGTTTTACATTTCTTCCAGCCATCTCTGAAAATGACGAAAAAGCCATGATTTTGGCAGCAGCGCGCAAAGCATTACCAGATGAAATTGAAAGGCGTGTTAAAGCGGTTATTGCTTCAGCAGAAGGAGCCTTTAAGTTAGATGAAAAGGCAGGTGTTAATTGGCGTGATACTGCCATTGCTAGGCTTGTAAAATCTGAGCAACTATATTCACCAAGAGTAGACGTTTTTGATAGTGAATTGCTGTCCATAGACCAAAAACAGCGCATTAAAGAAAAGCTCACAGCTATTTTTAAGGAGCAGGTGGATACGCTTCTTGGAAATTTATTAAAACTTCAAAACATAGATCTAGCTGATAGTAAAGCCAAGAGTAATAAGACAGAACAGAAAGAGATATCTGAGGTTGACGCGTTACCGCAATCAAAGGCTGAGCCTATTCAAAATGATGCTGCTGCCCTAAATACGCAACAAGCCACACATGCTAAGCAACCGGAAAATAATCTTATCGAGGCGCCTATCGTTTCTGATGAGACGGACCATTCTGATGAGACAGGACAAGAAGCATCAATACAGCAAACCCCTATGATGAGCGGGATTGCGCGCGGCATCATGTTTCGGCTTTATGAAAATTTAGGGGTGATAAGCCGAACCCTTATCTCAGATCAATTAAAACAAATGCCAGATAGCGACAAGCCGTTTCTAGCCAGAGCAGGAATCCGCATTGGCACCGAAACAGTCTTTATGCCTGAATTGCTTAAGCCTGCAGCTATTAAGTTGAGGGTAATGCTATATTCGATTTATAATCAAGATTTTCCAGCCTGCGGTCCTCCACCCGAAGGCAGAGTTTCCATTGATCTAGTTGAGGGTATAGCTGATAATTACTGGTTATCAGCAGGCTATCGGCGACTTGGGGATAAGGTAATGCGCGTTGATATGGTAGAGCGTGTTGCAGCCCTTGTAAGGACTGCTGCAAGGTCTGGCGAGTTTGGTATTACAGATGAGATGTTGTCTCTTTCAGGGGTCAGTAGAGATAATATGGCCTCTATGATAGTGGGGTTAGGGTTTGAAAAGGTAAGAGAAGAGCCAGCAGAAGACCCCGAAAAGCCAGCAAAGCCTGTTTTTATTAAAAAGCAGCGACAAAATAACAAACGGATGAGAGACGCCAAATCAGGTGAGAGCGCAGGCAGACAACTAAACCAGAATAGAAAAGAGGGCCCTCAATCCCAAAAACCTTTTAAGAGGAAGGATAATCAAAAAGGGTCTCACCAAAAAGCAAACCATCAAAAGGCTGCAAATAAAGCATCAAAACCAGTGGACATAAATCCTTATTCACCATTTGCCATTCTTGCCAATCTAAAAAAATAAATGACTGAAGAGACGATAACAAGGCTGGATAAATGGCTCTGGTATGCACGGTTTTTTAAAACCAGAACACAGGCAACTAAATTAATCCAGTCTGGAAAACTACGTATAAATGGTGACATTACTGATAAACCGCACCGAACAGCAATTATTGGAATGGTTTTGACCTTCCCGCAAGCCAAACATGTAAGAGTAATAAAAATATTGGAAATCGGCCAAAGAAGAGGCCCAGCAACAGAGGCAATAGCGTTATATGAAGACCTTTCACCAATAATGTCAGAGTCAAATAAACAAGATAAAAACAAAGATGTGGATTTTGAGAGGCGTGAGATAGGAACGGGTAGACCTACGAAAAAGCAACGACGAGAAACAGAGCGATTAAAAGATAGTTTTGTGCCATAAGCAAAAAATAAATTTCAAAAAAAATTTAAGGAGAATGCTGTGATCGAATTTCTTAAAAACTGGGTGTCATCAGATAACACGAATCCGCATGAGCATGATGATAATCTTGTTGAGGCTGTTTCAGCATTGCTCCTAGAAGCGGCAATGATAGATGGCCAAATTGATAGTGCAGAAATTGAGCAGACAAAACACGCCATTTGCAGCTTTTTTGATATATCTGAAGAGCAAGCAACCCAGACAATACAAAAACTGAGTGAGGATGCAGGGCATAAACATGAATTTCATAGTTTAACAAAGCAGATTAGAGAATCTTGTGATTATGAAGAGCGAATATATATCTTATCTATGTTGTGGCAAATTGTATTAGCAGATGATGAGATTGACCAGCTGGAATCAAACTTAATGAGAAGACTATCGGGGCTGTTATTTGTATCGGACGTAGATTCTGGAAAAGCAAAACAACATGCAAGAACACGTCTTGCCTAAATCACAGAGATGTTTTATGCGATAACATATTACGTCTTAGAATGTGAATGAGAGTAAAATGACCTATATTGTGAATGATAAATGCATATCGTGCAAATATACGGACTGTGTTGAAGTGTGCCCGGTAGATTGCTTTTACGAGGGTGAAAACATGCTTGTGATACATCCAGATGAATGTATTGATTGCGGGGTTTGTGAGCCAGAATGTCCCCCAGAAGCAATCCTTCCAGATACAGAGAATGGCGCGGCTGATTGGGTGCAGTTTAATTTGGAGAAAAGTTCAATCTGGCCTAATATTACAGAGCGGCGTGATCCCCTGCCTGATGCGGATGAAAATCTAGATAAAGCCAATAAATTCAAAACCCTTTTTATTGATAAACCAGCTTCCCAAAACTAGCCTTGCTGCAGTAGAACAAACAATGATTTGTAAAGTGGTTTAGATTATGGTATTGTTTTAGGGAGAAAAAATATCAAAAATAACCAGTTTTTGATTAAGCCGATTACGTGCTTAACACCAATAAAGAGATAAAAATAGCGCTTAATTAAAAGTGCATTTGATTTGGGATAATGACGAAAATTAAAGAATTTACGTATCAAGATGGGGACTTCGTAGTCTATCCTACACACGGTGTCGGGAAAATTTTGGGAACAGAAAAATCCCAAATAGCTGGGGTGGATATTCAGCTTATGGTTATAAGGTTTGAGCAGGATCGTATGACACTTCGGGTTCCCTTGGAAAAAGCGCGAACATTGGGATTGCGCACATTATCGTCCAGAAAACATATGGACGATGCAATTACCACGCTTAAAAGCAAAGCAAAGATTCGTAGGACCATGTGGTCTCGCCGTGCTCAGGAATATGAAGCTAAAATTAAATCAGGAGATCCGGTTTCAATTGCTGAAGTAGTGCGTGACTTGCGCAAACGTGATCCGCAAATCGAGCAGTCCTATTCCGAGCGTCAAATGTATCAAGCTGCATTAGATAGGCTTGCTCGTGAATTTGCAGCAATAGAAGAAATTGATCAGGAATCAGCAGCTACAAGATTAGAAGATCTTATGGATGCTGCTTAAATTTAGATAAGTGCCGAAATTGCTGTAATTTAAAAAATCATTAGGTATCTTAAGATAAAAGTTGAATTTTGATTTTTACAGATTATCGATGATCTGTATTGAATATCCGTACGTAATGATAAGTATCAAGTATGGAGTTTACGATGTCAGACTTATCAGACCCGGTTAAAACCTCGGAAAATAGGTTTATTAGAAAAGCGATGCAACTCCCTTTGTTGGAGCGTGAGTTTGAGGTCGAACTTGCACGCAAATGGCGGTATAATAACGATCATAAAGCAATGCATGAATTGGTAATGGCCTATGCTCGCTTAGTCGTAAGCGCTGCTTCTAAATATAAACATTATGGTTTGGCAAATGCCGATCTGATCCAAGAAGGCAATATTGGATTGATGCAGGCTGCTGGCCGATTTGATCCTGAAAGAGGCGTTAGATTTTCAACCTATGCTGCTTGGTGGATTAGAGCTTCTATCCAAGATCATATTCTTCGGAATTGGTCTATTGTGAGAACAGGTACAACAGCCGCTCATAAATCGCTATTCTTCAAATTGCGCAGACTACGCGAACAGATTGGCGAGGCTGATGGCGGCGCGCTTACCGATGAGGGACGACAGAAAATAGCAGACACCATTGGCGTTACAGTCAAAGATGTGATTGTGATGGAACAACGACTTTCAGGTAGCGATCAGTCTTTGAATTCGCTTTTAACAGCGGACGCAGAAACCGAAGCAATCGATTTTGTTGTTGATTCAAGACCCACACCAGAACAGGTAACAATTGCAGGGCATGATAAACGCGTAATGTCTAAATGGTTAAATGCGGCTCTTAATGAGTTATCAACAAGAGAGCGTTTTATTATACTTAAACGCCGTCTCAAAGAGGAGGGAACGACCCTCGAAGAGTTGGGAAATATGCTTGGTGTCAGTAAAGAGAGAGTGCGCCAGATTGAACATCGTGCACTTATTAAATTAAAACAATCTTTGCAATCTAGTACCAAATCCCATAAAGATTTGCTGGAGTCATCATTAGTGTAAAAATACACGTCTAATAGGCAAGGCAAATTTATGCGTCAGGATTACGATTCAGCTATTCATCTTTTTCCTGCTATAGAGCCCTTTGATAGTGGTTTCTTTGAACGGGATAATCATCAAATATACTATGAGCAAATAGGTAATCCCGCTGGCAAGGTCATATTGTTCTTACATGGCGGGCCTGGCGCTGGATGCTCACCTGCTCACAGGCGACTATTTGATCCTACAAAATTCAGAGTAATTTTTATAGACCAACGTGGCTCTGGTCGCTCAAAACCTTATGGTTCAACAGTTAATAATACAACCCAAGATCTGATATCGGATATTAATTATCTGCGTCAATCACTCGAAATTGAGAAATGGGCCTTGTTTGGGGGCTCTTGGGGTAGCACCTTAGCCCTTGCCTATGCGATAGATAGCCCAACTTTCGTCTCGGCCCTCATTCTAAGAGGCGTTTTTTTAGGTACCGATTCTGAAATTAACTGGTATTTATATGAGATGAAGCGATTTTTCCCTGAGGCTCATGAGCGTTTTTTATCCTTCATACCAGAAGGAGAGCAACATGATATATTATCAGCCTATCACAAAAGACTAAACAGTGATAATCAGAAATTTCGTAACGAAGCCGCAAAATTCTTTGCATCTTACGAGAATTCCTGCGCCACACTGCATGCTGAAACACGTGATGCTGGGCAGTCTGCTATTAGCATGGCTGTTCTGGAGGCGCATTATTTTATGAATAATTGTTTTATGCCTACAGATCATATTCTCAAGAATGTTCGATTTATCCAGCATCTGCCTTGTTACATTGTTCAAGGTCGTCATGATGTAATTTGTCCCCCTATAAGCGCGTATAATTTGCATAAGATATGGGGGCGTAAGTCTACGCTAACATTGGTAGATGACGCAGGCCATTCTGCTTTTGAGAATGGCACATTACGCAATCTAATGTTGTTCTTGCAAGCAATCTAATATATAAGTTACGATTTCATATGAACCAGATTTACTAGCAATAATTGAATTTGTAATCTTGAAGGATATAATTTGAGGGTATATCAGCATAACCTTATTGAAGGCCTTGCAAAATATAATTCACCTCGGCTAGATATAGTAAGTCCATTATGAGATTAAAATGGAAGTAGAAAACGAAGATAAGAATTTCCGAGTTACCAATAATAATGCTATCGATATGCATGTTGGAAAACGCGTACGTCTTAGGCGAACATTGCTTGGTCTATCACAAGAACAGCTTGGGGCTGCTCTTAACATAACATTCCAACAGGTCCAGAAATATGAGCGAGGCGCAAATCGTATTAGCGCATCTCGATTATGGGATATTTCCCAAATTCTTGACGCCTCAATTGGATATTTCTTTGATGATATGTCTTCGCAGACAAAATTAGCTTCGCCCAGAAAAATAAGTCGCGATACGCAAAAAGCACCTGAAGATGATTTTGAGCGTGACCCTATGGCAAGGCGCGAAACACTTGAATTAGTGCGCACCTATTATTCAATATCAGAGCCAAATGTAAGAAAACGACTAGCAGAATTAATAAAATCAGTTGCTGGTACGATTAATGACGAATAAGATACCTAAAAATCATAACCATTTCTGATATAAAGAGTGAACATTAAAATGAGCGCAGAGGCCTCCTCACTTACATTCGAACAGGCACTTTCTGAACTTGAGCAAATCGTTCAAAAGTTAGAAGCAGGAGATGCGTCTCTTGATGATGCGATTAACGCCTATAGCAGGGGTATTGAGTTAAAAAACCAGTGCCAGCAGCGCCTTGAGTCAGCACGGTTGCAGGTTGAGAAAATTCAATTCTCAACAGATGGTTCAAGCGCTGTTACTGAGCCCTTCGATAACGAATAATCAATGGCTGAATCATTGGAATGGCTGTTATCTGATGCAAAAGCTGTAGATGGCTGGATAAAGAATTGGCTCTATCAAAAATCAGATGGGTCGATTTTGGCGCCCAGGCTGCTTGCAGCCATGGAATATGCAAGTCTGAATGGCGGCAAAAGAATGAGAGCTGGCCTTGTATGCGCCTCTGCTAGAATGGCACATAAATATTCACACAAAAATACAGTAGATGCCGCTATTGGTGTTGCTGTCGCAGTTGAATTCTTGCATGCTTATTCACTGATTCATGACGATCTTCCCGCAATGGATGATGCAGACTTAAGGCGCGGGATCGCATCTACTCATAAAAAATTTGATGAGGCGACAGCCATATTAGCAGGAGATGCATTACAAACAGCTTCATTTGAGGTTTTGTGCGAGCCTCAATTAGGATTATTGGCTCAACAAAGAATGGAGCTTATTGGGTGTTTGTCGATGGCAGCAGGCGTTTCTGGCATGGCAGGAGGCCAAATGCTTGACCTTGAGGCAGAAACCAGATCATATGATATAACTGAAGTTACCCAAATGCAGGCGCTCAAAACAGGCGCATTAATAACAGCTTCAGCCGTTATGGGCGGCATTGTTGCTGGCGGCGATAAATCACTCATCAAAGCTTTGTTCAACTACGCGGAAAACCTGGGAATTGCGTTTCAAATAACAGATGATCTACTTGATTATCAGGGAAGTGAAACCCAGCTTGGAAAGCCAGTTGGGCAGGATAACATTCGAGGTAAGGCGAGCTATGTGGAGCATTATGGTCTGGATGGCGCTGCTAAGAAAGCACAAGAATTTGCTGAAAAAGCATGTGATTCTTTGCAAGACTATCAAGAGCATGCTATTCAGTTACATTCATTAGCAAAGTTTACAATAAACAGGACACATTAAACAGAAATTTACGTTAATCAGGAGACTGTACCTTTTGTCTGATTTACAAACACCTTTATTAGATAAAATTAAAAAGGTAGATGATTTACGTCAATTGCCTGAGACAATGTTAAGTCAATTAGCGAGCGAGCTAAGAGATGAGACAATTGCAGCTGTATCGCAAACAGGGGGGCATCTTGGCGCAGGACTGGGTGTGGTTGAGCTTACGGTAGCTCTGCACTATGTCTTTAATACTCCGCATGATAGATTAATTTGGGATGTAGGTCATCAGGCTTACCCTCATAAAATTCTAACTGGCAGACGTGATAGAATGAAGACCCTGCGCCAACAGGGTGGATTATCGGGATTTACAAAAAGAAGCGAGTCTGAATTTGACCCATTTGGTGCTGGACATAGCTCTACATCAATTTCTGCTGGTTTCGGGATGGCTGTGGCGCGCGACGTTATGAAGTTGCGCAATCATGTTATCGCTGTTATCGGTGATGGCGCAATGTCTGCTGGAATGGCCTATGAGGCATTGAATAATGCAGGCGCATCACAATCTGATATGATAGTGATTTTAAATGATAATGATATGAGCATCGCACAACCAGTTGGCGCGCTATCAGCCTACCTGTCTGAGCTTATTACTTCTCGCCCGTACCATTCTATTCGCGATCTTGTCAAAGAAGTTGCAAACAGATTTCCCGATGAAATCGGACAAGCCGCCAAAAAAGCTAAAAATCTAGCGCGCGAGATAACAGGTAACCAATCCTTATTTTCAAAACTTGGTTTTTTTCATATTGGGCCGATTGATGGTCATGATTTAACGCATTTATTGCCTATCCTAAAAAATTTAAGAGATAGAGATATAACAGGCCCGGTACTGGTGCATGTCGTAACTGAAAAAGGTAAGGGGCATCCGTTCTCGGCGTCGAATAGTGAGAAATATCACGCAGTACCAAAATTTGACATTATTACAGGTGAGCAGAAGAAACCAGCAGGTAATCTGCCAAGCTATACATCTGTATTTTCAGATACGCTAACCCGCCTTGCCGAAAAAGATAAAAAAATTGTAGCTATTACCGCGGCAATGCCATCTGGCACGGGGCTTAATAAAATGGCCAATGCCTGCCCAAATCAGGTGTTTGATGTAGGGATAGCAGAGCAGCATGCAGTAACCTTCGCAGCTGGTATGTCAACTGAGGGAATGAGACCATTTTGTGCGATATATTCAACGTTTCTACAGCGTGGATATGACCAACTTATTCATGATGTTTGTCTGCAGAACCTGCCTGTAAGGTTTGCAATTGATAGGGCAGGGCTCGTTGGGGCAGATGGCGCAACACATGCTGGTATATATGATCTTGCCTATCTCTCGTGCCTTCCGAATATGACTATTATGTGCCCTTCAGACGAGGCCGAACTTGTGCATATGACCTATACGGCTGCCATTTATGATGATGGGCCTATAGCTGTCAGATACCCGCGCGGTACAGGAACAGGGGTGCTGATTCCAGAAAAGCCGGAACCCCTTGCTATTGGCAAAGCGCGCGTTATCACTGAAGGAGAAATCCTTGCTATTGTTAGTATTGGAACCATGCTAGCAACTTGCGAGGAGGTAATCGCACGCCTTTCTATGAAGGGTGAAAATTGCACGCTTGTTGATGCCCGATTTGCAAAACCAATAGATACAGATCTATTAGATACGTTATGCAAAACGCATTTAGCATTGCTTATCGTTGAAGAGGGTGCCGCTGGCGGGTTTGCAGCTCAGGTAATGCAGTATCTTGTAAATGCAGGTCACATGGATTCGAATTTTAAGGTGCGTGTGGCCACCCTGCCAGACAGCGTAATAGATCATGCAGAACGTGATTTTCAGCTTGAAACTGTTGGTCTAGACGCTACCAGCCTGTTACAGCAGGCAGAGATTCTGATTTCTGATAATATTAATATGGCAAATAGTGCACATTCGTGAGAGACAACGTGTTGATATTGTAATGGTTGCTCGCGGTTTAGCTCCTAGCAGGCAAAAAGCGCGTGATATTGTTTCAAATTCGTCTGTCGTAGTAGATGGAAAACCAGTTAAGAAGGCAGGCCAGCTCATTAGAGCTGATGCGCTTATATCATTAGATACAGATATATTGAATTATGTAAGCAGAGGTGGGCTTAAATTAGCAGCTGCACTAGACCACTTCAAGGAAGTCGAGATAGCAGAAAAAATTTGCCTCGATCTTGGCGCAAGCACAGGAGGGTTTACAGATGTGTTGCTTCAACGCGGGGCCGCCATTATTTATGCAGTAGATGTCGGGCATAGCCAGCTAGCCGAAACCATCAGAAAAAACCCTAAGGTGCGTAATCTCGAAAAAACAAATGCAAGACAGCTTAACGAAAATATAATCGATACACCGCCTTCGATAATCGTATGTGATGTCTCTTTTATCTCTTTGCGACTAGCACTTCCTGCTGCATTAGCACTCGCATCTCCACAGGCGGATTTGCTCGCGCTGATAAAACCACAATTTGAGGTTGGAAAAGCCTTTATTGGTAAAGGCGGTATTGTGCGTGATAAACATGCCAGAAATCTGGCAGAAAATTCTATATGTGGCTTTTTACAAGAGCAAGGGTGGCATATTAGAGGCACCTGTCCATCCCCTATTGAGGGTCCTGATGGAAACCGCGAAACTGTGGTAGCTGCATTTCGATAACTATTTTTTATGCATGAGGTAAAATAGTAGTCTGTGCATGATTACGCATTAGAAGATCGAGCAGAACACAGGCCATCATAGCCTCCACTATAGGAACGCCTCTAATACCAACACACGGGTCATGCCGCCCTTTTGTCATTAATTCAACATTATTTCCATCTGTATCTATGGATTTGCGTGTCGTTAAAATAGATGATGTAGGCTTGATAGCAATACGAGCTTTTATGGGCGCTCCAGACGATATTCCCCCTAAAATTCCGCCAGCATTATTAGATAAGAATTCAGCTCTGCCATCCGACATTTGCATCTCGTCACCTGCAACCTCGCCTGGTACCTCAGACAATGAAAATCCAGCGCCTATTTCAACCGCCTTAACCGCATTTATAGACATCATTGCAGATGAGATTTCTGAATCAAGCTTGCCATAGAGAGGTTGTCCAATACCAGTAGGAATGCCTGTTGCTATTACTTCTAGAATAGCACCTGCTGAAGAACCGCTTTTGCGAATATCATCAAGATAATCTGCCCATTCAAGTGCTGCTTTTGCATCGCCGCAGAAAAACGGATTATTATTAATTTCATTCTCATCAAACCTGTCGGCATTGATTTTATGAGGCCCAATTTGGACAACGCTGGCTTTTATTTTATAAGAATCCCCTAATATTCTAGATAACGCAATATCTGCAATTGCCCCTGCTGCAACTCTCACAGCTGTTTCGCGTGCAGATGAGCGACCGCCACCGCGATAATCCCTAATGCCATATTTTTTAAAATAGGTATAATCAGCGTGGCCTGGCCTGAATTGTCTTGCAATATCACCATAATCTTTTGAGCGCTGATCTGTATTTTTGATTAACAGACAGATAGGAGTCCCAGTTGTCATACCCTCAAAAACACCAGATAATATCTCTACCTCATCTGCTTCTTTGCGCTGCGTTACAAAACGATTTTGTCCAGGCTTTCTGCGGTCCAAATAAGGTTGAATGTCGTTTGGTGCAAGGCTAAGCCTAGGTGGAACCCCATCAACAACGCACCCAATTGCAGGGCCATGGCTTTCGCCAAAACTGGTAAAGGAAAATAGTTTTCCGAACCTGTTATCAGTCATCTGATTTCACAACAGATATGTCAGGTGCATCTACCGCTTTCATACCAACAATGTGATATCCACAATCCACATGGTGGGTTTCGCCAGACACTCCAGAGGAGAGAGGTGATAGCAAATATAATCCAGCACCGCCAACATCATCTAAAGTCACATTGCGTTTTAAGGGGGAATTATACTCATTCCATTTTAAAATATATCGAAAATCGCCAATACCTGAAGCTGCTAATGTTTTCATCGGACCAGCTGATAAACCATTTACCCGAATATTGCGCCCACCAAGGTCAACAGCTAAATATCGAACAGAGGCTTCAAGTGCTGCCTTTGCAACGCCCATTACGTTATAGTGAGGCATCACACGCTCAGAGCCATAATAGGTCAAAGTCAACATCGCGCCACCATCATTCATCATTTCAGCAGCGCGTCTGGCAAGTGCTGTAAAAGAATATACTGAGATATCCATTGTGCGATTAAAGTTATCCCGGCTTGTATCAACATATAATCCGGTTAATTCCTCTTTGTCAGAATAGGCAATCGCATGAACAAAAAAATCAAGGCCACCCCATTCATATTTTAATTTTGAGAATAACGAATCCATTGATTCTTCGCTAGTCACATCACATTCTAGCGCAAGGTTACTGCCAACAGACTGGGCAAGTGGCTCCACCCTTTTTTTCAGAGCGTCACCTTGGTAGCTAAAAGCCAGCTCTGCACCTTGGGCGGCAACTGCGGACGCAATGCCCCATGCAATAGAACGGTTATTGGCAACGCCCATTATCAGGCCCTTTTTACCTGCTAATATTCCCTGTGAGTTATTCATTATATCTGCCTAAGCCTCACTTTAGTTTATAATTTTATATTTATAATCATCAGATAGTGACCAATAATAATGATACTATCTATGTACAGTAAACCTAAATAATGCCGCAAGAACTCATATATTTAAATCACTCTTATTTATACTTATTGAAGTGAATAATTTACTGTTTTTGTGACCGTAATTTGACTTCCAGGAAGATACTTTGTTTGTGTGTTAATATCAATCATTTTGCCGTCAACATTAACAGTAAGCCGGTATCCAATAACTTCTTGAATTGTTTGCTGGGTGACTGTTTTTATATTTTCACATGAACGTGTTCTATTATATCCTACTATTTCCTGATTTTTTTTATTTGCCTCATCTGCTGTCGTTTTGCCAATTATAGCGCCAGCAACAGTGCCTGCAGCACCTGCTCCTTCAGAATCTGACATTTTATTTCCAATAGCAGAACCAATAATCCCGCCTATAATCATAGACCCGAGGTCGTTTTTCTGTTGTCCATTGCTGCCATAGACAGGCACATCTTTATCTTGACAAACCCGCTCAGTTAATGGGGTTTGCCTGATTACTTCACGGGTTCTCTCCATAACGCTTATAACCTCGCCCAAAACAGTTTCAGAAGAAGTGGTGGCGCTAACCGAACCAGAGCTTAAAAACAGCAATGCAATCGCAGAAAAGTATATCGCTTTTAACATCTAGATTTCTCCATTGAGTTAACTTCTCACTTAAACATTTCCTTACATATAACTATGAACTTTTTTATGGCAATAGTAAGGCAAACGGAATTTGCATCATTGAAATAGGCAAACATCACTCTAAGTGATCGATAATTATTGAACTACGGTGAAA
>Ga0255753_1001208_pt1 | contig 31709 bp, 10 predicted proteins | sample 041ome_10_FD_179953 | JGI IMG/M metagenome (GOLD analysis project Ga0255753, IMG submission 179953) | Coastal salt marsh microbial communities from the Groves Creek Marsh, Skidaway Island, Georgia - 041412US metaG (version 2) | ecosystem: Environmental > Aquatic > Marine > Intertidal zone > Salt... | reverse complement strand
GTAATATCGCTTGCTCCAGTTGATCCGCAAGCACAGCATTACTTTGTTTTTGGCTGTCGCGCAGACTGTCACGCGTAAAAACTGCGCCGAGTGGATATGCAACTTCAGTGAGACCACCTGCTTCTTCTAAAATATCGTGCAGTGTCAGTGCACGGCTAAATAGATATTCACCTGGTCGGGAGACCTCGCCTTCCACAATAATTATTCCTGATGCAACGTCATTAATAAATGCGGGAATATTTATGCTGTAGCGATCAGAAAGTTTAATCTCAGCCGCATCTTTTTTTGTTAGGTCAATGCGGTCAATGCGATCCGATACGATTTTGCCTGAAGAGACTTTTTGTCGAATGATTTTAACTTTTTGAAGATCAGCATTTTTTGTGAGACCACCTGCGGCAGCTATAATTTGGGCAAGTGATGCACGTCCCGCAATTGGATAGTACCCTGGTTTTTCGACGGCACCGGAAACAAAGCGAGAGGACGACAAAATGAATTGCAAGTTTGGCGACAAGACACTTTCAGTTTCAGTGTCGGGAAGAACTTCATTCTTCTGATCCGCAAACAAGGGATTTTCAATCCCATCCACATCGGTCCCAGAGGCTTGTAAACCTATCAATTGTGCGTTTGCATCTGAGCCTGAGCCTGAGCCTGAGCCTGAGCCTGAGCCTGAGCCTGAGCCTGAGCCTGAGCCCGTATCAAGTATTTCGCGAAGGAAATCTGTTGTAAATACAGTCAGGCGTGAACCCGATTGTGCTTTTTTCGTAAAGTCATCTGAGCGTAGATCACTCAACGATAATGCTTCACGTTCCCAGAAACCTGCGTCTTCGTCGAAATATTCATAGATCGAGAAAATTGGATAAATATTTGGGTTAGAGAGCATTTGCCCGAGCGAAGTAGCTTTCTTTTTAATATGATTGATGGGCCCCATCGTTGAGAGTTCATAATCGACAAATAGTGAGATACCTGCGCTCTTGATTTTTTGAAAATCTTTGTTCAACGTGTCTTCGAGAACATCTTGAAAATATTCATCTGTGAAGAGATCTATGTTGTCGACATTTGAGCCAAGGCCACTTGTTTGATCAAACGATGAGAGAAGCTTGACTTCGGTGTCTTGTAGACTTCGTGATCGGCTAACCACGGCAAAATCCGCTATGTTGTCGAAGCTCTGGATCCCAAGGATATCCAATACATTTTGCAATGTATCAGCTTGCTTTTGTGGCAAAAACGCACGCACTTCATGATTAAGTGTGATGCGTGTCACATTTGCTCGTCCAAAGAGTTTAGAAAGATCGCGCCAGGTTGTTTTCGCGGGCGCGGTGATAAGTGAGCCGGCTTCTACTATTTCGTCCGTATTCAACTGTAGAAACTTATCCTCAAAAAGATATATCCGATCTCCAGTTTCAATTGGGTATGGATTTTTTGAGACGAGCAGCTCGCGCAAACTCACGGCTTTTGCGTTGCCATTTGTATTATCGATAATTGCCAGCTCAAGCGTCGTATCTGGCGTGACGCGATAAAAGGGCCTCAACGCGTCCGAAAAACGCTCATCATTAGCTGTCGGAAGATATGCGATACGCTCCCCATTGAGATAAAGTTCCGCCACATCAGCTTCAAGCAGTGCATCGAGGAGCACACTACGCTCACTGTTGATATCGGCGCTCGCAAGCGCGCGGAGTTGCTCAGATGTGAGGACGTGCAAGGTTTCACCAGGGTGGATCATCCCTTCTTGACCACTAAAAACACGCTCTAAGTCTACTACACGTGCACTGGCATTTTCACTTACAATCAACGCAATATCGCGAAAAGCCTCACGTGTGAGGGTCGCCCCATCTTTCAAAAGATCAGAAATCACCAATGGTTGGTTTGTTGCAATTTGATATTCTTCTAAAACAGCACCTTTTACATCCACTGCATCTGTTAAGCGTGTAGCCAGGAAGCGAAGATTGAGCACTTCGCCCGCCTTAATGGTTCCTGACTGTGTCAATGCGCGACGTTGCGTATATCCTGCATCATCGACAAAGAGCGCTTCCAGAATTGTACCTGGTGCTAAGATACGTGTTCCAGAAAGTTCGAGAAGGGCGCGAACGGAAATTTCCGTTACCTGCTCATCCAATTCGTAAATACCGGGTCTGGCAATAAAGCCCATGGCTGCGACGGTATTATTCTGGTTACCTACGAAGATACGTGACGCATCCGTGACAACCGGGTCGTTCGCCCCTATTGGGCTTTGCAAGAAGTCATAAAAATCAATTTTGGATACAGATCCATCACGGTCTCTCAGAACGATATTCCGGAGTGATCCTGTGGGTTTGATACCACCACTATATGCCAAGACGCGGCTTAGCGGGGTATAGGCGGGGACCGCGAGCGTTCTTGGGTTTTTCACGGCGCCACTCACCTGAACAGTGACCAAGCGCGCTGTGTCCAGTGACATATACACGGCGGCTGCCGCATCATCATAACGAAGAATATTGAGAAGTTTCTCTTCTGCCTCTGCAATACTGAGCCCAGAAACAGCAATCGGTGCAAGCGATGGAAGGATAAGGTTGCCATCGCGCCCGATTGTATAGGTTTGATCACTTTCAGTCAGTCCGCGCAACGTGACCCTTAAGACATCACCCGCAGCGAGACGATAATCTTTGCCCATTGTGTTGAAGAACAGCAGTTGATTGTCTTGCTGTTGCCCAAACTCCTGAGCCCCGTAAACGTCTAAGAGCTCTCCGGTGAGGATGCGATAATATCTTTGGATCACGCTTTCTTCGGTTGATGGACGCGATTGAGATTGCAGAAGAACACTTTGGTTATCTAGGGCATCTTCGGCATTCAGCATCCGTGGCTTCGGAGCTGTTGGAATATTTTGTGTCTGAGCATCTTTTTTTAGCACGCCACCATTTCCTATGAATTGCTGTGCAAGATCTGGATTTTGCTGCAGAAGTTGAAGCTCTTGAGCCGACTGGGCTTGTGCAGAAAGCGCGCCCAAGCAGACAAACGCAGATGTGATGAAAATCCGGATCAAATGCTTCATGACCTGAAAGCCTTTCGAATGAGAACAAGTGCCGCGCCAAAAAAACCTCCCAAAACCACTGAGAGAGCGAGGATCAGTGACGATTTCGGAGATGTAGGATAAAGTGAGACGCTTGGTGTTGTCAGAGGTTCTGCAACAAAATAGCTGCCTTTGGAGGCTAACATCAATTTTTGATCTTCCTGAGCAATAAGTTTTGCAAGTGCTTCGCGGTGCTCTCGAGCGCGCGCAGCTGCAAGCTTCTGCTGGTAGAAACTCATTGTTTTTTCAGCACTACGAATAAAGCGCTCCTTCAACAGCTGATCTGTCACTGACGCAGCACGGGAAATTATTTTCAAACTTAGCTCAGGCTTCGTAGTTTCGCTTGAAAACGTTAAGTATCCCGTGTCACGATCAACACTCGTCACGAATGCCGTTGACATCCAATTTGCAACCCGAGCGGGGTTTGGCGCGATGTAGGCAGTTTCCCCCTCACCCAACAGGAAGGATTTTATCGTCGCTTTTACGGGTGTGAGAGGTCCTGGTGGTGGGCGCTCAAATGCTTGCGCTGAACCATTCCATTCAGAGGCAAAGATCTCTCTGATGAATTGCGTATCGTCCATCATTAATGTTGCGACTTCTTCAGATTTTAACAGCATCTTGAAGGCCGTGAAATCACCACTGCTGCTTGAGGGCAAAGACACGCCCGCAAGTGAGGCAAGCCCGCCTAGCCCTGAAAAGTTAGGTGTTGCGTCATCACTCGAGACTGGTTTGAAAATATAGGTGACTGTGTATTTTTTGTCTGCAGAGCGCAGATAAAGTGATCCAAAAATAATGGCGAGGAGCACACATAACGTAATGAACCACTTCCCTTTCCAGAGCGTTACGAACAACTCCCGCAGATCTATTTCATCATCGTGGATGTGAGCTTCGTTGCGCTCTGCCTGATCAGTCATTACTGTCTTCCTGTCCGTGCGCAATGTTTTGCGTGAGATTCCTCGTCCACACTACTGGACTGATAGACCTGCTTCAAGACAACGCTTTGAAATAATTAGGAAGCGGCATCAACACTATTGATCTGATCATTGGTAACTTGGACACGCATAATCTGACTCAAAAAATCAAGCAGAAGCCAAACGCGCTGATCGTCTTAAATTTGAATAATCTTTCCAATGAGCTGGTAAACGGACCAGTTATGAGTTTTGCTGATAGACCTTTTTTACCTGTTCTGGGGGGTAGATAGGCACCTGTCCCTTCGCAACCCTCTGCAAGAGTGTCCACAAAGCCCTATACCAAGAACGTTAATTTTCCATTAAGCGTGATCAGACGGTTCATATCATACGTGACATTGATTTTGCGACCGTTTTCATGGTGAGCGTCAAATCGGACAAACATTTAGCAAGGGAAAAGCGGTTTTAGCACTGTTTTGAATTTTGTGTCCTGCTACTTTGTTATTTTTTGATGCACTGAAAAGATGTCAAATTTCTGATTTTCAACTGCTTCATTGGGTTGGTCTACAGATAATTTAGACGCAAAGAGCGGTGTCAGTTCAAGAACACTAAGCAGAATTAAGTCCGAAGGCGGCCTCGAAAAAAATACCGTAGCAATCTTGAAATGCATCAAACAAACTTTGGAGCAAGCTGGTATTGAATTCATTGGGAGTGTGGGCGAGGGTCTGGGTGTTCGCCGTTGGAAACAGACTCAACGAAGCTTATTGCGCGCACATATCCGCAATCTAATCCTGGATACCCGCGCTGCGCCCGAAGGAGGGATGTAACGCAATAAAATGGGGGGGTATCTCGCTTCACCATGTGAATTGCGCTGGTCGATAAGTCTCGTAGCGAGACTTTTTTACCATTTTGCCCAGATTGATCACTACAGGTCCTTGACCTTTCAGTCTCAGAAATTTTAGAATTGGTCTGTATTAGTAAAAATATTTTGGGGCCATTCTGGAATGTTGCCGAACACACTCACTCTATTATTAGTCTTTTTGAGCACTTTATTTGCCCTCCTATTCATACACAGAGAGCGGGCAACGTTTGCGAAACGCGCTGCCCGTCACGTAAATGCAAGGCAAGCTGTTCACACAGTGCCAACGCCGAGGGTCGGCGGAATTGCAATTGCGGTTGGGATCCTTTCTGGAGCACTCCTGTCGGGTAACGACTTGTTTGGGACTCTCCTCTGGACAACTTTGCCAATCTTTATAATTGGCTTGTTGGAAGACTTGGGGCCTGACACGCCCCCATCCTTGCGTCTAGGTGTGTCGGCGTTGTCAGCTGTGTTGGCAATACTGGTCCTGGATATACATATAATGCGCGTTGACCTCCCAGGTGTCGATGTCCTTATGTCAGTGGCATTGGTTGGGATGCTTTTTACCATATTTGCGTCAGCCGGTATGACCCATGCCATCAACTTAATCGACGGCTTAAATGGGCTTTCAAGTGCGGTAGTTATTACCATTATGGTGGCATTTGGACTCGTTGCACATCACTATGGCCATTCAGATTTGGTTGTGATGAATGCTGTCATCTGCGTCGCCTTCTTCGGATTTATGTTCGTGAATTTTCCGTACGGGCGCGTCTTTTTGGGTGACGCTGGTGCATACTCTATCGGTCACATTATAGCTTGGAACGCTATCGTTCTCCTAAATCGAGAACCTGAAGTTTCAGCTTGGGGAATCTTACTAATCCTTCTGTGGCCAGTCTTAGATACATTATTCGCCATGCTGCGCCGCCGGGTAACGGGACTCTCCATCTCTCAACCTGATAAGCTCCACTACCACCACGTCCTCATGCGCCTCGTGTTGATAATGACACATAAAACGATTGGAAAGAAAGAAGCGAACCCCATTGGGTCTTTCCTGTCTTGGCCCCTTATGGCTGTGCCGTGCTTCATGGGCTACGCCTTCATTGATGATACGCGCGGGGCACTCACAGCAATCGTTGTGTTTGCGTTAGCCTATGTAATAACGTATCACTTACTTATTCATAACGCGCTGAAACTTCGCAAGAGTGCTAACTCTTGAGCAGCAAAGGCTATGAGCAAGATTGTCGTAACTGACCTTGGGCAGAGTAATTCAAGAACGAAATTAGTGGGTCATGTTTGAGACACTTAAAGACTTGTATCGCTTTGTTACCCGCGATAACCTCTGTTAGATTTATGTTATTAAACTGAAAAATCTTGGAGCCGAGGCATTGATAAATTCACTCATAAAAATGCCGAAAAATCTTTCGCGGCGCTATCGCATGGCGCGTATTATACAGAGCTTTGACTCAAGTGCTGACCAACGAGCAAACCCGCTACAAAGTGGTATGTCCGGCGGCATAAACAAATCTAAAATAGACATGTTGCTCGAATGTCCGGGCCTGGCCAAACGGATGCGTGAATCTTGCCTGCGCAAGTTGCCAGAAAACAATCGCCGTGTTTATTTTTCTTGGGACCTGCCAGGATTTTTGTGGAATGCCATTTTGAGTAGCAAGGCCCTACAAAAGATGGTTACGGAATATTTGGGCCCGAACGTTCGCTTAGATGATCTTTACGTAAAAACTGTTCTCGATGGCTATGATTCAACCTCAGAGGGTTGGCATGATGATAATGTGGGATACAGGCTCAAGTTATTTATGGTCTTTGATACTGAGGGCGAACCGTCAGGGACGCTAGTTATGCCTACAGATCGTCCGAATTTATATCGTGTGCGGTTGGTGGAGGAAATGGCGCGAATGCTGAAAAAACCAATAAAAGAACGTCGCGCGCGCCAAGAATTAGTCACCTATACACCAGGTGATTGTCTAACCTTTGATACCAATCTACTACATCGAGGTGATTACAGCGCTGGGACAGGCGTGCGATATTGTGTAATCGCGGAGTTTATAGATCGCGATAAAGCAGATGCACTCCGAGGTCGTGCTCCATGCGGTCCTGGCCAAGGTCGTCAAAAAATAGTCATCCCGACAGATACGGGCGTAGATTTGGAGGCCCATCCACTTATTGACCAAACATTACTGTTTAAGGATGGACATAGTATCACATATGGATACTAGCTATTCATTTTTTCCAGGCAGGTTCATACAATTTTATTGAATTTGCACGTCGTCACTTAATCTTTAAATTTTTCGCATAAAAAATTGATCGCTTTTGGCCAAGACGAAAACGCGGAAAATAGAGGTACAAATTCAACATTGTTTTGTTTCATGTAGGTGTACAACTCTGTAAGTGCTTTCTCTCCATGAACCTTCTGAACATCGGCAAGCGAACCTAGGATGCCTATCAGGCGACCAGAAAATACTTGATAAAAGCTTTCGATGACAGCCACTTCCGCTCCTTCATTATTAATGCGTAATACAACCTGGTAGTCGCTGCCATATTCGTTCTCAAAATAATCCTTAAGCATTGTTGCAAATGAAGTTGGATCAAGGTTCAAAACCGCGGAATAATCTTTCGTGCTTACGTTTGGTTTTGTCTCAAAGAGTGAACTCCCCTCGCCTGTGTTGTCTCCGTTGGCAAAATAAAGTCGCGCTAAAGATGTAGATTTGGCGTTCTTTGATAATGCTACGCAAAGCGCTAAATCGGCGCACTGGTAGATGGGTAAACAGAAAAGTTTTGAATTCGGCTCGACCATCACGTAGTGGATATCTTTGCGATGGGAGCGTAAATAGGAAGAATTTGAAAGCAATCTATTAAATCCACTGATGGAAAGAGGTTCTTCCTTTCTGCGAGAGGCCATAAAGCGTTGGTTTAAAAAACGCTTGAAATAGCTCCACCTAGAGGTTTGAAAAATTGCACGATATTCTTGACCCTTGTGAGTTCCAACATCAACGAAAAGTAATTTACTCATTCAATTTACACTTTACCCTACAAAGCTTATGAAAATAAGTCGCCTGACCTGATACTTATCAATCTAGTCAACGAAGTTAATCATAGCGAAGTTTATGTTCCTTGGTTAAGAAGCTTATGTTGACGTCATATTGAAAAAAATAGATGAAATATAGACCAGAAATTGATGGCTTAAGAGCAATCTCCGTTATCCCAGTAATCTTTTTTCACGCCGGGTTCAGCAGTTTTGAAGGCGGATTTGTGGGAGTGGACGTTTTTTTTGTTATCAGTGGCTTTTTGATAACGAAGTTAATAACGACAGATATAGATGCAAATCGATTCACTTTTGGAGACTTTTATGAAAGAAGAGCCCGGCGAATTCTTCCTGCAATTATCTTTGTGACAAGCACGTGCTTGCCTCTAGCTTGGTTCTTGATGCTGCCGGGTCAGTTGCAAGTTTTTTTCGGAAGCGTGTTTGCAAATAGTATTTTTCTTTCAAACTTTTTCTTTCTGACCCAAATAGAGTATTTTCAGCCTGATGCTCACCTCCAACCCTTGATGCACACATGGAGCCTCTCGATTGAGGAGCAGTATTATTTACTGTTTCCAGCATTAATTTCGGTGATTTGGAAAAGAAGTAAGTGGTCCAGCCTAGTCCTAATCTCTGCGCTAACATCGGTTGGAATTTATTTTGCGTATAATGGAATAACGGGTGATCCGGCTAAAAATTATTTTCACAGCCTGTCTCGGTTTTGGGAGATCGGAATGGGATCTTGCGCGGCGTTATTTTCGACACTCAAAGATCCGAGACCAAACAAAGTTTTCACAACAATGGGTTTGGTATGCATATTTTTTTCTATTTTTTATTTTGATAAGCTTACGCCCTACCCCAGTCTTTACACACTTATACCCTGCATCGGCGCGACGTTGGTTCTATTATTTGGAAGTGCTAGCTCTGGACCTGGCCGCGTGCTCAGCCTACCCCCGCTGGTCGGAATGGGCCTCATTAGTTACAGTGCCTATTTGTGGCATCAACCGTTATTTGCATTTGCGCGCCTTTCGAGCTTGAATGATCTTGGCCCAATCACATCGATGGTGCTTAGTCTTCTGAGTATCGTCTTGGCATATTTCACTTGGAGATACGTCGAAAACCCATTTCGTCGAAAACCTAAACGTTTGATCCAAAAGCGGTCCAAATTAATTTTTTGCGCATTGGGAATTTCATCAATCTTTGCTGTATCTGGCTTATTCGGTTATTTTCTTGAGGGTTTCCCTGAAAGAATTCAGAATGGCACTGCGCTTGGCACACTTGAAACCAGATTGTCACCAAATTATGGATTAAGCTCTGAATGCGCAGCAATTGATGTCAAAAGCGATGCTTGTCAAACGTCTTCATCTTTTGAAGTGGTTGTCTGGGGTGACAGCTACGCCATGCATTTGGTGAACGGCATTCTTGCTCAGTATCCTGATGCAAAGCTGATCCAGCGGACTTTGCCTGGTTGTGCACCTCTCAAAAATCTTGCGTTTTTAACATCTCAACTGCCGGTAGAATATGCACAGACTTGCAATGATTTTAACTCTCTAGTTATTCAGGAGCTGGAGGACGCTCAGCGCTCTTTGAAAGTCATAATTTCCTCTGAATTTGCTCTTGATGAAAAAGTACTTTGGAACACTTATGGCAGGCGCATCCCACCTGAAAAACGCATAGAGGCATTAAAAGTCGAAATACGAACAATAATTGGGCAATTAACAGCGCTTGGACACACTGTCTCACTTGTGTCTCCACCTCCTGAAGCGGGCTACGATTTAGGGCAATGCCTATCTAAAGCAAAACGGTATCGTCAGCCACTAGCAGCGTGTGATTTTCGGAGAGATAAAATTACTAATACGAGTATTTTCGATGTGCTTGATGGGTTGGAAAAGGATGTAAATATTATTCGGCTAGATGATGAATTTTGTGAGCAAGATGTCTGCAAGGTAAGTTATGATGACGTTTTTTTGTATAGAGATAAGGGACATCTTTCCCTCGAAGGGAGTACATATCTGGGGAAAGTGTTACTTGGATTTGCCAAGGCTGAATTAGATTAATTTACGGACCTTAACATACCTCTTTAATGCAAACACAAATTAGATATTACTGTTTTGCATTAGATTGGATATAAAGGAAAGTCGCTATTGTTTGCTCGTAAGCTATTGAGTTTGGCAAATTCGACTTATCGGCGGTGGTTCAATATTTTGTTAATCGACACATGGCAGCGCCCCTAATTTTTCTGTTATCCAGGTATGCATTGCGTTTGTCGTGAAAATACCAAATAAGAATTCAGACGCAGCGACTATATTTGAGGAATGCTCATTCATGATAAGATTGCTTTGTGACGCTCGCGGAAAATTCCGTGAAAATTTTTTAAACAAAATGATAGAATTTAGTAATGGCGAGATCGAATTAAGTTGTCATTTGGGTTACGAGAATGCCGATTATAATGGGACAAGTTTGCAATGGTTAAACACGAAAGTTGGAAAATCTGGGTCTATCATAGGACATAACAAACTAGCTAAAAATTCTTTAACGGCCCTTGTTTCCGATAGTTATGACCAAATTCTCGAAAAAACCGTGGAACAGCTTTACCGAACCTCGCCCGATTACACATATCGGGCACACAATATAAGGCATGTTCAAGACTATTTAGATTACTTTCATATCACAGTAGATGCCGCAGCCCAAATTATTGAGGAGCGAAACATCACACACGCGCTATTTTACTGCGTGCCTCATTTATTTTACGATACTGTTTTTTATGAGGTGGCAAAGGCCTTGGGCGTGAACGTCACAATCTTGAGTTGGAGCCAATTCGAGGGGCGCTTTTTCTCGATGAAAAATGCGGAGGATTTGGGAAACTTTGACCCAAGATCAATTTCTGCTCCACCCTACGAGATTGAACAAGGATCAGTCCCTGATATATTCTACATGGAAGATAATTGGCAAAAAGAAGGAATGAGGGGCAAAATTTCTGCGAAGGCAGTCGTTAATTTGATAAGACACCTATTGTACAGAGATCCTCTAAGCCTCATGAAGCCCGTTTCTCTTGCGAAAAATGTTAATAGAATTTCCAATATATATGGACAGCTGCCTGATTGGCGCGATCCTTTTTCAAAGTTTTTTCATACCAACGAACTTGCATACTTCGAGTATTTGGCACAATTCGAGACACAGAAAATTGATCTCAGTCAAAAGTATATTTACGTGCCACTTCATAATCAGCCTGAAATGTCGACGTCAGCACTAGGTGGGCGGTATCGCGATCAAGCGCTTATGATCGAGGCATTGGCGCGTGATATGCCAGATGATTGGAAAATTTTTGTTAAAGAGAACCCGCGACAGGGGTCTTATGCTCGAGGTCCAATGTTTTTCCATCGGCTTAAACGAATACCAAACCTGGAAATCATGCCTTCAAATGCAAATACCCACGCTCTGAGCAAAAACGCTCAGTTTGTTGCCTCTGTGACAGGCACTGTTGGTTGGGAGGCAATACGACAGGGCACTCCGGCCATGGTTTTTGGCGCTGCTTGGTACGGTAGTTTAGAAGGCGTGATCAAGTATGAACCTGGTCTTGATTATGAAAAGGTTGCGGCAATGAATGTTGACCATGAAAAATTGCAAATCGATGCCGGGGGGTTGGTCGCGCGTACACATGAAGGTGTAATTGAGCAACTCTTCTTCCCACTCATTCCAAATCTAGATCATGCACAGAATATCGAAAATGTTGCAAAAACATCTTTACAGCTCCTCAGGGGAGAACTTGAATACAGCTTTCATCCGATGGGCCATACAAATGGGAGCAAGTCGCTAGATTGAATGTTTTATGGATTTTCTGAATTTCGGCGGTCATTCAGATCTATGGATTTCAAGCGCACGTTTTGCGTCAGATGTTTGGGTGAACACACGCAGTTACCCTAATGAGTTGGAAACCAGCGAAAGACTCGCGGAGCGACCAATACAATAATCCTAGTCAAAAATCAATTCTTACTTTTTAAGAAAATGTCAGTACGCTCTCACCAACTGTGATTCAAAACTGGGTGTGCTCAATGGCTGACGGAACATATGATCCAAAACCTGCTTCTTCGGTAGAAGTAGACCAACCTTTCTTCATTCTAGATCCGACAAGTGGTGACCTGTATCCGCAAAGTATCCAGGCGATAACGACAATAGATACTCCTGTCAGTTTCTCTCCGCCCAATGGTGGGCTAGAATTAGATATTGTCAGTTTTACTGATGACGGTGGCAATCCTGTTTATGCAGCACTCATAAATGATGGACACTTCCTCGCACAGGGTGAAGATTTCGCAGTCCCAAGTGGGACGCTGATCCAAGTATTCAGGGAGACACCAACCAGCCCATTCACGTTCCCTCAAGCCATCACTGCTCTTTTCGCCGAAACAACCTACTCGAGCTTCGTTCAAGCTGCCCAGGCGCTTGATCCGCGAGGATTGGGTAATGAACTTCAATACCTCATTGATACCGGTGTCATCAAAGGCAGCAATCCAACTGAAGAAGTGTCGAAGATTCAATTCACAAGTGCCGATGAATTTGGTCTAATGAACCAGTCGAGTGAGGTGGATGAAGTAACAGGTTTTCAGAGCGAGGCGCCCAGCACTGGCTCAGCCAAAATAATGCAAACGATATACTACAATTCTATTGCACAATCTGGCGGTAGAGCGGTCGTGTACGATTTCGAAAGCTTGGCGTCAGGCGACTTCACGGCTGCGGGATACAGTGGCGCATCCTCCGTCAGTGGGCGAAGTGGAAATATAAGTCCCGATGGCGATGCGAGTGCGTCATTGGCCTATGACGGAATGCTGAGCGTTCACTTATTCAACATCGGAAATAATACCCCCGTCAGCAATCAAACAAATGGCGATGATCCTGGGATCGCAACAAATGAGGGTAACAACGCGGACCGAGGATTTAACACCACACCCGATGGTGCGACCAAACAATACTTAGAAATATTGCCATCAGATCGCACTGCGACTGCGGAAGACAATTTTTATGGTGGCGCAGTTTTCCAATTTTACGCGGATGAAAGCCTGATGACTGACACAAGAGTGTCAGCGTTTGGGTTCAATCTCATGGGCGTAGAGGATGGAAAGCGTGATGTAATCCTTGACATTTTCGTCGCCAAAGACAAGGGAGCCGGCGATCCAGAAGTGAGTGTGATCCGTGAGTTTATGGATGGATCATCCGTTCAGGGTGGGATGCAATACGTAAGCTATGCGCTGCCTCATAATGCGGAATTTTCGAACACAGTTATTTTAGGGTTTGCTGTAATTGAATCTGCGGTTGGACCAGCAAATACGCGTGACATTTACTCTGTTGATGATCTTGTTTTGTCAATAAATGCTGATTCTTCATTCTCGGCGAAAGTTGATCCAAATGTACTGTTGCAGCAGGCAACTTCGGCTGGCGGCAATCAACCTGGTGGTGGGTCAGGCGATCAGTCTGGTGGCGCAGTGCCCTCTCAAGATGCGCCGGGCCCATTTTGGGTTGATAACGAGGATAGGCTGGTTCTCACAAACATAGGCGCAACGTCCTCCTTCAAGCCTAGTTTGCAGATCGTAGCAGCTGATTTGCAAACGCTTGAGCTCTACGATCGTGAAATGCTGAAAATGGTGAAGGACACCAAGGGGCATATTCTACTTAATTTTGAAAATACTTCACAAAGTTCGCCGGCCAGCGTTGCGATTTCGGCTGACATTATTGCTGAGATGGGCCGAACCGTTTCAAGTAGCGCGAAGGCTGCGTTGATTGAGAGCGCGGATAGTTCTACGGCTGCAGTTGTTAATTTGATTGGCGCGAGTGGTGCCTGGAAGAAGAAGTCACTCTTCGGCTCAGACTACGAGCAGATGGCGAAGCGCCTGGATTCCGATGGTTCTTATACACTGTATGTGAACGAGAATGATGGGAACGAGGTAGGAGTACTTGTTTCCAATGCACTGGAGACAACTACGAACGTAAAAGAAAATCCTGCTCTTTCAATGGAGGTGGCGTTTTTCAGTTATTTTGGCCAATTCTTGGATCGTGGCGCAGAGTTTAGAGCGAATGACGGCGACAGCCTAGATGCGTCTTCGCAAACAGAAGGAGTTCTCATCCAAGGTGACGAGACTGCGAATACTGCGAAGGGCGGAGCTGGCAACGATACAATTTTTGGAGCTGGTGGTAATGACGCGCTAGACGGTGGGGCGGGTGCAGACTTCATTGACGGCGGCGCAGGCAACGACACAATCGATGGCGGTGCAAATCTGGACACGAGTGGCATGTCTGACGTCCCTCCGATTTGGGAGACTGGAGATCGTGTCAGATACCAGGGCAAGAAAGACGACTACACAATAGCTGATAACGGGAACGGTTCGTTTACAATTACGGATAAGGTCGGGGATTATGGAACTGATACCGTTAAGAACGTCGAAATTCTAGAATTTGATGATGGAGAAATTCTATTAGTTCCAGAAACGGGTTCGTGGACTTTCGAGGAATGGGATCCCGTTAAAAACCGATCAAGTCTCGTCCGCGAGGATTTTGCGGAGGGAACGGCCTTTGATGATGTGATTATCGGTGGTGACGGCCGGAGTTTCTTACGTGGAGACGAGGGTAACGACGTCTTAATCGGCGACAGCATGTCAGATGATTTCACTTTTGCATCGGGTCAGGATATGATCGAAGGTGGCGAGGGTAACGACTACATCGACGGTGGCGGCCAGGGAACCGGGAATGAACCCTGGCAGCAAGAGAATGCAGCGGAATATTATGACGCTTCGGCACGACGTTACACTTGGGTGAACGATACCGAGGGCACGGCGGGTGTTACACGACTGACTAAAACAGAAGCGAAGGTGAAAGCCATAGAGTTGGGGTTAACGGTTGACGCAAAGTATTTTGACAATGCGGCATCTGATCAGGCTTTCTGGCTTCTCACAGATAAAAACTCGGAAGGCCTCGGCGTAGATATTGTAACGAATATCGACGTATTGCGCTTTGGCGATAAAGAAATCCGCCTGAAAGTCTTTAAAGATTCAGCGAACGGCTTCTATCAGGGCACGGATTTTGATGATGACATTAGCGTTGACGTTTCCTCAACAAGTTATGCTTGGAACACCTTTGTGGAGGCGGGCAAGGGCAACGATACAGTCATTGGTAGTGATATTTCTGATACCATAATTCTTGGCGCGGGTGACGATTTTGTTGATGGCGGCGATCAGTACGAGAGTATGAGTAAGGTTCCCAGTGCATCCGGTAGTGGCACTCAAGCGGCGGTGGCTAATAATACTGTAACGCCGCCGACGGATCCATTCGCGGCTTGGATGCCACAATCTGGTGACACTCCGATTGACACTGGCGAGACCATTTATGATTCTCAGAATGCAGCCGTTACCGGTTTGTTTGACATTTATTCTGTTTCAGATCCGTCTAACAGCAGTCAATCATTTTTGATTGCCTACGATGCGACGACGCAAACGAAGTTTGAAGTGACTGACGATGGTAGTCAGTATAATGTGTTTAATGCACAGTCATCCTCAAATACTACCACGAACAATACAAATACTGGGTCGTCATCGACGGATCCATTCGCGGCTTGGATGCCACAATCTGGTGATACTCCGATTGACACTGGCGAGACCATTTATGATGCTCAGAATGCAGCCGTTACCGGTTCGTTTGACATTTATTCTGTTTCAGATCCGTCTAACAGCGGTCAATCATTTTTGATTGCCTACGACGCGACGACGCAAACGAAGTTTGAAGTGACCGACGATGGTAGTCAGTATAATGTGGTCAATCAACAGCAGTCCACTGGTGGTAACAGTAATACTACAAACAGTATTGATCTTTCAGCTTGGAACCCAACTACCGAAAAATTTATTGAAAATTGGAAAGTTTTCGAAAATTTGAGTGGCACGCTGTCTGAAAAAGGGGAATTTGCAATTTATCGCGATGATCCCACGAACCAAAACCAAGTCGCGGTCCTTATCGCGGTGGCCGCTACCGGTAGTGATCGTCATATCGTCGTCTGGGATCCGATGGTTGATGGTTACGTAATTTCAGATCTTCAGACTGCAATCACTACCGAGACCAACAACTTTATTCAATCCGGACAATTTGACGATTTTGACGATGATTTCGGCGCCGGTGATTTCAACGGTGATCCAAATATGGGCGGCCCCGCAGCTCACATGCCGGGAAGTGGCATGTCTGGTGACGTGGTTGAGTATCAGGGCGAATTTGATCGCTATGTTGTCACCACTGTGAGTGGCGATAAATTGGAAGGATTGGTTACGACAGAGGGTCTGATCAGCCAAGAATTACTGGGTCGCATTAAGGCATTGGACGACGCTCAAGACAACGACATTTATTTGGTGGCTGACACCAAAATCACGGTTGTAAAGGATACGGTCACCGGAAAAAATAGTACGGGGACTGATGTATTGGTCAACGTTGAAAAATTGCGTTTCTCAGATGGTGAATTCAACCTTGCCGTCACGTCTGAGCTTTGGGGCAATCCCGATGACGCAAACGGTTTTGGAGAGGTAAACTGGCGCGGCACATTAGGTGACGATCGCATTGTTGACACGGCATATGATGGTGATCGCGGTTACATCGTGCGTGACCGAATGGAAGGTGATGCAGGCGACGACCTTATGATATCTGGCGCAGGCGGCGACCGCCTTATCGGTGGCGTCGGCAATGATATTATGGATGGTGGTGCCAATGCCTCCCTTACTGGTGGCAATTTCTGGAATATTGATGAGACAATTGACATTGCCGAATATCGCTCTGAGATTGATCGTTTCGAACTCGACAAGATTACCTTTGAAGGGAAAACAATTTCAATCAAGGATGCGAACGGAAACCTCGCCTATGTTATTACTCCAAAGACGAAGGGTGATACGAAAATCGGCGAAATTTATGGTGTCGACAAGGACGGGAATGTTGGGACCAGTGTTCTTTACCAAGTAGAGGAAGGCGATACATTCATTGTCGTCTCCGATACCTTGCCGGATCAGTACGGCGGCGTGGGTACCGATATACTGATCAACATGGAAAAGGCTCAATTTGGGTATGACTGGGAAGGAAACGTAGAGTTCCAAGTTCAATACGAGACACACTCATGGGGTGGTCAAGGTGATGGTGAGGTAAACGCTCGTGGCACAATTTTTAACGATGTGATCGATCTAAGGGCGGGCAAGGCATCGGACTTCGCTGGTGGCTTTGGTGGCTTTGATGATTTCAACACGGGCGCGAATATTTGGGATGGCGATGCCTTCTTCACTGCGGTTGATAATCAATTTGATGATGCAGTCGGCGGTTTTGATATATGGAACTGGCAGCCAAGTGCTGCGGACACGGCGTTTGACTCTGCGGTTTCGACCCTTCAATCATTCTTCCAGGGGGGAGACCCTCTTACGGGTCCGTTTGAGATATACAAACTGGCACTACCGGTCGCCGGCACCTTTACACTCGTTGCCTATGATGTCGACGAAATGCGCGTCGTCGAGGAGATAAGTGCGATCGGTTCTGATGGAAATCCTTTAGTTTTATCGGACTCTACGACCAAGGCTGATGTCGCTTCTTATAAAGTATTTTATCCGGACACTGCAGCGGACGGCGGCGGCCAGCCCCCTGTTCAGGATGATATTTACAGCGAAAATTTGGCAACTTCCAATGATTGGGATCCTGTCGCTACCGCTGTATCCGTTGCTTGGCCTGATGGTTTTGTTGAGCCGCGAACATTTGATATCTACCAGAATAAACAAACCTCCGAGTATGTTGCGGCAGAATTTGGCTTTGCGTTCGAACCAGTCATTTTCGACCAAAACGCTAATGCCTATGTCTTTGATCCAATTGATATGGGACCTGGGGGCAGTGAAGACCCAGGGGTTGAAGACTTTTTCAAATACTGGGAGCCAATGGCAGGGGATACCCCAGAGAATACTGCTGGCTTGGTTGCGATCTATGGTAAAGATAACCTCAAGCTGGGTAGTGTATATGACATTTATCAAATTCAAAGTCCGTTTGATGAACAAACATATTTAGGCGCGTTCAACACTGAAACCCATGAATTGGAATTCCAAGTTGAGGAAAGCAGCTCTAATCCTGGCACGTACACGATCGTTGAAGACAACGTAGACCCACAGCCGCAGAGTACCTCAAGTGGCCAAACGACTTCATCTACAGCGCGCATTCATAATAGTTTTATTAATGCGGGACGCGGAAACGATATAATTCTCGCAGGTCAGGGGCGCGATGAAATCGAGGGTGGAATTGGCGACGATTTCATCGACGGTGGCTCTGAAAGTGACTTCCTCAGCAAATTTGTTGGAGTTACAGCAGAAAAAACCAACGTGAAACTCGAAGACCCAAATACGGGGACCCCGGGGGTCTACAGTATTTACAAAGAGATTAAGGATAATAATCCTATTTATTGGGCTTGGGATGGTGATACGGATAAACCCTCCTACTTCGAGGTGGCAAAGGACCCTAACGATAATTCTTTTGGCATAAAACTGGCCGACTCAAGCATGGATTTCATGCAGTTCAACAATGACCGGTTCAATAGTTATGACGTCGCCTACTACAATGGCGCGCAGGTCCGTTACGAGATTTCTGAGGTTTACCTGAAAATAGATGAGGGTCGCCCAGACTTGAAGTCTGATGGCTCATATCAAGTGATGACGACCACCCAATATGCTGCGGCAACGGTTGCTGCCAGAATTGGTTACGAGAAAGTTGTCCAGGTTAAAGACCTTTTGCCTGAAGTTGCGGGAGGTGAAGGCACAGACTACCTGCTCAATATTGAAGCCATTCGCTTCCTGGAAGACGAGATGGATGGAGACGTTCAGCTGGAGCAGGACAGCTGGTACTTTGCAAATGAAGCCCCAGTATCCGATTGGATGTGGCAGCCCGCTGACGGACAGACGCCGGCATTAGTTGATGGCTCTAGTGTTAGCATTGATTCCTTTAATAGCCTTTGGGGTGGTTCGATTAGTAAATGGAATACTGATGCTACATGGAAGCTATATGACTACGACGTGGATGAGGGCATCTACGCAGTAGTTGAAGAGGCGACTTACACGTGGGTACAGGGTTTTGTCACTGCGAAGAATGGTGGCGGCTATGTGGAGACTTGGGACGTAGATTGGAATGTTGTAGACTGGCAATGGACGCCGTCCTCAGGCGGAACGCGTTTGGGAGAAATATCTTCTTATGATTTTGAGTGGGGCGGTTCCAATCAAAAGTGGAATGATAATACGACTTGGGACGTTTATGATATTGGTAACGGTATATTCGTTGTTTATTCCACAGAAACGTCTAGTTGGGTTCAGGGCTTCGTTCAACAAGATAACCTAGATCCTAATGTGTGGAATGAAGCTGTTAAAATTTCATATGAAGGCGGGACAAATGGTACGATCCGTGATGACGTTATCGTCAGTCCAGATCGAGAGCAGCGCGACCAAATCTTTGGTAAGGAGGGTGACGATGTCATAAATGCCGGTCGGGCGATCGACAGGATCAAGGGCGGTGCGGGTGATGACGTCATCTGGGGTGGCACAAATGTAAACAATCAGGACACAAGTACTGCCGGAGCAATGCAGGGGGCCATTGAGGGTGACGTTGCATACTACAGCAGTACGGCTGAGCAGTACACAGTCATTCGCAATGTCTATGTTAATGCTGCATTAGAGGGCGGAGACGTTGCACGTGACGACAAGGGCCGCGTAAAAATTTATGGTGAGGGCGCGATACCGGCGAAGGGTGTCACTGTTCAAACGACCACGGATGCGTTGACAGAGGCCAATGGTTACTACCAGGCCACGATCGTGGTGGATGCGCTGTCTGACGCAGCCGGTGGCGAGGGTGTAGATGTCCTCATTGGAGTTGAGGCGCTTGCATTCGGGTCAACTGATGAATTTTATTTACAAGATTTCTCGATGGGCGTTCCCTCTCATAATAGTCCAGCGGGTACCGAGGGAGGGAATTCCATTACAATTTCCTCATTGGAAATTACGGCCTACGGTCAGACAACGTATAATGACTTCTTTAATGGAAGTTTCTGGGAGTTTAATAAAGGCGCGACGGCTGTTTACAATGGAACAGACTACGACGACACTATTGAGTTTGACACCTTAACAACATTTGAAAATACGTATCGGGATACTAATGACCCAGAGTCATATGGGAATAAAGATATTGACGAATATGTCTTCCTAGGTGCGGCTGGTGACGACATTATTGTGGGTGATCCAACTTCCAATGTGAAGAGCACTGCTGTTTATCTTGGCTCTGCGGGTGAGTATGAGGTCGATTATAATGCTGCGACAAAAACCGCAACAGTTACTCATCAGATTACTGATGCGCAAGGCGGTACGGGTGTAGACACGCTCACAAATATCGATCAGATCGTATTCAATTTCGACCAGAATAATTATTTTTGGGATCAGGGCCATCAGAAGAATTTCGCATTTAATCCGAACGTTGTGAATTTAACGCCGACATCCATGACTAAGGAAGTTATTGTAAACGGAGTTGCTTCTACAAGCTTAGTAGTTTTTGGCACTGAATTTAATGATGATATTCAGTCTGACACTGGGAAATTCAGCGGTCTGTTGGATGGCAATGACTTTTTCTTTAGCGGTGGTTCAAAGAATTCTGGTGTTGGACAAGATTATTTCGACGGTGGCGATGGAGATGACACTTTAGAGCTCAAGGGAAGCAATTCACACTATAAAACTGAGTTCGATGGGGGAACTGGGTCTGACACCCTTGTTCTGGATGGCATGCCCACGCGCTACGCGACTACCTTCAATGTGAATACTCGTGAATTTACGTTTGTTGATAGATTGCCCAGCGATCAGGGTGGCGAGGGAACAATAGTCGCCAAAAATATCGAAACGGTTATTTACGGTGGTTCTGAGGGGCCATTTAAGTTGGATGTCTCAGGTACTGACGCATCTAATGTTTTGGCGATACTCTACCGTAGATTTGAAGATGGAACGGAGTTAGAACTTACGCGATCTAATGATGAAGACGGCCTCGGAAACCTTATTACTTCGCCCGGTGGCCATAATATGTTTGCACTTTCTGATGCAACTGGGCCGAGTGCAGTGCATGCGTCATCTGTTTCGTGGTCCACAATCCTGGGTAATGCGGTCACTTTTGACGCCGACGTAGTTGTGGATCAATCAAATGCTGTGACTGGCGCTCCAACTAATTGGACTGTGGACACTAACCATAACGGCCCTGATACCATTTACGTGAATGGAAATCATCCGACTGTTTCATTGAGCATTTCATATACTGATACATACAGTGACAATGGAACGCCGAATGATTACTCGGATGATGTTTGGCAACAGTCGGCAACTTATAATTTTGACATCTTCGGTGCTGGTAAAGGGGATACCTTATCCGGTTCTTCTGGTAACGATACCTTCATGGGCGCGCCAGGCGATGATACATTTGACGGTCGTGGGGAGACGCAATCAGAGAATTGGTATGACCGGGAAAGCACTGGTGACACAGTTATCTACGATGGAGTTTTTGCTCGCTACGATCTTACTCATAACCAAGATGGCTCAGTCACTGTCGAGGACACTCTGATTGAGGAATGGGGCGGCGACGGAATGGATACGCTCATCAACATAGAGCGCATTGAATTCGCCGATCGCACCTATAATCTCAAAGTTAGAGACTTATCCTCGTCCTGGGAAACAATAAAAACAATCGTTGGTACAGATGGTGATGATATTATTTCTGGTTCGATCACAGATGATTCAGATGATAAGAGCAATGACCCAAATACCCAGAAACAAATCTGGGAACAGACGACCTACAATATCAAGGCGGGCGCGGGAAATGACGTCATTGTTGGCGGCATTGAAGTAAAGGTGAATGACTGGGATTGGGTAGAAGGCGACACTGCAATATTTGGCGCAGATCGCAAATACTTCGATGTCTCGATTGAGAGCGTTGCATTTAGTGATGCCACCGTAGACTGGGATAATTCCGGTGGGACGCCAAATACTGCTGACGAAACTCTGAAGAATGCGTTAACGACAAAATTTGCTGGGGAGACGGAAATAACGCGAATTGTCGTCACAGATACGCGCGACGCGAGTGCCGGCGGACTTGGTACGGACGTTCTCTATGGTATCGAAAATCTACAATTTGGAGCCACTTCTGACACCAATACAAATGGTTATGATTGGGATCAACGCTTCAAAGTAGAAGCGGAAGTTAATGATTGGGATGGCGACGGCAAAGTAGATAACTTCATGGGAACCATGTTCGGGGATATCTTTATTGATGACGACGCTGTCAAAGCCAATACATGGATCGACTCTGGGGCGGGTGACGACATCATCATTGCCGGCGGTGGCGGCGACAGCATAAATCCAGGTGCGGGCAATGACTATGTCAACGGCCAGTCAAATGTAAGCCAATATGATAATGACGATTGGGGATCGAGAGATGAGGTCACCTTCTGGAATACTTCTTACAGCCAAGTAGAGTTAGAAGAAGTTTCAGTTGTGGTTGACAGTGCGGGAATGGCCGCGACTAATGCCAAAGGGCAGTGGGAGATCTACGGATATGATGGCGATGCGGCACTGACATCAGATGCGGTAGATCTGAAATCTACAGTGGCGCCCGTCGGCGCAACAAAGGCCTACTTGGTGACTGACACGAAGGCAGGTGGCATTGGAACTAACTTGCTTGTCGGTATTGAGGCGATCGGGTTCTCAGATCAGTATATTGAAGTTCAAGGACGTGAAAACACTTGGTCCTGGACCGATTGGACTGGGCAGACGATCACTGAAAAGTCAATTGAGGGTACCCTATTTAGCGAAGAACTCTTGGGTGGAGCGGGTACTGACAGTCTCTCGGGACGTGGTGGAGACGATGTCATTCGCGGCTTTGGTGGCGGCGACCGTCTGCGTGGCGGTACCGGCAATGACCTAATCGATGGCGGTGCGGACGGAACCTCAGGCGACCCGTGGCGTGATAGTGATACTGCTGAATATAATGGCATTGAAGCGCGTTACACGATCTACCAAGTCAAGGTCGCAGATACGTCATCACTAACGTCTGCAGGTAATATTACCGTCTATGATACGGCTGGTATACTTCCGACCGATGGCCTTGAAGGCTTTCAGATAGAGAGCACAATTCCAACGAACACAACTGTCACGACAGCCTACATAGTGTCAGATCTGCTTGCGGGATCCCTTGGGGGCACTGGCAACGACCTACTAATCGGCGTTGAACAAGTTCAATTCAAAGAGAGCACGATAGACCTAGGCCTCCGTATTTTCAGAAACGATTGGAACTTTGATAGTAATAGCACTGACAATTATTACGACTGGGTCGAGGTGATTGGAACTGGTAATGCCGATACGATCGTAGAATGGGGTACGGCGGACAGCGATTATGCGGTAAGCGACCAAGACAGTGCGAATGAAATTCGTGGTAAGGGTGGCGATGACATTATCTTCGGATACGGCGGTGGTGACCGAATTAGCGGTGGCGCAGGTAATGACTACATTGACGGCGGCGCTGACGGCGTAGATCCGGAGTTTGGCTTTGTCATGAAAGACGAGGCAATCTACGATAGCTCTGCGCGCAATTACACAGTGACCACCTACACGAATGGTGACGCGGATCTCGACGCGATCATATCAAATAACTTTGGCACCTCGCTGGATACGATAAGGGCTAACTGGGCGACTGATGAAAAACTCGTGGTTGTTCAAGATGCCTTGCCGTCTTCAATGGGAGGCACGGGTGTAGACATCCTTCGCAACGTCGAATTCCTGAATTTCCAAGATAAGTTCGTGGCGCTATCTGTCGAAGAATTCCTTGAAACTGATGCCAATGGACTTCCGGTCCGCGCATTTGTTGATGGGACTGATGGTGCGGATACCATTGGTTCTGGAAATACCCAGTATGACTTCAGTGGAAACGATGAGCTGCGTGGAAACGACGGCGATGACATCATTAATGGTGGCAAGGGTGGCGACTTAATCGAAGGCGGCGCAGGTGACGACACAATTGACGGTGGAGAAAATGGCATTGACCGCTGGAGTGGTGAAGCCATCGGGGATACTGTTCGCTTCAGCGGAAGCTACGCAGATTATGAAATCGTGGATGAGGACGTTAATGGCGAGCTCGTCATCACAGTCACCGATAGTGACCCGGACGGCGATGGTACCGACACGATCAAAAACGTTGAAACCCTAGAGTTTGCGGATATGCGCATAAATGTCGGCGTCTCGTCGTCATCAATCATGAATTGGGAAGGTAAGAAAGTAGGGACACACTTCGACGGCTCAATCTTCGGCGACACGATCGAGGGCGGTGAAGGGTCTGATTTCTTCTACGGGGGAATTGGAGCCGATACGCTCATCGGGATGGGTGGTCCAGATATGTTTGTGGGCGGCAAGGGCAACGATACCATTCGTGGCGGCGAAAACGGTCTAGACGAGTGGGGTAATGCGGGCCAGGACGTCGCAATATACTCAGGTGATGAAAGTGATTATGAAATTACCTTCTACACTGCTGATAATGAGCAATCTGATACGTTCGAATTTGATGGATATTTCACAATTAAAGATGGTCGCACCGACGAAGATGTAGCAGAGGGTACTGATACACTCTACGGTATCGAAGCAGTTCAATTCGACGACAACTTTGTGACCTTCTTTGTAAACAATAGCTTCATCGATTTGGACGGCGATGGCCTCGCAGACTTTGGAGATCAGAAAGGTACAAGCTCTGCAGATACACTCGTTGGCGGTGACATCGATGATAACCTTGATGGTAAAGATGGGAATGATACGCTCATTGGTGCAAGTGGCGACGATTACCTAAAAGGCGGGTCTGGCGACGATGTCTTACTCGGCGGAAGTAACTCATTGCTCGGTGACGTTGCGGCATTCTCGGGTGCAATCGAGAACTACACAATCACTAAGAGTTCGGGAAAGTATGTTGGCTATAAGGCGGACGATGACAGCTACGAGCTCGACGCAAACGGTGCAGTGAAAATATTTGATGATTCGACAGTTGGTACGGGTTACGTGGCCGAAGAGCTGATCTCTGTGGTACGTACAAAATCGGGTGTAACTGAAACTGACTACCTGGCTGGGATTGAGTACTTAGAGTTCTCAGATGCATTTGGCAGCTTTGCAATTGAGATCGAACGGGATGACTACGACTATGACGGGACGGCAGACTTCGTCTTCATTCGTGGAAGTTTCTTGGATGACTCGATTGTGGGGGCGAGTAGTGGCGCGATATCGACCGCGGATACGGCTGTCGCCAATTTCATCGACGGTGGACTTGGAGCGGATACGATTTCTGCGGGAGCTGGCAATGACGTAATCGATCCTGGACGGGATGATAAGGAAAACAAAATTGACGGTGGAGACGGTAACGATGTCGTAATCTTATCAGGGAAATTCTCAGATTGGGCCGAGGATGCCAGTAAGAAAGACAGTGGCTACGACACATATTATGCGAATTCCTCAACTGGACAAAAGGTACATTTGAAAAATGTTGAGGGCCTTGAGTTTAATGACCAATTTGTCAATCTGAACACGGTTGCCGTGAAGTCAGAGGTTGATAACGACGGTGACGGTCAAGTTGACCAATTCAAACATAAGGGCACCACAACTGCTGATAAAGTGGTGGCAGATGTTGGGGACTACGTTGACATATTAGATACCGGTGGTGGCGCTGATGTCATTTCAGCAGGGAACGGCGCAGACGTAATTCTTGCGGGCGGCGGCGATGACTTCATCTTCGGTGGCGCGAACCTTGGTGTCAATGAGGACGGTAAGCAGGATATGGATAGGGCCGTATTTGAGGGTACTTACTTGACCGGAACAGATGACAATGGGGAAGCAGTCGCGGCAGACTTTGCTGTCGCAAAAACGGGTTACGTGGCTCAATTGTCTTGCGACCCTGGTACGGGTGAGGTTTGCCTGCTGACACTAAACGCGAATAAGGATGGCTTCAACGAGTTGAAAGACAGTGCAATAGACGTGAATGCCACGCCTACTCTATTTGCTGACATCCGCGAAATATATGTCGCCTCGGTTGGCAACAATGATGTCTTTAATCAATCTACAAACCCTGGTGGCTCAAATGTCGTGACGGGCCTCAAAGCAAATACCAACCTGGTTGTTGCGAATGCGGGTGATACTGCTCCGCAAAGATTTGATCAGGGCGCAAATTCTGATGGTTTCGATAGTGATACAATGACACTCGTCAGAGCCTATGAGATGGTGTTCGAAGATACTGGCGGCAGCACGCTACTTGCAAAGGATGCAAGCGGTGCCTTTGTGATGAATGGCGCGAGTGTCAAAGAGTTTGCTAACACAGACGCTGTGACTGCTTATGAGACTGAAAACAGTCTGACGCTCACTGAAGTTAATGCGACGAAAATGATAACATTTGAGAGCATTGGCGAGAAACTGGACGTCTATGAAGTCAAGACCGAAGTCACTGACGGGTCAGGGAATACTACTGTTGAAACAGACACCGTCGTCGGCGTCGAGCAACTCGAATTTGAGGATACAATCGTCGACCTGAAAGCTGAGGCATCCAAAAAGGTCAGTTTTGATGTTTCAACCGGGCTCACGGAGATTAACAAATTGGCCGGCACGGAATTCGGTGATTTTATCGAAAGTTCCTCCATCGATGAAATATTCACTGGCGGCAATGGCGCAGATATTTTTGAATTCCGAGATGGTTCGGGCACCGACCGAATATCTGACTTCAAAGCTGGTGAGGACAAAATAGAGATTTTGGCCAATGTGAACAACCTGTCAATCAGTACGGGTGCCGGGTTCCTTGGAAAAGTCAATGATACGAGCGATGGCGCACTGCTAGACCTTGGAACTGCAAATGGAGATACGCATTCCATTTTGCTCGTGGGCGTTTCGAAAGAAGATCTATCTGCTGACGACTTCTTAATCACCTATCTATAATAAGGCAGTGGGGACAATATAATGGCACAGATTGAAGTCGGCGATCGCATCACGGCAGCAGAAGAACTGAGCGAAGGCCAGGTTTTTACGAATAACCTCTATCAAGAAGGTGACGTAGATTACTATAAATTACCGGGGACATTATTTAGTGTACCCTCGTCGGTGAATGTTAACTTTGACTTAAACGGTCAAAAAGCATCCTCAAGCGCGTTTAAAGTCTCTTTCATTTCATACGACGGGACTACTGAAACAGTTCTCACGTCTAAACAAACTGCCGTTGGAACATCGTTTCAGGCATCTGCCGCAACTGCTGGAAAGGCCTACTACCTGAAGGTTGAGAAAGACTCTGTCTACAAGAGTTTTGACTATAAAATTTCCGTGGATATTGCCCCGACCGCTGAGTCTGAATTGGTTTCAGCCAGCGAAGATAACGACGCCCTCGCACAATCGGACCCGATCCTTGGTTCGGCTACCTACTATGGAAAGCTCTCATCTAATGATTTAGCCGACGGTGATAATGGCGGTGACTGGTACTACTTTACGACTGGTTCGCAAACTGGTGGCACCGTTTCACTAAACTTAAGTGCGTTTACTCAAAGCACTGCCACAGGATCTCTCTATAACGTCAGGATTACCGATGAAAACGGGCAAACTGTCACAAAGCCTGGAAATTCAGGTACGCTTTCGACATCCGCGGGGTCGTCCGATGGAACGCTTGAGTTTGAAGTGGGTGCGACTGGAACGCCCGCGGGAACGTACTTCGTTCAGGTAACATCAGCCGTCGATAAATCGAGTTTTGAAAGCTCAACGGAAAATGGGAACAATTATTCCCTGACACTGAGTGGCACAACTGCGTTCAATACTTCTCCGAGCATTTCTGTGGCTGATATCACGTCGGGTGCCTCCGGCTCACAAAAAACCTCTGCGTCTGATGAGTTTTTGGGGTTCAAGACGGGGACTTCCACCAAATTAAGTGAATTCATCTCCGCGTCTGACGCGGAGAGTTCTGCTGACGCAACGCAGAACGGCTTGATTTCTAAGTACTACCTAAAGCTTGTTGGCAGCGGTACCTCCGGCGAAATTACATATACAAAAGATGATCAAAGTGCAGGAACGATCTCGGCGCAAGCGAGTGCGGCAGGCGCGTTTACTGCACTGAGTCTAACTGAATTTGCAACTGCACAATACGATGCACATAGCAGTACCGAGCAACAGACGATCTATGCCCTTGTCCAGGACAATTCTGGGGTCTCTGGGACCGGCGTGGAGACCAAGAGTGATTTATCAGGAATTGTGGCATATAATTTAAAAGCCACGGACGCCGGTATCACTATTACTAGAGATACCTCGGATAGTGGGCTTACGGAACTCACCGAAGGCTCCTCAGACTCAGTTGTATTTAAAGCTGAGCTCACGGGTACACTACAGTCCAGTGAGAAGGTGCGGTTGGTCATTACGACCAAGGAAGACTTAAATATTGCGGGTAATGACGTCACGGCCTCCTCTAATGCCAATGAGTATGTGGTGGAGTTCGACGCAGCAGGCAGTAAGACATTTACGATCACTGCGCCAAGCGTTGCGGACTCAGATGGTACTTCTGAAACAGTCGCCCTTGACTACAGTGTCGTGTCATCGGACAGCTCCAGCCTCTTCTCCGGGCTAAAGCTTGAAAGTAATAGCTTAACCGTAAAGGAAAACGTTGCAACGATCTCTGTTGGATCGGTAACGTATTCCTCTGGGAGTGCTGTTGAAGAAGGTAAGTCTGTAACCGCGACCTATACAGTCACTGCAACGGGCATTGCCGAGGGCCAAACCCTAAAACTGGTTGTGGGCGGCAGTAAATTTACGATCGACACATCAGAGTTTGATTTAACGTCAACAAATAACACGGCTACTATTGTCGTTAAGGCCAAAGAAAATTCGGATATTGACGGTGACTCGGTCACGGCTTTGTTCGACGCGGCCTTGTCCCATTCCATCTACGAGAATAGCAAGCTCCTCACGACTTATGATGTCGCAGACGCGTCTGTTGCGGTTAAAGACAATGACGTTAATTTTGCACCCACCGCTGTCTCGGATACCTTAACGACCCCAATCGATGGCGTAAAAGCAATCGCGATTTCTGGAAGTCAGCTGACTGCCAACGACACCGATGCGAACACGGGTGATACCCTAACTGTCGTTTCAGCTGCGAAGACAAGCGCAAAGAATAGCGCCACTAACGCAGATGTCCCAGGGACTTTATCAGTGGTTGGTGGGAACGTAATATTTACCCCAGACGACAGTACATTTGTTGGCACCGTCAACTTGGCGTTCAATTACAATGTATCAGACGGGGCACTCACTGGGAGTAGTTCGGCGACAGCAGTTCTGAATTTTATCGCGGGTACCCCAATAGACATGGCGAGTACAGATACACCGGGCAAATACACGTCGACGAGTGCTGTTGAAATCATTACCGGCAGGTCTTCCTTGGCCGATGAATTTATCTTTGAGAAGCCCACTTCTGGCGGCCTCGGCGATGACTCCATAAAAGGCTTTGAGGCTGGAGTGGATACGCTAAACCTTAAAGGATACGCCTTGGCAGACTATACAGTGCAAACTGATGCACTTGGAAATAGCGTGGTCACAATGGCTGGCGAGGATACCACAATCACATTAGAAGCTGCTAGCAGTGCGGCTTCCCTGAGTTACAAACAATTGTCAGCCGGCTCATCAAACGGCTCAGTCGTGCACTATTTGAATGGTGCTGAAGCCGGAACTGTATCTATTTCTTCGGGCACTGCCACTGCAGCAGATATCACGAGCTTTGAGAGCGCCAAAGTAACGGGCGTCACTGATTTCAGTAAGGATCTGAAGGTCAGTGGCGATAGCGCCGCGTCTAATCCAATAACTCTAAGTGACGTAATTGCTCAGTTGAAGCACTATTTGGATCTCAAATCTCTGACAGGGAATGCGTTTATCGCAGGCGACACCAACAATGATGGTGTTGTAAATTTAACTGACGTGATTGAGACTCTCAAACATTATCTAGATTTGAAAACAATTGATACCTTTGACGTTGTCACCGAGCACGCGCTCGCAACTGATAGCCTGGCCAGTGGGTCCAGGGGAGAGCTCAATTTGGTGATTAATGGTGACGCCGATCAAAGCCATGCCGACTGGGATTTGGTTTAATACTACTGCCTGGAACCTAATGACCGATGCTGAATATCAAGTTTGATTACACTTACGACAGCGAGGGCTTTTTCAACAGCCAGGACAGGCGCGCGGTATTGTCTTATGCCGCGCAACTTTGGTCGGAAGTAATTGAGGATGATTTTGAAGACATTCCGGCGGGGTCGGCCTTTGAGATAAGGCACCCAAGTCAAAGCGATCAAACTTTGCAAATCACTCTGAGCGAGGACATTGACGACCTTTTGATTTACGTCGGCGCCCGGGAGTTATCTGGCAGTACGCTTGGATTAGGTGGCCCAAGTGGATACTCGCTGATGGGCGATAAGTATACGCTCAGAATTTCTGACGATTTTCGAAGCAATGGTGCAACCGAGAATTTTGAGCCCTGGGCTGGCGTGTTGACATTCGATAGTAATGCGACATGGAATTTTTCAATCGATGCTCCCCAGCCTGGAAAGAGTGACCTCCTGACGGTTGCCTTGCATGAAATTGGTCATGTTCTGGGAATTGGAACTGCGTCTACCTTTGATACTTTTGTTCAAAATCGAACATTCACAGGCTCGAATGTTGTTAACCTAAACGGCGGCGTTGCACTCCCACTGCACGAAGATGATGCCCATGTTGAGGATGGATACGGCGATAATGACGTCTTGATGGATCCAACAACGAGTGTAGGGGATAGGGTCTTAATTTCAGATATAGATAAGGCAATATTAGCCGACCTTGGATATTCTGTAAGTGGTTTTATCAATAATAGCTCAACTTTTTCGTTGGTTTCTGATGCAGGCGAGAGTGTCAGTTGCACGCTTTTGGATGATTACTTGAGCGCTCTTGCAGGTAATGACGTTGTTTTTGCAAAAGCCGGAAACGATGAAATTTATGGTGATGCCGGGAATGATGAAATCCAGGGGGGTACTGGAAACGACTGCATTGACGGCGGACTTGGTGATGATCTTTTATTTGGAGAAGAAGGTGCCGACAAAATTTTTGGTGGGAGTGGCACCGATCAAATCCAAGGCGGTGCAGATAACGACATTTTGTTTGGAGGCGAAGGAAACGATAACATTTGGGGTGGGGATGGAGACGATATAATCGTCAGCGCTTCTGGAACTGATAATATATATACCGACGTTGGACACGATAAATTATATGTGTTCTGTGATGGGAATGAAACCTGGTTATATGACTTTGATATCGGCGAAGATAGCCTGCACGTGGTCGGCTCCGGGATTGCTTCGGCGGAAGACTTTTTGCTCACCGAAATCACGGAATACTCAAATTTTTGGACATTTGCACTCCCCGGCCAGACAACTCTACGCATTCAAAAACTAAATGAAACTGACGACCTCGCGAGTGCTCAAATCGTTTTGGAAAGCACTGAGGGTGCGACGGGGTATATACCCCAAGTAATATTGGGGGCCAATACGAGCGATCTAATATCCGGGGGTGCTTCAGTGGATACCCTGTACGCCGGAGAAGGCGCAGACAGTGTTTTGGCTGGCGCGGGTAGCGATACAGTCGAACTCGGGTCAACGAGTACATACCACTCTGGTTATTATGCGCACAACGTATTAACGGGATCCCGAATTTCAATTCATCAAAAAACTAAATATTCGTTGGTGATTGATGGTGAAGAAGATGCAGATACAATATTACTGATGGATCGCCCGAACGGAGATGC
>Ga0255753_1001204_pt1 | contig 31718 bp, 15 predicted proteins | sample 041ome_10_FD_179953 | JGI IMG/M metagenome (GOLD analysis project Ga0255753, IMG submission 179953) | Coastal salt marsh microbial communities from the Groves Creek Marsh, Skidaway Island, Georgia - 041412US metaG (version 2) | ecosystem: Environmental > Aquatic > Marine > Intertidal zone > Salt... | reverse complement strand
CCCCGCCACCGCCTCCCCCGAGTCCGCCGCCTCCAAGTCCGCCGCCTCCAAGTCCGCCGCCACCACATATTGCAGATGTTGATTCAAACAATGATAACGTCATCGACATGATGGAGTTTCTATCATACTGCGAGGAAAGAACGAAGTTTTCCGATGCGAATGTGATTTTCTCAGCGGATCTCTGGTCTACTCTAGATAAGGATGATGACGGCGAGTTGAACGCAGTTGAATTTCATAATGCTGTCAAAGCCTTAGATGAGGGTCACATTTATGGAGTCCCTTGGCTCGTCTTTCCTGCGGTCGCTACAAAAGATAAAAGTGAGTTTTACGCTTTGGATAGCCAAGAAAATGGAGAAAAGCATGCGTACATGTCTGCAATTCCTTCGTCAACCCCTTCTTTGCCTTTCACTCGCGAACAGTGGCAGTACTGGTACGGCAACATGTCTGCGACTGCCCTTCGCGGGTTTTCTCTTGATTATCCGACTGACATTTCACCGAGATCGAAATTGGCACTTCCTGGAAACAATACTACGCCAGAATCGCAAAATTACGCCATACCAGTCGTAACCTTCGCAAAGAAACACAAATTTACTCTTCAGAAGCATATTAGCGAATCTGAGCGCGTGAATTTTAATCATGCGACCCAAGGCTTTAGCAACGAGTTGTTTCCTGGAGTCTCAAGTTCAATAGAGCTCCATGCCATTGAGCAGTTTGAGGATGTGGTCCATACGTTCGATGCAAAAGCGTCTGAGAAAGTGCTTGCAGCGAAGCATTTAGGAACTATTGGCGCAGATATTGAAGATACCACTGCGGTCAAAGTCACCGGGATGGTTCGCTTTCCCGGAGAGCGAACTCAAAAGTTTATCTGCGGTTTGCAGTTTGCGACAATTTCAGCTTACAAAGGAGTCAAATGCGATTTTGATGAAACTGGATGCAGTCCTAATCATTACAAATACGAAACTGCGGCGGAAGAATATTCTGCAGATGAACTCGGTCGCTTCGATATAGCAGTCACTCCAGGTGAAACTTGGGCATTTATCGCCACCTATGATGGTCACCGTATATGTTATGGCGGGGAAAATTTGGACGACTATCCGTGCGAATACTCAGATACGATGAAGCCAATTAAGATGCACGAAGACATGATTAGTACAAACAATATAATTGAACTCGTTGGCATAATGGGAGGAGAAAATTTGGTTTATTTCGATATGACAGCGAGAACGGTTGATATTGGCTTGTACGCGGGAGCGTGCGGGAATCCATACACTGAGTACACTCTCAAAATCACTCCTGCTAACGGTTGTGGTGCTACGATGATTATCAGCGATAAAGAAATCGTCGGAGCGACGGGATCTAGATACGCAAGCGATCAATGGAAGCTTATCGATCCGGACGATGAATCATCTAATCTGAGATTATGGCCCTACGCGGCGATGGATTACTACATTCAGTTGGAACAAGCTCCGGATGTTTCATCGTTGAACTTGAAAGCAATTGAAGAAGTGAATCCCGGTACCGACTGCAAGCCTCCGGGAACAAATATAATGCAGTTTTTCAGAGATCGGAACACTCTCGTGCAGACAATGTTACTTTTGGAACGAACTCTGGGCGAAGTAAAATACGTCTATCACGGTTGGTTTTGTGCCACTCCTTTCTTTGGAAGAGCAGCAGATAGCGCTCGAACGCCCTTTACATCAGTTCGCGACGGCGAAAAATGTATTGGAACGGATACGGCTGCAAAGGACTTAACGATCAACCATCTCGTGGGAACTTCTGATCAGAACACTGACGTGAAAACGAATAGTTTTTATGCGCTCAAAATCTTTGAGGCACACTTAACGAGCCCCAGCGAGATAACGTATTGTTCGAAGTTCAACCAAACAATTAACGATGCACAAACCCGTCTTGCCGTAACAGTTCAATTTCAGCAGGATGTTGGACCGCAAGGTTCAAATCCGTGTCATTCAAGTAACGAGCCGTCAAAGTTGTGTTCGTTCGGCTCAGTAAATGAAACGGATGGTTTACTGCTATACGGCTCGGGTTCATCTTCTTCGACGTATGAAATTTCTACCCAAGATGCCGTTCCAAATCTTGTGCCGCCTCACAGACGAAAAGTATTGGCGAGAGTTCAAAGGAACGATGGGTGGGCAGTCACGTCGCTTCCAATTCAGAGAGAATTGGTAACAATTGCGACAAAAATCCGCGGCGGCGGCGGTAACCCAGAAGATCGATACATATCAGACACAAAGTTTTACGCCACAGCGCCCATCAAGGGTTTAGTGTACACAGTAGTGCACGATCCGCCCGGTGGTAATTCATTCTCTTCTATTTCAAAAGGAACAAAAATAGATTTGGAATTAGGTTTGGTCACCACTCGGGCGGCTGAGAAATCGAGCGAATGGAATTTTAATGCTGGAGTCGAGGCTGAATTTGAAATGGGAGCTGGAATTTCGGCAGGTTCTAGCTATGTAAATGGCGAAGTTGAATTTGTTACAAATGCCGCAAGGCTTGAGGCAGGAGGTCATGGTGGATACGCCGTTGAAGGTCCATCTGTGACGATCAGTGCTGAAACCGACAACGGATGGGACTTTCACATGACTTTGGATAGAAATTTGGAATCCTCACAAGATCCAGGACTTCCCGGACGTCCAGGAGATGTCATTTTAGGTGGAGGATTCGAAATCGTGTACGTAAGATCTGATAAAGTCGATCTGAGATCTAACGCAGAGCATAGCACAGAATGTTTGCAAGTGATTGAAATCATCGAGTGGTATCCGCGAAAACCTACGACGTACGTCATGGCGGTATTCTCGATTGAGTATAAAATTTTACCAGAACTGAAAGATTTGATTTCAGTTACAGAGAATTTAACATCTATTATAAAAGATACCGATAAAGCTATGGATGGTAAAGATGATGCGTACATCAGAGCCGCGTGGAAATTACGTCTTCAGAATGCGCTAGATGACTGGAAACGAACGCTTGAATGGTCCTCCCCAGATTTTACTCCAGAAGGATTCAATGCTTTGTCGAAAGAAGATAAAGAAACGACAGCAACGGAGATTCAAACAAGATTCGATGAAATGAGCTCGCCGTTCAATTCAGACGAATCAGTGTACGGTAAGATTTCAAAACCTCTCATCGATGCTGCCTTCGGAGCGTACACCCAAGAGGAGGATAGTAGTTATGCTGCGAAAAAGGATTGGGATGAGTTGAGCGAAGTGTGGGATTCAATTCCGTCTGATAACGCGCCTCTTCACGGAATTCCCAAAGTGAGGAGAACGGATGCCTTCAAAAATGATGGAGGTCAAGAAGCCAACGCAAAAGCAGCTAGCATCGGAGCAGGTGTCGGGACGTATTTGATGCCCGGCGTCGGAACTTTGGTTGGTGCAATCGCTGGAGGCGTGATCGATCGTATGGCAAACCCAAATCCAGAGGCATACTTGGATGATACTGAGAAAATTATCGTCGAAGGTTCAGGCGAAGAGTCACACGACCCTGATGGACGGTGGTTCCCGACGAAGAGCGATAAGTGGTTGAGTTCGTACCAACCCGGTTCAACCGACGACGACGGTCGAAATCTTTTTAACTCTAACGAAGATGATCCTGACAAGGACGAAGGTCTTTGGAGTCGTGGCATGAGCACTTACGCTAAGGAAGAAATGAACAATACTTTTAAGATCCCGTCCAGTATGGATGAATTGTTCGAGGACAAGAAAGTTTCCTCAATGGTTGATGCATCCGTTTTTGGTAGTGAAGCTCAATTTGGGTTCACTGGTAGCCATAACTCTGATCCTACGATTTCTAGAGGTGAAAAGCAAGACGTGTATCTCTCGTTCTCTGGCGGTGGCCATAACCTCGAGTTTTCTTCTTCCATCGAGAGTAACATCGACAGTTATGGCTATTCGTGGTCTATGGAAGCCGAAGGAAGCGTATCTGCTTCCGGAGATTTTAGCGTTGCTTTATCAGTGTTCGAAGCAGAAGCGGAGCTTGCAGACACTTACGGAAAAAGTGTCGGGCAAGAGAAAGCTATGGCTTTTGCAAAATACGGTGAAATGGAAGTTACATATACTCTCGGTGACGGCGATCCTTATGATAAATTCGTGGTTCATGTTTCTAGTGACAAACGGTTTGGAACCCCGGTCTTCAAAACCATCGGCGGTGCATCGAAATGTCCGGGAGAGCCCAATACGATGTGGAGAGAAGGTGGCCTCATCATCGAAACGGAGTGGAGTGCCGGTGCAAACAATGATTTCATTCCTCCTCATCACAGAGCTTTGTTTGATCTCGTGATCACCAACGAATCGCCGTACAGAGAGGGGCACATCTATGGATTGCTGCTTACCTCGGGAGCACAGTACACCGGCGACTTTGGCGGAAACATGATGGATTTGTCGTTCACCATCAACGGCGCGGACTCTCTGGCTCCATTCCACAGTTTGGTACCGTTACACGACGTGCCTTCGGTTGACTCCAACGGAGATTTGAAGTATACTCGTTTGTCCTTGAATGTCATGAAAGGACAATTTGCTCATACGTATTTCTCGATTGGCGTCCAATTAGTGTCCGAGTGTGAGTGGGAAATGTCGAGAGACTGGTTATACAGATCACCCATTTCTTCCACGGCGTTCCTCGGCAATTTTACATGGGAGCGCGAGTGTCCGAAAGTTAACTGGGGTAAAACCACGTACAACAATTACTTGAACACTGTGGTATCCAAAGAATCGTCGCCGTACATCAACATTACCCTAATGAATCCAGATCCTATGAACCTGTGGTCGAAAGATATCGGTGAGAATAACGGTGCGACGGATCATTTGGTTCATCCAAACGTTGAATTCGTTCGAGTTCAGTGGAGATCTCTCGGTGTTGGTGAGTGGATTAATTCCTGGGATATGGTTGGAACAGACTCTAATATTTGGAAGCGCGATGTGGTAGACGCTGATGCACAGTGCAATTCGGCGCGCGGCGAAGGATGCAAATTCAAATGGAATCTTGAACGTCAATACTTCTTGAATGGTTTGAAGGATGGAGCATACGAAGTTCGAGCAAAAGTGTTTTGCTCAGGTTATGACTCATTTGCGACCACAGAAGTGAAAGGCTCCGTGACGGAAGAAAATTTGAACGTCAATGTTGATGTGAGCAAACCTGAACCTATTGATTGGCGCCAGCGCCACAATCGCTTCACAATTGATTACTCTGAGCCAATTGTTTGCCCTCAGCTCCAAGCCGATCACATGGCGTACGCGATAAAGCGTGTCAAGACATGTGCAGGAACAAATATAAATTCCGGAGATGTCGATAAGGACGACGTGTACTTTCATTACAAATTTGCGTGCGTAAACGAAAATTCTCTCATGATTTCGTTTCCTTCTGACGCGACTGAGGGTACTTATGAAATCACGGTCAACGCAGATATGCTTGGAAGTAAATTAGTTGACGCTGGGGATAATGCAGCTGCGAAGGAGACGTTTACGACAACGATTGGATGTGCCACTACTACTAGTGCTCAAACGGCACTCGGATCTTCTTCTTCTCCAACCACTGCTGCTACTTCGTCAACGTCGTGGTCGCAGTCGTTCTGGATAAATACTGACTCATCAGGAAACGCCTATTTGAAACTGTATAGTTTATTTGCCACGGGCACGGCATTCTTCGCTCTCTTCGCACTCAGACGTCGCGAACGTCGCCAGTTTTTAAATGAAGGCAATTATTTTTCTCTTTTCCAAGGAGGCGAGCGTCAACAGCAAATGGAAGGCACTGAAACATCATACTTGATGGTACGAAATGAGGCTCCGACAAAGGAGGAAAATCTCCCCTCCCCGAGCGGCGTGGACGGAAAATATATCGCAGGGAAGCAAACAAGTTATGGATCTGTGATTTAGAACGTCATCTTCACGCTTTGTACATTTAAAGTCAATTAAAGTCATTATTAAAACCTTCTTCTTCTTCTTCTTCTTCCTCCACTTTTCTTTGTGATTTCTGAAATTCGACCGTTTCAGTGGTCGACATATAATCTTACCACACATCATCATCATCATAAGATACGCATAAGAAGATTCAAGAGATACGTAACGAAAAGAAGACGAAACGCGAAACGCTTCTTTCACGGTCTTCTTTTTTCAATAAAGTCTTCGCGCGCGCGCGAGAGAGAGAGAGAGAGAGAGAGAGAGAGAGAATTAAGCTCCCGAGGTATCGAAAATGAGGCAGACGGTGCGTCTCGTCCCGGTGATGATGATGACGGTATCCGCGATCGTCTCAATATCAGGTCCCGCCACCGTCGCAGGGCTGACCTGCCCGTCTGAATCCGGGTGCAACCGGCCGAGGTTTAAACACTCGACTTTGACTATCGCGCCGTATGCCGCCGTCGGGAGCAACGAGATCACCTATCGAGAAAGCGAAAACTTTCCCTCGAATTTGAAGCAATCGGTCGAAACCGGCATCGATATGGCGCAAAAACTACTCGGGAAAGTGAGCGGCGTGAGCGTGTTTTTGTACGAGTCGCAAAGTTCTACCGCGCAAGACGCGTCGGCGTATACGGATATTGATTCGGCGTGGTGCGAAGCCACGCGCTCGGAGATTACGGGCTATTGTTCCAACGATTCAACGAACAGAGAGAAGGCGATGGCGGGGACGAACAACGTGTACGCGTCGCACCGAGACGCGTGTCAATCAGACTGCGGGAAAGGTGCGGTAGGTGCGGTGCCAATGGTGATCACTAGTGGATTGCAAGAGGATGGAACGTATTACGACGACGTCGAGAACCAAATGACTACTTTTGCGATACACGAGTACACGCACGCGTTTCAAATGCACTGGGGCAAGCACATTCCGACCTGGTTGATGGAAGGTGGCGCGGTTTTTTTGGAAGCTGTTTTCTCGAACGATAATTCGAGAGCTTCGAGAGAAACGTTTTCCGGGTATTTCAATTCGCACATATTGCCGAATGTTCGTGATATATATTCCGACCAAACGAACTTCGCAAACTGGTTGACGAAGTTCGGCTCAGATAGAAAGTGCGGCGACTCCGATCCGCACCCGCCTCCAAACATAATGCCAAACGAAGACGTTGGAGATGCTGGTTATTACAACGTCGGCGCGCTAGCCGTCGCGTTTGCTATTAACAAAGCGAACGCGAACTACACGGCGAACGGTGGTCGCACTTTCATCGATTTTTGGACAAGCACGGTTGCGAGGAAAGGATTTTGGCACAGCATCGACGTTGTCGACAACGACTATGTTTTCGACGACATGGTGCACTGGCCGAGCGAAGTCCCTGAAGGAAAAGGTTGGAAGAAAGCTCTGTGCGACTTCACCGGCTACGCAACCGTCGAAGCGTTTTACGCCGACTTTGAAGAGTTCGTCGCGCCAAACGGCGAGGTGAAATCCGCGATTGACTTGGCCGCTATCCTCGAAAGCGACGACAGCGTCGACTCCTTACGATCCGAGTTTATAAACGCAGCAGCGACGACGTCGCCCAACGCGTGCGAAGCCGCCCCCCCCCCACCCCCGGGACTCTTGAGCGTGGGTAGCGCCGCTACTTTTCTTCCTCTGAATACCGTGTTCTCTTTACTTCTTTTATTCCTCGGAGGTTTCCTCGTTTTTTGAGAGAGAGAGAGAGAGAGAGAGAGAGAGAGAGATTATCTATTAATGACCAATTCATGTGCATGTACGTTAAAATAGCGCGCGTCATTTTCGCGAAGCAAAGAAGAAGAGTTTGGCGATGAACGCTCGCGCTCGCACATTTTTTGTTTAGAACTATGATTTTAAAATGCTATCGAATATATATATATAACTATTACGTGGCTCTCTTGGCAACGTTTCGCATCCCGGCACCGACGCAACTCAAGAACACGGTCCCACTTTCCGGTTCCGGCTGGATGTTAAACGTGACCCCGAAAAACGCGCGGATGGTGCGCAAGCACTGAATACTTCTCGGCGTGAGTTGGCCTAAACGCACGCGGCATATTTGGTCTGGAGAGCACGCTAATAAGGTTAAAACTAAAGCTTGGTGGGAAGAGTCGCAGACGCCGCCGCGTTGGATTTCGGAAACGAGCGCTTCGGCGCATTCGCGACCGTAATCTTCCGGGGTTTTTTGCGATTGATCTTCTTCCTCGGCGTTTTCTTCGTGGTCTTTAGTATTCGTACCGCCCCGATGATCCAACAACAACCGCCCTTCGTCTTCTTCCTTCTCTCGCTCCTTTCTGGTGCTCGCGCTCGAACAATCGCTCCCTAAAACGCACCCTTCCGTCGTCTCCGCGACTAACGATATCCCATACGCCGGCGAGTTCCCTCCTTCCTTCCCGTTGTGATGGTCGGTGAAAATATACACGTCCGGTAAAAAATTATTCAAAACGCCTCGGGCGCCATCGACTAATCTATTCGCCATTTGCGGTGGAATCCTCGCCGTAAAGGCGACGCCTCTGACTCGTTTAACCAACCCTTCGGTAACCCAATCGATTCCCCCGGGTAACTCTTTCGCGATTGGAAACGACAACTTCACCTCGCCGCCGCCGTCCGGCGGACACCCTCTCTTGGCGACGTGCAAACTCAACCCGTCGTCGCATCCGAACCGTTTCTTCAACATCGGCAACGTCACCGTCCGAAACGTATCCACGCTCACCTCCTCGTCGTCGTTGGTCAAACCATACAAGGTTATTTCCATCGGTTTCTTCCCGAAAATCCCAATCGCGCACAACGCCTCTACATAGTACCCCAAACCTCTCCCCAAACCGCAATCGTGCGTCAATCGTTTCCCGCCGACGATAACCCCGGGTTTGTACTTCAAACTCGTCCCGGATTCGTTAATAATGATTTCTGACCCGTTCGTTATCTTGTCCAAAAGGCGTAACAATGAAGCCTCGTACGCTCTGAGACCCGGGTTCGACGTTCCCTGCGCGCGAATGTCGTCGATGCGAACCGCGCGACTCGTCAGCGTCGCGCACACCAAACGGTGGCGAAGGTTTCTGCTGCCGGTGAAACGCACGTAGTCCGTTTTACCGAGATTGTTGAGAGGCATCGCGTAGTACTCTTCGCTGAATGTATTCGAGGTAGGAGTCACACACAAAGCGGAAGACAAAGAAGAAGAAGACAAAGAAGAATGAAGACTTGACGGCGGCTTTACGAGAGGAAGAAAGCGACGCGACGATGACGGATGACGATTGAAACGGTTTTACTACTCACAACAACCCAACTCTTCTTCTCGTATGCATGAATTAATCATCAGTGGTTCCAAACGCTCTGTCTCCGGCATCCCCTAACCCGGGGAGGATGAATCCTTCCTCGGTGATATTCTCGTCGATCATGGCGGCGTACACGACCAATCCGGGAAAGGTTTCGCTCAACTTTGTCAGCGCCGGCGGCGCGGCGACGCAACACATCACTCGCACGTTCTTCACGTCCGCGCCTTTATCCAGAACGTCTCGAACGGCTCTGACTATTGTCCCTCCAGTCGCTAACATCGGATCCGAAATCAAAACCTTATCTTCCTTCGAGAACCCGGCTTTGGGTAACTTGTCCAAATACTTCGTCGCCTCTAACGTTTTCTCGTCTCGCGCGTACCCGAGATGGTACGTTTTCGTCGTCGGTAAAACCTCGTGCGCTTTCTCCACCAAAGTCAACCCGGCTCTCAATATTGGCACGATCGATATCGGTTTCGTCGGGTCGACCACTTCCACGTTCGCCACCGCGAGCGGGCCTTGCACTTGCGCCTCGTACGTCTCCAACCAGTCTCGCGAGAGTTCGTAGAGTAAAATTTTCCCAATCTCCGCCATGGCGGATCGAAAAAGCGCGGACGGAGACGCCGCGTTTCTCGCCACCGCGAGCCAGTGCTTTAACAAAGGGTGCGGGGGGACGTATATCAGCATCTGGTTCGGGTTTGGTTCCGGAGACGACGGTGATGACGACGATGCTTTTGTTCGCACTCCTCTTCTCGTTTCTCCTCTGTCCGCTGTTGGATGATGATGATGACGATGATGTTGACGAAAACGATGTCGTCGCGATCTGTGAGTTTCAAAACATCCTCCATCGAAAATTTTGTTGCTCGAAGACGAAGAGCACGAACGCATTCTTTTTGCTATCGTCGATGATGATGATGGTGTTGTTGTTGTTGTTGTCATTGTTGTTCTCGACATCAACGACATCTCTCGATGCGCAAAAGTGGATAAAATGGAAAAACTTTTCTCCACTTTTTGCATATCATCGTTCGCCGGGTTTCGTCTCGAGTTTGTTTTCTTTACGCGCAACGCACGCTCAGTATATAGTCAAAACCAACCTTTTTTTGTGTATCGCGAGGAGTCTGACTGGTATCTTTATTTTGCGATGACGACGATGAGTATTAATATCGCGATGTGCAAACACAGTTCTTCTTTCCCGTCCAAGGTCTCCCCGTCGAGTGGAAGGAAACCACCAATCGGTTTCGGATATCGCGCGGGTTCGATGAAAGCCTTCAAACCGAACGCCTCTTCAACCGATGCGAATAATGTTGAAGACAATTCAGTCACCTTGGTCCTCCTCGCCGGCGGCGTCGGGAAACGAATGGGCGCGAACATGCCGAAACAATACTTGCCTTTACTCGATGTGCCTATCGCGGTGTACTCGCTGAGAAAATTCGCCACCATGAGGGAAATCGGAGAAATCGTAGTCGTGTGTAACGAAGAGTACGACGACGTGTTTACTTCTGAGAAGATTTCGAAACCTTTAGTGATTGCACGACCAGGCGCGGAAAGGCAAGATTCAGTGTATAACGGGATAACGAAAGCGAGAAAAGAGACGAAGTTGTTAGCCATACACGATAGCGCGAGGCCGTTGACGGATTTGGAGGACGCGAGGAGATGTTTCGAGGACGGCGCGAAGTTTGGCGCGGCGGTGTTGGCGGTGAAGTGTAAAGCGACGATTAAGCAAGCGAATAAAGATGGGAGCATTGATAAGACGTTGGATAGGAGTTTGTTGTGGGAGATGCAAACGCCGCAGGTTATAGAACCGAATTTGTTGAAGGAGGGGTTTCAGTACGTGAAGGAGAACGGGTTGGAGGTAACGGACGACGTTTCGGTCGTCGAACATTTGGGGAAGAGAGTGCAAATTACGGAGGGGAGTTATTATAACATCAAAGTGACGACGCCGGAGGATATGTTCATCGCGGAGAGGCTGTTGAACGAAGAGCCAAAGCTTAGATGCGTGTAATACTATGTGCTTTTTTATCATTATTATGTGATGAGATTTGTTTGATTTGTTTGTTATTCCAACTCTGTTGTTCGCGTATATGTACAGCCCGCGAGATTCGTCTAAGTTGGTTGTTGATGTTTGTATTGTTGCCGTTGTTTTTACACGACGCGAGAAACGGTCGACGTTTGCGTCGCTGCCTGCTTCGCATTCGTCGTCGGCGGCGTCGGCGGCGGGAATTCTCGAAACGTTTTATACTCTGTATCAAAATATAAAGGTTGTTCGAAGCGATCGTGAAGTTTTTCCCAATGTCCGCGCTCCTCCTCGTCTCTGTCAAAATTACGCTCAAGCTCTCTTTCGGTGTTGGGAGAGCTTTCGTTAAAAACGCCTCCGCAGCACGTGTCGAGCACGAAAACGACGAGCACGAACATGGTGAGACCAAGATACAGCACTTTCAAAATTTCGCGCCGAACAACAGACTCAATGTGAGGACGAATATCGTTCGGTATAACGTACGTAACGTGCGTTTCTGTGGACTTGAAAAAAGTCGGAAACGACGCCCACATTTCGTGCTCGTCGGCCTCTTTCCCTCGCAACAGCGGAAGAGGAGGATATTCGATGGGGGTAGAATCCTGGTCTTCATCCATCACGCCGGCGACTTCCCAATACGTCGGATGGAACTCGTCCTCGTCGTCGTACTCACCGTTGTATTCTTCTTCTTCTTCTTCTTCTTCTTCTTCTTCTTCTTCTTCTTCTGTTTCTTCGCCTTCTTCCCCGAGCCATTCGTACCCGTCGACGCCTTCTTCCGTCTTCTCGAAACCTCGAACTTCTTCATCTTCTTCTTCAAACGTGCCATCATCACCGTTATCTGTCAACCAATCAAAACCTAATTCGTCGTACTCAAAACTTTCGTCGTCGTCGCCCACGACCTCGTTCCTCGTCGCCCACGACGACGAACCGAGCGGTAGGTTTGATGACATCGATGACTTCACGGACGAAGAAGAAGGAAAAGGGTTCGTTGACAGGACAGCTTCCAATAACAGTTGCTGCTGCTGCTGCTGGTCGTCCCCATCTTCGGCACCGACGACCCCGAGAGATACCGCGGCAAGAGAAATTAAAAGACACGCGAGGAAAAGAAGCGCCCCGTTGTTCTTGTTGTTTCGGAGAGGACGTCGCATCGAGGAGGAGGAGGACATCATTATCGTCTCTCGAGTAGTATTTTTTAATTGGTTTTTAGATACAAAATGCCGTTTCAGGCGTTTTTTCTTAATTTCTAAAAAACGCTCAAAATTGAAAAAATGTGAAAAAAAAAGTCAAATATTCCTGAAGATGATGGAAAACATCGACGCGATCGATCGTTTGGAAAAGCACAACAGGACGTACGTCCCCGGCGCGAGCGAAGAGAACAACAACGGGAAGTTTCTCGGGCCGGACGAAATCGATCTTCTCGTGGACGCGCACAGAATCGAGAGAGAAGAGAAGGAGCTGCGCGAGAAATATTTCCGGTTCTTACCTCCTATTTCTTCTCGAAGAAAGGAGTTGGAGGAGTTCTCGTTGGCGGAGCGTTTACTCGGTGACGTCCCACACCTCTTCGCGACGAAAATATTGACGAAACTGGACGATCAAGATGTGGCCGTATTCTCGAGATGCTCGAAAAGAATACGCAGGCTCGTTCGAAATGAATTCGGCGAAACGAAATACGCGAAACTGTGCGTTCGCAAGTTTGCGTCGAGTAAAGAAGGCGTCGCGTACGCGAAGTGGTGCGGAGTACCGATGACAACAAGAACGTTCGCGAGCATCGCTCGCGTTGGAAACGTGGAGGCGTTAGGTTTTGCTCTTGACGCGGGTTGGCCGCACGACGCAAAGGCGGCGACGGCGTGCGCGAGAGGAAACCACTTCGAAACGTTGAGATGGATGCGAGCGAACGGATTGAAGTGGGATAAGAAAAAAGTGCTCGTTGTTGCGATGGAAAACAGAAACGTCGACATGGCCGAATGGATTATGATGCAAGAAGAAGAAGAAGAAGAAGAAGAAGTCGATGACTGATCAGACGCTGCGCTTGCTAAAAGTATTTACGCTACCTACTCGTCTCCTCCGGCTTTCTTCGCCGCTCGCGCCGCTCTCTTCGCTTCCAAAGCCGCTTTCTTCTCTTCTTTTGATAACTTTCTCGCAAACATCGTATCGACGACTGGTTCCTCTTTCTTCCCGTTAGTATCGTCGTCGTTTCCAGCTAACCCGTCGCTCCTCGGTCTCGATTTCGGTACTTTGTCCCCCGCTTTCCACCATAAAGGTTTCATCTCATCCGATGGTAAAATAGCCGCTAAACCGTGACTCCCGCTCTTCCAATTCAACAGCGGCGCGTCTAAAACCATCCCAGAACTCATTTCCCCACCAACCAGTTGCTTTTTAATCACCGTCCCATCTTTCAACGTCGCCCCTACTCTCGCTATCGCTATCAACAATCCTATTTCCGAGACGTTTTTCGCGTTCGTCACGATGGATAAAACGTCGTCTTCTCCTCCTCCTCCTGCATCGACTCTGATCACTTTTAAGTTGTCTTTGTTCGGGATTTGTGTAATCTCGAGGACTTTTGCCACCACGAATTGGGAGAGGTACTCGTCGTTTTCGTCTGCCTCGTCGTCGGACATTCTTTCTTTCGCTGCGCGACTGTCGTCCAAGCTGCTCACTATGAGTGCGTCTTTTTGTGTTGTTTTTTCTCCGTTTTTTCTCCATTTCGAATTGGACACAAAACGAGTGAAAAGACGAGAGGAAAACAAGAAGAGAAGAAGAACAACAACGAACGCGTTAAAGAGAGAGAGATTCCAGGAGGAGGAAAAACGTGCATCATCTTCGATCTTTCACAACGCGAATCAAAAGCGTTTTGCGATTTAATTCGAACGACGACAACTTTGCGCGCAAGAACAACACAACAACGTTAAGAAGAGGAGACGAGATGAGGAGTAAAAGAGACGAGAGATGAATAATGATGTCGTGCAACCGCCGGGGTTGTTGCAAGAATCATCGAACGCGACGACGATGGGAGAGGGTGCGGTGGAATCCATCTCCGGGCGGCGGCGGCGGTCTTCGTCTTCGTCTTCTTCTTCTTCTTCAATTTTAAGCAACGAATTGGTGGCGAGGACGATGCCTATTGCTCTGAATAACCGCGGGAGAAATATCGCAAACGTGGCGCTGCGCGTGGAACAATCCTCGACCGCGGTTGGCGTTTCGAGTTCTTCTGTGAATACATTATTGGCGTCCGTAGCTGGAGAGAAAGTTTTTCCGAGCGAAGGTGGGATACAAGGGCGCGCGTATGATGTGGCGTGCGAGTCGTTGGCGTTTACGGCGTTTACGGAAGACGGCGATAACGACAACGAGGTGGAGCGCGCTATGAGAAAGATGAAGCAATTGCGGATGGCGTGTAATGGGACCGGTGAGGAGACGGTCGAGTGGAAGAAACACGAAAGGTGCTCACGATTGGCGATGAACCGGTGCGTGGAGTGGATGAGGAAAGAATACGCGGGCGAGGAAGAGAGGAAAGTCGTGCGATTAGGTGTTCGTGCGGTGACGGTGCTCGCCAAGTATGCAGACGCGGGCGAGTATTCCAAGTTTAAGTTTAATGGCGTTGAGTATAATAGAAATAGTATGAGTAGTAGGGGTGGTGGTATAGGGAGCAACAATGGAGCTGGTGAAAACCCGAAAAAGTTAAAAGGCCTTTCCAGGATGGTTTCGAAAGCAGCTTTGAAAGCTGGCTTGCGCAAATCAAAGAAGGAACAACAACAGCAGAAGCAGAAGTTTGACCACGACGTAGCGAGCGATAATGATGACGGGAATTCAAATAACGAGGGAGAAGAAATGGCAGCATCGGAGGATAAGAAGACAACGAAGCAGAGAGGCGATAAGGTTGGAACTTCCGAGGATACTACCGCGAGTGAAAAGAAGCTCGTCAAAGTGACGATGACGCTGTATGACGAAAGCAATGCAAAAATATTAATGTTTGTTTCAACACAAGCGACGCCGCTGACGTATCCACACTCCTCCTTTGATTCGCGAGATGGAATGAAAGAAGCGATATTTAATGCAGTGACGCCGTCTTTCGTCGCGAATAGAATGCATTCGATCGAAATTGCGGTAGTTGACGTCACTGCTGCGGGTAACGAGATATCTGCAAACGAGGCATTGATTTCTACTGAGGATAGAGAGGAAAGGGATGAGCTCGGGAGGAGCGTATTTGATTCAGATCGATTTCCACCTTCTTTCAGAGTTCCTAATTCTTCTGGTGGTGTTGGATTGACAGAAACAAATATGGTGAAAGCATCCATCATTCCAAGGCGCAACTATCCTATACTTGGTCGCGTGTTCCTTCCAATCGGCTCCATCGGCGATACGTCGTTGAAGAGTGTATCTCGTGATCTTACCTTAGCCTTAGAGTCAATCAGTGACACGCTAGCGACGACTTCGATTGGAACCGTCGATGCGAGCGTAGACTCGTTCGTATCCTACGAGAAGAAGAAGAAAAGGAAAAACGGCAACAATTCCATCGCATTCTCGAAAAAAGGGCTGCTCACGCTGATACCGGCGAATGGCGACTTGGACATTTTACAGTACGCGAAAATTGGCATAGCGACGATGCGATTTTTTGCGCTTTGTGGTCGCGGTGAAAGCTATCGCGCGTTTGTTGGCGAGGTTTTACGAGATATAGCTCGCACGCACTGTAAAAAGAAGGATGTTGTGCCGCGTTCTGGAGTAGCCGTGTGCGAGGCGTTCGCACTGTTCGAAAAGTGGCGTCCGGAAAAACTTTTGTACCACGATAGTGATAACGAAAGGAAAGGTGCAGCCGAATATGTAGAAGATATCAATATTAGAATAGCAGAAGCTTTTAGGGACGCGTTGGCGAACGTCGCTGCGGCGATTGTAGCGGAGAGGCACGGCGAATTGGAAAAAGTGTATTTTACAAAACTAGCCAAGGAAACTCGCGATATGTGCGTTCGAACTCTCGAAACGTGTGGATTCGACAATATGGATTACGACGAAGATGTAGAGGATGATGATGGCGTTTCGCAAAGTGTCAAAATAGAGAACGTCCAGAATGATATGGAATCAAATGCGCGGGAGGAGAAAATGATGTTGATCGTGGAGATGTTGGCGATTGTTTCTGAACCTTTGGGAGGAATTTCTAAGAATACTTTTCTTTCCTTGAGACTTTCGAAGATTGCACGTCAATGCGGAATAAATCTATTCCGTAACCGCTTCAATGCGAACATTTCTGACGCTATCGGTCGCGTCACGCTCTCTGGAACTTTGAAATTGATTGTGAGCTTAATAGAACACTCAAAAAGTGACGCCAGAAAGTTACGCGGACGTTTTCCGAGCGAGGCGAATGCGGTATTCTTTGCATTTGAAGCAAGCTTATCGCGTGCGCTGAATTTAGCCGCGGGTGCTCTGAATGCATGTGGCGAAAAAGGACTGAATCCAAAGTATGAAGACGAGGTTATAAAGTCGATCGATACGGAACTCTTTCTGTTAGCGAAAGCGTACGAAGAAGAGATTCCTCCCAATGGCGGCTTTTCCTTCTTCTCTCGCAAAGGTGATGGTTTAAACGCGAGCACATCAGATGTGCCTTGTTATTATTCGGAATCTGTTAAATCTGCGTACAGAAAGTATGAGTGTGCGGTACATCCTTCCATTCAAGAGTCCGTGGAATGTGCCGCAGAGGAGCTCAAACGCTTCGTTTCGAGTCATTGTATAGGTAGTCCCAGCGATTTTCCAAAGCCGATACCGATGAACCACACCACCGGTGACATGCACTCTGCAGCCTCTGAAGACGCTTTGCGTGCGTGCGCAGAGACTTATGAGGCATTGGCTTTCTCAATGCAGCCGAAGTATAGGAGAAGGTTCCACGCGGAGAAAATCGCTCTCGCGATCAAAGAGAGTTTGGTGGAATTTTCAGACGCGCAAAAGTTGTACGCCACAGTACTCATAAAACGAGCGCGGAAGAGCGAAGTCGAGCGATTATCCAGAGATGAAGACTTGTCGGTTGGCATATCGAGTGTGTTCGAAGATGGGTCCTTTTACGGGCGAATATCAAACGCGAATAAGTGTTTTGAAGGGTTTATGAATCTCATGGAAGAGTATCCTCGATGTTGGAAAAAGATTGCTAAAGAGAAGGACGATGATGAAGCACACGAGAACACTGCCGAGATCGATCAGGAAAGCATCTCAAGTGTGAACGCGCAAATTCAGTACGTCGCATCCAGCGCATACAAAAAGCTCAAATCGAATCGTGACGAGATGCTCCATGCTCTGGCAGAACTCTTTTCACAACGCGTCTCGAGAGATCTGAAGGTTGCCATTTTCGACGCACACGACGATTCACGTAAATTCGCAACCTCGCGGTGCTTGAACATGATAGAAGCAGAGATCGCCCGTGCTCACACATCGTTGTCGTCGGGATGTGGCAAAATATTGTTAAAAGCATTGCATGCTGGGATATTGGACGCAGTCGAACGAATTGTTTTGAGTACAAGACTTGACCCGTTTAGCAAAGCTGATTTGACGCGCGAGAATTCTGGAAATTTCTCCGATGTGAACCGCGATTTTTTCGATCCCTCTAGAACGAAAATTACGGAATCGACGCATTCGCGTTGCGTGCAACTTTGCGACGAAGTCTCTGACTTTTTCAAAGCAGAATACAAAAAGAAAAGCGGCGGTGAAGGTTCTGCACGGATCCTTCGAGATGTGCAGAAATCAGAAAGACGCACTCGCCGGATTTTGGATTTGTGGTACACGCCAACAATGGAGGTTGCAAATCTCGTTCCAGAAGAAGAAGAGACTAGAGAGCGAGTGAGTTCAATGGACGTACTTCGCATCCTGAAACAGAGAGGCGACAAAGACGAGTGGGCGCGAGATGTTGTCCGGAGCGGCTCTCAATCTCTTGCGCGTTCGCTTTGCGCTCGCGTCATTAAGACTTACAATGCAAGCTCGAAACACGAAGGCGATCAAGCTTTGCTCGGATGTTGGCCGTGTCGCTCAGATTTTGGTATGCGAGGTTGCGTGTTCGTTACGTCAAGCACGGTTGGATTTACCACGTTTAGTTTCGGTATTCGTTTCGAGAGCGCTGAAATTGCGCATGAGCACCTGCATCAAAGGGAATGGGTTTGCGAAGTGGACAGAATGTGCGCACTGTTACGTATCGAAAGTGAAGACGGGACTCCGGGAGTGCATATGCAGCTCGACGATCGCACGTCTCTATATTTATCCGAGTTTGGCGACGAAGAAATTTCGTATGCCATGGAAAAGAGAGCGATCGAACGAGACATGTTCGTAACGACGTTGCGAACTCACGACAAGTTCGCACCGAAAGGTGGAAAGCGTAGGGAGAAAATAAAAGACAACGGTGACGATGGGAGCAAGAGCGAGATTTCGTATCAGTCGTCCATTATCCCAGCACCTCCACGCGAATTCAACCTTTTACCGAATAGTGATCCGCAGCTAAAAGTATTCGAAGACGTGTATAGAAAAGAAACCAACGGATCAAAATGCCACGGCCAGATCTGCGTTAATCGATACACGGTCCAGTTTTTACCATTTGATGAAAGCATTGTGGGTGTGACGATTTTCCTTAGGAATGTAAACCCAGATGTCGTTCGACAAAGAAAAGTGGGATGGACTAACGCGGAAGTTTGGGTATCCGAAGGCTTGATCGTTTCCGGATTAGATTTGAATGCGGCGGTAGAACTTGCCAAAATGATTAAAGTTGGGATAGCGATGGTTACTTAGGGCTAATAACGTAGTTCACTTCGATTGTATGTTTATGCATGTATTTTAAGAGTTGTTTGCGTCTCTCTCTGTGTCTCTCTAATATGTGTATTCAACAGTTCACACTCTCACCTCAATCTCTCCTTGTAAGTCTGCCTCCGCATCTCGAAGCCTCTCGGCCAATATTTCAACAAAAGTCGGACGTAAGGATCTCGAGAGAAAAGTGGTCTCGTCCTCTTCTTCCGTGTCTTTCTTCTTTTCAATAACTTTCTCGATGGATTTTACCCACGTTAACGCCTTTTCCGGCTCTTCCAATCTTTCCATGTGCGTTGCTCGATTGAATGCCAACGAAACTAAATATTCTGCTTCAGCGGTGGGGAATACCAATGTATTCGTACCACTTTGAGGCGGCTTCAATGTAGAGAGTAAGGAAAATAGTTGTAGCGCTTTTTCGTTTTGCTCTTCTGCAGCGAAGAGTCTGCGAAAGGCAGCAGCTAGCGTGATACCATCAAAAGCTTCTCGCTTGTTTGCACTTTCTAATATGCGTTCGACGATGATGTTGTTAATTACGGAACCGGCTGCTTTGTTATCCGGGTAGTCTTCGCATAATCGTAGTAATACTCGCGGAGAGGAAACTTTCGAACCCGGTCCATTGCAAAACGCTTTTACTTCCTCCGCACTCAAAGACGTTGCACCTTTTCGCTTGTTCTGCAAGTTCAGCACAGCGTACTCGTACGCAATCAAATTGTCTTCGTATTTGCGTATTGTTTCCATCTGTCCAACGTCACTTGAGTATTCCTCCTTCGCTTTTTCGATGCACTCTTGAAACTTAGCAACCGCTTTTTCCGTCTTTGAGAGCGCTTTTTCATCATCTTCGCGCATCCCGTCGAGCATGGCAGCAATCGCGATCTGAAAGCAAGTTAAACTCATACAACTTGCGCGAAATTTGGATGCCGGAGACGCTTCTTTGTCGTATTCTTGTGAAGATTGGACGCGTTCGAGTAGTTGGGCGGCGGCGAAAGAGAGACGTCTGACGCAATCAATCAAGGAGGAGGAGGAGGAGGACAACGACGACGATGTAGATTTTTCCTTCGAGGCGCGCTGTAAGCATAAATCAACCAAATCGAAAACAATATCGATTATGACGAGGCTCTCGGGAAATATTTTCAGGAGCATTGGAATCTTTGCTGTTCTCGCCAGCCAGCGCGTCACGTCGGAGACTAACGTTACGAAAAATTTCGATGGATCGATAGTTGTCATCGTTCCGGTAGTTGACAAGCTTCTCCACGCATGCGCGAGATACGCACGAAATACCATCGCTTCGTTTTTCAAACTTTTTATGTTATCTTCGTCTTGTTTTTCTATCGTCGTCTTTTGTTGTTGTTGCTGCGGTGCGTTCAACTTCTTCTTTTCACAAAAAGTTATCAACGCGTCCCAGGCCGACCTTAATGCGTCGGCGATAATTTCCGCATCTGCCAATGCATCGAGCTCGGAAGCTGCAAAAATGATTGCATTTGGGTCTCCAACCCGACAAACCGTATGAAATGCAGTTTTGACGCGCGAGACGATCATCGTCTTATTATTGCTACCAGGAGCAGATTTGCCTTGCGTAATGGTGTTTTCCTCCTCTTGGAGAGTGGCGTCTTTTTCTTTGCAACGTAAATTTTGCAACTCTGCTCTGCAAAGTTTGAGTCGAAGTAATGCGGTAGATGCTGAAACCAAACGCATCTCTCGGCTTTCGTGCGCCTCGAGCGCTTGCACTGCGTGAGAAGCCAATGCGAGCGACGAATCATCAGAAGGAGACGACGCGCTCAGAGCACAAAATGCTCGCGTTTTGAGCGCGTCTGCTTCGTCGTTCTGAAAGCTTTGGCATTCAATCGACTCCTTATTTTCTGAGATAAACCCTGCTTCGCGGCATAATTTATCGATTGCTACGACGTTGTCAAATGCGTCGTGCGCGAGTTTAGCCAATTTTTTGGCATTTTCCCCTCGATAAGCCGCTTCAGCGATAAGTTCGAGATCGACCGCGTAATTCCACGCCAAGGCGCGAGCTCGGGCGAGCAGAGGCGAGCTCTCCTTCGAATCGCTGGACGTCAATATTTGCGTTATGAGCGAAGAAGGAGTTAGTAATCGCTCGGCGTATTTGATTGCGGTATATTCGTTTTCTTCGTTCGTTAGTGACGTTGACGATGCTGAAGATGTGATTGAAAACGCTGCCCAGAACGTGCTTGCGATGAGCGCAAACTTGCACTCGTCGTCTTTCACAGCTTGAATAGCTTTCAAACGTTTCTCAATCCGTTCTATGCCAGCGTTAACGTTTTTCGTCGCGAGCGCAAGTACAAACGCAGCGGAAGCGAACGTTCGCAACGTTCTCGTCTTCTCAAATCTTTCGTCTTTTGCGTCGCCATCTTCGCCGAGTACGCGAAGGGCGCATTTTTCTGCATAATCCACTTTCCCATCGTTCAAAAGCGACGTTTGCGCCGAGAGAAGTAACGTTTGCGCGTCTTCAATCGTACTTATCGTATCTTTACTTTTCTTTTTATCATCATCTTCAACCAGGTTGAGATGTTTAGAAGCATCTTCGTTTAAGAATACGCAAACTTTCGCCGCTCGAGTTTGCATATTTTTCTTGGTCGCGAGCGGGAAAACTGATGTATCAATCGTCTCTGCGACTTCAATCAAATTCTCCAAGGCTACTTTAATCACGTCCATCATCTTCCTTTTTGTCGGTTCGCCATCCCCATCCTCGTTGCTCGATATATCGAGATCCTCCAAGTCTTTTGCCAACTTCTCCAAGGCGCCGAAAAATATAGAAACCATGCGTGCCTTTTTCGCTGATTCGCTACTCGACGACATCGCATTTGCGAACAGTAACGTTCTCGCACACTTCGCAAACATCGAAGACGCTTTCGATAAGTCGTTCAAGCGAATAAAGTTCGCTCCTCGTAGCGATGCGACTTTGAAGTTGCAGAAGAAAATTTCTTCATCTTCCTCGTGATCTCTCAACTCTTCTTTCGAAGGAGACTCGTCTTCGGAAAAATCACAATCAAATCGCGTCCCTTCCAACGCCTTTTTGAAGTACTTCTCTGCCATTGAAAACCGAGCGCACTCGTAGCACGTCTCCGCTAATTTCCCACTCAAAGATATCAGTAAGTCTCCATCGATGATGGTGCCGTTTACATCACACGCGCTCTTTGCCTCTGTGAGCAATTCTAGTACTTTCTCGCGCACGTTTATAGAAACAACGGCGGCCCCAACGTTTGTCGTTTTCGCATCGCTCACCACCGCGACGTTCCAGCATCGAATCATGCACTTTGAGAAATACGTGCACTTTTTCCGACTCCACTCCTCGTCGTCCAAAGAATTCAACCTTTCCTTCTCTGTCGTACTCGCAGCCAAAACGTCCTCGGAAACCTCGATCGCTTTCAGCGCGATCTCTACGTCTCTCAACCTACCGAAAAGCTCCGTTTGATCTTCCACGGTATCCGCCGCGTCCAACGCGCGTTTCAGTTCGCGCATATTTCGCGACAGTTTCGTCAACAATACCTCTTCTTCTTCTTCTTCTTCTTCTTCTTCTTCTTCTTCTTCTTCTTCTTCTTCTTCCTTCTTCTCTCTTTCCATCTCCTCCTCTTCTTCGTTCGTCTTCTTCAACTTTTTCGCGTGCAAAGAACTTTTCATCTCGGCCAGTTTCGCCGCCGTAGGACTTCTTGCTGTCTTTCCTCCTCTTCTCGAGGTGATATCATCGCGCACGTCCAACGTCGGCAACGACGGCTGCGCTTTTTTACCTCGACCACCCGTCCTCGTCGTCCTCGTCGTTCGTTTCTCTTCTTCTTCTTCTTCTTCTTTGTCTTCTTCTTCGTTTTGCTTCGTCTTCCTATTCTTTTTCTTCTTCTGTTTCGCGCTCGTTGTTGTCGCGGTCGTCGCAGCAGCAGCAGCACTCGCACTCGCACTCGCCAAATCCTCCCTCGATGGAGGCTTCTTCTTTTGCGCGGAGAAGATCTCTTTGAATCCCATTATTTGAGTAAGTCGTGTGACGTGTAGTAGAGTAGGTATTCAAAAGAACCGGAACCGCTCTTTTTTTTTTTGACATGTTTGAGGAGAAATTCAAAAAAATCGATCCAAAATCTGGGCACCCAGGAAACCCAAGAACGAATGCGAAAGAAAACGCACAGAAGAAGACTCTTTATTTAGTAACGCTTTGCGTGTTCTAACGGTAGTATTATCTGATGTTTTAGTATTACTATTATGGAATTCTAAGTTTCGTTCCTTCTTCCCAGTTGGAATCATCCCACAAGGCGAGCTTTTCCTCGACGTCGTCGTCGACGTACTCGCAAACGTGTTCGCACGTCGATTCGTCGAAGCTTTTGATAACGGCGGAGTACCACGTGTCTTCTCCAGGCCAGAAGATTTCGAGCTTGACGCCGACAGCGTTCTGGCCTTTCGCGGCGAGGAGCGCTAGGTCTAAATTGGTGTCGTGCGCGACTTGAAGCATTTGGTTCGTGATGCACTTTTCGGCGGCGGCGGCGGCGGTTCCTTTACTTTTGGAGGGTGATTTTTTAATCGCGCAAACGGAACACTTTCCGCATTTTCCACTTGGTTGGAGCGCGTGGAGAGCTTTGGCGACGTCTTGGTCTTTTTGCTTCATGGTAAACGTCAATTTTGGTTTGACATTCTCCCACGGTGGCTCAATTGCACTGGCCATGTCGTAACACGAATCTCTGACCGGAACGGGATGGCCAGGCACGAGTTGTCTCAGCGCGTCGTTCCCGACTTTACGCATCTCTTCGGCGTCTTCGTAAATTTGTGAATCTTCTTCGTTGAAGCTTTGAGCGTTCGAGAAGCACAGTTCGATAGCGAGAAGAAATGACCAGATGGTCGGGTAACCATTTTCTCTCAAACATTTCGTTATGCTTCGCAAATCGATGGGATTGGCAATCGCTTTGTAGTATTCTGGAAGGACTTTTGGCGTAGGAAGGAGTTCGAAGAGTTCACTTCGAAGACGCTTGGTTTCCGGTTCGACAGCGGAGCGAATCGCCCGAAGAACTGAATGGCACGCGGTTGTTGCTTTCTGCGTCATTGTACCATCGGTATTCTTCCATTCCCATGCACTTCCTCCATCTGCGTTTGTGTGCGCGATGGTGGCATTCTTCGAAACTTTGGCTTCTCTGCCGTAGTCTTCTTCCTCCTCTTCGTCGTAATCGTCGTCGTCATCGTCGTCACCTTCGGCGCCTGAGGAACGTTGTCTTCTCGCCGCACGGCTCGGTAGATGGCGCGGTTCAAGTTTTTCTCTCGCTTTATCCGCGGAAATTCCTTTCGCTAAAGTCCAAATACCGCCTCCGGCGCTGGTGACTTCCGTGAAAATATCCGATTTGTTGCGCATGTACGCAGTGAACGCCGCCGTTTTTCGACCGCCTCGCGCCCATTCTTTACCAGAGCCACCTCCTCTTGCTTCAATCTTTTCCATAAAATCGTTTGTTCCAAGTTGAGAGTATCTCTCTAACAGACTGATTGCGACGATCGTAGTATCATTTGTGCCGTTTTTCCTCGTTCCAAAAGGACGACCACGTTTTTTACCTCCAGCCGTAGTAGCGTTACCGATCGATTTCTTCTTCCTACCCGTGAAATCAGAATCGGAAGCAGCAGAGTCATACTCTTCCTCTTCAGAAGATGCATCGTTGGTATCCCCCTTCGATCTGCGCCGCTTTTTGTATTTACCGATCTTCAAAGATGGAATTTCCATCGGTTTGTTCTCGTACCTGATTTTCGTCCGACCTCTTACGCCACCGCCTGCAGGTTGCTCGTTCTCTTGCTCATGCGCGGCTTCGTAACCGTATTCTTCGATGGCAGCTTTTTCACGCTCGATTTCTTCGCGAATGACTTTTGGAGAAATTTGTGCTGGCGGATGATATAACCCTGACGTATCGGATATAATCTCTCGATGATCACGATAGACAACATCGTCTCCCGCAAACGGATTTTCCTCGTCGTTGATTTCGTAAGGAACTATGCGAGTCTCTCTGTACTCTCTCGGTTCTTCGACGTCGTCATAGATATCTCCACCGGCTGTAGGGAACGGAACATCTGATCCGAAAAGTTCTTTTCCAGCACGATGCATGCATTCTCTCAACGCCGCTGCGTCCGCGTACATTTGAGTCGCGGGATCGTTGTATCTCTGCGCGTTTGCAAACGCGAGCTCCAAGGCAACGAAGAACCACCACGGCGAGGCGTACACTCCCGACTTCAATGAGAATTCGATCGTGGCTATGTCAATTGGGTACCTAATAATTTTATAATATTCTGGAAGGTGTGACTTCTGGGGAAGGTGCTCAAACATTTCTGTGAGGAAGCGCTTTGAAGCGTTTGCGCCGCCTTTCCCCTTCCCTTCGGCGCCGCGGACGATTTTTAGAATCTCGAGGCATTTTCTTCGCTCTGACATGCGCATTGGATTATGTTTGCTCACGCCGATATCATCAATGGTGTACACTTCGAACGGACCGATCGAAATGGGATACTTTGCTCCAGATATTCCAGGCGCACCGGCTGGCTTTCCGATTTTCTGAACCAGCTCCAAGTCCGACAAGTTTTCAAAATCTTCCTCTTCTTCTTCTTCTTCTTCTTCTTCTTCTTCTTCCTCCTTTTTCTCCTCTTCTTTTTTCTTCTGCTCCTCCTCCTCCTCCTTCTTCTTCTTCTCGTCTTCTTCCTCTTTTAACTTTGCTTGCTCTTTTGCCTCTTCCGCTGCGTTTGCTTCTTCATCGAGAACTTCCGGTTCCCATTTCAAATCCATCAAGAATAGATACAACTCCTCGGGCTTCCCGTTCTCGTACTCGACGCGATGTTCGCCAGAGCTCTCGAGGAATTTCGTGATGGTTCCAATGTGAAATCCATCGTCGGAGGACCGATATACGGCAACTTTCTTATTTATGATCTCTCCGTTGTTGTCTAACTCCTTCCCAGAATTAATCAGGTGATGACCAAGCGTGATCCCGGTTGAATCATCAATCTCATCGTCAAGTCTCATTTTTATCGAGTTCTTCCACTTCTTACTCTTTGAGCCTCCTTTCCTTTCGAATTCCGTAACCCCAACTTGCTCGCCGGAACAATCGATTCTACACTTCAAATCAACGCGCGGTCGACCATTCGTCAATAGCACCCCGGTTAATTTACCACAAATGATAGGAATTTCCTTCGGCGTGTATGCGCGTCCTTTCACCGGCCTCGCCGCCGGATTCTTCATCGTAACCTTTAATAACGGTTTACCCGACTCATCAGAAGGTATCTTCCCGTTCTTTGCATCTATTTTGCGCTGCTTTTCGTGCAAATACTTCTCGCGTTCTCTCGGCGTCATGAACCGGACTGGTTGCAACGCCATCTGCATTCGTAAACGTTTTTTCTCGCTTTCTTGCTCTTTCGCGCGTCTATTCCGCTCTTTTATGCGTTCGGTATCGCGCGACTCTTTTAATCTGACCTTTTGAATTGAAGAAATTGCTTTGTTGACACCTTGAATGTATAACGTCCGATCGCACTCTTCTTCGTAGAGCGATTCGCGCTCTAAGGTTTCCTTGTAGTCTCGCATAGCATCCAACTCGTCTTGTACGTCTTCATCCATTTCGTTATTATTTTCGTTCGAAGCGGGAACGGGAGTTTGCCATTCTTCATCGCGGTCGCGAAAGGCTATCAACGAATCTTGCACGTGATACTGACCGTATCCGAATAGCATATCACCATCGATATCTTTCGGCTCGTACTTTCTCAACTTTGTCGGATTGATCATGAGTGGCGTCGTGTGTACAATGTTCGCCGCAAACATTAAAGCATCGGAACCGACATCTGGATTCGACCACGCCGGTGGTGGTATCTGAAACTTCGCGTTTACTAAATATCGCGCTGGAAGCTTCGTCGGGTTCAACTGCGCAATCCACGGTTGCATTTGAGAGATTGCGTCTTTATCTGGGAGGACTCCTTCCTCGACCATATCTTTCGTCATCAATCCAGCGCCGACCAACGTGAGAAGTTTCGTCATTTCGCCCATTTTAGGAATCGCTTTTTGAACGTGCTCGGCAAATTCCAATCTTCTGCAGTGATTTAAACCAATGAACTTGGCAGAAATCCAATTGCCCGTCACGACAGTTGTCTTCACTTCTTGCGTCTTCGTTTCCTCTACTTTTCCATCTGCTTCTCGCTTAACTTCAACCGCAGTCGCGCCTGAATCTTCTCCTCCGCCGCCTTCTTTTTCCCCACCTTCCTTGGTGCCATCAGGCGCAGCGTGCGAGCGATGCATGACTATTTTCAGCGACGGCTTTGTGGCTTCTGTGACCGCAGTGGCGGTATCTTTGACGTCAGTAGTTTCGTTGATACGTTGTTGTTGAGGCTGGCGTTGCTCTTCGCCACCGACGACGACTTTTGGGGCGTCTCCTTCTGCTACTTTCGTCGTCTCCCCCAACTCAGCTTTGACTTCTTTCTTCTGAATTCCTTCAGCGATTCCATTCGTGCTAATGCTATTGATGTTACCGGTATCACTGGATAAAGGCTGTGTGCGTGCATTTTCTCCTTCTCCTCCTGCTGACGGGGATTTCATCGTGAACACTAACTTTGGTTTCGCGTCTTCGTAGGCCGACGCCGGCGCCGCGGCCGTAGCCGACTCTGGTGGCGGCGCGTTTTCTGCCGCCTCTTGCTTACTTTTTTCTATAGCTTTCAGTCGAGCCTCTTCCTCTAGCTTTACGAACGCGGCGTGCTTTTCTTTTTGAACATTGATTGGCAACTCCTCAAACTCTTTCATCTCCATCGGTCGCTTTCTTCCAAACGTCGCGTAAAACAATCCGCACGCCGTGCACAGATGATCCATGCCCTCAAATTGTCCTGCGCGCATTTTTGGTGTGTCTTTGTACGATTTACTACACGTCGAACACTGCAAAACACCACTGTAGTCACGCGCCGAGGGATTAATTTTGGTCGTCGTTTCAGACTTTTCAAGCTCTTGCCTTAATCGCATCTTTCTCGCTTCCTCGGAAGTCGGGTCTGCGAAAATCGCCGATATTTTCTTCGTGTTCATTTGACTAGCGTTCCTTTGTTGTTGTTGCTGCTGCTGCTGATACCAGTTGATTGGTTTCATGTTTTTATAACGAGACGGTAACGCGTCTCGTCCGTACGGATAATACGCTTCCGTTAACATGTCTTCCCTCACGGCGATTTTTTGAGCGATGGCTGTTTTCAAATTTTCCTCGCGTTCCGATTCCCACTTTTCAAATTCGCGCCGTTGCAGTTCCTCCAAAATAAGAACCGCAGCTTCACTCGGCGTATCCACGCCTTCTTCGACCGTTTGCACGCTCTTTTGAGATTTACTCGCATCGTCTTTTCCCCAAATCAAGTGATGCTTTTGATGTTCATCCACCCACGCGGAGTACGGTTCGTCAAAATACTCGCCTTCGGCTAAATACCTTCGAGGAATCAAAGCGTTCTCCGCCATCACGTACGCCGGTGGTTTCTGTTCAACTCCCCACTCCATCTCGTCTAATCGCGGTCGTCCTCTCTTTTTTTGCTGCGGCACATTTTTAAGGTGACTCTTCCCCATGGACATGTTATACTTAATCGCGAGAAAATCCGACGTTTGCATGGACTCCTTGTGCGCCCCGCCGTCGTTTTTCGCCGCCGTCGGCGTCGACGACGCGCGCGGAGTCCCATTTTCTCCTCCTCCATCCTCCACAGCAACAGTATCGCTTTCTTTCTCTTTCGCATCTAACCTCCCGAGCGCGATGACTTCAGTCGTCACCACGTTCGTGTTCGCCCCGACTCTCCCGTCGAGTAACCGCGCTCTCAAACTCCCGATTCGTTGCCCTTTCCAACTCGTCAGTCGTTGCTGCTTTTTCAATTTATCCGCTCGACTGGAAAACCTCTGCGGTTTCATCCGTTTCCTCGCGTGCGCGCCTTTCGGCCCTCTCTTATTCGCATTCTCGCCGTTACCCGTGGCATCGATAACTCTCTTCGGCTTTTCCGGAGGCGCGACTTTGCTCGCGAGCGATTTCAGATCGAGTTGCGCGATGAGCGCTTGGTTGCGCGCGATCTTTCGTTTCCGCTCGAGTTCGTACTCCGTTAAGTTCGCCTCGTTTTCCTCCATGTCGTGATTTATTCTGTTCTGTTATACGCACTGAGAGACACCGCGCAGAGAAGAGCAACTTTCGAGTTTTTTCAAATCTATGCACCCGCACGAGTATTCGACGCGCGAATACTTCTTCTCGTGTCTATTTGAATTCGAATGTTCGAACGTTCTCGTAAGTAATGCAAAACGGAATCTCTCGCGCAATTCTCTCTCGCCGCTCTCTCTCAAACGCGAGGGGTAACTTTTTAAACGTACCTCTGCCGCGCGCGACCTTTGTGAAGCGCGCGCGCAACAAACTTTAAATGATGGATTTTTATCAATCGTCGCGTTTGAGAAGTCCGTCGTTCGCGCGCGCGCAAACCGAACAGGGAGGATGTGTATTTGACGAACGCACGAAAAAATTCGAAGGAAATCGAAAAACTTCGTCTAATTAAAATTCAGAAAGAGAGGAGACGACGCTTTTGAGCGCGTACGCGACCAGACACACGTATCAACAAAAGTGAGCACACGAGGATGTGGGTGAAATTGTTGCTTTCTATGAACCGCGAGTTTAATAAGGATGCGCGACTTTTATTTACTACACCTAATGCAAATGCTCTGCTATATGTACTACTCCGCTACGTACTAAAAGCGCTCGAAGACGATAACGTTCGGACGCGAGACTTTATTCACTCTTCTTCTTCCTCATCTTCAAACAGCCAAGGCTTCCCGCACACCGCTTCTACAGTCGCTTTCCAACTCGCGACGATCGCGACTAACCCTAACGTCGGATGGTTCGCGCTCGCCGCGTCCCAATCCTTCGCCGCTTTCCCAGTTTTCACGTCTCGCTCGAATCGTTTGCACCCGTCTTCCAATTTAAAGTGAAACGCGCTCAAAAATGTCTCCGCTTCTTCGCTCACGACGTCGCGATAATCGTACCGTTCCGACCGCGCGCAAAATGCCTGCCATTGGTACGCGTAGGATTTGTGTTTTGAAAACGCGTGGTGGTGTAACGTGCGATGGATTTTAGTCCCAAACTTTACGCGCGGGGTTGTTATTTTGTGGACGAATTTCTCGTACGATTCTTCCTCCTCTTTTGCGTCGTCGTCGTCGTTTACGTCGTTCGTTCCGTGAGTTGCTTTTCTTACGATTCGAGTTTGACGCCGACGGTTTCGACGGAGACTGCGGATGATGCGGGGACCGTGGTCGCGACGTGGTGTGGGACGAGCAAAAACGTGCACGTGATGCACACTTTTTACCTCAGTGTGCATGCTTTTTATGACGCGCTGCGAGACATAGATACTTTACACACAACAAAAGAATAATGACGGGCAAAAACAGACGCAAGAACAAACATCCGCAGCGCGCGGTAAACGTGAAAACGGTGGTGGTCGCGAGCGACAGAGAGGAGCGAGAAGAACGAATGAAGCGAGAAGAAGAACGAGCGTTGTGTTTGAGAATACCTGACGATGCTGACGAAGATGATGATGAGATGGACGAACAGATACGAAAAGAAGAAACTGCTTTTAGGAAAGGATCGAAGCGAAAGAGAACGCAACAACACGAGTGCGATGTTTGCGAGAAGGTGTTTCGATATCCATCACATTTGGCCAGACACAAGCGTATTCACACGAACGAGAAACCGTACGAGTGCGATGTGTGCGAGAAGCGTTTTACTCAATCTGGTGATTTGACACAGCACAAGCGTATTCACACGAACGAGAAACCGTATGAATGTGATGTGTGCAAGAAGCCTTTTCGTCATTCTAATGCTTTGAAATACCACATGCGTATTCACACGAACGAGAAACCGTATGAATGTGATGTGTGCAAGAAGCGTTTTCGTCATTCTAATGCTTTGAAAGTTCACATGCGTATTCATACGAACGAGAAACCGTATAAATGTGTCGTGTGCGAGGCGCGTTTTAGTCAACTTGGTAGTTTGCAAAGCCACGTGCGCATTCACACGAACGAGAAACCGTATGAATGTGATGTGTGCGAGAAGCGTTTTAGTGATTCTGGTAATTTGAAAAGGCACATGCGCATTCACACGAACGAGAAACCGTATGAATGTGATGTGTGCGAGAAGCGTTTTAGTGAATCTAGTAGTTTGACAAAACACATGCGTATTCACACGAACGAGAAACCGTATGAATGTGATGTGTGCGAGAAGCGTTTTCGTCAATCTGGTGATTTGCAAAGGCACAAGCGTATGCACACGAACGAGAAACCGTACGAATGCCACGTGTGCGAGAAGAGGTATCGCAATAGTAGTAGTTTAAAGCACCACATGCGTACTCAACATTATTAGCTCGTTTGTAGTTCTACGTAGAGACATACACTTACGCGTAAAAAATTCACACGAGAAAAACAAGATGCATCGAGCTTTCCTCATTTTCCACATAACTCCTGCTCCAACGAGCGCAGATAAATCAGCCGTCGTTGTTCATGAAACAACGCGGGTTTAAACGCAGGTGCGCTACTTTTCGCTCCTCTCTCGTTGTCACGCGCGATGTGTGAAAAGGAAAATGATGTATTCAACAACGTAGTAAAAGGTCTGATACCGACCGGATGACGATTGCGTTTGGACGTTTTTACTCTGGATTTTTCTCCCTTTCGCCAACGCAAACGTGTTGTTCTGTTATGTGTTTCGAGAGGACGCTCCCCTCTTCCTCTCCTCTTCTGTCTCTCTTCAAAATGCCCGACTTTATGACATCATCGTAGCGAA
>Ga0255753_1001202_pt1 | contig 31725 bp, 34 predicted proteins | sample 041ome_10_FD_179953 | JGI IMG/M metagenome (GOLD analysis project Ga0255753, IMG submission 179953) | Coastal salt marsh microbial communities from the Groves Creek Marsh, Skidaway Island, Georgia - 041412US metaG (version 2) | ecosystem: Environmental > Aquatic > Marine > Intertidal zone > Salt... | reverse complement strand
TCATCAAAGGTGGTCTTGGGCTCCCAGCCAAGTTTAGCTTTTGCGTTAGATGGGTCTCCTAAGAGCGTCTCAACTTCTGTTGGGCGGAAGTAGCGTGGATCAACTGCAACGATCATCACCTCACCATCGTCCTTGACCCAGTAGCCCTTTTCATCGACGCCAGAGCCCTCCCAGCGGACTGTCATGTTGAGCTCTTTGGCCGCCGCATTCACAAAGTCACGAACCGAGTACTGAACGCCGCTAGCGATAACAAAATCTTCTGGTGTGTCTTGCTGCAACATCAGCCACTGCATCTCCACATAGTCACGGGCATGACCCCAGTCACGTTTCGCGTCCATATTGCCAAGATAAACACAGTCCTGAAGACCCAAGTTGATACGCGCCAACGCACGGGTAATCTTTCGTGTGACAAAGGTCTCACCTCGGATGGGTGATTCGTGGTTAAACAGGATGCCGTTACAGGCGTACATGCCATAAGCTTCACGATAGTTAACCGTAATCCAGTAGGCATAAAGCTTCGCAACCGCGTAGGGGCTGCGAGGATAAAATGGTGTTGTTTCTTTCTGCGGGATCTCTTGCACTAAACCGTATAGCTCAGAGGTGCTCGCCTGGTAGAACTTGGTTTTCTTTTCAAGGCCAAGGATTCGAATTGCTTCCAAAATACGCAGTGCACCCAGTGCATCAGAGTTGGCTGTGTATTCGGGTTCTTCAAAACTTACCGCGACGTGGCTCTGTGCAGCTAAGTTGTAAACTTCATCTGGCTGAACCTCTTGGATAATGCGAATCAAGCTTGAGCTATCGGTCAGGTCACCGTGGTGCAAAAAGAACTTAACGTCCTTCTCGTGGCGGTCACGATAAAGATGATCAATACGGTCGGTGTTGAATAAGCTGGTACGGCGTTTGATACCATGGACCGTATAGCCTTTCCCCAGTAGAAACTCTGCAAGATAGGCACCGTCTTGACCTGTGACACCGGTGATCAGTGCTATTTTGTTATCCATCTAAACGTGTTCCTGCTGTCAAAAAATCTTTGTAGGCCGAGACAAGGCCCTCTTCTAAAGTAATGTGTGCCTGCCACCCAAGCGCATTCAGACGCGAGCTGTCCATCAGCTTGCGCGGGGTGCCATCGGGTTTACTGCTGTCGTAAGTAATTCTACCTTTGTAGCCAACAGTTTGCCCGATCAAAACGGCAAGCTCAGCGATACTGACATCACTGCCATAGCCAACATTAATATGACTGAGCATCGGTTGGGTGTGTTGCTGGTAAAGATCACTTTCAAGGTTCATCACGTGAATGCTCGCCGCGGCCATGTCGTCGACATGTAAAAACTCACGCTTGGGCGTACCGCTACCCCAGATCGCTACCTCAGGTGCATCATTGACCTTCGCCTCGTGAAAACGACGAATCAGCGCGGGGATGACATGAGAGTTTTCCGGATGATAGTTATCACCAGGGCCATAAAGATTGGTTGGCATCACGCTGCGATAATCAACACCATGTGAGTTGCCGTACTGGCGGTTGTAACTCTCACATAGCTTTATCCCGGCTATCTTCGCGATGGCATAGGGCTCATTGGTAGACTCAAGTGAGCCAGTGAGTAGGGCCTCCTCACGCATCGGCTGATCAGCCAGCTTGGGGTATATGCAACTAGAGCCCAAAAAGAGCAGCTTTTTAACACCGTGCTTGAAGGCTGAATGAATGATGTTCGCCTCAATCATCAAATTCTCGTAGATGAACTCAGCTGGGTAGGTGTTGTTAGCGTGTATACCACCGACCTTGGCTGCGGCCAGATAGACCTGATCGAAACTGGATTCGGCAAAAAAGGCATCCACAGCAGTCTGATTGGTTAAATCAAGTTCGGTGCGATTACGTGTGACGATCTCAACATTGGGATCCAGGGCGAGCTTTCTAAGTATGGCCGAACCAACCATACCGCGATGGCCGGCGATAAAAATTTTAGTCATTAATTAAGCTTCAAAAATATATTTACTACTCTTTAGTCGGATTATATAAAAAGATCTGACTTCTAGGTGGCTAATAGCTGAAAATTCTGAATGCTGTGCGCGTAAACGTGTGAAGAAGGGCTGATCTTTGAATTTTTTCTTTTTTGATATTTTGTAGCAAAACGCTACAGTTGATAATAATTGTTTCAGGAGATCGTTATGCCATCTTCAAGTTTGCGTTTAGAAAGCGACTTGGTTGAGCGAGCAAAGTTAGTAGGCTCGGTATATTCTCGGTCTGCCGCCAAACAAATTGAACCAAGTTTAAAAAATTATCCCTGTTCACCGGGTGAACAAGTGTTAATATCAACACAAATTTCATCGAATTCGGTCTTGTCCAATACGGTCATTTCCGTGCGGTAGCCTGCCTGAAATCCATGTCTGACGAAAAAGAACTCAACATCCTGTCGCACCTGACGGACAAGCCAGGCGCTAATCAGCGCGAGATTGCCGCGGACCTTGAGATCAGTTTGGGCAGCGTCAACTTTGTCATCAAGTTATTGATAGAGAAGGGTTGGGTTAAGGCCGGTAACTTCTCTAAGAGTAACGAGAAGCATCGCTACATCTACCAGCTAACGCCCAGTGGCATCGCTGCGAAGATCAATCTGACACGCCACTTTATGTTGCGTAAGCAGCTTGAGTATCAGGCGTTAAAGGCACAGCTAGAGCAGCTTGAAGCGCAGGATCAAGACTAGATGATGACCGACTGGCATTTAACCTTTTGCAAACCTAACCAAGAGTTCATCGCGCAACAAAATTTGCTGCGACAGGGCTTTGATGTTTACTTGCCGCAGGTAACCCAAAAGCAGGTGCTTAAGGAGCAGGTTGTTATTAAGGCAAAGGCGATGTTCCCGCGGTATATGTTTGTGAAAGCGCACGATGAGCAGGCCAGCCTTGCGGCTATCCGGTCAACGATTGGCGCGATTGGCTTGGTGCGTTTTGGTATCGAACCTGCGTTGGTTAGCCCATCGTTGATCGAGCACCTTAAGGGTGTCGAGTCGGCCTTAAATCAGGACGGCCCCGCTGAGATTTTTAAGGCGGGTGACTGCGTTGAGATAACCGATGGCCCTTTCAAGGGCCTGTCAGCCAAGGTGCTCAAGTCGGTTAACGAGCGGGTAAAGGTGCTGATGGAGTTTATGAATCAGCAGCACAAGGTTAACTTGTCGGTTGGGCAGTGCAGGGCGTTGGTGCAATGAGTTTCGATAATAGCCATTATCGCTTCCTATTTTCTTGAAGAGCTTTTTAATTTTTTGTCATGCATGTTACTCAAGAGTTGGCAGATAAAATAATTTCTGTTGCGCAACTGGCTGGTGAGATAGTCCTAAATGTGTACGAGCGAGATTTTGATGTTTATGCGAAAGCAGATAAGAGCCCGTTAACAGCAGCCGATCTTCTTTCCCATGAAGCTATCGTCAAAGGTCTTGCGCAAATTACGCCCGATATTCCAGTGCTTTCTGAAGAGTCTTCAAATGAAGAGACTCTAGACAGGATGGCTTGGAAAACTTATTGGTTAATTGATCCGCTGGACGGCACGAAAGAGTTTGTGAAACGTAACGGAGAGTTCACGGTCAATATTGCGCTAGTCCACAATCATGTGCCTATCTTTGGTGTTGTTGATGCGCCAGCATTAAAATGTACTTACTGGGGCGGAAAGGACTTGAATGCTCACAAAATACAGGATGGTAAATCGATAAGTATCAAAACACGAACAAGACCCAAGGATTCAGCTTTAGTCAAAATAGTTGGAAGTCGATCACATCAATCAGATGAATTTAAAGATTTTGTTGTTAATTATCCTGACGCAGAAATTATTACTATGGGGAGTTCCCTCAAGCTCTGTTTAGTGGCCGAGGGTGTTGCGGATTTATATCCGCGTCTAGGCCCCACATCAGAATGGGATACTGCCGCATCTCAGGCAATTGTTGAAGCTGCAGGAGGTCAGGTTCTGAGAATCCCAGAAATTACACCATTAAGATGTAATGAGAACGTTTCATCGTTGCTGAATCCACGCTTTTTGGTTTGTGGGGATGATTTTAAATGACCACTGAAAATATTTTTGAGCAAAGGATAGATATAACTAAACACGATAGAAGTGAGTTAAAGGCTCAGAAACCCTGTGTGCTTTGGTTTACAGGTTTATCCGGTGCGGGCAAATCGACCATAGCTAATGCCCTAGATAAAAAACTACATGAGATGGGAAGGCACACCTATTTATTAGATGGAGATAACCTTCGCCATGGCTTGTCAAAGGATCTTGGGTTTTCAGATGAGGATCGCAAAGAGAATTTAAGGCGTGTGGCTGAGGTTTCAAAGCTGATGGTGGACGCGGGACTTATTGTGATTACTGCTTTTATTTCTCCTTTTAAATCTGAGCGTAAGAAGGCTAGAGACTTGTTCGCCGAAGGCGAGTTCGTTGAAGTTTTTGTAAATACCCCGCTGAGCATTGCCGAGCAGCGTGATGTAAAAGGCTTGTATAAAAGAGCGTGAGCTGGACAGTTGAAGAATTTCACGGGTATTACCTCGGAGTATGAAATACCAATATCCCCTGAGGTGGTTATAGATTTTGATGAGCCTCTTGATGCTTCAGTTGAAAAACTCATTAAATATTTACAATTTTAAGATATTGAAATTATGACCCAAAAAACAATTTTAGTGACAGGTGGTGCGGGCTTTATTGGCAGTCATCTATGCGAGTCTTTGTCCCAAGATATCTCTAATCGCGTTGTCTCTCTCGACAATTACTCTACAGGTAGTGAAGCCAATCATGTGGCGGGCGTTGAATATATTCGCGGTGAGACGAAAGATATTCATACCTTAATTAACTTTTCTCCCGATATTGTGTATCACCTTGGTGAGTATTCTCGTGTTGAGCAATCGTTTGACGATTTAGAAACCGTTTGGGATTACAACAAGGCAGGAACCTTTGAGGTGCTTCAGTTCTGCCGTAAGCATGCGTGCAAGATTGTTTATGCGGGTAGTAGCACGAAGTTTGGCGATGGTGGTTTAGGGCGCTCTCAAAGCCCCTATGGTTGGACTAAAGCCAGTAATACCGAGCTAGTTGAAAACTTCGGTGAGTGGTTCGGTGTGCCATATGCAATTGTGTACTTCTACAATGCCTACGGTCCTCGTGAGATTAGAACGGGTAAATACGCAACCCTAATTGCGCTATTTGCAGAAAAAATGCGTAAAGGTGAACCATTAACCGTGGTCAGTCCTGGTGAGCAGAAACGTAACTTCACCCACGTGAGTGACATTATCAGCGCATTAACCCTTGTGGGTGAGCAGGGCTATGGCGATGAATTTGGTATTGGTAGTCCTGAGGCCTATTCAGTACTCGATATTGCCAAGCTGTTTGGCGGACAGATCGACATGCTCCCTGAGCGCCGTGGTAACCGCATGACTGCTGATGTGATCACCGATAAAACGCAAGCCTTAGGCTGGAGTGCGCAACGGTCTGTTGCAGATTGGATCGAAGAATTACGTCAAAAAGCATGGGGAGAAAAGGTGTGAAGATTGCAGTTGCCGGTACAGGCTATGTAGGGCTCTCTAATGCGGTGCTATTAGCGCAACATCATGAGGTGGTCGCACTCGACATCATTCCTGAGAAAGTGGATCTTATCAATCAACGAAAATCGCCGATTGTTGATGCTGAGATTGAAGACTTTCTAGCTAATAAACAACTCAACTTGCGTGCAACGTCAGATAAACAGGATGCTTATGCCAATGCGGAGTTTGTCATCATTGCAACGCCTACTGACTATGATCCTGTAACCAATTACTTTAATACCGGTTCGGTTGAAGCAGTCATTCGTGATGTTAAAAGCGTGAACCCTGATGCGGTGATGGTCATTAAATCGACTATCCCGGTGGGTTATACGCAAAAACTAATAGATAGTACGGACTGTAAGAACCTGATTTTCTCACCAGAGTTTCTTCGTGAAGGTAAAGCCCTTCATGACAACCTTTATCCATCCCGTATTGTTGTTGGTGAGCGCTCTGAACGGGCGAGAAAATTCGCTGATCTACTCGTTGAAGGCGCGATTAAAGAGAATATTGATGTCTTACTGACTGACCCAACTGAGGCTGAGGCGATTAAGCTCTTTGCCAATACCTATCTAGCGATGCGTGTGGCTTATTTCAATGAGCTCGATACCTATGCGGCCGTGCACGGCTTAGACAGTAAACAAATTATCGAAGGTGTTGGCTTAGATCCACGTGTGGGTACGCATTACAACAACCCAAGCTTTGGTTATGGGGGCTACTGCCTGCCAAAAGACACCAAGCAGCTTCGGGCCAATTACAGTGAAGTGCCACAGAACTTGATTCAAGCAATTGTTGACTCAAACACCACGCGTAAAGACTTTGTTGCAGACAGTATCATTGCCAGGCAGCCAAAGATTGTGGGTGTCTATCGGCTGATCATGAAAGCTGGCTCAGATAATTTCCGAGCCTCCTCTATACAAGGTGTGATGAAGCGTATTAAAGCAAAAGGTATCGAAGTTGTCGTTTACGAGCCTGTGCTGACCGAAGATGAATTTTTTAATTCGCGAGTGATAAAAGATCTGGAAGAGTTTAAAAAAATCAGCGATGTGATCATTGCCAATCGTAAGAGTGACGATCTCGCTGATGTGGATGCGAAGATCTATACCCGTGACTTATTTGGTGACGATTCATGAAATTTCTCATAACTGGTGGTGCTGGCTTTATTGGGTCTGCGGTGATAAGACATCTAATTAATTGCTCTGAGCATCAAGTCTTAAATCTCGATAAGCTTACTTATGCCGGTAACTTGGAATCGCTTTCTTCTGTAGATAGTTCTGATCGCTATCAGTTTGCCCAAGCCGATATCTGTGATGCGGATTTACTAAAGAACATTTTTAATGACTTTCAGCCAGATGTTGTGATGCATCTAGCTGCCGAGAGCCATGTCGATCGCTCGATTGATGGTCCGGCTGAGTTTATTCAGACCAATATTGTGGGCACTTATCAGTTACTCGAGGTCTCACGTGCCTATTGGCAGTCGCTTTCAGGTGAAAAACAATTACAGTTCCGTTTCCATCATGTATCTACCGATGAGGTCTATGGAGACCTAGAAGGCACAGATGATTTGTTCGTAGAGACTACACCCTATGAACCTAGCTCACCGTATTCGGCCTCTAAAGCAAGTTCGGATCATTTGGTACGTGCCTGGAACCGTACCTATGGACTACCGATTGTTATCACTAATTGCTCTAACAACTATGGTCCTTATCAATTCCCTGAGAAGCTCATCCCCCACATGATCCTCAATGCGATCTCAGGCAAAGCGCTCCCTGTATACGGTGATGGGTTACAGATCCGTGATTGGTTGCATGTTGAAGACCATGCGCGTGCGTTAGTGAAAGTGGCGTTAGAAGCGAAAGATGGCGAGACCTATAACATCGGTGGACATAACGAAGTAAAGAACATTGATGTGGTTAAAACACTCTGTGCTTTGCTAGAAGATCTTGTACCTAATAAGCCTGAAGGTGTAGAGAAATACGAAGATCTCATTACCTATGTGAAAGATCGCCCAGGTCACGATGTGCGCTACGCCATTGATGCGACCAAGATTCAGCGTGATTTAGGTTGGGTGCCCGAAGAGACCTTTGAGACAGGCCTTCGTAAAACCGTTGAATGGTATCTTTCTAATCAAACCTGGTGGCAGCGTGTTCTCGATGGTGACTACCGCCTCGGCCGATTAGGCGAGGGTGCTTAAGATGAAAGGTATTGTCTTAGCCGGTGGCTCAGGAACCCGTTTACATCCCTTGACGCTCGGTACATCAAAGCAGATGTTGCCCATCTACGATAAGCCAATGATCTATTACCCGATCTCGGTGTTGATGTTAGCGGGTATCCGAGAGATATTGATTATCTCAACGCCAGAAGATCTTCCAAATTTTCAGCGACTATTGGGCTCAGGTAAGCAGTTTGGTGTGGAATTTTCCTACGCAGAACAGCCATCACCCGATGGTCTGGCACAAGCCTTTATCATCGGTGAGCAGTTCATTGGTGATGATTCTGTCTGTTTAGTGCTTGGCGATAATATTTTCTACGGCTATGGCTTTAGTGGCTTGCTCAGAGAAGCGGCTGCACAACCTTCAGGTGCCACGGTGTTTGGCTACCACGTGGTTGATCCAGAGCGTTTTGGCGTAGTGGAATTTGATGCGTCGGGTAAGGCGATCTCTATTGAAGAAAAACCAGCTAACCCCAAATCGAATTATGCGGTCACGGGTTTGTATTTTTACGATAACGATGTGATTGAGATCGCCAAACAGGTCAAACCGAGTGATCGTGGTGAGTTAGAAATTACCTCTATTAACAACGCCTATCTTGAGCGTGGTGACCTGAATGTCTCTGTGATGGGGCGAGGTGTGGCTTGGTTGGATACCGGCACTCATGACTCGCTGATGGAAGCGAGTCACTTTGTGCATGCGATCGAATCTCGTCAGGGTTTGAAGATTGCCTGTCTTGAAGAGATTGGCTTTAAGAATGGTTGGCTATCGAAAGAAAAGCTGATTGAGAGCGCAAAAGCACTGGGTAAAACCGGTTACGGTCAATATTTGGATCGATTGGCGAACCAATGAAAGTTATCGAGACAAAACTGCCGGGAGTGCTGATCATCGAGCCAAAGGTGTTTGGTGATTCTCGGGGCTTTTTCAAAGAGACCTTTCAAGCTGAGCGCTATCGAGAAGCCGGTATTGAGTACAATTTTGTACAAGATAACCATTCACGATCGCAGAAAGGTGTTCTCAGAGGTCTGCACTTCCAAATAACCAGACCTCAGGGCAAGCTCGTGAGCTGTTCTCAAGGCGCTGTGTTTGATGTTGCGGTTGATGTCGACCCAGCATCTGCCACCTTTGGTCAATATGTCGGTATTGAGCTAACCGAAGATAATCATCGTCAGTTTTGGGTACCACCTGGCTATGCGCATGGATTCTGCGTGTTAACTGATACGGCTGACTTCCAGTATAAATGCACTGATTATTATGACCCGTCTGATGAAGGTGGTCTGATTTGGAATGATCTTGATATAGCGATTGAGTGGCCAATAGATCAGCCATTACTCTCTGATAAAGATGCCAAGTTACCGACTCTTAAAGATCTAGCCAACCAGTCATGAAGATCCTGATTACTGGCATCAATGGTCAAGTGGGTTCAGCACTGGTTCGTCAAGTAAAAGCGCAAGGACATGAGTTTGTAGCACTATCGCGCGAGCAATGGGATATGGCGCAATCGCCAGAACGGGGCGAGGAACTGGTTTTAGAAGCAAAACCGGACCTTGTGATTAATCCTGCAGCCTATACCAATGTCGATGGTGCTGAGGATGATGAAGCAACTGCGTTAAAGGTCAATGCGGATGCGCCAAGAGCATTAGCAAAAGCCTGCAAGCAGCTCGATATCCCACTATTCCACGTCTCTACGGATTATGTGTTCGATGGCACTAAAGAAGGGCCTTATGTTGAAACGGATCAAACTAATCCGATCAATGCTTACGGTCGTACGAAATTAGCGGGTGAGCTAGCAGTGCAGGAAGAGACTGAGAAGCACATCATCTTAAGAACAAGTTGGGTGTTCTCAAAAGACGGTAACAACTTTGTGAATACCATCCTGCGCTTAGCCAAAGAACGTGATGAGCTAAAAGTCGTTAACGATCAGTTCGGTGGACCGACGAGTGCGGAGTGTATTGCAGAGGTACTTCTTCAACTTGCAACTGAGCACAAGGAACACTGGGGCGTTTATCACTACTCAGGTCAGCCTTTTGTGAGTTGGTATGAATTTGCTAAGAAAATACTAGAACAGAGCATAAAATGCAGACTTATTAAGTCCACGCCAAGTATAAAGTCTTGTGCAAGTCGAGAATTCCCATCTAAAGCTAAGAGGCCTCAGAATTCAAAGTTGTCAAATTATAAATTGAAAGAAAGATTTTGCACGAAGGATTGCTTGTGGGTGGAAAGACTATAGAATGGTTAAGTATATGTTGAAGGCAAAACTAAATAAAAGGGTAGGAATAAAAAATGAAATTGAAAAGTGTTTATATAGGACTAAGATCTTATTACTTACGCATAAAAAGTAGAAAAATAACAGAAGGGAAGAGTTGCATTAACATACTTAAAAAATTTCCAATGTATGAAGCACGTGGATTTGGATTGTATAAGATAAGGGCTAAATTAACAATACAATCGATAAACCAGGTAATTCCGGCATTGGCTGGTTTTAAAAAGAAAATACAAAAAAACGAAGACTTTAAAGATGAGTTGCTAAAGGTCCTAAAAAAAGAAGATGATATACTAGATTTACAATTAAAAGAGCTTTTCAATAAATACGGAAGTGATAAGGCTTCAACTCATAATTATTATAAGATCTATTCATATCTATTAAGTACATTAGAAAAGCCAAAAAGGATATTTGAGATTGGATTAGGGACTAACAATACAGACATTGTCTCAACAATGGGAGCAGAAGGTAAGCCTGGAGCGTCACTTAGAGCATTTAGAGACTTTTTGCCAGAATGTACGATACATGGGGCAGACTACGATAAAAGAATACTTTTTACTGAAGATAGGATAAAAACATACTTTGTAGATCAAACAGATCAAAAAACATTTAGCAATCTAATGATTGAAGATGAATTTGATTTAATGATAGATGATGGATTGCACTCTCCAAATGCAAATTTACATTCATTAAAGTTCTTCCTAGATATGGTCAGTGATAATGGTTATGCAGTTATAGAAGATATACACATTTCGAACGAACCAATTTGGGAAGTGGTATCTCAAATGATTAGTGAAAAATATACATCTGCTTTTATTCAAACACAAGCTGCATGCATGTTTATTGTTAAGCGTGGTTATTAAATAAATATTTTACACAATGATAAAAAACAATATTAAATCTATTTTAAAAATAGAAGAAAAATTAAGTAAAGTACAAAAAAGGAAATTGTTATTAATTTTAATAGCGTCTCCATTTGTTGCGGCTTTAGAATCATTGTCAATAATTACAGCGTTACCAGTATTTAATATAGTAATAAAGAGTGGTGAAACAAGTACTGATTCAATTACATCAAATGACATAAATATTATAGACGGGTTAATGAATATAATTGAGTATGCAATCCCGGAAAAGAATATAGTATTAGCAATAGTATCGTGTTTTGCTGCTTTATTGTTAGCAACATATTTCGCTAGGTTGAATTTATTTAAAGCACAAAATAATCTATCATATAATATAAGTCATGAGCTATCAGTGAAGGTTTATAACAACATTCTAAATCAGAAATTAGATTACCATATAATTAACCATGATTCAAAGTTATTGGCGGTAATTTTAAATAAATCAACAGGTATTGGCACATTAGTGGTATTTCCACTTATGTCGGCTCTTACATCATTTATGTTATTGATTGGTATATTTGTAGCAATGTTAATGGTTAGCCAAGAAGCTACATACATTATTATAGTAGTGACAGTTATAATATACGTAACTTTGGGGGCATATTATTCAAATGATTTAAGAAAAGGCTCTGAGATTGTTAATCAATGCATAAATAGTAGCTTGCGAGAGGTCCAGGAGGGATTGGGTTCAATAAGAGATATCATAATTGGTGACTATCAAAATCATTATGCGATGAAGTATGAAAAAATTGATAAGGTATTAAAAGATACACAGTCATCGCTCCAAGTTATTGGAGTGCGCCCAAGGTATATTGTTGAATTAATAGCTTATATTTTGCTTTTAGTGGTGGTTCTATATTTTAGTCATAATGCTGATACCGGAACAATAGCTTCGTCTGTATTAGTACTTGGTTTTGCCGCTTTGAAGGCAATTCCTGCCGCAAATCAACTTTATACAAGCTGGAATAATTTGAAGGTTGGAGTTCCATTAGTTGAAGAAGTTCTAGGATTTCTAAATTTGCAGACCGATGTAAATGACCATAGTAGTGGTGAAATCCAGTTCAGAGAAAAAATAGAACTACAGAATGTTACATACCATAGACCGGATGGAAGTTTAATACTAAATAATATAAATTTGACAGTAAATAAAGGGCAAAGTGTTGCAATAATAGGAGAATCAGGCTCAGGGAAAAGTACCTTGCTTGATTTATTAATGGGGTTGCTGACTCCATCGAGCGGAGCAATTCTAATTGATGGTCAAGAGGTCAATAACACTAATGTCAAAAGTTGGATGAGTAAAATTGGACATGTAGCTCAAAATATTTCATTAGAGGATGATACTCTCACTTCAAATATTGCACTTGCTGACATTGAGCCTAACAAGATTAAGTTGCTTCAAGCCGCGAAGACTGCTTGTGTATCTGATCTTCTATTAAATGATAAGCAGGGTATGACTTTAGGACAAGGAGGAGGTAAGTTGTCTGGCGGACAAAGGCAACGAGTTTTAATTGCCAGAGCTTTATATAAGACAGATGAAATATTGTGCCTAGATGAAGCCACAAGCGCATTAGACAAATTTACAGAAAAAGCAGTACTACACAATATTAAACAAAATTATAAAGGATTAACGATCATGTCAATAACGCATAAAACTGATACCATAAAAGAATACGATATGATTATTTCGGTTGAAAATGGATGTGTAACGACTAGTCATAATGAGCAGTAATAGAACTAAAGTTGCTGTTGTTGGAGTTTCCAATGACTATGAAAGCAGATCTGTATTCTATCATTTACTCACCAAGCAACTAAATGCCGTAAGAGCCAGTGTTTTATATTCGGACATCATAATAATAGGGTCATATCACCATAAAATTAAAGATAGACTTTTCAAATATATAAATAAAAGACTATACAAGCCAATAATAATCTTCCACCCTTACGAAGCGGACCCTCACGATAAATTCAAATCTGATTTCTCTCTATCATTTGACACTTTATTAGGTGATGAAAATAACATACGCTGGCCAATTTGGAAGGACACACTTAGTTTTAAAGAAATCAATTTTGATTCTATCAATCCTAGATTCGGTAGGTGTATTTACGCGCACGAACTATGCAAACCCAAGAAGATAAATAATAGAGACAGATTAAATATAGCTATTTTTAGTTCACACCTAAATCATCCAAGGGATACAATTGTAAATTTCTTAAATAAATCATACAACGTGACAGGTTTTGGTGGTGCCTTTAATAAAAATATAAGTGATCACAACAAGAGTGGGCTATATAAAGAAAAAATTCTATGTGAATATTCAGTTTCATTAGCGCCAGAAAACAAAATATATGATGGGTATATTACTGAAAAGATAGTTGAATCATGGGTGTCCGGATGTTATTCAATCACATATGCTGATCCAGCATCCTTAACAAAAGACTTTAGCAGTAACGGTATATATAATCTATATGGAAAGGAATTTATAGATGAGACAGCTAGTGAATTAATGGTCCGCATTAATCAAATTTCATCTCTCGATCAATTGGTGCAAGAGCCAGTCTGCCTTAATAATGTAATAGCATTAATAGAAAAAATAAAAACCTCGAAATAATGAAAATACTATTTGCTTCAATTCATAATAATGAAAAAAATATTCATACACTCCACAGCAATATAAAAAATAAAATAATTTGTAATTTAAAGCACTATGAGTGCGGCTTTATTGAGCTCCATGAGCAAAAAGAAAATACATTAACATCGACTACAGTCATATTAAGAAAATTTAAACAGTTTATTTGGGGCGCTTATTATAATATCGTGTTAGGGTTTAGCATAAAGCATGTAGCTATGACTTTTATAAAACAATTAACTAGTGCTGCTTCATACAATAAAAAAATCGTGAATATAGAATCTATAGTAACTAGTAAACACATTAAGGCTTGGCAATATTTTATTGATAAAACACAATTCGATTACATAATAGTCTTTGAGTCGGATCTAATAATAGATGAAACAAGATCAGTTAATGCATTAGAAAAATTATTACAAGAATTTAAAAGAGAAAAAAACATATATATTGATCTTGCGGGTGGCTTTCCAGTAGAGTCAATCATGTCCTCAACAAATTTATACAGTCTGAATGTTGAATCAAATGCAGCGAGAAAGTTTTGTTGCAACACCGCATGCGCATATTTAATGTCAAGGCAACTGATAATTAATATATTATCAACTGAAGGTAAACTGACTGAGCATTTCCCAATTGATTTTTACATAAATTATAAAGCAAACACAATTAAGAATAAAATTCTATGTGTCCATCCAAAAAATAGGCCATTTGGACATGGTTCTTTTATTTCAGGTAATAATTGGCGTGATACTTTAAGATGAAAATATGTATTTTGATACTTACTTTTAATAGAGTAAACGAATTCAAAAGAGTTTTTTTTCAAACAGTTAAAAATACTCATTATCCAATTTTAATTAATATTGATGGGCCAAGAAATGAAGATGACAAAAAGAAACAAGATGAGATAATAGACATTATAAAAAAAGTAGATCGAGATATATCGGTAAACTACAATGAGTCTAATCAAGGTTGCGGTAGTGCAATACCTACTGCAGTTACGTGGGCATTGGGTGATTTTGATTCAGTAATAATATTAGAGGATGATATTTTGCCTTGTAGTAATTTTTTTAAATATATCACAATGCAACTAATTCAGAATCAATCGAATAGTGAAATATTTTCAATTACTGGCCATTCACTCTATCAACATAAATCAGATTACATAGTATCACTGAAGTCTTCTTATCCGTCAGTTTGGGGATGGGGAATATGGAAGGATAGATGGATTCGTTATCTAAATGAATATGAACAGAAAAACCCTATAACAAGGATTCGTTCTCTGACTGATCTTAATATGTGGTGTATGTGGTCTAATATTATTTCAGATTTGAATTCAAATACGCTTGATACATGGGATTATCAATTAGCAATATATTGTTATAAGAAAAATCTAAAGACAATTATTCCATCCTGTTCATTAACTACTAATATTGGAAATACATCTGATAGTACACACTCTATAGGTAGAAATGAATTTTATGTAGATAGAAGGTGTTGCAGTAAGTTATTACAAGATTCATTTGTAAATAAAGATCTCACTCATTTTTTTGAAAAAAATGTTTATGGAGTTAGAAGTTATTATTTTATAAAATACTTCTTCGCTAAATTAAAAAATTATGTGTGGTAGGGTACATTTTTTCTCTTCATCTTTTACTAATGGCGGTGCAGCGATTGCCGCTTTTAGAATTTTTAATATCTTAAATATAAAAAATCAGTGTATAATCTATACAAAGGATAATCTCCTATCGGGTGGCTTAGGAAAAACAAACAAAATTATTTGTAAGTTTAACTCATTTATAGGAAGAATGGAGGGTGCTTTACTTACTTTAATATATGGCAAAGAAAATGTTTTTTCATTAAACATTTTCTCAATTCCATATTTACTGAATTTAAATAAAGGTGATAGACTGATTATAAATTGGGTTGGACATGGATTTTTGTCACTATTCCAGATATTATTTATTAGGAAAGCCAAGATTACAATTATTTTGCATGATTTATGGTTTATAAATCCATTGGCGCACCTGCCATTCAGGCAGAATATATCTAGTTTTCTACTTTATAATTTATCACGCTGGGTTAAGAAAAGAATTTCTAACAAAAAAAATGTTCAATATATTGCGACATCACAAAAAATGATGAATTATGCAATTAATTTTAATCAAAAAATAAAAATAAAAAAAATTAGATTGCCGATACCAAGTTTTGAAAGTTATATCAATCATTGTCAAGGTAAAACGACAAACACTATAAATATTGGGTTTTTTTCTAGTTCTCCAAGTTCTGATCCTAATAAAGGTTATGAAGACTTTATAAAACTTTTCAAATCTTTCAAAGATTCTGATAGATTAAAAATTAAATGGCATTGTGTAACTAATGATAAATCTATACCATCTGATTTAACGATTCATGATATTGAGTGGTCTGCATTACTTCCTGAAAAATATTTCATCAATAAATTAAATGATTTAGACGTAATATTATGTTTTTCTAAATTTGAAAGTTTTGGTCAAGTTTGGTACGAGGCATTAACCCTAGGTGTTTATTTAATTGTTGTTAATGAAAACGCAGTAGCAGAAGCCATTGTATCTCCAATTCAAGGGAAAGTATTTTCCAAGTATGACGTTTCAACATTGCGAAATTTTATATTAAATCTCATTGATAATAATTCCATTAGTGAAAATTCAAGAATGCTTATCTCTGAGATAGCCAAAACAGAGAATGCTAAAGCAGAATCATTGTGGCTAGATGGACTTTTATGAATTTGTCAATTTATTCCTATGCAGATAATAAATTTTTCTCTAAGGCTATACTGCTTGGAAATAGTTTAAAGCCATATGATCTAGATAAAAATTTTAGAATTATCACACCTGTAGACCTAGATAAATGGTTTATTACAAGATATAAATATTTGCTTAAGCAGAAAAGAGGTGGTGGTTATTGGGTATGGAAATTATTTGTCATTTATGAGTTTTTTAAAAATTCCAATATAGGGGATGTTCTTTTCTATTCAGATGCGGCTGCAACCTTTGTGAATAATCCGCATATTTTGATAGATTATGTTAGAAATCACACTGCTAGTTGGTTTCAATTTGAACATAATGTATTTGAATATCAAGCATCTAAACGAGATTTATTAACTACAATGAATGCTGACATCGACCCAATAATAAATACTCCGCAGAGATATGGTGGAAATTTTATATTAAAGAATTGCCCAGAAAATCATGATCATCTTTTAAATCTTATGGATTTATTTGATAATTACCAGCTTGTCGATGATTCACCTAATATATTAGGGAAAGAAAATCATATCGGGTTTAAATTTCATAGGCATGATCAGTCAATATTAAGCATATATGGGAAACTCAATTCATTTATGCCATTACGAGATATTAGTCAATATGGCAATAATTCATTATCTTTGTATCCTGATTGTAATTATCCTCAAATAATCTCACATGACAGAAGAAGGTCGAGCAAATTCTCTGAGTTTCTTCATTTTAAACATCGCATGAATTCGCAGATATGATAATACTCTCAATCATTACTGTTTCGTATAATTCAGAAAATACAATACATAAATGTCTTGAAAGCGTTTGCTCACAAAAAAATTCACATATTGAACATATAATTATTGATGGCGGATCAACTGACAATACTCTCAATATCGTAAGATCTTTTAACGTTGACTGTTTAATATCTGAAAAAGATTTCGGTATTTTTCATGCTATGAACAAAGGGTTTTCTTTATCTAAAGGGCAATATTTGTTATTTCTTAACTCAGATGATTATTTGTTAAATGGCACTTTGGAAACATTGTCCAATTATCTTCTATCACAAGACAATCTTGATAATGTTATTTTTTTCTCCGATATTCTATCGATACGTAACAATGTTTATTACTATGGTAATGTTAAAAATCACATTGATATATTAGATTTTTATAGACTTCCCCTTCATCATGTGGGATCCATAACCTCGAGAAGTAGTTTTAATGATTTACATGGTTTTAATGAAAAGTACAAATTATCTAGTGACCATGATTTCTTTCTAAGGGCATTTCTTAGGGGGCATAAATTTATTAAATTGCCATTTAAATTCTCTTGTATGTCTGAGGGGGGTAGAGGGACTAAAGGTATAATACAATCATCTAAAGAGTCAGGTGATTTGATTGTCATGTTACTACCTGGAATTAAAGGTAACATTCTTAAATATATCGCTATAACTAGAGGTATTGTTATTGATTTAATTTATGGCAATAGATCTATTCTATCAAATATATTATTCAAACTATATTTTAAATTAGTAAGAAATTCGACAAGGTTTGATAAATGATTGGAGCTGCTGTTGTATTATATAAAACTTCAAGTCTTCCAAGTATAATAACTAAACTTGCTAGTGATCATAATTTAACTTCCATTTATTTAATCGATAATACGGGTTGTGATGCAATTGAGCAGCAGGTGTATGATTTATCAATTAAATACTCAAAAATCAAAATAATTCGTAATAGTTCAAATTTGGGGTTGGCAATAAACTACAATTTAGTCGCATATGAGCTTATTAAACTAAATTATAAATACCTTTTTATTTTTGATCAAGATTCGGATATTGAAGATAGCTATATCTCTTTAATGCTACATGCGACAGGTTCATTTGCTAGATTCGGTATACTCGCACCTTTGGTATTAGATAAAAATACGAATAAAACTCAGAGAATTACTTCATTAAATAGATTGTTTTTCTCTGTGCAGTCAACCTCACTTAAAAATATGCCAACTTTTATTAAAACTGATTTCGTTATTTCATCTGGATCATTATTGAACTTATCGGTACTTAATCAAATTGGTGGTTATGATGTATCATTCTTTGTTGATCATGTTGATACAGATTATTGTATGATGCTAAAGAAAAGGTGTGAAGATATCTATATAGTTACAAATGCTATCTTACACCATGAAATTGGCAAAAGGACTGTTAAAAAAATTTTTGGTTTATCTATTTTCCCAAACAATCATAATTCTTTTAGACGTAGAAATATTGCTAAGAATTCAATTTTTCTTCTTAAAAAACATAGTCAGCTCTCATTTTGGACACTAATTATTAGTAGGATTTTTTATGAATCCATAACTATTTTAATTTTTGAGGATAATAAAATAAATAAACTATCTTCCATTTTCCTAGGGCTTATTGATGGGATCTCAACGAATAAAAGTCGCTTTCGTTAAATTTGCAGGTTTAGCTGAAAGTGGAACAGAAAACTATTTGCAGAATATTGCTTGCTTACTTCAGGATGCGGGTTTTGATGTTCATTATTTTTATTCTAATGCTGCCCCATATATTGGATCAAAGTTTAAACATGTACCAAATAATATCTCGAACTTATCTAAACTTCAAAACGCAGGTGTTACTGTCACTAAATTTTTCATTCAATCAAAAGACATTAGACGATACGATCATTATTGGGTTAATAGTAATTTTTTTAATGTTTTTAATGAATCAGATTTTGATTTAGTTATTTGTGGGAAAGGTGGCTCTAGCGAATATCCATTTAATTTCATTAGGAAGATACCAATTATTGAGACAATTCATCTTGGTAAGGGGGTTGATAACCAAGAAAATATTTATAAATCGGTTCACCTTAGCCTTTATAGTTTAAATAGGTGGATAGAAGAAGGTGGAGATCCTTTTAAAGGTGTTTGTATCTCCAACCCGCTATATATTCCTAATTCGACAGATATTGAAAGGCTTTGGCCTATAGATTTCACAATATATGGGTTTCACCAACGTAATGATGATGAGATTTTTACACCTATTGCTCTTGATGCATATTATAAAATTCAGAATGATAAAACAGCGTTTCTTGTAATTAATGGATCAAATTTATATTCTGAACATGCTAGAAAATTAAATCTTAATAATTTTATTCAAATTAATCATTCTGTCGATCGTACTAGATTATTTAATTTACTTCGAGGCATAGATGTTTTTACTCATTGCCGCAAAGATGGTGAGGTTGCTCCTTCGAGTATTGCAGAAGCAATTTCTCTGTCAAAACCGGTTATTTCTCATTATTCACCAGATAATAATGGTCAAGCAGATTTTATTTCAAAGTTTGGAGTGGTGTGTAAATCGGTTGAGGATTATAGTCAATATATGCAATATTTCTCAGATCAAGATGTAAGAAGAAAATTTACTAATGGTGCTCATGATTATTTCATGAAGCGTTTTGATAAAAGCGCTATAAAAGATCAGTTTACCTCTCTTTGTAATGAGGCAGTATGTAACTTCTCTTATAAACAAGGCTTTCTTGAGAATGTTTATTCCTCAATTATTCATTATGTGAAAATTTTTACATCAAGAGCTTTTTATGCGTGGAACCGTATCTTTAAATAGTCTATTTTATTTTTCTATTTTTTTTCTGCTTTTCACACCATCTATAGGTATCGTATATACCTTTACTGGTTTCCATATTTCCAATGAAAGACTTGGTTTTTTTATACTTTGTTTAAATGCTTTTTTTATTAAAAGAATCCCACTTAAAATTGATTTTTTCTTTTATTTCTCCATTTTTTTAACACTGATTTTTCTCTTTGGAGTCTTTTTTAGATCTCAGTATTCACTTGGTTCGCAAGATATTGCTTATTTATTGTTCCCATTTCAAATATATTTTTATCTTCTTGTTGCGTCACGTGAAAGGTCGGAGTTCATCAAGATGCTAAGCTTATTTGTTAAGCTTTCTATTATATTATTTTGGATTCAATTAATATTTAAAGCTATTATTCCTGAATTAATTATTGAGGATTTCTTTATTAACAATCCTATTCAGAATGAATATAGATATCCAAGATTCAATGAATACCTGTATCGCGTTAGTGGCACTTTTAATGAAAGCAGTCAGATTGGTATTTTGTTTGCAGCTTCTCTTTTTTTTGTTAAAGAGTACTATTTAAAAATAATATTAATTTTTAGTGTTATTTTTACACTTTCTTCTACGGCTCTTGCTATGCTTATATTTTACCTATTACACTTCTTTTTCAAAAACTTTAGTTTTTCTAAATTTTATTTATTTGCAGTCTTATTGACTATTTTTAGCTTTGTTGCTTTTCCCTCTATTTTTTCTTCATTTGAGTATAAATTTTTATCGACCATTTCTTTTGATGAGCCACGTATTATTTATTTATTTGATAATTTTAATAGGTCCTTGGATTCTCCGTTATTAGGTATTGGTGCTGATCTTCAAGATTCAAATCGTTGGGATTTCTTTTCCGTTTATTTTCTTAGCTTTGGTTATATTATTGGCTTTTTTTACTTGCTTTACCTGCTCTACATATTTAAAGGCTATCCAATAATTTTTATCTCCCCTGTTCTATTTACTAATGCATCAATTACTAATCCCGTTATCATTATTTTGGTCTTAATTGGCGTACTTTCCTTTTCAAACGATATGAGATTTTCTAATTCTAGAAAATCTTCTATATGAAATGACTATGATTAATAATCCTTCTATTAGTGCTTCTCTTGTAATCTATAATAATGATATTAATGAGGTTATTTCTGTTATTGAATGCGTTCGAAATAGCTCATTGACTGTTGAGCTGTATATCGTTGATAATTCCACTAATAATGTAAATTATGATTTTTCGCATTTATCAAAGGTTTCCTATCTAAAATCCACTACTAATATTGGTTTTGGTGCTGGCCATAACCTAATACTAAATAAAGTTATTAATAAATTTACCTTTCATCTAATACTTAATCCAGATATTTCTTTTGATACTACTACTATTCAAAAATTATTATCTCGTATTAACGCTAGTGATAATATCGGTCTAATTTCTCCTAAAATTTTAAATCCAGTTGGCTCTCTTCAATATTTGTGTAGACTTTTGCCTACGCCTTTTAGTTTATTCTTTCGCTTATTATCTAATTTCATTCCTTTTCCTTTATTTTCTAGTTTGCTTCATAAATATGAACTTAGATTTTGTGATTATAATACCGAAATGAATGTGCCTTTTTTATCCGGTTGTTTTATGTTGTTAAGAACTTCAGTTTTAAAGGAAATTGGTTTTTTCGATGATAGATTTTTCCTCTATATGGAAGATTTAGATTTGTCGCGCAGAATTCATTCTTCTTATGTCACTCTATATTACCCCGAAGTATCTATTATGCATATCCATCATAAGGAATCCTTCAAACGTTTCAATGTTTTTTATCTCCATCTTCGTAGCGCTATATTATATTTTAATAAGTGGGGTTGGTTTTATGATAAATCACGTTCAATTATAAATAGCAATACTCTTAATGCCCATGGGAATAATTATGAATAATGTGGTCAATATTATTGTAGGTGGTGCCGGTTTTATTGGCTCTAATCTTGTTAAGCGACTTATTTCTAAAGAAAATGAAATTGTTTATGTAATTGACAATATGTCTCTTGGCTCTCGTGAAAATATACCATTCTTAAGCACAGCTAATATTTTTGAAACTGATGCTTCAATTTTTGGAGAGCTTTCTTCTGCTTTTTCCTCGATTATTGACTCTAATCCATTTTGTGATTTTGTCATTTGGCACCTTGCTGCTAATTCTGACATTCAGGCTGGTGTAAATGATCTCAATGTTGACCTTAAGGATACTTTTCAATCGACAGTATGTATTTTAAAAATTATGGAAACTTTTAATCTCAGCAAGATTAATTTTGCTTCAAGTTCTGCGATTTATGGTAATCAACCCTTTTCTTGTATCTTAGAGTCTACTGGTAATTTATTTCCCATATCTTCATACGGTGCTATGAAACTAGCTTCTGAAGCTGTTATCTCTGCATCTAGAGAAAAGTTCCTTACTGATGTATCTATTTTTAGATTTGGTAATGTCATTGGATTACCTACTACTCACGGTATCCTCCATGACTTTAATTTGAAGTTAAAATTTAATCCTCGAATTTTAAATGTTTTGGGCGATGGTTCTCAGCAAAAACCATATATTCATGTTGATGAACTTGTCGATGCTATGTTGCACATTAGTTCTCTTCCTTGTAACTCTAATAGGCTCAAAGTTTTTAACATTGCACCACCTGATGATGGTGTCTCGGTTAAGGATATAGCTGAATTATTTATTTCTATTTCGGGTTGTGACGCTGAACTTTCATTTGGTCAAGAAAGTAGAGGATGGATTGGCGATGTTCCTAAGTATTCTTTTAATGTTCAAGCATTGGAGAACAGTGGTTGGACGGCCAAGATGTCATCTAGAGAAGCAATGATTTTTACTATCAAAGAACTCTTAGGTTGATTATGTCTAAATCTCAAGTTGCAATTTTAGCCGGTGGTAAGGGTACTAGATTAAGTTCTGTATTGGGGAACATTCCAAAACCTATGGTACATGTCGTTGGGCGGCCATTATTGCTTCACCAAATTGAACTTTGCCGCAAATATGGCTTTACCAATATTGCTCTTCTGGTTCACCACCATCACGAGAAAATTTCTGATTTCTTTTGTGATGGATCCTCTTTCGGCGTATCCATCAAATATTTTGTCGAGTCTTCTCCAAGAGGGACTGCGGGCGCGCTTCGCGATGCGCTACCTCATCTTGCAGAAAGATTCTTGGTTTTGTACGGAGACACTTTTATTGATGTTGATTTGCGTAAGATGTGGAAAATGCATTCTTCTTCTGGAGCGAGATGCTCGCTTTTGCTCCACCCCAATGATCATCCACATGATTCAGATCTAGTTGAGATTAATAAGAAAGGTTTTGTTTCCTGCATTCATCCTTATCCTCATTCTTCTGATCTTGAGTTTAGAAATCTGGTTAATGCTGCCTTATATATTTTTGATAATAAACATTTAGAGGAAGTTATTTCAGCTGAAGGTAAGTCTGACATTGCAAAAGACATGTTCCCTAACATGTTGTCATCTGGTTTGAGTCTGTATGGGTACATAAGTTCGGAATATATTAAAGATATGGGGACTCCCGAACGTCTTTACAAGGTTGAGCAGGACATAATTGCAGGTTTACCAGAAAGACTTTCTAGTCGCAATCTCCGTAATGCTGTTTTTATGGATCGAGATGGAACATTAATTCGTGAAGTTAATCATCTTAAAAGTGCGGATCAGTTAGAGTTGCTGCCAAATGTTGCAACCGCTGTGCGCCGCTTAAATCGCAATGGCACACTGGCCGTAGTCGTCACGAATCAGCCTGTTGTTGCTCGCGGAGATATTACGCTTGAAGGGCTTGCTAAAGTCCATGCACGGCTTGAGACTAAACTTGGTGCTGAAGGCGCCTTTTTAGACGGTCTGTATTTTTGCCCTCACCATCCTGATAAGGGGTTTCCGGGAGAAGTCTCTGAACTCAAGAAGCAGTGTTTTTGTCGCAAGCCCGAGCCTGGTCTGATTGATCAGGCTTGTCGAGACTTAAAGATTGATCGGCGTGATTCTTGGATAATTGGAGATACTACTTCTGACATTGAGGCGGGGCGTCGTGCCGGCATACGTTCTATTTTAGTACGTACAGGTTACGCGGGTTCTGATTCGAAATATGTAGTGAAGCCGGATTATATTTGCCCAGACCTCCCAGATGCGATTGACTGGATTTTGAATGGGCATACTGACATGGCTCGAAAGATGGCAAAGATCGCCGAAGCTGCCTGTTGTGACGTACGGGTTGTGTTGATTGGGGGGCTAGCTCGTGCAGGTAAGAGTTTTGCTGCACAAGTACTTAAGGAGTTGTTACATGGGTTGGGTCGCAGAGCTCATGTTGTTTCACTAGACGGCTGGTTGAAGCCGAAGCATCTTCGTTCTGAAGGTTCTGGAGTCTGTGATCGCTATGATCTAAGTGCTGCCAGTGAATTGATTGCTGCTGTAGCTTCCTCAAGATCGCGAGAGGTTTTGTTGGAGCCTATTTATGATAGAAATACTCGAAATGCTGGCGCTCTTACTATTGAACACTCAGTCGGACCTGATGACATTCTTATTATCGAAGGTGTGCCCGCTCTCTTAATGGATGAGCTTAATAGCCTGCCAGAGGAAATCAAAGTTTATATGGATAGTAAGCCTACAGTTCGTACAGGTAGGTTGATAAAAGATTATGCTTGCCGTGGCTTGACATCAGAAGAACATGAAGCTTTATTAGCCTCTCGAGAACTAGATGAAACTCCTTTGATTAAACAATCCAGCGGCATTGCTGACTTTATCGTCATGGGAAATTTAAAGGAAGCCCGATAATGATTGTTAGTAAAACCCCGTTGCGGATGAGTTTCCTGGGAGGCGGTAGTGACTTGCCGGCCTTTTACCGAGAGGAGATGGGTGCAGTACTCTCAACTTCCATAGACAAGTACATGTATATATGTGTCAACAAAAAGTTCGATGGTCGAATTCGTCTTAGCTACAGTCGCACGGAGGATGTTGAAAATGGGCAGCAAGTGGAGCATCCATTGGTCCGCGAAGCACTCGAATTAGTTGGTATAGAAGGTGGCATTGAAATTGCGTCAATGTCAGATATTCCATCAAAGGGCTCTGGTCTGGGATCGTCAAGTACTTTTACCGTAGGGTTACTTAACGCGCTCTATGCCTACAGCAATCAATACATATCTAAGGAAAGTCTGGCGCGTGAAGCTTGCGAAATTGAGATCAATCGCTGCGGTGAGCCGATCGGAAAGCAAGATCAATACGCCGCTGCTTACGGTGGGCTAAATCTTATCCGATTTCACCCAGACAACTCCGTCTCGGTTGCCCCAGTTATTTGCAAACCTTCACTCTTGCAGAAGATGGAGGAATCAATACTGGTGTTTTATACAGGACGGACACGTAGCGCTTCGCTCCTGCTTGCCGATCAGTCAACTGCAATGCGTTCTAAGGATCGCCGCGAACTAATGCGACGGATGGTACAACTAGCATTTGAGATGAAGGAGCAACTCGAGTCAGGAACACTCAATCACTTTGGTGACCTTTTAGATGAAAACTGGAGACTGAAAGCACAGTTAGTTTCAGGTATTACTGATACAGAAATCGATACTTGGTATAATATTGGTATTCGTAATGGTGCTCTTGGTGGGAAGCTCTTGGGTGCTGGAAACGGCGGGTTCCTTATGTTTTATGCTGAAAAAAACAAGCATGAAAAAATCATTAAAGCCCTGTCTGGATTGTCCCCGGTGAATTTCAAATTTGAAACCTCCGGATCTCAAATTGTTTTTTATCAACCTGCACTGTAATTGAAGTTATGAATCTTAAAATCGCAGATAAATACCTTTTGGCTCATCAGAATCTTTTTAGCAAGTTAGATTTAGAGGATTTTGATCAAGCGATTGAAATCATCTCATCAGTTTACAAGTCAGGCAAAAAAATAATTACTTGCGGCAATGGTGGTAGTGCGAATACTGCATCTCACTACATAACTGATTGGAACAAGATGGTTCCTTTGGCAACAGGTGAAAAATTCCGAGGTGTCTCGTTGTGCGACCCAATTGGTCTTATAACTGCTTATGCAAATGATATTTCCTATGAGGATGTTTTCAGTGGTCAGATTGATGGCCTTATGGATGAAGGTGATTTACTGATTGCTATAAGTGGAAGCGGTAATTCTCTTAACGTCATTAATGCAATTGAGGCTGCAAGACGAGCGAAAGGTGTTGTTCTTGGTGTAGTAGGCTATGACGGCGGTAAAATACTGCCAATGTGTGATCATAGTGTTTGGATTAAATCTTTTGATATGCAGCTTTGCGAAGACATGCATTTAATGTTTGGCCATATGGTTTCCAAATCTTTATGCGGCTACCCAATTAAATGACATTGCCGGTAAACCAATCTTTTTTCAATACCAATTTTGATTTAGCAGAAGCTTTGCCAGTTCCTCAAATACCTCAGTGCTGTTGTTTCTGATTTCCACCCGCCTTTCAGCATAATCTTCTCAATTGACAGTCCACGATCAAGAAGATCAACGGCTGCGCCTACTCTAAAAGAGTGGCCTGATAATTCTTTTACTCCCAGCTTTGCCTTAAGTTGGAGCTCTTTGAGAATGTTGTTTACCGAAGCGCTGTTGAGTTCTTTATGTGTTGTTCTTCCATCACGCATAAACCCTCTGAGTATCTTCCCTTCACTTAATCCACTCTCTCGCTGCCATCGCTTAATCAGCTGAAAGAGCTCATGCGAGATGGGGATTAACTTGCCATCACCATATTGGTCAGTTTTCGAGTGACGCAGCAGTAGTGCAGCACGGCCATTGGGTAGGTGTTCGATATCTTCAAACCTAAAGCCCACAATCTCTGACCGTCTTCGCATAGTCTCGTAGCCAAGTTGAAGCAAGAGCTTATTCCTCAGTCCCCGTAAGTCATCACCACACACAGCGATTAACTTGTTGAGTATGTCTTTCGTTAGTGGTGTGGCTTGTTTCTGGTGGCGTCCTAACTTTCGGTGCAAGCGTTTTAGTGCAAGAACAACCTCAGGCTCGTTCGTGGGGTCGGGTTGTTTCATTAGTTTGAACACGCTGCTCAGACTCGCAACACGTCTGCGGATCGTGGCGGTCTTGAGCGTTTCACCCATTTCGAGCACGTACCCGGTGAACTGATCTGCATCGACACTAAACAGATCGTATTGATTGTTTTGGCACCAGTCGGCATAGTGCTGCAGGTCGGAGCGATAGGCTCGGATGGTGTTGGGTGCAAAGGCGCCTTCAAGTGATTCAAAAAATTGCTGAAACATTTTTAATCCCCAAAAAAGACTTAACTGTCTCTAAAAAGGTCATTTTAGCTTCTTTTATGATTTCTGCAAGTCAAATTCGGGCAGCTAGGGCGCTACTGGGATGGTCAGGGATCATTCTTGCTGAGAAGAGTGGTGTCAGCTTGAAGACACTGCGTAGATATGAACTTCAAGAAGGTGTGCCTTCAGCACATGTTAACTCTCTAAAACTGATTGAAGATGCACTTTTAAGTGCCGGCATCGAATTCACCGGCGACCCGCTGGTCAACCCGGGCGTCACCCTGAACATAAAGCGATGAGCTTATAGCTCACGTCTGAGTTTCTGTAGCGCGATCAGTTCCGCAAGCGTTTTCGAGAACAGTTTCTGGTCGGCGGTCCGGTAACGGTTTATCTGGGTCTGTTTTTCAGTTTCCGGCAACGCGGTCTTTTTCATCAGTTCACGGCGCTCATCAAAATCTCGCACAAGTCCGAGCAGGGCGGTGTCACGTGTCACCAGCCTGAGTCGTTTCTCGATGAAGTCGGTTATGTGTTTTGCGGTCACCTTACCCGCCGTCTCTTCAAGTTCCTTGCGTGACTTGTGGGGTTTCACTGTTTCGTCATCACCGGCCCACCTGAAGGTTATGACTGGTACGTTTGCGTCACCGGCTTCGTGTTCAAGGTAGGTTGCAACGTCACGTTGTTCTTGCTCGCACTGATCTAAGATGTGGTGGCGTAACGCGGGTAAGTTCTCGCATACATAGCTCCATCCCGATACCGTGCTGAGGTGTGCGCGTGAGAGTTCCATGTTCAGATCCCAGTTTGCTTTGATCTCTTTTGGCGAGCCGATAACCGACCGATAGATCATCGCGTTGAGCTCTTCATCGAGTGAAGCGTTGTTGGTCTGGAAGCTTGCGACAACATGATCAGGATGGTCTAACTGCTCGCGGGCCAGCTCGAACAGCGCATCCTCGGCGTTGTGTACTCTGTTCAACCTGGTCTTGCATTCGGCAAGCTGCGCGACCATCGTGAGTTCCATGTTGGTCTTCGGTTTGAAGTCTTCGGTATACGCTGCGAGCAGGTCGTCATAGAGGTTCTGCTCGTCCTCGTTAAGCCAGTTCTTCGCGGTCAGGCCGTGCTTGATCGCGTTCTTACTCGAGGCCAGTTTGCCGGTAACGGTCTTGGGTCCGCCGCCGCGTCGTTTGAGTGCTGTCGCCATGTTGGTTCTCCTGATGTTCTCAGCATGACTCTGACTCTAGCGCACTTTGACCCTAAATACCCTATGCGCACATCCGGCATGGCGGCAGTTATTTATTGGGATTCTGGGGTGGTTACTTTGTGTTGCCGCAGAGGGTGTCGAGGCGGCTGCAGGCGACCTTGGTGTAGATAAGGATCAGCGCGATGAACAGCGGGATGCTTAATGCCGGCAGGTAACGCTCGATCAGCAGCCCGCCGATCGAGAGCGTGGCCGCGATGCCGATCAGCCACGATAGTGCGGCCCTTGATGACATGCCCTTGTTCATCAGCAGGTGGTGAAGGTGTCGGCGGTCGGGCTGGAACGGTGACTGGCCGTTACTCAGGCGGCGCAGCATGACCCCGATCGTGTCGAGGATCGGCAGGGCCGCACACCATAATACGGATGAGGTCGAGAGCGTTGGGTTTGTGCCCTCGGAGAAGTTGATCAGGCTCATCGCGATCACAAACCCCAGCATGTAGCTGCCCGAGTCACCCAGGAACACCTTGGCCTCCTTGCGGCCGAGCACGTTCGCGTAGAGGTAAGGTAATAACGCAGCTGAGATCAGCACGAGGTAGGCGCCATCGGACAGCGCGACGTTCGGCGTGCTGAAGATGAACAGGTTGGCGATCGTGATCAGCGCGATGCCGCCGGCCAGCCCGTCGATGCCATCGATCAGGTTAAACGCGTTAGTCAGCCCGATGATCGCGAGCAGCGTGAACCCGAGCGACAGGCCGGGTACCGAGGTCAGGTCAAAGCCGACGATGGTGTGCACGCTCAGCCCCGTGAGCTTTAACGTGATGACCGAGATGATGATCTGGCCGAGCAGGCGCTTGCGCCAGCTGAAGTGGTTCACATCATCGATCAAGCCGAGGGTCAGCATCAGCGCGCCTCCGAGCAGGATGTAGCTAGTAGTAGTCGTCGTCGTCGCGAGCTGTTGGAAGATAACGAACGCGATAAGCGCGCCGGCGGTGATCGCGATGCCACCGGTTAACGGGACGCTGCCTAAGTGTTGCTTGCGATCGTCCGGGTGATCAAGCAGGCCGAACTTGCTCGCTAGCGGTGAGACCGATTTGAGCACGAGCAGTGATGCCGCGAAGGCGCACAGCATCGAGATCAGCAGCGGGGTCAGTGTGGCTAGGTTCATAGGTCGAGGGGTGTCTGTATGTTCTACAACATTAGAATAAATCGGGTTGGGGTTTTCAAGTACAATTTAAGAATAGTCCGTTTTTAAGATGGCACCGCCATCGCTTACCCTGCCGGAGTGTCCGTGGACCAGCTAAGCCCAAACCAAGTCCCCCAATACGCCAACGATGAGATCGACCTGTTCGAGCTGTTCGAGTCGCTTTGGAAAGAGAAGGTCCTGATAGTTGCGATAACCTTCGTTATCACGCTTGTTGGTGTGGGATACGCATTGTCAATTCCTCCCACTTATCAAGCTTCGGTACAAATGTTGCCACCTTCACAGTCGGATGTTGCGGAGCTTGCCAAGTTTGATGTTTTAAAATCATCGCAGTCGCAGTCGCAGTCGCAGTCGCAGTCGCAGTCGCAGTCGCAGTCGCAGTCGTTTGCCGATTTTTTACAGATTTTAAAGTCCAACCAACTGCGTAAAACATTCCTATCGCAAGAGGGTGTTAAGGCGACGCTTTTCTCTCCAGAGACATCTTCGCAAAAAGCCTTAATCGCCCTTGAGAAAATGGCGCTGGTAGAAACACCTAAAAAAGGTCCTGCGACTGAGGTATCCCTTAACTTTCAATTTAAAGATGCGGTGCTTGCTGCAGACTATGCTAACCAGCTGGTTCAACTTGCAGTTGATCAATATCGCGCTAATACAGCGCAAACATTTGCCTCTGAGAAAGACCAGGAAGTTAAAAAACTGAAAGACCAGCAAGAAAGTTTGATCTCTACACATGAAGGCCGCTTGAATAAGGAAATCACTAAGCTGAAAGAAGCATATGAGATTGCTCGTAAGTTAAAGATTGATGAGCCTCGAGAGTCCAGAGATATGTCGGTAAAAACCGAGGCGCGTTCATCGGTTATTACCGAAGAGATGCGTTATCTCTACTCTCAAGGCACGCGAGCGTTAAGCGCGGAGATTGAAACTGTCTCAGGGCGTAAGAAGAACCTATCTATGGTTGATGGTCTGTTGGAGATTGAACAACGTTTAGCCTTACTTAACTCTGTATCGTTTGATGCGGCAAAGGTTATGCCGGTGACAATTGACTTGGCTGCGGAAGCGCCAGAACAACGCATTAAGCCTAAGCGCTCTTTGATTGTTGCGTTATCGACTGTTGTTGGTGGCATGCTTGCCATCCTATTTGTACTGATTCGTAACGCGGTTCGTAATCGTAAGGCTAATGGTTAATGAAAGTTCTTGTTACGGGTGCGGCCGGTTTTATCGGCTCAAACTTGAGCTTGCGTTTGTTGGATCGAGGAGACGAGGTTGTCGGTATCGATAACCATAACGATTACTACGATTCGGCGTTAAAAGAAGCGCGCCTGGCGCGACAGATCGATCATCCTAACTACACGCACATACGTATCGATCTTGCCGATCGTGCGGGTATGGCGGCCTTGTTTGAAGAACATAAGCCTCAGCGTGTGGTGAACTTGGCAGCACAGGCGGGTGTGCGTTATTCGCTAGAAAATCCTCTGTCATACATTGACAGCAACTTGGTCGGGTTTGGCCACATCTTAGAGGGCTGTCGTCATAACGGGGTAGATCACCTGGTTTATGCAAGCTCATCGAGTGTGTACGGCGCTAACACCCAAATGCCATTCTCGGTACATCACAATGTGGATCACCCACTGAGCTTGTATGCCGCCACCAAGAAGGCTAATGAGCTGATGGCGCACACCTACAGTCATTTGTATGGTCTGCCAACAACTGGCCTTCGTTTCTTTACTGTGTATGGTCCTTGGGACCGCCCTGATATGGCGCTGCAGAAGTTTGCGCAAGCGATTACCAAGGGCGAGACCATTAAGGTGTTCAACTACGGTAATCATCGTCGTGACTTCACCTATATCGATGACATCGTCGAGGGTGTGATGCGTATCTTGGACCGTCCCGCGCTACCGAATCCCGACTGGACGAGTGATAAGCCAGACTCCGCTACAAGCTCTGCCTCTTGGCGCGTTTACAACATCGGTAACAACAATCCGGTGAACCTGATGGATTACATCAGTGCCTTGGAAGAGGCTTTAGGGAAAGAGGCGAAGAAAGAGTTTCTGCCAATCCAGCCAGGCGACGTACCCGATACCTATGCCGATGTGACCGATCTGGT
>Ga0255753_1001183_pt1:10000-32042 | contig 32042 bp, 23 predicted proteins | sample 041ome_10_FD_179953 | JGI IMG/M metagenome (GOLD analysis project Ga0255753, IMG submission 179953) | Coastal salt marsh microbial communities from the Groves Creek Marsh, Skidaway Island, Georgia - 041412US metaG (version 2) | ecosystem: Environmental > Aquatic > Marine > Intertidal... | reverse complement strand
AGAGAAAGAGGTGCTTCTCGTCTCTTTTTTGTCTCGTCTCTCTTCTCTTCGGAAACGATCTCTCGATCCTCCGCGATGAACTCACTGCTAATCTTTCGCTTTCGCGCGCTCTCGATCGGGTCTCTTCTCTTTCTTTCTTCTCTTCGCGCGAGAGATTGGAAAAAGGAAAAGAAGTGCGGCGAGAGTCTGTTTGCTTTTGCCCCTTTTTGGGGGAGGAGCGCGAAAAAAAAATTTTACGACACGCACGACGACGCGAGGCAAAAACAGAGAAGAAGAAGAGTGAAGAGAGGGGCGAGAGAAGCAAAAGATTCCAAACAACGAACGTGTTTGTTGGCCGTCTTATTGCGAAGAAGAAGAAGAAGAAGAAAATCGTTATTATTTAGAAAGAATAATAACAATAACTCGCGAGGAGTAAACCTAAATAAAACACACGCCGGCACGCGTCCTTTCGATGATGATATCGCTGTCCTCGTCTCTGGGACTTTGTCCCGCGAACACGAACGACACCGTCTTTAACGGACAAAACGCGCGAAGCGGAGGCGGAGGAGGAACGGGGAGACGAGCGGCGATCGCGGTGGCAAAAGGAGGGGTGCGATTGCGCAGTCGTCGCTGTTACTGTTTTTCGGTCTTCCACCAAAGCAGCGGCGACGACGACCACGAGAGGAGAAGAAACGGACGGGAATTTACGACGAGCAAAAGCAGCGCGAATAACAACAACAACAACAACAACAACGATAGCAGAAGAAGAAGAACGAGAAGAAAAATGAGACAGTTTACGATCGTCAGAGCGACGAAGGAGGATAAAAAATCTTCCACGGCGAAAGAGGTGGATGAAATCACGAAGAAATGGGGACTAGAAGCTGGACTGTGGAAAATTTTCAAGTCGAACGACAACGGCGGTAGTAAAACGACGACGGGGGAAGAAGGAGAAGGGCAATTGAGCGGGTCTCGAATGGATATGGCGAAACAGTTGTTGAAAACCTACGGGTCCGCGTACTTAATCACCTCCATTTCTCTCTCTTTGGTTTCTTTTGGCGTGTTTTACGTGTTGGTGAGTTCCGGCGTGGATGTCGCGGCGTTGTTGTCCATCGTCGGCATCACGGCGACGCAAAATTCAGAGAAAGTTGGAACGGTAGCGATTGCGTACGCGGCGCACAAAGCGGCGAGTCCGATACGGTTTCCGCCGACGGTGGCGTTGACGCCAATCGTGGCTGGATGGATGGGGAAGACTGGGAATAAAGAAGAAGAAGACAACAAAGACGGAGAAGCCAGCGAAGAAAAGTAAGCGGAGAGAGAAAGAGAAAGAGAGAAAAGAAAAGAGGTTTATGATGCGAAGCGAGCGCTTCAAAATCGAGAAGGAAGAGAAAGAGAGAGAGAGAGAGAGAGAGAGAGAGAGAGAGAGAGAGAGAGAGAGAGGAGAGATGATGTCGTGTCGTCGTCGTTCTTTCATGAATCCGTCGTGTGTATGTAGTTTCACGGGTGTAAAATCAAAAATATCAAATATAAAACATCACAAAGGTGTGTTTGCGCGTGTTCGTTACAATTTTTTTCCTTCGTCGGCGCGAGATATTTTCTCTCCGTTCACAATCATATCGCACAAAACGCGCGCGACGCAATCGTCATGTCCTCTCGGACGACCGCGAAGAAATCAATGCTCGCAACAATTCTCCTCGTCTTCCTCTCCACCTTCTGCATCTCCTTCTCGTTTTCCCAACAACGCGCGCTCGTAACTCTCACCGACAAAACGTTCGAACACGAAACGCAATCGTCCACGGGACAGACGAGCGGGAAGTGGGTCGTCTACTTCGACACCTCTCACTCGTCGAATCACTTCTTAACGCCGACGCTGAAAGCGAGTTTGATGAAGTTGGATAAATTGCAGCACCAAGAACAACGAGGAGAGGAGGAGTACGGGGGAGAACCGTTCATCGCGGCGACGATTAACGTGGACGAAGAGTATTTCACGAGAGCGAGATTTGCAAACGCAGGCTTGACGTTCCCGTGTTTGGTGGTTTTCGAGCGACGGAAGATGCGACTGTTTGAAGCTAGGCATCCGGAAGGAGAAGAACACAAAGCGTTCGGGAAAGGCGTAAAAGACGTGCAAGAGTGGTTAGAGATGTCCAACGAGGAAAGCGAGGGAGGAGGAGAGGTTCGATATCTAAGTGTACCGGAACCGCTATCGATGGCACAAGCGACGAGCGTTCGGGCGCAGATGGCGATGCGAGTATTCAAAGAGGGTAAGCTTCGCGCGAAAAGAGATTGGCAACACGCGATGAAGGCGAAAGGTGAAGCTGGAATGGGCGCTATGTTCCACGAGATGGAGGAGAGTTTTAAAAAGTCGCCGAAACTTTACGGGTCGATTTTAATTGGCATCGCGTTAACGATGATTGCCTCGTTAATGGCAATGTCGTCGGTTTTGTTCGCAGAGCGACGAGGCGCGTCGAAGAGGAAAGAGGAGTAAGTGACGCGCGCGCGTTCGCGCTTGTACATGTAATATCAAAAGAAGGCATACTGTGTATTTTATGTGCGCAAGTGTATTATTATTATTCATTTGAAAAACAATCAGAGTAAAAAATGACCGCGAAAGTAAGGAGGTTGAACCGATTTCACGAGTTCATAGCCTTCATCGAACGCGTTTAGTAATTTCTCGTTAAGCGGTCCTTTCCTCGATGCGAGTAAATTTTCTCGACACTGCGCTATGCTGCTGGCTCCGATGATGACTCCATCCCCTTTCGCACCAGATAATTTCGAGTTGAAATACATCCATCTCAAGCTCGCTTCTGTCGGCGTAATCCCCTCCTCCTCGGCTGCTTTTTTAATCACCTCCACGGCTTCGAAATAAGCCTCGTTCCAGAAGCGCGCTTTGTACATCTCGTTATTTTTGAATCTTCCGGCTTTGATCCCTCCGTCGTCGCCGCTGCCGCTCCCGTTTAATAGCTTTTCGTGTTTGCCAGTCAACAACCCGCCGGCTAATGGATTGTACGCCACAAAGCGCATGTTCAAACTCTTCAACGCGGGAATCAATTCTGGCTCAACCTGTCGCGTCAATGGATTATACATCCCTTGGTATATCGTTGGTAAGACCCATTGATTCTCTTTACAAATCGCGTGCGCTCTCACCACTTCCCAAGCGCTCATATTTGATAATCCTAAAGTCTTGAACGCACCGGAACGATACAACCCTTGAGCGGTCTCCAACACGTCGTACAAAGTCGTCTCCGAATCTGGAGCGTGTAAATATAAAATATCTATGCTTTTTGGATCGAGTGCCGTTAAACTCTTTCCTACTTGCGCGCGAAACTTTTCAGCTCGTAATCCGCCCTCGCCGGCAACGCTCGCCATCTTTTCCCCCCACGGGTTTGCCTTTGTCGCGACTGACAGTTTCGCGAGTCTCTCTTTCGGCATGCGAGCGAATATGCGTCCTAATATTTCTTCCGTATTTCCTCCTGCGTACGCTATCGCCGTATCTAACTCAATCAAAGACGACGACGACGACGAAGACGAAGACGAAGACGTTCCTTTCTCAATCTCTTCGATAAAAAAATCCAAGAGCTTTTCACTCTGAGCTTCGGCCATATCTTCTGAACTGTAACTCCACCCGAACGTCATCGTTCCCAGGATGGTTTTCACCGGTAACCCCGACGAAGACGACGACGGTGGCATGGACGGCTCTTTCTTGACCATTTTAGTATCGTTAGCGTGGTCCGATGAGGAGGATGAAGAGGAAGAGCAGCGCGTAATTCTTAACTGTCCGTGTTTTCCCGAAGAAGAAGAAGAAGAAGAAGACGAAGAGTGTTTCGATGCCGACGAAAGGAACGCGCGGGTCGAGAAGGATTTTGGCGCCGAAGAAGCCGCCGCTCGCATTCTTTCACAGTTCGCAGCGGTGCTATCTCCCTAGCTTGCTTCTTATTGTTCTTTTTGTTCGAGCGTATTATCTCCGTGCGTTTGTTTATGACGCGTTCGTTGGTGAATGACGTGCCTTTCTTTTTCTTTGATGTGCTGCGCTACAAAATAATCTACTCTTTAAAATCTTCTAATAAAATCATCTATTCTAAATTATCTCTAAATCCGCCGCTGCGATGTGCAATCTAAGCAAACTCGCTCTCTCCCGTCCTTCTCTGTTTCATCCTTTTTCCGTTTCGTTCTTTTCCGAGGAAGAAAACAGAGCTTTCTCTTTTATAATTCTACCCGTATCTCTCCCGTTTTTCTTCATCGCTAAAGGCGAGTCTATGCCGTCTAGATTTTTACCTAAACCTTTACCTTCCTTCCATCCCATTTTCTTCATCATCTTCATCGCCATGGACATGCCTTTACTACTTCCCGCCGCCTTCTTCTTCTCACTCTCTTCCTTCTCTCTCATCTTTTTCTCGCGCTCTCCTTCTTCCTTGATTTTCTTTCGCTCCATCCAATCTTTCTCTCGCCGCGTCTTCTCCTCGTCATCTCGCGTGCGTTGGAGTTTCGCGTCCTCGTAGGAGTTTGGTTTGCACGGATCGTACTCGTTTGGACAGTCCCACGCCGCTGAGCTGCCATTGGCGGTGGTTCCTTCCTCCTCTTCTTGTTCTTTTATTTTCGCTCCGTCGTCGTTTTTAACGCGTAACGACACTTTAGTACTATTATTAGGGGTTTCCGCGTGGTGGTGGTTTTGTCGCTGTTGTTGTTTCGCTCTCAGCATCTTCGCCCGTTGCGCTTTCAAAAAAAACGAACCGTTTTGGTTCTTTGACGCGATCGTTTTATTCTTTATCTCCTCTTCCTCCTCCTCCGTTTTCTTCTTCTCTCCAGATTCGACTCTTTGTCTCTTCATCGAAGCCGTCGTCGTCGCTTCTTCTTTGTCTTTGTCTTCTTCTGATTCTGATTTTCTTTTAACGGCATCGTCCTCGTTTTCTTCCTTTGTTTTTTCCCAACGCGGTATTACCGTCTCTTCCGTCTTCCTCGCGCTCGGTAAATCGCCAAACAGAGAGAAAGACGACATGTCGTTTCGTTTCGTTTTTTATCTATCTATCCGTGTTGTTCTTCTCGTTCGTTTTTCATCGGAGAGAGAGAGAGAGAGACTTTTTGTTAGAGATATCAGATGCGCAGAGAGAGGAGAGAAAGTGCCGCACTTTTGATGAAACCTTACACGTTTGAACAACAGAAACTTTAAAGCGCGTGGCAACTCACACACACTTACACACACAAGAAGAAGATGGAAGGACCGCCGACGCGCGATTTACCGGAAGGGTTCTTCCCACCCCCCGTCGTCGTCGCCGTCGAGCAGCAGCGCCGCTCGTTGAACACTTCTTCTCCTTCTCCTTCTTCTTCGTGGGGAGGGAATCGTCGTCGCCGAGGAAGTTTGAGCAGCAACGCGAGGATAAAAATCGAAGAGGAAGAGGAGCAACCGCTCGCGTTTATCGTCGTCGAGAAGAAGACGGAGGGAATGGAGATGAACGATGCCGGTGGCGGCGAGGGAGGTTCGAACGATATCGTCGCCGTCGCTTCGTTTACCGCTGATGAGGATGAGGATGAAGATGAGGAGGGGAAGAAGAGAGCGTTTCGAAGCATTCATTTTTCGCCGCCTTCGTCGTCGCATGTTCCGGACGATGTCGACGATATCCTCTGCGATATCGTGACCACCACGACGAAGAAACGCGTCTGCGTCTTCGCGTCGAAAAGAACCGGGGTTGTCACATTTATAGCCGCGGCTGAAGATGAAGATGAAGATGAAGAAGAAACGGCAACCCACGGCAAATGTTTCGACGAACGACGAGAAAGAAGCAATCGATTGACGACGTTGATCGCTTCCGCCACGGGAGATGGTGGCGTAGTTGTACTTTTAGGTGATGCGAACGGGGACGTGTGGTGTGCTCGATGCGACGATACCGTGAGAGCTTGCGTCGTCGATAAGTGCGAAAGACGAGGAGGAGCGGCGTTGTCGGTTGGGTCGGAATACGACTATTCGTCCACCCCGAGGAAAGGAGGAGGGGAAGGAGGAGCCGGGTCGCTTTTGGCGTCGCCGTCGACGGCTGCCGCGAGAATTGCTTCAAAGATATCGAAGAAGGCGGGGAGCTTTCTATTTCAAAACGGGAGCGAGCAACCGGTGGTGGCGATGATGTGGGCGGAGATGTCGCGAGAGGCTTTGCGAGGCGGGAACACGGGGATGAACACGGTTCAGAGGATGTTCTATGTAGTTAAAGAGAAAGGATCGATGGAAATGTGGTTGTGTTCGCTGGATTCGTCCGTGATGACGCCGGAGATGGTGTGCAATTGCGACGTAAACGAGAAACTTGCGGCAAAGACGAACGCATTTAGCAAAGTTTTACATTCGGATTGGATTTCTCTGCCTAATGGCAGTAGCAGCCGTTACGGTGGCGGTAGTGGTAGTGATAGTAATAATAGATTTTTGAGCGTCGTTTTGTGCGAGTCTTTGCAATTTGCAAAGGTTGCGCACGTCTTTGAAATGGAAAAGAACACCGGCGAGGTTTCTGCGTCGACGCTCACAGCAAATCTGGTGCGCTCGTTTGAAATTACGGCATCTGAGTGCGACAGAATCGCACTCTCGAGACAAGGAAACGCCATTGTTACGTATAGTAGTAATAGTAACGCTAGTATCACAAGTGGTCGAAGGAAACTGGCGAACGCGACGTGCCACTACGGAGAGCACTTTCATAAATCTACGATTTTGAAAGAATCCGTCGTATCCGTGTGCCGCTGTCTGCGCGATTACAACAGTTTCTTGGTGCTGGACCCATCGAGGTCGTGCGTGTGGACGTTTTCACCACCAGAATCGGAGGAATACGCATCACCGCCGCAAGCGACGTCGGCGCAGCCGTTTACGAGTCCCATGAAAACGCGCATCGTAGACGTTCGCAAACAAATGTTTTCGCCGCTGGTAAGAGAAGCGCACGAGATGAAGCTCGATGACGACAACAATCCGCGTTCACCGTACGCCAGCGTCTCAACGGCGTACGACGAAAGTGCGAGAGCAGCCGATGCGAGATTTGTGAGAGACGCGTTTGAAAATTTGAACAATTACGAAGCCATCGCAGAGCTCGCGGCGAAACAAACCATCGCGGGACCCGCGAAAGCTACGAAACCGTTCGCGGCGCACTCGGCGGCTATTGTAGACACCTTACCGAAACGCTGGGCAGGAGCAACATCTGGAACCGGTAAAGGATTGAGGACGTTGTTGGAAGAAAAAGCGCAAGTGCATGAGAAATACGCAAAGTTTCTCGTCGATTCAGGCGCGTGGGAAAACACGACCCCATCGGAAAAGATGGAAGTTCTGAGACACGGAGAGACGACGTTTGCGTTGCTGAGATTGCGAGTGTTGTTAGATCAATTGAAGATGGAAGAAACTGAAAAGCAACAAAGTTTACTCAGCGACATAGTGCGATTCGCGGGGAAAGACATAGCAAAAGGCGATGGCACGCTGACTCGTCTCGTTCGCGATGACGCTATCGATGTCGACGACATCTTTTTCAGCCGTTCGTCTTTCTTTTCGAGCGTCTTTTGGAAGGCGACTTGCGCGGTTGTCGAACAGAAAATTAAAGAAGCTTCTCAACAAACGGAGCGTTTAGCCGACGACGTCGAATATGAGTGCATAAATCAAGCGGCACGAATTGTTTCCATCGCGCTCGATTGTTCGAACGAATACAGACGATGCTGGTCGGATTTATATCCGGCCCAAAGAGTTTCGGTTGAAGAAAACTGGACGTCGCAAGCAAGCGCCAGAGAGTGTATGCGAACAATTTCAAAATTCTCCATCGATGTGTTCAATGCGAGGAAGAGGTTGGACGTTGGTGTTCCTTTATTTGCGGTGGCACAACCTTTACTCGACGCTTCTGCATCTAACGTTCTTTACGCGAGAACGGAGCGATCTTTGATGGAGTATAAGAGCGATCGCAAGTTGATACTGCCGACATTGCTTCTTTGCGCTCGGGCGCACGTGTGTCCCGCGGAAAACGTCGCTGCGACGTGCGAATCGCACTTTGGCTACGACGAGTTGTTCACCTTTTGCGACGCGGAAGGTGGAAAAGCGCGATTGTTTCACTACATGCGAACGTTGAAAGCAGAAGATGCTGCTCCATTTAACGAGAACGGGTTTGCGTTTTACGTCTTTGAAAAGATTTTTGCTTCTTCTGATGCGTCTTCGAGGAGAAGAGTTTCGGCCATGCTCAGAGAACTCCCGGACGAGTTTTCGGGACATCTCTCGCACTATTTAATGATGCGTAATAGCGAACGTGGCGATGATATTTCGGTCACGGCGAAATGGGCGCACGAAATTGCCAGGAATGAATTCGACAAAGCCGGCGAGAGTTTTCTGAAAGCTGGGTTGTACAGCGAGGCAAAGTTGGCGCATTTAGTCGGCGGCGGCGGGGAAGGAGCCGAACAAAAAATAGACGAAATCAATAGCATGTTTTAAAAAAAAGCTACCATTATATATACAATACATACTGGTATACACTACTATATAATGATACATTACAAAACGTTCTCGGCAACCTTTGCGGCTATGATGCTACTTAAAACTAAACCTCCGTAGGTTTGGTTGCTTCGAAACTTATCTCCGCAATCCTTTCTATTTTTCAAATCGACGGTGTATATTTGCCAAAACAAGTGCGTCCCCGCGGTGGACAAAAGGAACGGGTAAAACGTCCAATGCGCGTCCGCTAAGTACCCGCTGGCGAGCAAACCAGAGATTGCACCGACGCCAAAAGTAGACAAAATCCCTTTCGTGTTGTTCTCGAACAATCTCGCGGAGGACTTGACGCCAATTTTCTTGTCGTCGTCGATGTCTTGGTGCGCGTAAATTGTATCGTACACCATCGTCCAACACACGCCGCTCCCGTATAAAGCCAACGCTGGCGCTTCTAAAACACCCCCAGTGATTGCAGTCCAACCCATTAATGCGCCCCAATTGAAAGTAAACCCAAGAAATAATTGCGGCAGGTTTGTCACTCGTTTCATCAGCGGATATGCGACGACCAACGGCAGAGACATCAAGCCTAAAATCTGCGTGTTGAAATCGAGCTGGTACAAAATGACGCTTCCTAATCCTAATTGCGCGCCTAAAAATGCCAACGCGTTTGGTACCGTTATTTTACCCGATGCTATCGGCCTATCTTTCGTTCTCTCTACTTTAGCGTCTACTTTTCTGTCCCAAATGTCGTTGATGGTACACCCGGCGCCTCGAAGCAACACGGCGCCGCCGGAGAACAAGGCGGTAATGGCTGCAATCTTTTCCGTCGTCGGTGGTATCGCAGCCGTGGACGAGGATAGCAAAATCGACCACAAACACGGATACGCGAGCAAATATATGCCTATGGGTTTGTCTAAACGCGCCAAGGCGATGTAGTTTGAAATGTCTTTTTTAGGAGGATTTGAGGAGGAAGAGGAGGAGGAAGGAGGAGGAGGAGGAGGAGATGAAGAAGAAGATGAAGATGATGATGAAGGAGAAGAAGTACAAGAAGAAGACGCTCCAAATCCGCGCGATATCACGATTTCATCTCCTCTCCTTCTTCTTTTTCGTGTAACTTCTTTCCCATCGATATTCAAAGCACCAACAAAAACGTCGTTAAACTGTTTTTTATTGTTGTTGTTGTTGTTGAAAAGTTGATGAAGATGAAGATGATGATGTTGCGAGGAAGAAGAAGAAGAAGAAGAAGAAGAAGAAGAGGCTACTTCAACAGAAGCAAAAAGGCGCCTCTTTTGAAGAAGGCGGTTGCGCATCATCGTTCGTTCCTTCTTCTCTCTTCTCCTCTTCTCTTCTTCTTCTTCTTTTGGTGCTCGGTTTTGTGCGGCGATGAATAGTAGACACTACAAATTCATCAGAAAAGAAAGGAAAAAACGAAAAAAAAAGGAAGAAAAAGAAAAAGAAAGGAAGAAAAAAAAAGGGAAGAGGAGACTTCGGAACTCGGCGGCGGCAAAAAAGAAAACTCTTCAGAAAAGCTGCAGTGGCGTCCACCGAGATTGGAATGATATCAAGGGGCAGTCATCAATGTATCGCAAGTTTTCTCCGAAGAGAAAATGTTTTGCGACACGGGTACTTCGTGCTCGGCCACACAGCTCGTCACTCGTCATCAGAGTTGAAAAGTTCGTATTCTTGAAGAATACTGAAGTAGCAATCGACTATAGAATTATATCCTGTATTAGTACGATCGTAACTCGTTAGGGTTTAGGAATAGCACTATGTTTCGTGTTTTTTTTTCAGGGGAAAATAAACTTCAAGAAACTCATCAGTGCTGGAGGATTTTTGTGCTGGCTCGCGACAAAATCGTGTCACATCATGCTCAACTTAACTTTCACCACGGCGGCGGTGACCGCCGCGTCTTCTTCCTCTTCTTCTTCTTCTCCTTCTAGACGACGACACTATAGTAATAGTATTATTCTCAGTAGACCATCATTAGTAGCATCATCATCATCGTCAAAAAAGAGCACAAGAGGAGGAGTTCGCGTGTCATCGTCAGCGAGCGAACAACAACAACCGGCTAAGATACAGGAAACGTATCAGTTTCACAGTCCAGGGAAAGTGACGTTCGCGCACGAAACCGACGAAGAGAAACCTAAGTGGACGAATTGTGAGATTTCTCACGTCGGAGATGTGAACGAGGGCGTCAATGTGAAACTCGGAGTAGTCATTGGTACGTTTCGTTTTTCATTCTTCTTCTTCTTCTTCTACTCTTTGTCTTTATTGCAACAACAACAAACAACAACAACAACAACAAACAAACAACAAATTGTATGATATTAAATAACAACATATTTCTTCTTCTTTCTACCTTGACATTAAAAGGTGAATTCCATGATCAACTCATGAACCGCATGCTCGAAGACGCTCGCCTTTCTGCGTTGGCGATGAACGCGGAAATCACCAAAGTCGTCTTCGTCCCGGGCACGTACGAAGCGCCGTTAATATTAGAAAACATGCTCATGGACGACTCGTTAGACGCGGCGTGTGTTTTAGGATACATAGAAAAAGGTTCAACCTTACACGGAGAGGAGATGGGAAACACGTGCTCGTTGATTTTTAAGCAGTTGGAGTTGGAATATCGCAAACCGGTCGGTATGGGTATCATCGGTCCCGGCGCGACGGCCGAGCAGGCGGAAACAAGAGTCGCATACGCCGGGAACGCAGTTCGCGCCGCGATTCGAATGGCAAGGACGATGAAATCTGCATGATTTCTTTTCCATTGTCACGACGTTGCAATTTTGATTTAAGCAACTATGATATATTCTACTTACACACACTTATACATACACACACACACACACACACACACACCAAAATCAAATTCGTCTCGGCAGCAGGTTGTCGCTCGCACCTTCTTCTCCTTCTTTTTCTTCTTCGCGATTTGTGCGTGATCTGAACACTGCTGAACAAAAAACAAAAAATTATTGAATCGATCAAGTCGAGCGCGTCCGTCCGAGGTGGAATAATCTTCACGCAAAATAAAAAACTTTACTTTTACAAGAGCGCGCGCGCGCCCGGTTTGCATTACTTAGCAGCTGTAACAGTAGCCGCCGAGAGTAAAAAAGATATATCGTACGATGATGGTTCCTGCCGCGACTCTTTCATCGATGAGCGCTTCGATGCGATCGCTCGGCGTATCGGCAAACGCAAAAGATAATTTCCAACGAGTTTCTCGTTTTTATCCAAAAAGCGCTTCGTTAAAAACGATTTTGAGGATTAGAAACCAACGAGGAAGAAGAGGAACGTCATCGTCGTCGTCGTCGTCGTCTTCGACAACAACAACAACGGTGGCAGAGAAAAACGTGTATTCCGCGGATCCTCCGCCGCCAAAGAGAAAGACAAAGTTTGGCGATCCGAACAATCCAGCCGCGCTCGGTGGTGGTGGAGTCAGTCCAGCTTCCTCGCAACCGAAAGAGTCAGACGTCCTTTCGGCAGTCGCAACTGCTTCTCCTGCTCCTCCTCCTGCTCCTTCTCCTCCTCCTTCACCTGCCGCCGCCCCAAAGGTAAAGAAGACGAAGTCAGCAACGAAAACAACAATTCCAGCTTCTAAAAAAGCAAAGAAGATATCATTAGCGAGACAACTCCGACCGATCGAAGAAACTCCGTTAAATCGAGGCCAACCGACGTGCGGGCAACCGTCTCCGCTGGGCGCGACGAGGTTGGAAAACGAGAGCGTGAACTTTGCACTTCGGACACAAAACGCGACGAGCGTGACGTTGGTGTTATATTCCGAGGAAGATTTTAAGTATGGTAAAATAACGGCAGAGATTGATTTAGACCCGGAGAGTGGCTTCAAGACGGAAAGAGCGAAGGACGAGGCGGTGATTTGGCACGTGGAAGTGCCCAATTTGTCCGAGAAATGTTTATACGGATATCGAGTAAACGGTCCAAAGTTACCGGGGCACGCGTTTGATTTTAACAAAGTCGTGTTGGACCCGTACGCCAAGCACGTGTGTTGCAACCGCGAAGGGTACGGGGAAACGAATAAACGCGCAGAAAACGATTTGGAAAAGAATTGGCCGCAATATGCGAGCGGAGTTCCAGCTTTGTATAGTGATTTGGAGACGAACGCTTTCGATTGGGAAGGCGTGGAATCGCCAGAGTACGATCTTGCCGATTTAACCATCTACGAGGGTCACGTGAGAGGTATAGGACGAACCTATAAGGATATGATCGAGAAACTCCCGTATTTGAAATCGATTGGTGTGAATTGCTTAGAGTTACTCCCGATTCACGAGTTTAACGAGCTCGAATACTCCGACGAAAACAAACCAAATCCAGAAACCGGCGAGTTGAGAAGAAACTTTTGGGGGTATTCCACCGTGAACTTTTTCACTCCAATGACAAAATACGCAAAAGTTGGCGAAGCCGATTGCGGACGAAAGAGCAACGACGAGTTCAAAAAGTTAGTTCGAGAGTGTCACAGGAACGATATGGAGGTGATTTTAGACGTTGTGTTTAATCACACCGCGGAAGGGAACGAAAAAGGTTTGACGCTTTCTTTCAGAGGCGTGGATAACAGAAGCTACTACGTGACCGCACCGACTGGAGAGTTTTACAACTACTCCGGGTGCGGAAACACGTTGAACTGCAATCACCCGATGGTGGTGGATTTAATCGTCGATTCGTTGAAACACTTCGTAGAGGAGTACCACGTCGATGGGTTTCGGTTCGATTTAGCGAGCATTTTGACGAGAGAAGCCTCGCATTATAAAGGCGAGGAAGGACCGACGGCTGAAGAGTTGAGTTTATTAGCCAGCATGCAACCGAGTTCTGCCGCTGCTCCTGATTCCGCGACGAACGGTATGCCGTATTACGACGAAGAGGAGGTGCTTTACGACCACGAAGGGAACCCGATTCCGAAAAATCCGTTACAGAGGATTCCAATCGGGACGAATTTAGAAGATCCACCCGTGTTGCGCGCGATTTCCAACGATCCAGTCTTACGTAACGTTAAATTGATCGCGGAAGCCTGGGATGCTGGAGGATTGTACCAAGTCGGTACCTTCCCACACTACGGCGTCTGGGCTGAATGGAACGGTAAGTTTAGAGACGACGTGAGAAACTTTATCAAAGGGTCCGACGGATTCGTCGGTGCCATGGCCTCTCGCTTGTGCGGTTCTCCGGACATTTACCACGCCTCTGGACGAAAACCGAAAAGTTCCATCAACTTTGTCACCTGTCACGATGGATTCACCTTGCGCGACTTGGTTTCCTACAATGAAAAGAACAATTTTTTCAACGGCGAAGACAACAACGACGGCGAAAATCACAACATCTCCTGGAACTGCGGCGCTGGCCCGGAAGCCGACGGCCCGAGCACGAACAAGCACGTCATTGCTTTACGCGAACGACAAATGCGCAACTTTTTCTGCGCATTGTTTCTCTCCCAAGGCGTTCCGATGATCACCATGGGCGACGAGTACGGCCACACTAAAAACGGCAACAACAACACGTACTGCCACGATAACCACTTGAACTACATCGACTGGGACCAAGCGTTAGACCCGCTCTCTGGCGATGGTTTAAAACGATTTTGCTCGGAAATGGCTGAATTTCGCGCGCAACACGGCGCCTTTCGCTTACCAGACTTTCCGACCGACGCCAACTGTCAATGGCACGGATTGAAGCCGCACGAGCCCAATTGGGAAGAAACCAGTCGATTCATTGCGTACACCATCTCCGCCAACACTCCAGAAGACCCGGAAAAGTTCTACGTCGCATTCAACGCCAACTACGAGAGCGCGTTGGTCACTTTACCCGAGCTGCCGCCTGGGTTACACTGGAGATGTGTTTTAGACACCTCTCTGGAAACGCCGTTTGATTTCGTCAGCGCAGACGACATCTCTGACGAAGACAGGTTCACCGCGGAAGCCATGGTTCGTCCGCAGTTACGAGCGAACAGGTTTACCATTTTGGATAGAAGTTGCGTCGTTCTAAAAGCCGAATTAGACGACGACGACGACGACGACGAGTAAGAGGGAATACAAAGATATCTGTTTCACATAGTAAAGTAAGTAAGTCCACATTTTTTGTTGTACAATAGAAGAAGAAAACATACATATCTTTTTGACAGTTATGAATCGCTAAAACCTAAAATAATGTTCGCGTCGATTTTGCCTCCCGACTTTCCTGCACAAAGTGTGAAAAAAAGGAAAAGGAAAAGGAAAGCACACAACAAACATCACAAAAACTTCCTTTCCTTCTCCTCTCTCTCTCTCTCTCTCTCTCTTCTCTCTCTCCGTCTCGATACAAAATCATGGCACCATCATCGACGACGATAGCATCGTCCTCATCGATGAAGATATCGATTCCTCAATCGAGACCTAAAAGGAGATTACTCGTCGCCGTCGTCATGTCTGCGTTTATCGTGTTTCTGATTTCATCAACTCCACAAAACGTATCTCCTAATCATCACGTGCAACAACTTCCAAACTTGGCGGCGAGCCGGAGTTCTTCTTCGACATCTTCGTCGAGTTCATCCTCGTGGTTTACTTCTTCATCTGCTTCCGCTTGGACGGCGAATTATGGAAGTCACGAAGAGGAAGACGCGGATAACGATGCGAACGAGTTGGATTCTAGTAATAGTGGCAGTAGCACTCGAAACGGCGGAGAGGAAGAGGAAGAAGGAGACGAGCCTACGCATAGACACACAAACGACGATATGGTAATAAGCATAGATGATAGCAGCAGTATAAATAGCGCGAATAGTGGATTTTCTTCCTCCTCTGCCTCGTGCGACCCGGACGATGCAACCGCGTGCCATCACCCGAAAGGCGTGTGTCAAAAAGATACGCGAACGTGTTTGTGCGCGAAACTTTGGATAGGCGACCATTGCGAGAAGGCTTACCCTTTGAAAGGGAAACACATTAAAGCTAAAATTGAGAAAGGATTGGGTTTTGCCGGGTCGATTACGATGAGCAAGAAAGTGACCGGAAAGAGGAAAAATATCGAGGTGACTTTGCCTGGAAAAGAGAAGGATGCGGATAAAGGACATCGAGTGTTAGGTCCCGTAGATCAAGAGTTGCTTTCAATTATGCCGCAGAACGATGCAGTTGGAGAGGTGTATGATAAATGCGCCGTGGTTGGATCGTCTGGGATATTGTTGAATTACGAAAATGGGAAGTTTATTGATGAACACGATGCCGTGTTTCGCTTCAACTCAGCGCCCACAAAAGGCGGATTGGAAGCGCACGCCGGATCAAAGACGACGCATAGAATCACAAACACCCAAAATTGGGCATTCAGAGAAGGGAAAGAGTTGTTGTTAGTACACATGCGATCGCACGCGTCGTTAGCTGCGTTTATTAAAACGAGGAAAGGCGACAAGTCCATTAAAATGGCGGCGTTCGATCAAGGGTTCGTCGAACATATGGCGCACTCTTTAAATTTTATGCCGACGAGCGGTTTATACGGAATCATAATAGCGCTATCTAGATGTCACGAGGTTAATCTATTCGGTTTTCAAGTTTCTAGCGAACATGGTGCCTTGTATCACTACTACGACGCGTGCGATGAGCCCGCCAATGGCGAGCGAGACGGCGCCGAGTGGTTCGTCGTGAAGAAACTCGCCGAGGAGAAACTAGTCAAATTTGCCGAGCCGTGCGTGGTGGAGTGTCACGAATCTAAGAGTAAATGCCAAGAGTGTAAAAGCGAAGCTGGAATGCCCACTGTAGATTTATCAAACTTTCGAGCGACTTCTTTGCAGATGAAAGGCAAAGATTTGAAGAGAGAGTTGACGAAACAGACGTACGCAGAGAGAAAGAAGTCTTGCCCGCCGTGTTCCAAGTCCTTCGGTGGATGTCGACCACCTCGACACTGGGCGTACGCTAGAGATAGAAGTTCGAGCAGACACGGCGGCGGGAGTCACGCGCACGGTTAGAAGTAAGAATGATATTTTTTATACAGAGTAGTACGTAGCGAGTATTTTTTGCAGAAGCGTCGCACACACATTTCCCCAAAAACAAAACACAGCATGCATCGGTGAACAATACTAATGAAATAAAAGATGCATCCTCCCGCATCCGCAGGCAATGACAGTCAGCTTCTCTCAAGGGTTGAAAGTCTCCTCGACGATCTCGTGGATGCATCAAAAATACGGAGAAAAAAGTCCGTCGTGAAGCGGGAACTCTGCAGAGATTTTGTATCTGTAATTAGGGGTGTTCGCCCGGCGTTCATGCTCGATTACGCGCCATTGATGACTGCAGAAGAGGTAAAATTGATATCCGACGAGCTGAATGAAAATGTTTTGAAAGTGGATCTGACGGGTTCAAGTGAAAGGGGAGGAGAAAGAGGAGGAGAAGGAATGCTTTTGAAAGTTTGCACAGTTCTCGATACAGTTGTTTTGGTTACGTTAGGTGAAGAGGAGGAGGAGGAGGAGTCGTTGTTGCAGAAAGCGACCAAAGTGCCGATTATGGTGGATTTAGACCAAGAAATTTCACGAGCTCGAAGATTGGAAGCCTCCGAACTTGCGATTATGACGGCTTGTCGCGCGAAAATGAAATCAAATTTGGGTTCGAATATCGACGAGAGGGATCTTGGCGACGGTGCGATACCTCCTCAAACTTTTGTAGGATGGATGCTTGGGTACCCTATTTTATATTATTATGGATCGAAAAAGAATAGCGAAAGTGAGAATGGAAAAGAAGAGAGTGCAAACGTTGCCGCGAGAAAGCTCTCTTTGTGTTCGCTGGTAAAAGTCGAATGCATAAACGACAAGAACGAGGTGATGTATGGGTTCACCTATCCTGAAAGTGTGAACGAAGACGCACTCATTAAAGAAGCTCTAAAAAGTTGGATGGATGGCATAGAAAAACAAGGAGAGATTGGCTTGAGTGTTCGCGTGACGCATCGTGGACCTTCCCCGGTTGCGCTGTAGAAAAAGTAGAGCAAAAATAGATTTAGGCATGTTTGGACATGGATGTTAGATATAATATAATAGGTGTTGATTAATTTTAAAATAGGTTTAACTCTCCTTACTTTGTGCTTTATTATCTACTCCTCGTCTGACTCCTCGTCTTCCGAAGCTTCTTGCAACCACTGCACAAATGGTTTCACCTTCATAAAGAACCTTTGGTCGGCGTCCGGATCGCTCTTAATCTCTTTTGCCCGCTGATTTGCCCACGCAAAAATACCGTCTTCCGAGAGCACGTCCGCGTCATAAATACCTTTGAGAAACGACGAAGCGCATCCCAAAACTCTCGCACCGCCAGTTCGACCTTCGAATGGAGCTTGTGAACATGCGAGAGACTCGAGAATAGAAACCAAACTGATTTGGTCCTGTTTCTTCGCGACAACTGCTTCTAAAGCTTCGCTAAATTTCTCGACGTTTTTTATCATTTGCGCCGAGAGTTCTTTGTCAGATTCTGGCATGTCTTGTGGCTTCAACGACATGCACGCGAGGGCAATCACGGCAAAAGCGCCAGCTTCTCCACTGCGTCTACCGAACTGTTCGGCTAATGGATCCAAAGCTCCTTTTACCGAGACGCTGTCGTATTGCTTCGATTCTGCGAGTTTCAAGGTTGCCTCCTCGACAGCTTTCTGAAAGCTGATTGTTTTCTGCACTTCTTCTGCTTCGACCTGAGAACCCAACACGGCTTTTCGCAAAGTACCCAAGGAGAAGAAGATGCACGTGCCGTCGCGACGGAGACGACCGATGAATTGCTGTAAATCTTCCCAGGCAAGTAATCTTCCGAGTTCTTCTTGCAAGAGCAACGTGTCTACGGCGGGACAATCGGTACCGTAAATAGACGAGTAATCGACAACAAGCACGTTCAACGGCGGCGCCCTTCCTTTCAAAGAATCCGGCACCGTCAACAGCGCTTGGTTATACAATCGTTTCACCATAGTCTCCGTACCTTTACCACTAGCGTACGCGACGCCTCGAGACAGCATCACCAATGTATCGATGTCCGACTCCAGCGCCTCTGCTAACGAGATTTTCAACATCGGTCTCAAGGTGACCAATCCAACTTGAACGTCGTCCCCAGCATCGGCTGGGTTTTCATCGTCAGCGTCGCCTTTCTTCTTCGCCGCACGTTTTTCCGCTTTCGCACTTTCTTTCAACAATCTTTCGGCTTCTTTTAATTTAGAGTTCAATTTATGCACCGCGGCTTGCCAGTCTTCTTTGTTTTCGAAACCGGCGAGTTCCAACGCTGTTCTCCTCGGGTTGATGCAACCGACCATGGTGACACCTTCCTTACTTAAAGCGTCTCGAATGCCGGCAACTTTCTTTGGCGCGCCTTCTCCAGTTGCCCAGCGAACTTTGTACTTTTCGAAATCAGGCTGCGGAATAGTTTTCATTTTTGGTTCGATGGCCAGTCGTAACGATTTGACGTCCCCATAGACTTTCTCCCATGATGCTTCCGGACCATCGATGCCTAACAAATCGTTGCCTTGCTTGGCAGACAAGTGTCTCAACAATAAAGTTGGAATGCGGAAATCATTCATAGCTCTTTGGAATTCACCATAGTTTTTGAACATTCCAAACGGAGAAATGTTGGAAATTTCATTAGTTGCTTGGTTAAAAACCGCGAGTTTCGACATTGGCAACTCGTACGGCGCCATCTCAATAGTATCTCTTCTCGCCTCTGTCGGACCTTTCCACCAGTCTTCTAACGTATCCCACGTGCCAAGCGTCGCAGAGGCCAACACAGCTGCGTGCGGCATATTCGCTTGAATGTTTGAAACGACGCCTAAAACTTTTGGGTCTAAATGAATCCCCATATTCGGTTCATCAAAATAGAGCAAAATTTTCGATTGGTTATAAAAACTCGATTCTGGCTGCTTCTTCGCCGCTTCTAATATTCTCGCCGTCGTGTTCAAATCTGCAATGATAATGTCTGGCTTCCCCGCGCCGTGATCTTTCAATTTGAAGCCTATGTCCGCGGCATACTCCAACTGCTGTTCCACCGTACCGCTACCAGCGGAAACTTTCTCTCCGATGGCCCTGGCCGCTCTCAAAGCTTTTTTATTTCTCGCCTTGTCTCTGATAGAATACGGTCTTCTGACTTGCGTCATCGTTCCGTCGCCGGTGTTATCTCTCGCCGCCGTCCAATATGGCACCGCGTGCGCCTCGCACTCTTGGCCAACTCTCTTCAAAACCTGCTTTGTAGGCACGGAATACAACAAGATGATATCCTTGTGCTTTTGCTTGATCAATCGCAAATACGTCAAAACCGCGGTAAACGTCTTACCGGACCCAGTTGGGGTGCTTAGAATGACGTGCAACGGCAAAGGAGGCTTTCCTCCTCTCTCAGCGGCCTGTTCAGTTTCCGTGTAATGTTTATCCAAAACCTCCAAAAGTTCGTGCTGATGCTTATACATTCTCGGGACTCCGCCGGATTGCGCTCCAGATTTATTCGTCCACGCGTGCATAGCGCCAAACGTTTGATCTTTAATCCTATTCGACACGCTCTCCCAAACGATATCCGCAGCTTTCCACTGAATAGAGTGTTCTCCATTCAACAACGCCTCTCTCTTCAGAAACAACAAATCTCCTGCTTGCGCGTTATTTATCGCCGTCAACCATCGAATGGTGTGCTTCGCATACTCTCTCATCCCTTTCAACTCATCCATGATTTGTTGCGCCCACATGGACTGCAATCTCTTTTTCTCCTCCTTATCCGAGGAAGCTTGCTCGTACTCTTTCGGAAAGCACTCTTTCACCAATTTCTTGAACACGTCCGAGTCTTTCCTTTGCACGTAAAAGTACTCAAAGATTTTGTTATCTAACAAAGTCGCCGTGGCAGAGGAAGACGCCGCCCCGTCCCATGGTTGAATCTCTCTCATGATTCGAAAGCCAGCCGATCCTCTCACTTTGGCGACTAAATCGCTGTTATCGATGTCCGCCCAATCGTAATGGGTTAAAGAAGACCCAACGTCTACCGATAAAGTCGCCTCGCCGGACATGGCTTGCGCGATGACGGCTTGGTCCGTCTCCGTGTCCGAGACGCCACCGGCGTGTAAGTCCGAATCCGAATACTCTCCGTCCGAAGAATCATAGTCGTTGTTGTTTTCGACGACGTCGTCGTCGTCCCCCATACTCTTTTTTCGTTTACTGCGGCGTTTTAAGTCGTGTGTCGTGTGCTTTTTATATACGCGCGAGCAACTTCTGACGATGATGATGATGGTGATGAAAGTGGTTTTGGTTTAAAAAAACACATCAAATCACTTCTCTCTTCTTCGTTTTCTTCTTTTTTTTTGGGTTTTTTATCCGCCCGAGAGACGCCACAATCGACAAACTGCTACGAACTACTCCTTCTCTTGGGTGAACTTTTACGTCCATATCCAATACAACATACACACATACACGCATAAAAACGCGCGAAGGACGCGCGCAAATACCCGTTTAAGTCGTAACGAATAATAATAATGTCACGAAGAGGCGTGCGAAGAGCCGGAGGCGCTCGCAAGATGGTTCAGTTATCTCGGATAAAAAACATAACAAACGAACAGGAGTGGATGAAAATCTTACGAAAAGCGAAAGACTCGATAGTTTTAGTCGAGTTTGCGTCTTCCACGTCCATGGGATCGAAAGGGATGGCACCGTACATGTCGACGATATCGAGAACGGCAGAGTATAATCGAATCAAAATGTATAAAGTGGACGTGGATTTAGTCCCGGATGTTGCAATCGCGTGTGGAGTGAAAGCGATACCGACGTACCAAATTTGGAAGAGTGGAGAGAAAATAGACGAGATGAGCGGAGCTTTACCGCAACGATTGGTGACGATGTTGAAAACGCACAACGTTCAAGAGAAGTCGAAATTCAGATATTTGAGATTAGCTGCGACGGTCGCGGCCGCCGTCGGTGGGGTTTTTGCTTTGCTCAAGTATAAAGCTGAAGTGGAAGCGAAAGAAAAAGGCGAACGCGAACAGCTTTTGGTGAAACGTGCGGAAGAACAGAGAAAGTTGAAAGCGCAGAAAGAGAGAGATCGAATCAAAGCGTTGGACGCGAGAGGGGAGAAAACGGTAGACATGATTGGTATGGACGAAGACGAAGACGAAGACGAGTGGGACGATGATGACGAAGACGAAGAAGAAGACGAAGACTAGAAAATAATATTTGTGTGTGTTCGCAAAGGTTTTTCAATTCTAAAATACTAACTATATAAAAAACAAGTTTTCATAGCTGTGTTCATGTCTCTTTCTCTCTCTCTCTCTCTCTTCTAGTGTTTCCATGTAATTTACCATTTCAAATCGGGAAACAGATCCTCTTTTTTCGGCGATGGCACGGATTGCGCCGTGACCGTCGTCGACGAAGGCATGCCGAAAGTATCGAGGGAAATTGGAGGCGCCGCGTTTGGATTCAGTTGTTGTTGTTGCATTTGCGGCATCTGTGGCATTTGCGGTTGCTGATTATACATCATCTGAGGCGCCATTTGAGGAGGAGGCATACCACCGTACATGTTTTGCATTAGAGGCGGCGGTTGTTGCATGTATCCTCCTCCTACTCCTACTCCTTGCATCATTTGCGGTTGTTGGAATTGCTGTTGCGGCATACCTCCTCCCATGAATCCTCCTCCCATCTGCTGTTGCATTTGCGGCAAGCCTCCGCCCATTACGTTTTGTTGTTGTTGTTGTTGCATCATCATA
>Ga0255753_1001183_pt1:0-5000 | contig 32042 bp, 23 predicted proteins | sample 041ome_10_FD_179953 | JGI IMG/M metagenome (GOLD analysis project Ga0255753, IMG submission 179953) | Coastal salt marsh microbial communities from the Groves Creek Marsh, Skidaway Island, Georgia - 041412US metaG (version 2) | ecosystem: Environmental > Aquatic > Marine > Intertidal zone... | reverse complement strand
GACCCTGGCGATTTGTACGTTTGCCCGCCTTGGATTTTGAACGATTGCAAATCTTCAGCCGCGTCCACTTTCACACCGAATCTCTCCATCAATTTAATAGTCATCTCCACGTACGGTTTCGAAATCAACTCCGTGACGACTTGAATCTCCACCGTCCCAGTCGACAACGGCGCGGACATCAAAATAGCCGTCAAGTATTGACTCGACACGTTTCCGCCTAATTCGATTTTACCCCCTGGTAACCCTTTGCAGTTAATTCTGACCGGTGGGCACCCAGTTCCCATGGTACACTCCGCGTCTACGCCCAACTGCACTAACCCGTCGACTAAATCTTGAATCGGTCTCTCTCTCATTCTTTGCACCCCGTCCAAAACGAACGTGCCTTGGCCTGCAGCCGCAACCGCTGCCGTCAGCGGCCGCATCGCCGTCCCCGCGTTTCCTAAGAACAACTCCGTGACTTCTTTCCCGGTCTTTTCGAATTTACCCCCGCACCCGGTGATCTCCAAAATATTATTAGCTCGATCTTCCGTGAAACTCAAGCCTAGGACTTTTAACGCATCCACCATGTATCGGATATCATCCGAATCTAATAAGTTTTCGACTCTGGTCGTCCCTTCCGCCAAAGCGGCTAACAATAAGATTCTGTTGGATAAGGACTTCGACCCGGGAAGGCGAACGGTGCCATCAATTTTCTTGATTGGTTTTAAAGTTAACGTTTCCTCGACGGCTGCGGACGATTGTGGCTGCGCAGTGAGCGTGCATCTTCTGTGTCTTTGTTGTTGACTCTTCTTCAGCAGGCTTCTTCTCTCGCTCTTGTTGCTGGATGACGAAGCGACGAACGCGAGTTGTTGACTCGCGGCAGCAGCAGTAGTGGCCATGTTTACTCTTCTTACGCGGGTGTGTGTGTGCAAATATATATGTGCTTGAGCGCGTTGCTCAGCTGCGGATATATATTTTGTTTCTGAGGAATAATCAACAACGTGTGGAGTCTAAAGGACTCTCTTTTTGGATAAAGTGTGAGCGCTTTTTGAACAAAAAAAGTTAACAACACAAAACAGTGCCACTCAAAAAATCTAACTCTAAACTCGTTGTAATATCAAAAACTACGCAATATAAATAATCTATTTTGTGTTAAACTTCGTCTTCGTGAGAGAAGAACGCTCTGGATCCGGTGAAAACATACTCTAACAAGCGAAACTCTTTCTCGTAGTGTTCGATTCGTTTCAATCTCAACATTTGTTCTTCCTGGTCCTTCTTTGCGGAGGGCGCCGCCTCCTTCTCCGAGCGGTAATAGTTTTCGCAACTTTCGAACCAGTGCAGAGCATCAAATTTTGAGTCTTGGTTCAAAACTTTCAAGACGTACGCGATGCCTAACGCGAACCCGTCGTCGGTGAAACAGGATTGGTTGAGGAGCATTTGCGTTTCAATCTTCGAGGACGAGGGGGATGCGATCGTTTCTGAAGCTTTCTGAAGCTTTTGCTTGGAGACGTACATGGCATCAATGATGGAAAGACATAATGCCGGAACGATCAAGAAGAAAGCGTTCAAGTGCTTGTTCGTGTCACTCTGAAGCTCGCTCGAAAATATATTCGTCAAAACTTCGAAATAATCGGTACCTTCCGTGCTGTTACTTCGGAGAGATTCAATTTCTGCATCGAGTTGCTTCGAAGCGTTCACTGTGAAGTCGTGAAACCCAGATTCCCGGGCCAGAGATTCAAAGTTTGGATGTTTGTTCTCGTCGTTGTTCTCTTCACTTTTCATCTCTGGATTCATCCGCGTGGCAAACTCGTTCGCTTTGGAGGAATAACGCATCGTACCGAGCCGTATCATGCGCACAAAGCCGAGTGCGTTTCCCATTTCAGTCACGAGGCATCGAAACTGGTCCAGGAAACTGAGACCGTCATCTGCTACTCCAAGTTTTCGCATTTCTTGGAGAAATTGAATGCCTCGAACTACCGGATATTCTTCATACTTCCCTTCCGAGTGAGCTTGCTTCTCTTTTTGAACCAGGGACTTCACGTGGTCTTCGTACAGAAACTGCGAAAATATTTGGAACCTTTGGGCGAGGTATCGAAAGACGGAGTTGATGACCGCATGGGTGACCCCCGTACCGTGCGTTCGAATACACTCTGAGACGTGCTGTATGGATAAAGTACTCAACAAAGTCTTTTCCTTAGCCACGGCGGATTTTTCGATGAACGTTTGCGTGTTCATGTTGTAGTTGTATCGAACGCAAAATGACCGAATATCTCGCACCACATCGAGCACATCGATGGCAGACTTCTTCGCAACAGCAGTTCCATCTTTAACAGAAGTTATCGTCGCAGGAGGAAGCTCATCGATTTCGGAGAGATCCAAATTGTACTTTGCCAACGCTATGCTCCGAATGTCAGAGTACATTTTCCATTCGGTGAGAGATGAGGCTGCTTTTTCATAGAGCGACTTGGCCAGTTGTGCTTGAACTTCCTTTTTGACGGAGAAAATAGTAGCACCGTTCAAGTCCATCAGCGGAATACCGAGGAACACGTGTGCGTACGTGTTCTTGTTCACGTCAGAACTTTCGCTCACATTCGAAGAAGCCTTTTTTTTCCATTGAATCGAAACGGTTTCGCGTAAATCACTCTCAATGTCTTGCACCAATCGCTCGACTAGTTCTGTGCGCAAACTTTTCACCACGACTTCCTTACAAAACTCTCTCGCACTCACTTCATCTGCTAGCAAATATTTTATCGGGGACGCAAACGCGCTAACAATCGTTGGTAACCGGTAGCACTGCTCTGGATGATTGTAGATATCATTTAGCATTGCTGGAAAGGCTTCTTTGGCTATGTCAAAGAAACAAGACGAATCACAGGAAAATTTTATTGCACTTTTTAAATCCGCAACAATCTCCAAATATTCCATTGTTTGAAATATATTTCCCCAAAAAACACGTTCTTTTACGTTAATTGTTTTTATCACGTCTATTGTTACTTTTAATAGTCCAATTTTCGGGAAATTCAAGAAATCATCAGCTAATAATCGTTCTGAGAAAAAAAAATAATTCATTTAATTTTTTTAATGGGATTAATTTAATACTTACCCCCTAATAAACACGCATCTAATGCATCGTATAAAATACCTTCATGTCCTCCAGATCTTAATAATTTGGAATTTTGCTCATCTAGGTTAATTTCTTCGAGTAAGCTAGATTTTGCTTTTTTCTATTTTTGAAAAAATTAATTAATATTATATTCCCAAATGAGATATAAATCTTAAAGTAATTCACGTACCACAATTAAATCTAAGGAATTCAAATTTTCTGTAAAAATTTGGGAAATCTGTCAGAAAAAGTATTAATATTAAATTTGATGTCAGACAGTGAGTTATTTTTACCTCCAAAGTGAGTTCGTTTTGTTTGGTTGCATAACACTTTCGAATCGTCTCAAGAAGCTCCGCGAGTTGCCCATACGCACGCATTCGAGCTCGTCTTTTATTATCCTGTGCTTTATTTTTCTTATTCGTGGCATCTCTCGAAAATGTGTTGTCCAAGTGAACAAAAAGCTCTAAAGTGGCTTTTACGTCTCTCGCTATTCGAACACCTCTGGTGATAATTTCAAGAGATACTCCTCCGGTCGCGCGATCGGTGGTATCTCGTTCAAATTCGCTCGTCCAACTCGTCACTTCGGCTACAAAATCGATAACTATTCGCGAGAGCTGCACGTTCATGTCGTTAAACCTTAATATTTTATTTTCCAAGTGGGTTTGCCATTTTTTCTTGCTCGAAGGCAAAGCGCTCTCTGGAAGCTGTACCAACAGAAAGTGCAACGGATCAATCACAATCCCAGTAGATACGGCTAAACCAGCCACGTTTTCTGAGAAAATGTGCCTGAACATCCTCTCGATCAATCTCGTATCTGAGCTATTCGGTTCTAGGCGCACTAACAAAACTCCCAACGCTAAAACGCCGACGTCGTTTCGTTGGACAAAGTCAACTTCAAACATCTCCAAACCATAAGAGTGCAACGCGCGCAAGAGTCGCATCGGTACCTCCTCTATTCCATTCTTCTTACTTTTTCGATTCTCTTCGTCCGTAATCTCTCTCACGATGGTCTCAAAACAGCTTTTCGAGCACAGTTCAAACTCTAACGTTTGCGTAGTTTTCTTCAAAGCGAGTAACTTCTTCCGTTCTTCTTTTCCTTGTTCTTGTTCTTGTTCTTCTAAAGCTTCTTTAATGGCTACTTTCATCGCTTGGAACGATCGTCGCAGGTTACCGTTCGAGGCTATCGCTTCGTCTGTTTTACACGCGATGGATAAACACTTCGTCAAAGTCTCGAACATTATCGTCAAGTTTACGTGACTCAGCGGTCTGTTCTCCTCCACCGACTCGTCCGCGTACTGAAACTCCAACTGTCTGAAGGCGTTCACGGCGACTGCTTTCAATTGTTCCCGAAACATCACTGAATCTTGTAGCACGGTTAATTTTTCTGCAAACTGTCCCAGTATAGCGTTGCTATTACTACTGTTGTCCTCCTCCTCCTCCTCCTCGTCGTCGTCTTCCTCGTTGTGAAGAGGAGAAGGACGAGGAGGAGGATGGAACCATCCGAAAGATATCACGTTCGGTAAAATCAAGTCGTAGCTCAAATTTTCCAAGCGTTTCGCTTCCACGTACAACGAGCTGAACGCGACCGCGAGCTTAGAAAATAACAAGTTATCCGTCTCGCCCAAGTCTTCAATTCGTATTTTACTACTTTTCTTATCCTCATCGATGATGTTTACCACTCCACCATCTTGATGTTTATTTGATGATGACGAATCGGTTGAAATTACGCAACACTCTTTCAACAACTCTAACGGGGTGGCGTCCTCCTTTTTGTTGTCTTCTCCTTCCTCCTGTTCCTGTTCCTGTTCCTCCTCCGCCCGTCCTCTCGTCGTCGTCGTCGTCGTCGAAGGTCCTCGTTTCCCCGTCATTCTTCCAATGCGTATGTGTATATGTATAAAGACAGCGGAGGAGGAAAAGG